>Ga0326597_10011211_pt1 | contig 11893 bp, 10 predicted proteins | sample RVTome_12_FD_203789 | JGI IMG/M metagenome (GOLD analysis project Ga0326597, IMG submission 203789) | Soil microbial communities from uranium-contaminated site in the Upper Colorado River Basin, Wyoming, United States - RVT100D185 | ecosystem: Environmental > Terrestrial > Soil > Contaminated >...
CGGCGGGGGCGGTCGATTCCGTGGCCGGCATATCGGCGAGCGCGGCCTGGAGCGTGTCGAGCGAGAGCATCGCGCACTTGAGGCGGGCCGGGCTGATCTCGATCCCGAGCAGGTCGAGCAGGTCGTCGGCGCGGAAGGCGGTCACGTCGCCGAGCGGCTTGCCCTTGATCTCGTCGGTCAGGAGGCTCGCGCTGGCCTGGCTGATCGCGCAGCCTCGGCCGGTGAACCCGACCCGCTCCACGACACCGTTGCGCACGCCGAGCTGGAGCGTGATCCGGTCGCCACACAGGGGGTTGGCCCCCTCGTGGGATGCGCTCGGATTGTCGATGACCCCGAAGTTATGGGGCCGCCGGTAGTGCTCGAGGATGTAGTCGCGGTAGAGATCGTCCATTCGGCCGTCGAGTGTACCGCGTTCCCTCAATCCCGACCAGCGTAGTCGGATATACCTGAATCGTGGCCCGCCAGCGCGCCTCGGCTCGCCAGGGCGCCTCTGCTCGCCAGGGGCGCCTCTGTTTGATCGAGCCATGATGCCGCGCCCGATCGATGTCGCCGCGATCGCCCTGGGCGCTCGCCGAGGTGCAAACCATTCTGCTCGAGGGCGAAACCTCAAGCGCCGGCATCATGGGAGGGGTACCCATGCCAGGTCTGGTTGAGGCCACCGTCCTGGTCGTGCTCGGCGGCGCGACGATCGTGGTGCTTCGGCCCGTCATCAAGCGGGGCAGGAACGCGCGCCGCAAAGCGCGGGCGTTGCCGCGCGTGGGCTCCCTGCCAAACGTGACCCGGGTGCAAATTGGACGGGGGCACGTATGCCAATTCGTTCTTGTGAGGTGGAATTGGCATGCAGGCGCGGCGCGGGGCGGCCCGGTCACGCTCGGCCGCACCGCCCGGCGACGCTTCGGCTCCGACCAACGTGCACGCGGTGACCGTTTGGCAGAGAGGCTAGCGAACTCCAGGCGGAACGGGAGCGGCATGGTCAGGCCGGCGAGCCCAGGCGAGATCGGCGGGTCCGGGCAGGGAGCGGGCCAGCGCGCCCGACTCAGCCGGCGAAGAGCCGCTCCACCTCGTGGAGACCGGCGACGAGCGCGTCGATGTCCTCGCGGGTCGAATAGACGTTGAACGAAGCGCGGACCGTCGCGGCGAGGTCCAGCCGCTCGTGGAGCGGCATCGTGCAGTGGTGGCCGGCGCGGACGCAGATCGCGAACCGATCGAGCACCTGCGCGACGTCGTGGGGGTGGACGTCCGGGACGTTGAACGGGATGACCCCGCCGCGGAGCGCGGGGTCGAGCGGTCCGTACAGCGCGAGGGACGGCAGCTCGCGCGGCAGGACCTCGAGCGTGTAGGCCACGAGTTCGCGCTCGTGCTCGCGCACGCGGTCCATGCCGATCCCCATGAGGTACTCCGCGGCGACGCCCATCCCGATCGCGTCGGCCACGGCGGGCGTGCCCGCCTCGAACTTCCAGGGGATGTCGTTCCACTCCGAGCGGCGCAGATGGACCTCGCGAATCATCTCGCCCCCGGCGAGGAACGGCGGCATCGCCTCGAGCAGCTCGCGCCGCGCCCAGAGCGCACCCGAGCCCATCGGGGCGAGCATCTTGTGGCCGGAGAAGACGTAGAAGTCGGCCCCGAGTGCCTGGACGTCGACCGGCACGTGCGGCACGGCCTGCGCGCCGTCGACGAGGACGAGCGCGCCCGCCGCGTGAGCCATCTCGGTCATCTCGCGGACCGGGTTGATCGTGCCGAGCGTGTTCGAGACGTGGGTGAACGCGACGAGCTTTGGCTTGAGCCGCAGGAGCACTTCGAACACGTCAAGCCGGAGCCGCCCGTCGTCGGTGATCGGGATGAATTCGAGGTCGCCGTCCTTCTCCTGTACGAGGAGTTGCCACGGGACGAGATTCGCGTGGTGCTCCATCTCGGTCAGGACGATCGCGTCGCCGCGGCCGATGTTCCGCCGTCCCCACGAGTAGGCAACGAGGTTGATCGCCTCGGTCGCGTTGCGGGTGAACACGATCTCGTGCGAATCCGGAGCATTGATGAACCGGCCGACGCTTGCCCGCGCGGCCTCGTACGCCGCGGTCGCCCGCTCGCCGATCTCGTAGATCCCGCGGTGGACGTTCGCGTTGTACTCGCGGTAGTACGTGTCGACCGCGTCGATGACGATCTGCGGCTTCTGGGACGACGCCGCGGAGTCGAGGTACACGATCGGCCGACCGTGGACGGTCGTCGACAGGATCGGGAAGTCCCGGCGCAGCCGGTACGGGTCGAGCGGTACGGCCGAAGCGCCCGCTGTCGGTTCGGCCGACGCGCCTGACGTCGGCCCGGCCGTAGCCCCCGTCGTCGGCTCGACGATCGCCATCGTTCGGTCCCCCGCCCTAGCGGGCGGCCTCCACCGGCTCGCCGGGTCGGTCCGGCGCGATCGGCACGTGGAGTGCCTCGTCCGGCACGGTCGGCTCGAGACCGGCCTCCCGGAGGATCGGACCGTAGCCTTCCTCCTCGAGCCGGAGCGCGAGATCCTTGCCACCGCTCTTCACGATCCGACCTTCCGCGAGCACATGGACGAAGTCCGGGACGATGTAGTTGAGCAGGCGCTGGTAGTGGGTGATGAGGAGGATCCCGAGTTCCGGATTGAGCATCGCGTTGACGCCCTCGGCGACGACCCGTAGCGCGTCGATGTCGAGCCCCGAGTCCGTCTCGTCGAGAATCGCGAACTCCGGCTCGAGGACGGCCATCTGGAGCATCTCGAGGCGCTTCTTCTCACCTCCTGAGAAGCCCTCGTTGACATAGCGCGACGCGAACGACTCGTCCATCCGCAGGAGCGCCATCTTGTCGCGCATCTTCTGGCGGAACTCGCGCATCGAGACGCCGCCGCGCATTGGGTCCGTGGGATCGACGTCGCCGTTCTTGTCGATGCCCTGGAGCTTCGCGTTGAGCGCGCTCCGGATGAATGACGCGACGCTCAGCCCGGGAATCGCCGTCGGGTACTGGAAGGCGAGGAAGAGGCCGAGGCGCGAGCGCTTGTCCGGCGACAGGGCGAGAATGTCGCGACCTTTCCAGTGCACCTCGCCGCCGGTGACGACATACGACGGGTGGCCCATCAGCGCGTAGGCGAGGGTCGTCTTGCCGGACCCATTGGGTCCCATGATCGCGTGGACTTCGCCCTTCCCGACGTCGAGGTCGATCCCCTGGAGGATCTCCTGATCGCGCTGGGCGGTCGGCGCGACGCGGAGGCCGCGGATGACGAGGCGCTGGTCGTCGGTCACGTGTTCGTCGCTGCTCCCTGGAGGACCGGCGCCGGGGCGCCGGCGGGGTCTGGCTGGATGCTGCGGGGTGGGACGAGGTCCGCGAGGGTCATCGAATCGAGCGTGCCGGCGATCGCATCGCGGACCCGGACCCACAGCAGGTTCACCGTGCAGCGCGACGATCGGTCACACGTCGTCCCATGCTCCGGGTCGTCCGTCGCGCAGATCATCGGCGCGATCGGCCCCTCGAGCGCCCTGAGCACCTCGCTCATCCGGATCTCGGTGGGCAGGCGGGCCAGTTCGTAACCACCGTGCGCGCCGCGGGTGGACGTGACGAGACCGGCGTCGCGGAGGCTCATGACGAGCTGCTCGAGGTAGGCGCGCGGGAGATCCTCCTCTGCGGCAATCTCGGCGAGGCTGGCCGGCCCCTGGCCGAAGTGGCGGCCCAGCTGGACCATGAGCCGCACGCCGTACTCGCCTTTCGTGCTGAATGCGACCGCGCCCGATCCGTGGAACGTAGGACGCGCCTGGGTGTGGCTCAGCGGAGGCTCCTCAATCCCGAGTGATTTCGTCGGGATTGTACGGCCGACGGCCGATCAGCGTCAACGCGCGCCGCCTTCGACGCGCCGCCGGCGCGATCGTCGAGCGCCGCCGGGCCGTAGCCTGTAGGCTCCGGCCGCGTGACCACCTCATCGACGCCGCCATCGGCCCAGGCTCCGGCCATTCACGTCGCCGGGCTGCGCAAGACGTTCCGGGTACCCGTCCGGGAAGCGGGGCTCGTCGCCGCGGCTCGGAGCCTCGTGCGGCGCGAGACCCGCGAGGTCCAGGCCGTCGACGGCATCTCGTTCGACATCGCCCCGGGCGAGATCGTCGGCTTCCTCGGTCCTAACGGCGCCGGCAAGACGACATCGCTCAAGATGCTGTCGGGGCTGCTCTACCCGTCGGGGGGCGAGGCGCTCGTGCTCGGGCACGTGCCGTCCCGACGCGAGTCGGCCTTCCTGCGCCGGATCACGATGGTCATGGGCAACCGCAACCAGCTCCAGTGGGACCTGCCCGCCCTCGACTCGTACGACCTGATCCGCGCGATCTACCGGCTCCCCACCGACGAATTCCGCCGAACCCGCGACGCGTTCGTCGAGCTGCTCGATCTGGGCGGACTCGTCAACAAGCCGGTCCGCAACCTGTCGCTCGGGGAGCGGATGAAGGCGGAGATCGTCGGCGCCCTGCTCCATCGGCCGGCCGTCCTGTTCCTCGACGAGCCGACGATCGGGCTCGACGTGACGATGCAGAAGCGCATCCGGGCGTTCATCGCGGACTACAACCGCCAGACCGGCGCGACGGTCCTCCTCACGAGCCACTACATGGCCGACGTCCAGGCCCTGTGCCGTCGCGTGGTCGTTATTCACCACGGCCGGATCCTCTACGACGGGGCGCTGGCCGAGCTGGCCACGGCGTTCGGCTCGATGAAGACGATCGGGGTCACGCTCCGCGAGGGCGCCGTGGACCTGTCGGCGTACGGCGAGGTCATCGGCGACGAGGACGGGCGGATCCTGCTGCGCGTCGAGCGCGCCGCCGCCCCGGACGTCGCGACCCGCCTGCTGCGCGACATGCCGGTCGCCGACCTGACGATCGAGGACCCACCGATCGAGGACGTCATCGAGCACGTCTTCGCCAGCGCGGCGCCGACGGGGTGAACGTCCGCGCCTGGGCCGACATCTACGCGACCCAGATCCGGATCGCGATCGCGGACCAGTTCCAGTACCGGGTCGCGAACTACTTCTACATGATCGGGATGATCGCCGAGCCGATCATCTACCTCGTCGTGTGGTCGACGATCGCCCGCCAGCAGGGCGGCCAGGTCGGCGGCTTCACGCCCGGCCAGTTCGCCGCGTACTACATCGTATGGACGCTCGTCCGGAACATGAACATCATCTTCACGCCGTTCGGCTGGGAGGAGCGGATCCGGCAGGGCGAACTGTCCGGCATGCTCCTCCGCCCGATCCACCCGATCCACTGGGATCTCGGCTACTTCGCCGGCTGGAAGTTCGTCGTGATCGTGCTCTGGCTGCCGCTCGCGGCGGTGCTCGCGTTCCTGTTCAGCCCGGAGCTCGATCCCCGCCCGGTCGACATCGCCGTCTTCGCTGTCGCGATCTGGGACGCCTACCTGATCCGATCGGTCCTGTACTGGATCCTCGGCATGCTCACGTTCTGGACGACCCGCGTGGGGCCCGCGTTCGAGCTCATCTTCACCGCCGAGCTCCTGTTGTCCGGCCGCCTCGTCCCGCTGTCGCTCATGCCGGACTGGGCCCAGCAGCTGGCGAACGTTCTGCCGTTCAAGTGGACGTTCGGGTTCCCGATCGAGGCGCTCGTCGCCCGCCTGCCGGAGGACCAGCTGCTCGGCGGTCTCGCGATGCAGGCGCTGTGGATCGCCATCGGGTCCGTCGGCGTCGCGCTCGCCTGGCGGGTCGCGATCCGCCGCTACGGCGCGGTGGGCAACTGACGATGTCGATCCCGACCGTCGAGCGCCAGCGGCGCGAGCCCCTTCGCCCGATCCGGCTGTTCGGCCTGTTCCTCCGCGTGAGCGTGCTCAACGAGCTCCAGTACCGCGCGAACTTCGCGATCCAGCTGTTCCAGAGTGCGATCGCGCTCGGGACCGGACTGGCCGTGCTCGCCCTCGTCTTCGGCCAGACCGACGAACTCGCCGGATGGTCACAGCCGGAGCTCCTGGCGGTGATGGGCGTCCACGTCCTCATGGGCGGGGTCATCGGCACGTTCATCCAGCCGAACATGGTGCGCCTGATGGGGGACATCCGGCAGGGCACGCTCGACTACGTCCTGACCAAGCCGGAGGATGCCCAGGTCCTCGTGAGCATCCGCGAGGTCCGGTTCTGGCAGGCCGTCGACATCGTCATCGGCGGCGTCGTCCTCGCGTTCGCGGTGGACCAGCTGGGCGGCGGCGTCGGGCCCGTTCAAGCCATTGCGTTCGCGACCGCGCTGCTATTCGGAGCGGTGATGGTCTACTGCTTCTGGATGCTGCTCACGATCACGGCGTTCTGGGTCGTCCGCATGGATCAGATCGTCGAGCTGTTCGAGGGCGTCTACCAGGCGGGTCGCTGGCCGGTCACGATCTATCCGGGCTGGCTGCGGATCTCGTTGACGTTCCTCGTCCCGATCGCCTTCGCCGTCACCGTCCCGGCGGAGGCGGTGACCGGCCGGCTGACGCCCGAGACCCTCGCGCTGGCGGCGGGCTTCGCCGCCCTGCTCGTCGCGATCACGCGCGCCTTCTGGCGGATCGGGCTGCGCCGCTACGGGGGCGCCTCCGCATAACGCGCCAACTACGCCGAGCCGCGCGCCTCCCGGATCTGCGCGGCATGGTCATGGGCGTGGGAGGCGTAGATCTCGAGCCAGCGCTCGACGGAGTACGGCCCGGATTCGGAATGCGTGCCCGTCCGCCGCCACTCATCGGGGGTGAGCGATTCGAGGAGCTCGAGGCTCGCGCTACGGACCGCGCGAAGGACGGCGAGGGACGCCGCGATCGGCCGGTCGTAGTGGAGCCGCCTGGCGTACTCCGGCTCGTCGTAGCCGATGATGACCGGCTCGTCCTCCGCGATGAGCCGGCGCAGCCGGACGTACGCGTGCGTCTCGCTGTCGGCGAGGTGGTGGGCGACCATCCGGGCCGTCCAGCCGCCGCCGGGTGGCTCGCGGTCCAGGTCGGGGTCGGTCGCGCCGGCCAGGGCGTCCTCGACGTCCGCATAGCCGGTCCGGAACCGGTCGAGCTGCGCCAACCTGTCGTTCGAAGCACGGTTCATCGACTGATTGTCGCAGACGGACGGGCCGGACCGGCCGCCGTCGTTGACCGACCGACTATCGTTTGGCGAGCGGAAGCCGCGAGGGGAGGGATGTGGCGCCCGACGACCGAGAACCCGGGGAGGCGGCCGATCGCCCGGCATCCCGGGCCGACGAACCATTCGCCGCACTCGAGGCGTCCCCGCACGCCCTCCGCGCTGTCCTCGAGGCCTCGCCGAACGCGGTGGTCGCCGTCGACGCGGACGGTCGGATCACGTACGCGAACCCGCAGGTCGAGGCGACATTCGGGTATCGACGGAACGAACTGGTGGGCGAGGAGATCGGGACGCTCCTCCCGGAGCGTGTGCGCGATCGCCATGTCGGTCACCGGACCCGCTACATGACGACGCCGACGTCGCGGCCGATGGGAATCGGGCTCGACCTGGCCGGCCGGCGCCGGGATGGCCGCGAGTTTCCGGTCGAGATCAGCCTCACCCCGGTGGACACGTCGGAGGGAACCGTCGTGCTCGCGACGGTCGTCGACATCACCGCCCGCAAGGCTGCCGAGGAGCAACTGCTCCAGGCCCAGAAGATGGAGAGCGTCGGCAGACTGGCCGGCGGCATCGCCCACGACTTCAACAACATGCTGTCTGCGATCCGGGGCTACGCGGAACTGCTCCGCGACGACCTGTCGAGTGGGCGGGCGCTCGATGAGGCGACGATCCGAGAGAGCGTCGACGCGATCCACGGCGCGGCCGACCGGGCGGCCGGGCTCACGGCGCAGCTGCTCGCGTTCAGTCGCCAACAGGTCCTGACGCCCCGGGTGCTCGATCCGCGGCACACCGTCCGCGGCCTCGAGCCGATGCTGCGTCGCCTGATCGGCGAGCAGATCCGGCTCGTGCTCAGCCTCGACCCGGCGACCGGGCTCGTCCTGGCCGACCCGGGCCAGCTCGACCAGATCGTCGTCAACCTCGTCGTCAACGCGCGTGACGCGATCGCTGGGGCAGGGACCGTCACGATCGAGACGAGTAACGCGACGTTCAGCGAACCGTACGCCGCCGAGCACTTCGAGGTGCTGCCCGGGCGCTACGTCATGCTCGCCGTCAGCGACACGGGCCCGGGAATCGACCGCGCCGTTCGCGAGCACATCTTCGAGCCGTTCTTCACGACCAAGGAGCGCGGCCGCGGGACCGGTCTGGGCCTCGCCACGATCTACGGCATCGTGAATCAGTCCGGCGGGCACATCTGGCTGTACTCGGAGCCCGACCACGGGACGACATTCAAGCTCTACTTCCCGCTGGCCGACGGGGCAATCGAGCAGGAACCGAGCGCCCCCGCGGGCCGACCGACCGTCGGCAGGGGGAGCCTCCTCGTCGCCGAGGACGAGGAGGTCGTGCGCCAGTTCACGTCGCGCGTCCTCGAACGGGCCGGCTACGAGGTCGTCGCGGCGGCGTCGGCCGACGAGGCGCTGGGCCTGCTCGAGGCCGGTGGCGAGTTCCTCGCCATCGTGACCGACGTCGTCATGCCGGGCTTGAGTGGAACGGACCTGGCTGCCACCGTGCTTGACCGCTTCCCGTCCGTCGGCGTCGTGCTGCTGTCGGGCTACACGGCCGAGACGCTCGACCTCGCCGGCGTGCTCGAGCGCGGCGCCCAGTTCGTCGGCAAGCCCTTTACGCCCGGCCAGCTGACCGATGCCGTGCATGCCTCACGGCGGGAAGGGGTCGACGCCGGATAGCCGTTCGAGGGCAGCGCCATCACCCTGCGACCGCCTCGCCCACGGCCAGGCCGGCCAGGTATCGCCGGCGCCATGTCTCGGTCGCCTCGACGGCGTTGAACGTGTAGAGGTGCAGGTCGGCGATCCCGGCGGCCGGGTCGGCGACGTGCGGGGCGAGGCCCTCGAGCAGGCCGTCCGGGCGATAGAAGCCGCCCTGGCGGACGAGGCGGGCGACGAACCGGATGTTCTTGGTCAGGAAGCGGTGCGTGTCGGCGACCCCGATCCGCGCGGCGATGGCGAGCAGTCGCTGCGGCTCGGCGACGCCCGGGATCCCGAGGTGGGCGGGAAGGGTGAGGCCCTCGGCCCGGCGCGCGGCGAGCCACGTCGCGATGGCGCCAGGATCGAAGCACAGCTGGGTCGTCATGTACGCGGCGAACGGCGCCTTGTCGCGAAGCGCGGCGAGCAGCGGCGCGTCCGGGATGAACGCATGGCCATGCGGATAGCACGGGATGCCGATCTCGGCGAGCGGATGGCCGATCTCCGCCATGGCGCGGAGGAGCGACAGGCCGTCGACGAACTCGCCGGGCTCCTTCTCGTCGCCCCCGACCACGAACGCCCGATCGACGCCGGCCCCCTCGAGCCAGGCGACGAGGTCGCGCAGGTGGGCGCGGTCTCGGATCATCCGCGCCGAGAGGTGCGGCACCGGCAGGAACCCACGGGCCTGAAGCTGCTCGGACAGGGCGACCGTAGCCTCGACGCCCTTGGCCGGTGAGGCGGTGACCGACACGCGGGCGCCGGGCGGAAGGTGCGCCGCCTGGTCGAGCGCGTTCTTGAGCGGGACGAGCTCGAACGTCGGCGCGTGCAGGACGCGTGCGAGCGCCTCACGAGCAGGCCGGGCCAGGCGCGCCCGACGCCGAAAGAGCACGACTCAGACGTCCGAATCCGGGAAGGACGCCTTGCGGCGGGCGATGAACTCATGGAGCGCCTCGTCGATGCCGGGATCGATCGGCGGCGCCTCGTACTCGGCCAGCATCCGCTTCCAGATTCGGTTCGCGCGCTGGGCCGCGTCGAGCGAGCCGTCCTCCTGCCACTGCTCGAACGAGTTGTTGTCGGCGGTCTCGGAGCGGTAGAAGGCGGTCTCGAAGTTGGCCAGCGTGTGGGCCGTGCCGAGGAAGTGCTGGCCGGGTCCGTTCTCGCGAATCGCGTCGAGGCCCTGGCCGTTCTCGGACAGGTCGATCCCGCGCACGAACGTGGCCATCATCCCGCACTGGTCCGCGTCAAGGATGAACTTCTCGTAGCCCACGGCGAGGCCGCCTTCGAGCCAGCCGGCGGCGTGAAGCACGAAGTTGACCCCGCCAAGGACGGTCGGGATGAGCGTGGCGGCCGACTCGTACGCCGCCTGTGCGTCCGCCACCTTCGACGCACACAGGCTCCCGCCGGAGCGGAACGGGACGCCGAGGCGGCGGGCGAGGGCGGCCATCGCGTAGAGCACGAGGGCGGGCTCCGGCGTACCGAACGTCGGCGCACCGGACTGCATCGACATCGACGAGGCGAACGAGCCGAGGACGACCGGTGCACCGGGTCGGACGAGCTGGACGAAGGTCATCCCGGCCAGCGCCTCGGCGAGCGTCTGGGCACACACGGCGGCCGCCGTCACGGGGGCCATCGCGCCGGCCAGGATGAACGGCGTGATGAGCGTCGCCTGGTTGGCCAGCGCGTACTCGCGCGCGGCGCCGAGCATGGTCGCGTCCCACACGAGCGGCGAGTTCGCGTTGATGAGGCTGAGCACGACCGGGTGGTCCTCGAGGTAGTCGGCCCCGAACGCGATCCGGGCCAGCTCGACCGTGTCCCGCGCCCGCTCCGGCGCGGTCACCGAGCCCATGAACGGCTTGTCGGAATAGCGGATGTGGGAGTAGACCATGTCGAGATGGCGCTTGTTGACGGGGATGTCGACCGGTTCGCAGACCGTCCCGCCTGAGTGGTGGAGGTGCGGTGACAGGTAGGCGAGCTTGACGAAGTTCCGGAAATCCTCGAGCGTCCCGTAGCGGCGGCCGCCATCGAGGTCGCGGACGAACGGCGAGCCGTAGTTCGGAGCGAACACGGTCGCGTCGCCGCCGATGACGACGCTGTTCGCCTCGTTCCGCGCGTACTGCGTGAACCGGCCGGGAGCGCTCGCCTGGACGATCTGCCGGCACATCCCACGCGGGAAGTGGACCCGCTCGCCGTCGACGTCCGCGCCGGCATCCGCGAGCAGCCGGAGCGCGTCAGGGTCGCCGCGGAAGTCGAGGCCCACCTCCTCGAGGATCGTGTCGGCGTTGCGCTCAATGAGCGCGAGCCCCTCTTCGTCGAGCACCTCGAACGGGGCGAGGCGCCGGGTGAGGAACGGCTCGCGGGCCACGTGCGAGGCGAGCCGGTGGGCGACCCGGCCGGCGCGGCCTCCCGTTCGGCGGCGCGGCGACTCGTCCATCAGCGTTCCTCCCTGGCGGCGGTGACGGCCGCCCGGCGGCGGCGCTGGGCGGCTCGACGGTCCGGGTCGCTCCCGACCCGGGGCGGCGGGGCGGGCAGGTCGACGACGCGGGCGAGATGGGTGGGTGACGCGGTCCGGTGGGGGAACGCGAGGGCCTCGACGAAGTGCTCCTGGAAGCGCGGCTCCACGGCCGTCTCGACCTTCTCGACGGTCCTGACGATCGCCTCGACCTCGCGCCGCGCCGCGCGCGACAGAAGCGCGATGAGCGCACCCGTCCCCGCCGCGTTGCCGGCCGAGGCGACATGCGCCAGATCCGCGTCCGGGATGAGCCCCAGGACCATCGCGTGGAGCGGGTCGATCTGGCTGCCGAACGCGCCGGCCAGCCGGATCTCGTCCACCGAATCGACGCCGAGGCGGTCCATGAGCAGCCGCGCCCCGGCGTACAGCGCCGCCTTGGCGAGCTGGATCGCGCGCACGTCGTTCTGGGTGATCGTCACTCGCGGCTCGCCGTCGTGGAGAACGTACGAGAACGTCCGGCCGTCGGCCACGATCCGCGGGGTGCGAGCGGCGAGTGCCCCGTCGACGATGCCGTCGGCCGTGACGACGCCGGCGAGGTAGAGCTCCGCGATCGCCTCGACCATGCCGGAGCCGCAGATGCCGGTCACGCCGGTCCGCGCGATCCCCTCGGCG
>Ga0326597_10011212_pt1 | contig 11892 bp, 12 predicted proteins | sample RVTome_12_FD_203789 | JGI IMG/M metagenome (GOLD analysis project Ga0326597, IMG submission 203789) | Soil microbial communities from uranium-contaminated site in the Upper Colorado River Basin, Wyoming, United States - RVT100D185 | ecosystem: Environmental > Terrestrial > Soil > Contaminated >...
TTCAACAAACTCAAACACTTCCGACGCGTCGCCACGCGCTACGACAAGCTCGCCAGAAACTTCCTCGCCGCCATCCATCTCGCTTCCATCCGACTCTGGATCAGGCATTATGAGTCCACAACCTAGAGCAGATCATGGTCCGATCTAGGGGTATGCCTGCCAGTGGGTGCCTTGGTGGCCGAAATCAAAGATTTCGGGGTGCAGGAATTCGGCGATGATCTCGGTACTTTCGACGAGCCGCGGGCCGGGGCGGTTGAAGAAGGCGTTGCCGTCGGCAAGCGCCACGGCGCCGGTCCGGACCGCCTTGAGGTCGCTCCAGCCGGGCAGGGCTTCCAGCACCGGCATCTCCCCCTTCACGCGCTGGAGCTCGAAACCGCAGGGCGCGATCAGGATGGCCTCGGGATCGGCGGCGCGGAGGTCCTCCCATTCCACCCAGGGCGAGGGCTTCCCGGCATCCGCGAAGAGGCCCTCGCCTCCGGCCAGCCCGATCAGATCCGGCATCCAGTTGCCGCCGGCCATCAGCGGCGCCATCCACTCGATCAGCATGAGGCGCGGCTTCCAGCCCGCCTCCACCGCGAGGCAGCCGATGGCGTCCAGCCGGTTCCTTATCTCCGCCGCGAGCACCACGCCCTCGGCCTCGCGGCCGATCGCCCTGGCGAGCCCGGCGATATCGTCATAGACGCCTAAGAGATCGGCGGCCTTGAGGCTGACCAGGCGGGGGCCGCCCGTCCCCTCCCCGCCCCAGCCCGCGAGGGCGGCGATGACGTCGTCCTCGGACACCGCGCAGACCTCGCATTGCGCCTGGGTGACGACGACGTCGGGCGCGAGCGCCTTGAGGCGGCCGGCATCGACGCGGTAGACCGAGAGCGCCTCGGCGAGCGCCGCCTCCATACCGGCGTGGATTTCGGCGCTGGTGCCGCTGGCATCGAGCCGCGCCTCGGTCAGGACGGGAAGCCGGGCGACCTCGGGCGGGAAGTCGCATTCATGGGAGCGGCCGATGAGCTCCCCGGCGGCGCCGAGGGCGGCCACCAGCTCGGTCGCCGAGGGCAGCAGCGAGACGATGCGGAAATCCATGGCCCAGTCTAGGGTCGGCACGCTATCCCGTGCAACGGCCCGCGCGACCCACTATCCTGGGCCCGCGGGCCTGGGACCGCGGTGCGCGGGCGCCGGCGCTAGGTCCGGGAGCGGCGAAGAGCGATGGGACGGATCGAAATGGCCTTGCGGGAGCGGCTGGCGATGGCCGGGTGCTACCCCGTCGACCGCGACGGAGACGGCCGGGAGCTCTGGTTCACGCCCCACCTCAACCGCGAATTCCCGATGCCGGGCGCCGTCACGACCCCGGCCGAGGCCAACGCCGTCCTGGGCGCCGCCGGCATGGAGGAGGCGTTTTAGCACCGCCCAGGCTCCGTTTCATAAAGCGGCAAAAACACCTTGTATAACTAATTTGTTATACAAGGCCTTGCCGCGAGGTTCGGCCGTTCGATGCTTCGACAGGCTCATGCTTCGACAGGCCCAGCATGAGGGCGCAGAGAAAAGGAATCTCATCCTGAGCGGCGCGCGAAGCGAGCGTGTCGAAGGATGGGGAGCCCGGGCCCCGGGACCGATCGCGACACCACCGCTCGGTTGCCGCGGCGTCGCGCGTTCGCCCGGCCCTATTCCCCCGCGGTCGCGACCGCGCCGGCGCCGATCCGTTCGTTCAGGAACTTGAGCGCCCGGCTCCAGGAATCCTTTGCCGAGGACTCGACGTAATGCTTCGCATTCTCGGGGTTCATGAACCCGTGGCCGGTGTTGTCGTAGCGGTGGAACTCGTGCCAGACGCCGGCCGCGGTCAGGGCCGCATCGAACTTGCCGACGTCCTCGAGCGAGGGGTTCTTGTCCTCCTTGCCGAAGAATCCCATGACCGGGCAGGCGATGTCGCCGAGCCGCTCGAAGGGGCTCGGCCCGCCCTCGCCTTGCGCCCGGAACATGCCGCCCGAATACCACGCGCAGGCGGCCTTGTAGTGTTCGTCGCAGGCGGCGCCGAGGAAGGTGTTTCGCCCGCCCATGCAGTGGCCTATGATGGCGATGCGGTCGCCGTCGACCTCCGGCAGGCATTCGAGGTAGCCGCGCGCCACGGCGAGGTCGAGCGCGAGCCGCGTATCCCACAGGTAGTCCTTGCGGTTCTCCCGGTCCTCGCCGGGCGGCATCCAGTGGAAGTGGTCGGGGCTGAGGGCGCCGAAGCCCTGGCGGGCAAGCTCGTCGACCAGCCAGGCGGTGAAGTTGTCGATGCCGTCCTTGTGAAAGGTCACGACCACGCCGCCGAAGGGACCCTCGCCTTCGGGCTTGGCGAACAGGCCATCGACCGCTTTGCCGTCGACCTGCAGGGTAATCGTTTCTGCCATTGCGTTTCCTCCCTCGAAGAGGCCCCGGGGACGGGGCGTTTGGCCCTATTTTAGGCGATCGCGGCGCGATCAAGAACCCCTAAGCGATGCGCCGGGCCGGAAACCGGACCGCCGGGCCCGTAAGCCGGCCACGAAAAAAACGGGCCCTTGATAAGGGCCCGCCCCAAGGTCCGGGTTTTCCCCGCTTTGTTATGGCTGCGACTTACCAGCCGAGCAGCGCCTCGGCATTCTTGCTGAGGATCAATTCCTTCTGCCTGGCCGTAAGATCGGTACGCGCGTTGATGTCGGGAATGGTATTGGGGTATTCGGAATCGAAATGGGGATAGTCGGAAGCGAACAGGATGCGGTCCTCGCCCATTTCCTCCATCGCCAGGCCGACGAACTTCTCGTCCGATTCGCAGGTGTAGTAGCAGTTCCTCTTCATGTAATAGCCCGGCGTGTGCTCGATCTGGGTCATGCCGTGCTCACGGAAGATCTCGCCGTCGGTGAACTTGTGGTCGTCGTCCATCCGGTGCATCCAGTAGAGCGGCCATTCGGCGGAGCATTCGAAGAACACCACCTTGAGACCCGGGAAGCGGTCGAACACGCCGCCCAGGATCATGCCGATCAGCACCATGCAGCTGTTGAACGGACGGCCGAGGGCGTGGATCTGCGGGAAGCGCGTGAACAGGCTCTGGCTCGGTCCCCGCGAGTTGGGATGGGCGAGCAGCGGAACGCCGAGCTCCTCCACCTTCCTGTAGAAGGGGTCAAACATGGGATCGTCGACGGTCTTGAGGTCATGGGTGAAGCACGACATGTGGAGCGCCTGCATGCCGAGCGTCTTGACGCAGTATTCCGCCTCCGCCGGCATTGATTCGGGATGACCCGCCGGCATGATCCCGATCGGGAACAGGGTGTCGTAATCCTTGGTCAGGGCGTGGACCCAGTTGTTGTAGGCACGCGCGCAGGCGGCGCCCAGCGGCCCCGGCGCCGTCGCCGGGATGGTGATGCCGGTGGGGAAGATGAACTGCTTGTCGATCTGGGCGCGGGCGTTGTGCTGCAGGCGGACGTCCATGTCGTAGCCGCCGACCTGGCGCGCCGCCATCTCCCCGTCCATGTAGTGCTCGTCGGGGTGATAGACCCAGTCGTGGTTGTAGGACTTCTCCTCCTTGGCGGTCCAAGGGAAGAAGGAATACTTGTACTTGGTGTCGATGGGATACTTGCCTTCGCTGACCTTCTTCGGCGTCTTGTCGGAAAATTCGCCTTCGAGCTTGTAGACCTCATCCAGGAAATATTCCTCCCGGAGATGAGAATCGAGATCGATCGTGGTCACCATGGGATCTTGGCCTCCGTCCTCGGCCACAGGACCGATCCGCCCGCCGTTTCGCATACCGGTCGCGCGCGATCGCCGCTGAAGCCTATGAAAATGCACACCGGCCCGGCTCCGGCGCCGGGCTAAGGCTGCATCCTAGGGCAATCCGCACCACCGATCCATCGGCGAGCGATAAAATGACTGTTTCCGATTTTGAAATAATTGCCATACACATACAAAAGATTGAGGCTGCCCCGGGGCTGCCCGGGCCGGCCCGAGCGACGAGGGAGCTGGCCATGGACATCCTCAAGGCGATGGAAATCTACGTGCATGTCGGCGGGGAGCTCAGCTACGCCGCCGCCGCGGAGCGGCTGGGCATCTCGCGCGCCAACGTCACCAAATACGTGATGCAGCTGGAACAGCATCTCGGCGCCAGGCTTCTCAACCGCACCACGAGGCGGGTCAGCCTGACCGAGGTGGGCGAGGACTACTACCAGTTCTGCCGCCGGATCCTATCGCGCATCCAGGACAAGGAAGCCACCATCTCCAGCCAGCAGGCGGAGGCCAAGGGCGAGATCAAGGTGATGGCACCGAAATCCTTCGGCGGCCTCTACATGGGCGCCGTGGTCTCGGAGTTCCACCACAGGCATCCGGAGATCCGGCTCTCGCTGTTCCTGGCCGACGTGTCGCTCAGCGCCATCGACCTCATCGAGAACGGATTCGACCTCGCCATCCGGCTCACCGGCCAGGCGGATTCGACCATCATCGCGCGCAACATCGCGACGACCCGGTGGGTGCTGTGCGCCGCGCCCGGCTTCCTGGGATCGGTCGACCGGCCGCGCCGGTTGCGCGACCTCAAGTCGCTGCCGTGCCTGATCCATTCCCGCTCCACGGCGATGCCGGCATCGGCGGTCTGGAAATTGCAGGGGCCGAGGCGTGTCGAATCGGTCAAGGTCGCCGGGCCGTTGACGGCCAACAGCGTCATGACGCTGCGTGCCGCGGCGCTCGACGGGCTGGGCGTCGCCCTGCTTCCGACCTACTGCATCGGCCGGGACCTCGCGGCGCAGTCCCTGGTCGAGCTGCTGCCCGCCTACCGGGGACCCGAGGAGCAGATCTCCGTCCTGTTCCCGCACCGCAGGTTCCTTCCCGCGAAATCCCGGCTGCTCATCGACTTTCTCGCCGAGAGGTTCCGCAAGCCCCCCTGGGAGGCCGCGGTTGGCCCCGGCGCAAAGGAAGGCCGCCCTTCCGCCTGAGCGGCGGCGCGGGAGTCAAACGGGCTGGCCGTCTTTTTCGTCGAGGGATTCCGATTCGGACTCCGCGCCGGTCTCTCCGTTGAGGGCCAGCCACTGCAGGATGAAGGCATCGACCGCCTGCTCGCCGTCGGAGAAGGCGATGCCGATGAACGTCGAGGCGATACGCGAGACCCGCCCCGTGATCGACCCGAAATGGGGGACCTTGATGGTCGCCCAGTCGCCGAGGCGCAGACTGGCGGATGCCTCGACCAACGCGCCGCCGGCGGAGATGTTGCGCACCCGGCACGGCACCACCGCTCCGCCGGAATGGAGATAGCCCCTGAGCGGAATGTCATGGCGGGGATGCCGCCTCTGGTCGCTTGCGTTGCCGGTCATGGCCGATCCGCCGGTTGCCTGGACGCCGCCCCGATCCCCATCCTTTGCGATCTCAAGGCACATAGCCGCTTATGCCCGATAAACATCAAGAAACCCTAAACGTTGGCCTGCGCCCGATTGCCAGTGAGAGGGGGACCGGGATAGGCTCCTCCCCACCGAGGGGAACCCAAGGAGGACACGGGATGGCGCCATGGATGACACGATTGGGGCTGGTGCTCTCGCTCGCCGCCCTACTCGCCGCGGGCCGCGCCGGGGCGGCCTCGGCCCAGGCCGGTCCGGTGGACCTGGAGCTGGTCCTGGCGGTCGATGCATCCGGGTCCATAGACGAGGACGAGGCGCGCCTGCAGCGCGCGGGATGGGCCGAGGCCATCACCCACCCCAGGGTGCTCGGGGCCATCCGCTCGGGCGGACATGGCGCCATCGCGGTGATGTATCTCGAGTGGGCGGCGATCGGCTGCGAGAACGTCGCCGTGCCATGGATGCGCATCTCCGATGCCGTCTCCGCCCAGCGCTTCGCCGCGGTGATCGAGAAGGCGAAGCGGCTCGACTGCTGGGGCGGCAACGCCATCGGCGACGCCGTCGACTTCGCCACCAAGAGCCTCGTGGCCAACCGCTTCAACGCCAAGCGCCAGGTGATCGACGTGTCCGGCGACGGCCCCAACACCCTGGGCCAGCCGGTGGAACTGGCCCGCGAACGCGCCCTTGCCCTCGGCATCACCATCAACGGGCTGGTGATCATGGACCCGGCCCGCTTCTTCAACGCGCCCGGCGGCGGCACCCTCGAGGATTATTACCGCAACGCCATCGCCGGGGGACCGGGCTCCTTCGTCATGGTCGCCAAGGGACGCGGGAACTTCCGCGAGGCGGCGCTCGCCAAGCTGGTGCGCGAGATCGCCGGCCGTTCCGAAACGCCGTCGCGCGATTACGCCGCCACCGCCGGCGGCGGAGCCGCCGAAGGTCACGCAACGGCGCGATAGGCGGGATTCCCCGGGATCCAACCAGTCAGGCGGGGCGGGTCCCTTCCGAAGGGGGGCGGTCCCTTATGCCGGGTCCGCCATGGCGCGCGCGACCACAGCGCGGCGGTCGGCCGGCAGGCTCTCAACCAGCGCGGCGGCCTCGGCGCGGCCCCGATCGGACATCTTGGCGAGGGTCTTGCGCAGGATCTCGACGACCTTGTCATCCTCATGCCGGCGCGAGAAATCGGTGAATTGGTGCTCCAGGAAGACGAGGCAGGCGGCATCCTCCAGGGTCTGGGCGTCGGGGTCGCGCTTGAGGGACTTCTTCTCGAGGAGATCCGCGACCCGGGCGACCTCGTCCGGCCCGTAACCGGCCTTCTCGAGGATGGCGGCGGCGGTTTCGGCATGGAAGCGGCCGAGGTCGCGCCGCCACTGGAGGTAGCCCGCCCGGCCCTCGGCATAGCTGCGCCGCGGGATCTTCCAGCGCGCGACGTGCTGGGCCCGGGCGGCGAGGCGCAGCGCCTCGCAAGCCGCCGGGGCGAGGCGCAGGAGCCAGCCGCTCATGCGCCGTCCGTAGAGCAGCGCCGCGGGCGCCTCGCCGGCGCCGTCGCTTGCCTGGGTCGGGTCCTCGGCGTTCTGCGCGTCGATCGCCGCGATGGCGGCGCTGAAGCGGTCGGCGGGCGGTGCCGCCGCGCCGCCCCTCAGCCGCGCTCGATGGGCCGGTTGTTGTCCTGGGCGTCGAACCATTGATTGCGGTTGCTCTTGGGCGCTTCGGGGTCCGTCGCGATGCGCCGGGCGCCGGGCGACTGGGTGTCGTAGGCGGCGATCTGCAGGAGTTCGAGATCCTCGTCGTCCGATGCCTTCTCGAACCAGTAGCGCGCGCCGCGCGGCGTCACCACGCCCTCGAAGGGACCGTATTCGCCCACCAGCTTGTCGCCCGGCCCATAGAACCTCACCCGGCCCTTCAGCACCATCCAGAAGCTGTCCATGCCTTCGTGGTAATGCAGGTTGTTCTCGCCGCCTTCCTCCAGGACCTGGACGACGCCCTTCATGATGTCCGTTCCGGCCAGCCGCACCAGCCCCTTGTTGGCTTTGCCGAGGCTTTCGGGCTTGGCGTACTTGAAGCTTGCCATGCGGCGCTCGGCCTCTTCGTGCTGGGCGGTTTGCTCTGGGGAATCTTTGATTTCCTGGGTCGACATCGTTCCCTCGCCTTTGGTTGCTCCTTGCCGGCGCGGACATTTCGCCCGCCCGCAGGGTTCGTGGATCGGTTTCCCGGGACTATAGCATCCCGCCCGCCCGCTCCCATACCCATAACGGGCCGATACCCATGACGGGAAGCCCTGGCCGCCCGGGCCGGCGAAAGAAGGGGGGACGGCGCCGGCGCCGTCCCCCGGGAAGAAACCGCCGCGCGGACTACTTGCACACGACCGTCTTGGCGAGCGTCTTGTGTCCCTCGTAGGTCACGGCGCATTCCATGCCGGCCTTGAGCGCCATGCGCTTGGCCTTCTCGCCGGCGATCTTGATCTTGGTGCGGCGACCACTGATGGCGGCATAGACCTTCTTGGACTTGTCCATGAAATAGATCTTGCTGCCCTTCTTATTGGTCTTGGACAGCTTGGCCTGGACCGTGCGGTAATTGGTCTTGCGCTGCTCGAACCCCTTCTTTGAGGCCAGCACCGCCTGGGCCATCGCGACCACGTCCTTGGGCGTGTTCCAGACCTGCTTGACCAGCGCCGTCACGTCGGCCCCGGACAGCGGGTTGACGGTGACGTTGAGCTTCTTTGCCTCGGCGAGGAATTTCGGATCCTTCATGGTATCCATAAACGCCGCCCGCAGCGCCTTCACTCGGTCGCCGGGAATCTCCGGCGGGCCGAAATAGGGCCGGCCCATGTCATTGGGCGCGGAGAAGAAGAACAGCATCTGCCGTTCCTTGTCGTTTTGCGCGAGATCGAGCAGCAGAGGCACGTCGGGCAGGTTGGGATGCTTGTGAAGGCTGATCTGCAGGAAGATATTCACCTTCTTATCGAAGTACCAGCTCCTGTAGCGCGCCATGAGCGAATCCCATCCCATGCCGCAGCGGCCCGAGACCTCGTTGCGCTCCATGGCGAGATGGACCTGGGTGGAGCCGGGATAGCCCAGGATGATGCGCATCTTGGCGCCCGCCACTTCGTTCAGGATCTTGGGGAAGATCGACCCGGAGCTCGCCGGCCCGCTCGAGCCCATGGTCGACACCAGCTTCCTGATATCGTCCATGGTCTTGAAGCCAGACTCGTGCCAGGCGATGCAGGTCCCCACCTCCTTGTTGGCGCTGCCGATCCAGGTGAGCTTCGTTGGATCGACATCGATCGCCTTCTTCGGATACATCAGTTTGTCAAAGAAGGTGGAGCGCACCAGGATGCCCAGCACGGTCCCATCCCTGGGCGCCACGTGGCCAACGTAGTCGAGCGCCCGCCTGCCGCCCGCCCCCGGCATGTTCTTCGGGATGAAATCGGGCTGGCCCGGAATGTGCCGCCCCATGTGGCGGCCGAGAAGCCGCCCATACTGGTTGTATCCCCCGCCGACGGTCGAGCCGATGAGGATGGTCATCTTCTTGGTCTTGTAGAAATCGGCGACTGCGTCCGCCGATGCGGGCGCCGCGGCGCCCAATACTATTACCGACGCTCCCAGAGCGGAAATGGCCAACGTCTTAATGCTGGAAATCATTTGTGCCTCCCGTGATTACGAATCACTTGTTGTTGGTCAAAATTTCCTTGGCACCAAAATCATCATTTGGCTTCGTTTCCTCCCACAGGAATGCTCTGATTATTGTTGGCCCGCCGGGGCGATCCGCGAGGATGCCCCGGCCGGCTTATGCATCAGCCCCGCTTAGTTCAGCGAGAACAGCTCGCCCGCGTTGTCGTGCAGGATCGCGGTCTTTTCCTCGTCCGTCAGGTTGTTGGCGGCGCGCAGCTCCTCGAGGTTCTCGGGGAACTCGCCGTCCCAATGGGGCACGTCGGTGGCGTAGATCAGGTGCTCCGCCCCGACGAAGTCGATGGTCTCGCGCAGCAGCGTCTCCTTGCCCTCGAGCGACACCTTGAGGCTCGAATCCCGGAACGTGTCCGAGGGCTTCTTCTTGAGGTTCGGCATCTCCTCCTCGGCGCGCTTCTCGTAATGCTCGTCGAGGCGGTCGAGGTAGTAGGGCAGCCAGGTCGCGCCGATCTCGAGGAACCCCATCTTGAGCTTGGGGAAGCGCTCGGGGATGCCCTGGGCGAGGACCGAGGTGAAGTTGCAGATGACGCCCGCGGGGAAGGCATAAGAATGGACCTCCGCGAAGGTCTTGAGCTTGGCCGCGCCCCATTCATGGGCCCAGTGGCGGGTGCCGTGGATGCCGATGGTGGCGCCGTGTTTCTCAGCCGCCTCGTAGATCGGATCGAAGAACGAATCGCCGAGGCCGAAGGGCAGCCCGTCGGGCAGCACCTCGAAGCCCTTCAGGCCGAGCTGCTGGGTGGCATATTCCAGCTCGGCCGCGGCGGCCTGGGGATCGCGCATGGGCAGCACGCCGACGGGGAACAGCCTGTCGGTCATGTAATCCGTCGCGAAATGCCGGTTCGCCGCGCGGCAGACGTCGCGGCAATACTCAGGCTCCTGCAGCTTGACCATGTTGCCGGACCCGGTGGGGAACAGCACCGCCTTGTCGATCTCATGATCGTCGCAGATGCGGTTCCAGACTTCGACCTGCTGCTTGGCGGTCAGCCCCCGGTGATAGCCGTAGGGGGGCTCCAGCTTCCCCGAGAGTTCCGTGTCCCAGGGCTGGCCGCCCGGCCAGAGCTGGGTATCCCGGCCCTTCCACCTGTCATCGAGGTAATTCCTGACCTCGCTCTGCAGTTCCATGATATGGCCATCGGCGTCGATGGCGGGGATCGCTGTCGCCATGTTCTTTATCTCCCTATCTGCCGGCCGGCTCTCTTTGGCCGTAAAATTTGGACCATTCTAGTGCCGTGGCCGCAAGCCTGTCCAGCGCACGGCGAAAACAGGCCCCTCAGCCCGCGCCCCGCGGCACGATCAACGGCCAGAGATCGCCAAGGCTCGACTGGAGGGAAAGGCTCATGAGGGTGTCGAACAGCTTCCCCGCCTGGTCCCGGCCGATCACCGGCTCGGCGCAGGCATAGAATTTCTCCCGGAACCTATCCTCGCTCAAGGGATTGCTCAGGGTGCCCAGCGGTTCGTACACGACGTCCTCCAAACGGGCCCCGTCGGCCATCTCGATGGTCACCCGGCCAGGGCTGTAACCGGACCCGGAGAGGCTCGCGAATTCGTCGTCGACCCCCGTTTGGCACTTGTCGGCAAGCGCCCGGACGGCCCCATCGCCATAGCCCGCTTCGGTGAAGGCCTCGACCATCGGCGCGCCGTGGATCAGCGCGTAGGCCACGAGGTAACGCAGGCAGAAGCGCGAGGAATCCTCGGACCAGGGATAGGCATCGATGGCCCGGTCGAAGGCATGGGGGCTCACGCCGATGGTGACCCGTTCAACCGCCCCGGGGTCGGGGCTCTCCCGGTCGCGCAAGTTCAGCGCGGCCTGGATTCCGCAATGGAGCAGCCCGCCGCAGGCGAACGGCTTGATCTTGTAGCCGGGATCGAGAAGAGCGTAATCCCTCCCGAGCCCGCCGATCGGCGCGGCATCCCAGTCGAGCCCCTGGGCGAAGCAGGGCAGGAAGCCGTGATTGCCTTCCAGTGACGCCGGACTCGCGGTGAACCCTTTCGCCCCGAGGCGCAGCGCCGCGATGCCGTTGCGGGCGGCGAGCCCCGCGTGCAGCGGCTTGGTCATGGTGCCGAAATTGGCGCTTACGCCCGAGGCCATGGACGCGCCAATGCCGATGATGTCGGGGATCGCCTCGGCGGGCTGATGGGTGAGCCGCGCGAAGGCGGCGGCCGCGGCGATGGTGCCGAGCACGCCCGCGCCGTGCCAGCCGCCTTCGCTGGACAGCGTCGGAAACGACCGCGCGAGCGCGGCGCAGACCTCGGAACCCACGACGAAGGCGGCGATCACCTCCCCGGGCGTGGCGCCCGTGGTCTCGGCCAGCGGCAACAGGCCGGGGATCAGCGCCGCGGTCGACTGGCCGATCATGAAGGAAAGATCGTAATCGAGCGCCTGGGTCGCGGTGCCGTTGGCCAGCGCCGCGTTCAGGGGGCTGGTCCGCAATCCGCGCCCGACGATGGACGCAGCCGGCGCCGCCCCGTCCTCGGCCGCCACCTCCGTCACCATCCGGGCGGCGGGCTCCCGGCTGCCGGCCAGCATCACGCCGATGGTGTCGGCGAAGGCCGCCTCCGCGACCGGAATCAGCTCCTCGGGCGCGCGTTCGAGATCGAACCCCGTGACGAATGCCGCAATGGCCTCGCTCCCGGTCGGTGCATCATTTTGGACCTCGGCCATGTTCCCCCCTCTCCAGCACGTTCCCGCGTGGTGGTTCGTTGCTTTGCCCGGACTCTGGCACATTCCCCGGTCCCGCACCATGCGAAGCTCGGGGCCGCGGCGCGCCCTCATTCCCCGGCTTAATTGATCGGATAGTGAGAATTTTCTTTTCCTGTCTGTGGGTTTGGATTCTAAGGGTTTCACCTGGTGGGTGAGAGTTGGGGGTTGGGATGAGCGGGGATCGGCT
>Ga0326597_10011213_pt1 | contig 11892 bp, 13 predicted proteins | sample RVTome_12_FD_203789 | JGI IMG/M metagenome (GOLD analysis project Ga0326597, IMG submission 203789) | Soil microbial communities from uranium-contaminated site in the Upper Colorado River Basin, Wyoming, United States - RVT100D185 | ecosystem: Environmental > Terrestrial > Soil > Contaminated >...
GGCGAAAGGCGAAAGGCGAAAGGCGAAAGGCGGGGAGGCCTTGCTGCGATCAGGGCTCGCCAATCGCCAATAATTTTCCTCAAGGCCCCCTTGAGGGGTACGAATCATGCTTTTCCTCGAACAGCGCGCGGAGCGCCTTGAACAGCGCGCGAAAGCTCCTCGGCGGGCGGTTTTCCTCGCGCTCGCGGCGCGCGTTGCGCGCGAGCGTGCGCAACTGCCGGGTGTCGGCGTGGGGATAGCTATCGACGAGTCCGGCAAGCGCACCTTCATCCTCGATCAGCCGCTCGCGCCAGCGCTCGATCTCGTGCAGCCGCGCCGTGTGCTCGTGGGACGAAGACCTGAAGGCGTTCACGCGTTCGCGGATCGGCGCCGCATCGGTCGAGCGCATGAGCTTGCCGACGTACTGCAGTTGGCGGCGGCGTCCCTCGAAGTCGGTGATGCGCCTCGCCTCGAGCACCGCATCACGAAGGTTCTCCGGCAGAGGCACGGTCGCCAGCTGATGGTCGCTCAGGGCGAGAAGCTCGGCGCCGAGGTCCTGCAGCGCCAGCATCTCCTTCTTGCGCTGCGTCTTGCTCGGCTTTTCCTCCTCACGCGTCACCGGGCACCACGAATGAAATCATCCTGCGCAAAGCAAAAATCCCTTTGCTTTCTCGCCGCTTGCTGCCCACGCGTCACCCGTCACTTGCCCCATCACCCGTCACCCGTTACCGGCGGCCGTCACTCGTCACTCGTCACCAGTGACAGTTTGTTATGATAGCGCTCTTTTTCGAGCGGCGCGCCGCGCCGTCCACCGCCAATTATGTCCGGCAACCGCTTTGCCTACAAATCCGACGAGCTCAGGGAGCTCGCGCGCGATGTATTGAAATACGCGAGGGAGCGCGGCGCAAGCGCGGCCGAGACTGAGGTGAGCGAAGGGTTCGGGCAGACCGTCACGGTGCGCAACGGCGACGTCGAGACTATCGAGCACAACCGCGACAAGGGCCTCGGCGTCTCGGTTTACATCGGCAAGCAGCGCGGCCACGCGAGCACGTCGGACTACTCGAAGCAGGCGGTGCGCGATGCCGTTGACGCCGCGCTGTCGATTGCACGTCACACCGCCGCGGACGAATTCTCGGGGCTCGCCGACGCCGACCTGCTTGCCCGCGACCTCGCGGACCTCGACCTGTACCATCCGTGGGACCTGCCGGTCGAGGCCGCGATCGAGCTCGCGCGCCGCTGCGAGGCCGCGGGCCTGGGGATGGACAAGCGCATCACCAACTCCGAGGGCGCGACGATTTCGATCCAGGAGTCGCATTTCATCTATGGCAACTCGCTGGGTTTCCTCGCCGGCTACCCCAGTTCCCGTCACGGCATCTGGTGCTCGCTCATCGCGGGGCGCAACGACGGCATGCAGCGCGACGACTGGTACGAGACCACCCGTGATGCAGCGGCGCTGCCGGCGCCCGAGACGGTCGGGCAGCGGGCGGCCGAGCGTGCAGTGCGGCGGCTGAATGCGCGCAAGATCGCCACCACACAGGCGCCGGTCCTGTTCGAGGCGCCGATCGCCCCGAGCCTGCTCGGTCATTTCGTGTCGGCGGTCAGCGGCGGCAACCTCTATCGCAAGTCCTCGTTCCTGCTCGACAGCATCGGTAAGCGCGTGTTCGCGCCGTTCGTGCGGTTGAGCGACCTGCCGCACATCCCCGGCGGGCTGGCGAGCAGCCCGTTTGACGAGGAAGGCGTCGCGACGCAGTCGCGCGATGTCGTCGCCGGCGGCGAGGTGCGTGGCTATTTCCTCGGGAGCTATTCGGCGCGCAAACTGGGGATGCGCTCGACCGGCAACGCCGGCGGCAACCACAACCTCGTCTTGCACGATACCGGTGACGACTTTGCCGCGCTCCTGACGAGAATGGGGAACGGGCTGCTGGTGACCGAACTCCTGGGCCACGGCGTCAACGCCGTTACCGGAGATTACTCGCGCGGGGCGGCGGGTTACTGGGTCGAGGGCGGCGAGATTGCCTACCCGGTGCAGGAAATCACCGTCGCCGGTAATCTCCAGAACATTTTCCGGGGGTTCGTCGCCGCCGGCACGGACGTGGTGCGGCGCGGCTCGCGCCAGTGCGGCTCGATCCTGGTCGACCGCATGACCATCGCGGGAGATTAAGAGCCCGTAATGAAACGCAGGCAGCTTTTGATAGGGGCCGGTGCAGGCCTCGCTGCTTCCGCGATGGCAGCTCCTGCCTCCGCGCAGGTGCACCCGCATATCCGCTGGCGCATGGCCTCGAGCTTTCCCAAAAGCCTCGATACGCTTTTCGGCTCGGCCGAGCAGCTCGCGAGCCGCGTCTCTAAGCTGACCGACGGCAAGTTCGAAATTCGCGTGTTCGCGGCAGGCGAGATCGTGCCGCCGCTGCAGGTGCTCGACGCGGTGCAGAACGCGACCGTCGAATGCGGACAGACCGCGGCCTACTACTACATCGGCAAGAACCCGGCGTTCGCGTTCGACACCGCGCTGCCGTTCGGGTTGAACGCGCGCCAGCACAACGCGTGGATGTACCACGGCGGCGGCCTCGATCTGATGCGCGAGATCTTCCGCCAGTACAGCATCATCAACTTTCCCGGCGGCAACACCGGTGCGCAGATGGCCGGCTGGTACCGCAAGGAGATCAAGTCCGTCGCCGACCTGCGGGGGCTCAAGTTCCGGATCGGCGGGCTGGGCGGTCAGGTGCTCGCCAGGCTCGGCGTGGTGCCGCAGCAGATCGGCGGCCCCGATATCTATCCAGCGCTCGAGAAGGGCACCATCGACGCTGCGGAATGGGTCGGCCCGTACGACGACGAACGGCTGGGCTTCCACAAAGTCGCGAAGTACTACTACTACCCCGGCTGGTGGGAAGGCGCGGCGGCGCTGTCGATCTGCGTGAACATCGGGAGCTGGCAGTCGCTGCCGCAGTCCTACCAGGAAGCGATCGAAGTGGCGAGTGCCGAGGCGAACGTGCGGATGCTGGCGAAATACGACGCCGGCAATACCGCGGCGCTGCGGCGGCTGGTTGCCGGCGGCGCGCAGCTGCGCGCTTTCCCGCGCTCGGTGCTGGAAGCCTGCCACAAGGCGTCGCACGAGCTGTACGACGAGCTCGCGGCGAAAAGCCAGGATTTCAGGAAGATCTACGCATCGTGGTCGAAATTCCGCGAGGACCAGTACCTGTGGTTCCGTCTCGCCGAGAACTCGTTCGACAACTTCGTCTACTCTGCCCAGGCCGCCGCGCGCCGTAAACAGCCGTGATGCGTGACTCGCGGTCCGTACCCCTCAAGGGGGTATTGAAAAGAATGATCCGACGGGGCCGTCGCGGATCGGCGGGAGCCGCGCTTGGTTCAGTCGCCTCACTGCTCACCGCTCTCCGGTTACGCTTCTTACTTGAACAGCACCGGCGGCGGCACATCGGGCGCCGGGATGGTGAGCTCGATCGAGGCCGGATCGCGTTTGCCGGTTTCTCCCTTGTAGTGCAGGACCATCTCAGGGAAGCTCACCACCAGCGCGACCATGATCACCTGGATGACGACGAACGGCACTGCGCCCCAGTAGATATCCGACGTCTTCACCTCCCGCGGCGCGACGCTCCTAAGGTAGAACAGCGCGAACCCGAACGGCGGATGAAGGAAGGAGGTTTGCATATTCACCCCCAGTATCACGCCGAACCAGACGAGGTCGATGCCGAGCTTGGCCGCCACCGGCGCGAGCAGCGGGATGATGATGAACGCGATCTCGAAGAAATCGAGAAAGAAGGCGAGCACGAAAACGAGAATATTGACGACGATCAAGAAGCCGACCGCGCCGCCGGGCAAATCGGTGAGCAGGCTTTCCACCCACAAATCGCCGTCCACCGCGCGGAAGGTAAGGCCAAACACGGTCGAGCCCACCAGGATGAAAATGACGAAGCTCGTGAGTCTCGCGGTGGAGTCCATCGCCTGCCTGAGGAGATCCGTGGTTAGCCGGCGCTTGGCGAGCGCGAGCGCGAGCGCGCCGCTGGCGCCCATCGCGCCGCCTTCGGTCGGTGTCGCCACGCCCATGAAGATCGTGCCCAGCACCAGGAAGATCAGGATCAGCGGCGGCACCAGCGCGGTCGCTACCCGCAGGGCGAGGGCGAAACCGGCAAGCCGGCGCGCGCTTTTCGGCAGGGCCGGCGCCGCTTTCGGGTTGACGATCGCGACGATCGCGACGTAACCCATGTAGAGCCCCGCGAGCAGGAGGCCGGGCACCAGCGCGCCCTGGTACATGTCGCCCACCGATCTTCCGAGCTGGTCGGCGAGCACGATCAGCACCAGGCTCGGCGGGATGATCTGCGCAAGCGTGCCCGAGGCGGTGATGACGCCGCTCGCGAGCCGCGCCGAGTAGCCGTAGCGCAGCATGATCGGCAGCGAGATGAGCCCCATCGAGATGACCGACGCGGCAACGACCCCGGTGGTCGCCGCGAGCAGCGCGCCCACGAACACCGCCGCGTACGCGAGGCCGCCGCGCACCGCGCCGAAGAGCTGGCCGATGGTCTCGAGCAGCTCCTCAGCCATGCCGCTGCGCTCGAGGATCAGGCCCATGAAGGTGAAGAACGGGATCGCGAGCAGCGTGTCGTTGCGCATGATGCCGAATACGCGCTCCGGCAGCGCCTGCATGAGCTCGGGTTTGAGCAGCCCCATCTCGATTCCGGCGAGAGCGAAGAAAATGCCGTTGGCGGCGAGCGCGAAGGCGACCGGATAGCCGAGCAGCAGGAACACGACGAGTACGCCGAACATCAGCGGCGCCATCAGCTCGTGCGGCATCAGTACTGGTCCGGCGGGGTTTCGAAGGGCTCGGGCGCCGCGCCGCGCAGAAACGCGACGCGCTTCGCGATCTCTGCCAGGCCTTGCAGCGTGAGGAGCATGAAGCCGACCGGGATCAGGAGCTTCACCGGCCAGCGGATGAGACCCCCGGCGTCAGCCGAGATCTCGCCGCCGGCGTATGACTGCCAGAACATCGGCACCGACAGCCACAGGATTATCAGCGACATCGGCAGCAGGAAGGCAAGGCCGCCGACGATGTCGATCAAGGCCTGATGGCGCTTGGAGAGGCGGCCGGCGATGACGTCGATGCGCACGTGGGCGTTCTTTTTGAGCGCGTAGCCCGCCCCGAGCAGGAATATCGCCGAGAACAGATACCACTGGATCTCGAGCCAGGCGTTCGAGCTCAGGTTCAACGAGTAGCGCATGATCGCGTTGCCGGCGCTCACCAGCACCGCGGCGAGCACCAGCCACGCCACGGCCCGCCCCACGCGCTCGTTGAGCGCATCCACGATCCGGACGAAGGCGAGCAGGAATTTCATCGTGTTGTCATGCGGATGCTTTCGGCGTAATGATACGCGGCGACGCCGGCGTGCCGCAAAACGCGCCCGCCTCACGCCTCCGCTTTGCCGTGAATTATGCGTGGTAATATCAGCAACTTACCAGGACCGCCCATGTTTTCCCTCAAGAACGACATCGAAGCAACCGACCCCGAGATCTGGCGCGCGATCGAGCAGGAATCCCGCCGCCAGGAAGATCACATCGATCTGATCGCCTCGGAGAACTACGCAAGCGCGGCCGTAATGCAGGCGCAGGGCTCGGTGCTCACCAACAAGTATGCCGAGGGCTATCCCGGCAAGCGCTACTACGGGGGCTGCGAATTCATCGACGCTGCCGAGCAGCTGGCGATCGACCGCGCGAAGAAGCTCTTTCACGCCGGATACGCCAACGTGCAGCCGCATTCCGGCTCACAGGCGAATCAGGCCGCCTACGCTGCGGCGCTGCATCCGGGCGACACGATACTCGGCATGGCGCTCGACGCCGGCGGGCACCTGACGCACGGCGCGCGGGTCAATATCAGCGGACGCTATTACGACGCGTACACCTACGGTCTGAACTCCGAGACCGAGGAAATCGACTACGACGATGTCGAGGAGCTCGCGCACGTCAAGAAGCCCAAGATGATCATCGCCGGGGCCTCGGCGTATTCGCGGGTGATCGACTGGAAGCGATTTCGCCACATCGCCGACAGTTCCGGCTCGCTGCTTGTCGCCGACATCGCGCACTACGCGGGGCTCGTCGTCGCGGGCCTCTACCCGAGCCCGGTTGGGATCGCCGACTTCGTCACGACCAGCACGCACAAGACGCTGCGCGGGCCGCGGGGCGGGCTGATTCTCGCCAACGCGGAGCACGAGCGGATACTCAATTCCGCTGTCTTCCCGGGCATCCAGGGCGGGCCGCTCATGCATGTCATCGCGGCGAAGGCGGTTGCGTTCAAGGAGGCCATGACCCGCGAGTTCAAGAATTACCAGGAGCAGGTGCTGCAGAACGCGCTGGTGATGGCGAAAGTGCTCCTCGAGCGCGGCTTCCGCATCGTGTCGGGCCGCACCGAGTGCCACATGTTTCTGGTCAACCTGATCGCCAAGAATCTGACCGGCCGCGAGGCCGAAGACGCGCTTGGGCGCGCGGGCATCACCGTCAACAAGAACGCGGTGCCGGACGATCCGCAGAAGCCGACGATCACGAGCGGCATCCGCATCGGCTCGCCGGCGATGACCACACGCGGGTTCAAGGAGATCGAGGCCGAGCTGCTCGCCAACCTGATGGCCGACGTGCTGGAAGCGCCGCGGGACGACAGGGTCGCGAAGCGTGTGGCGGGGGAGGCGAAGAAGCTGTGCGCGAAGTATCCGGTCTACGGTCAATGATGAACGATGAACGATGAACGATGAACGATGAACGATGAACGATGAACGATGAACGATGAACGATGAACAGTTGGTTCGGCGCCTTGCCGGCGGGCGTTTTCATTCCGCGTTCATCGTTCTTCGTTCCGCGTTGAATCTATGAAGTGTCCGTTCTGCAAATCGGACGACACCCAGGTCATCGACTCGCGGGTGAGCGATGAAGGCGACAGCATACGCCGGCGGCGCCGGTGCACGAACTGCAACAAGCGCTTCACGACCTACGAGACGGTGGAGTTGCGGATGCCGCAGGTGGTCAAGCAGGACGGCACGCGCGCCGACTTCGACCTGGAAAAGCTGCGCACGGGCTTTATGCGCGCGCTGCACAAGCGCCCGGTGCCGACGCAGGCGGTGGATGAGGCGATAGCCACCATCACCCAGGACGTGCTGGCGCGGGGCGAGCGCGAGGTGGACTCGCGCCGCGTGGGCGAGATGGTGATGCGCGAGCTGCGCAAGCTCGATCACGTCGCCTACATCAGATTCGCGTCGGTCTACCGCAGCTTCTCGGGGGCAGACGACTTCCATGATGCGATCAAGGAAGTTCAAAAACCCGCAACGAAGGAAAAATAGCCGCCAGCTTGGAAAGAGACGGTTGATACGCAGCAGGCAGTAAGCAGAAACCGTGAGCAGTAAGCAGTAAGCGGCAGTAAGTGGAAAGACCATGGCCCGCCCGGACGGGTTTCGCGCGCTTCCCGCTCACCGCCCACCCTTACGACCGTTATGTTTTCCGCCGACGATCATCGTTTTATGACCCGCGCGCTGCAGCTCGCACGGCGCGGGCTCTTCACCGCCGCACCCAACCCCCGTGTCGGCTGCGTCATCGTGCGCGAGGGCGTCGTGGCGGGGGAAGGCTGGCACGAGCGCGCAGGCGCACCGCACGCGGAAGTGAATGCGCTCGCTGCGGCAGGGGTCGCTGCGCGCAGCGCGACCGTTTATGTCTCGCTCGAGCCCTGCGTGCATCACGGGCGTACGCCGCCGTGCAGCGAGGCGCTCGCCGCAGCGGGCGTTACGCGCGTCGTGGCGGCGATGCGGGACCCCAACCCGCTGGTCGCAGGCAAGGGGCTCGAGGCGCTGCGCAAGGCCGGCGTTGGCGCCGAGAGCGGCCTGATGGAGGCCGAGGCGAGCGAGCTCAACATCGGTTTCGTGTCGCGCATGAGGCGCGGGCGCCCGTGGGTGCGCATGAAGCTCGCCGCAAGCCTCGACGGCAAGACCGCGCTGGTAAACGGCAAGAGCCAGTGGATCACCGGGCCGGCGGCGCGTCGCGACGGGCACGCGTGGCGCGCGCGGGCCTGCGCGGTGCTGACCGGGATCGGCACGGTCAAGGACGACGACCCGCAACTTACCGTGCGCGAGGTCGAGACCACCCGCCAGCCGCTGCGCGTGGTGGTCGACAGCCGGCTCGAGACGCCGCCAGCGGCGAGGATCCTCGCGGGCGGCGGTGTGCTGATCGCGGCGGCCCTCGAAGACCGGGACAGAATGAGCGTGCTGCAGGACAGGGGTGCGGAGGTCATCGCGCTGCCGAACGAGGCGGGCAAGGTGGACCTCGTGCGGCTGATGCAGGCGCTGGCGAGCCGCGAAGTGAACGAGGTGCACGTGGAGGCTGGATTCAAGCTGAACGGCTCGCTCCTGGCCGAGGGCCTGGTCGACGAGCTGGTGGTCTATCTCGCGCCGTGTCTGCTGGGGGACAGCGCACGCGGAATGTTCGACCTTTCCGAGCTGCAGGACCTCGAAGTCCGGCGCGCGCTCAATGTCCACGACGTGCGCATGATCGAGGGCGACATTCGTATCGTCGCGCGGGTAACGAACGTATAATGTTTACCGGGATCATTGCGGCGGTGGGCAGGATTTCCGAGGTCAGCGCGGCGCCGGGCGGCGCGCGCGTCCGGATCGAGACCGGCAGGCTCGTGCTCGACGACGTGAAAGCCGGCGACAGCATCGCGGTCGACGGTGTGTGCCTCACGGTTGTGAGGCTGGATGGGCGGTCGTTCTCCGCTGACGTGTCGCGCGAGACGATGGCGTGCACCGCGGGATTCGCCGTGGGCGCGGCCGTGAACCTGGAGAAAGCGCTGCGGCTCGACGAGCGCCTCGGCGGGCATCTCGTCACCGGTCACGTCGACGGCGTGGGCGAGGTGCGGCGGGTGGCCGAGGCGGGCGATAACCGGCAACTCACGGTCGCGGCGCCCGGACCGCTTGCGAAGTATATCGCGCGCAAGGGCTCGATCGCGGTGAATGGCGTGAGCCTCACGGTGAACGCGGTGAGCGGTGCGGAGTTCATGGCAAACCTCATCCCGCACACGCTGCGGGCGACCAACCTCCAGGCATTGAAGGCCGGCGACCGCGTGAACCTCGAAGCCGACCTGCTGGCGCGCTATATCGAGCGCATGCGGGAGGCCGGCGCGGGCAATTGAACGGATAGCGGAAAACACGCATGGCGATCAGTTCCACCACCGACATCCTTTCCGACATCGGCTCGGGCAAGATGGTCATCCTCATCGACGAGGAGGACCGCGAGAACGAGGGCGACCTGCTGATGGCCGCCGAGTTCGTCACACCCGAGGCGATCAATTTCATGGCGCGCCACGGGCGCGGGCTGATCTGTCTCACGTTGACCGAGAACCGCTGCCGGGAGCTGGATCTGCCGCTGATGGTGTCGAACAACCGCTCGCCGCTCGGCACCAATTTCACGGTCTCGATCGAGGCCGCGCAAGGGGTCACAACCGGAATCTCCGCGGCCGACCGCGCACGCACCGTGCAGGCCGCGATCCGTGCCGACGCGAGCCCGCACGACATCGTGCAGCCCGGCCACATTTTCCCACTGATGGCGCAGGACGGCGGCGTGCTGATGCGCGCCGGTCACACCGAGGCAGGCTGCGATCTCGCGCGTCTCGCCGGGCGGATGCCAGCGGCGGTGATCTGCGAGGTTCTCAACGACAGCGGCGAGATGGCGCGCCTGCCCGATCTCGAGCGGTTCGCCGAGCAGCACGGGCTGAACATCGGCACTATCGCCGATCTCATCCATTACCGCAGCCGCACCGAATCGCTGGTGACGCGCGAGGCGGAGCGCCAGATCGAGACCGTCCACGGGCGCTTCCGCCTCTATGCCTACAGCGACAGCATAGGCAAGGCGACGCATCTCGCGCTGGTGCGGGGCGAGCCCGGTCCGAAGCGCGAAGTGCTGGTGCGGGTGCACGAGCCGGTGTCGGTGGTCGACCTTCTCGACACCGCCAACACCGGGCATTCGTGGAATTTCCACGACGCGCTCGCCGAGATCGCGCGCGCCGAGTGCGGCGTCGTCATCCTGCTGCACCGGCAGGAGACCGCCGCCGAGCTGCTCGAGCGCGTGAAGCCGCGGCCCCTGCAGGCGGCGCGCGCCAAGTTCACGCTGCGCAACTACGGCATCGGGGCGCAGATCCTGAAGGACCTCAACGTCACCAAGATGAAGCTGCTCGCGCTGCCGCGCCGCATGCCGAGCATGGCGGGGTTCGATCTCGAGGTTACGGGCTATCTTCAGCCGAAGCCAGTAACATCCGTAAAAACATAGAGTTATGTCAAAGTACGATAACATAGAAGAGATCGAGCCGGATCACCGCGGCGCAGGCCTCAGGATCGGCATCGTCATGAGCCGCTTCAACACCGACATCGGCGAGGGCCTGCTCTCGGCGTGCACCGCGGCGCTCGTGAAACGCGGCGTGCGCCCGGACGACGTGTGCATCGTCACCGTGCCCGGGGCGCTGGAGAGCCCGCTGGTGCTGAAGAGGATGGCGCAAAGCGGCAAATACGACGCGCTGATCGCGCTCGGCGCGGTGGTCCGCGGCGAGACCCACCATTTTGAAGTCGTTTCGAACGAGTCCGCGCGCGCCGTGATGGCTGTGCAGCTCGACAGCGGGGTGCCGGTCGCCAACGGCATTCTGACCACCGAGAACGACGACCAGGCGCTCGTGCGTATGGCGCAAAAGGGCGCGGACTGCGCGGCTGCGGCGATCGAGATGGCAAACCTCCTGAAGCAGCTCGATGGTTAAGCCGGCGCAGGAGGTCCGCGCGGATCCGGGCGCGCGCAGGAGCGCCCGGCGGCGCTCGCGCGAGTTCGCGCTGCAGGGCCTGTATCAATGGCAGCTTGCGCGCGGAGACGCGCACGCGATCGCGCAGCAGCTCGGCGAGGCCAAGGGATTCGACAAGATCGATGCGGAGTACTTCAGGGTGCTGCTCCACGGCGCGATCAATGCGGCGCGAGAGCTCGATCAGGCGCTCGAGCCCTGCCTCGACCGCAAGCTGTCGGCGCTCTCGCCGGTCGAGCATGGCGTACTGCTGCTCGCGGGCTTCGAGCTCCTGCAGCAGACCGAGGTGCCCTACAAAGTGGTGATCAACGAGGCGGTCGAGCTCGCCAAGGCGTACGGCGGCACCGACGGCCACAAGTTCGTGAACGGCGTACTGGACAAGCTCGCGCCACGGCTGCGTCCGGCGGAGTGCCAAAGGCGCTGAACAACGGAGCATTTTGCGGAAATTCGGGTGATTCGTTCGAGGCAAAGACGTATTGGACAGGATTTACATGATTGGCAGGAACAAGAGCGCACGGCCAAGACGCTTTTCAGCAATCCTGGTGATCCCGGCGATTTCTTTGTTTTTCGACACAGGAGTCGGAGACCTGGTACAGGAGGGGGCAGTGGACGATCTCGAGAAGAAATTCAAGAAGCGCATGCTGGCGTTCTATTTCGCCGGCGTGGTCAACCTGGCCATCGGCTTGTACGTGCTGCTCTTTGGCGGGCAATTCATGGCGCGCGGCACGGCGTTGCTGGTGGCGCTGTTTTTCCTCGGCTTCGCCGCGGTCGACTTCTACTTTCCCAGCCTGATGAAGAAGAAGTGGGACGAGGCGCAGCGGCAGCAGCGCCTGGCCGGCGGGCAGGGCAACCCGCCGCAACGGTAGCGCAGCCGGTCACAGGCCACCAATGCCGGGCGAATTCGAGCTGATCCGACGCTACTTCACGCACCCGGCGGCGAGCGCCGTGCTGGGCGTGGGCGACGATGCCGCGCTCACGCGTGTGCGGCGCGGCATGCTGCTGGCGGTAACGACCGATATGCTCGTCGCCGGCACCCACTTCTTCGCCGACGCCGACCCGCTGGATCTCGGCCACAAGGCGCTGGCGGTCAACCTCTC
>Ga0326597_10011214_pt1 | contig 11892 bp, 10 predicted proteins | sample RVTome_12_FD_203789 | JGI IMG/M metagenome (GOLD analysis project Ga0326597, IMG submission 203789) | Soil microbial communities from uranium-contaminated site in the Upper Colorado River Basin, Wyoming, United States - RVT100D185 | ecosystem: Environmental > Terrestrial > Soil > Contaminated >...
GTAGAAGAGCTCGAAGACCCGGCCGTCCTGCACCCGCACCCGGAAGCAGCGCCCACCGGGGATGCGCCAGGCGGCCTCCACCTCGGCGATCTCCAGGCGCTGTCCTTCCCAGGTCAGGGCGATCGGGCGTTCGGCGTAGGCGAACCCCGAATGGCATTCGACCAATTCGGCGCTCAGGGTAACCCCTCCTCAAGCGAAACCCACTTCGGATGAATCGCCCAGGATGAGCGAGCGGTCCCGCCCGATTGCCCGGGCGCCCCGGCCGATCAGGGAAGCCGAGAGCATGCTGTCGGATATGTACGAGTCGGCCTCGATGATCGAGTCGCGGATCAACGAACGCTCGATGCGGCAGTTGGCGCCGATGGTGACATCCGGCCCAATGACCGCCCGCTCGATCACCGCCGAAGGGTCGATGAACACCGGGGGCACGATGACCACCTCCGGCCGGCCGGCCGCTTGCTGGGAGTTATCCCGGCTGTGGGCGAGCAGGTAGCGGTTGGTCTCCAGCAGGGTCTGGGGGGTGCCGCAGTCCTGCCAGACCTCCACCTCCTGGGCCCGCATGCGCAGCCCGCCCTCCAGCATGAGATTGAGGGCCTCGGCCAGGTAGTACTCGCCCAGCAGACGCTCGCGCCGCTGCATCTGCTGCTCGATGGCACCCACCAGCTGCTCCCCCTGCTTGAAATAGTAGAGGCCCACCACGGCCAGGTTGTTGCTCGGGTCCTGCGGTTTCTCGATCAGGCGGCGCACCCAACCTTCCGGCCCCAGCTCGACCACCCCGTAGCGCCGCGGATCTTCCACCTCTTTGACCAGGACGCCCGCCTCCACGTCCTCGGCGACCAGGCGTGACAGATCGGCCTCCACCAGCGTGTCCACGAAGGCGATCAGGGTGCGGCCGCTGAGGCCGTCGCGCGCCAGCCAGATGGCGTGCGACTGGCCGATCATCTCCTCCTGCGGCACATAGTTCGCTCGCAGCTGGGGATAGTGCTGCTGAACGTATTCCTCCACCTGGCTGCCGAGGTAGCCGACGATGAAAGTGACCTCCTCGATATCCGGAAGTGAAGCGAAGCTGTCCAGGACGTGCCCCAACACAGCCTTGCCGGCCACGTTCACCAGCGGCTTGGGCTTGGACCAGGTCAGCGGGCGGAGGCGGGTACCGAAGCCGGCCATCGGGATGATGATCCTCACAGTGGCGGAACCTCCGTGTGCCAGGCTGTCGCCTGCTGATAGGCGTGGGCGGCGCGAAAGAGTCGGTCCTCGGCCAGGTGGGGGGCCATCAACTGCATGCCGATGGGCAGCCCGTCCGAGTCGAACCCCACCGGGAGCGAGATGCCCGGAATGCCGGCCAGATTGGCGGGCAGGGTGAAGACATCCTCCAGGTACATGGCCAGCGGATCGTCGCCGTGCTGCCCGATCGCAAAAGCGGTGGTGGGCGCCACCGGGCAGGCGATCAGGTCCACCTGGGCGAAGGCGGCCTCGAAATCGGACTTGATCAGGGTGCGCACCTTCTGCGCCTGGCCATAGTAAGCCTCGTAATAGCCGGCGGAAAGGGCGTAAGTGCCCAGCATGATGCGGCGCTTGACTTCCGGCCCGAACAAATCGCCGCGGGTGATGAAGAAGTCCTCCGGGTACTGCCCTGGCCCGTGGCGCGGGCCGTAGCGCATCCCATCGTAGCGCGCCAGGTTGGCCGAGGCCTCCGCCGGGGCGATGATGTAATACACCGGCAGAGCCAGATCGGTGTGGGGCAGGCTGACCTCCCGCACCAACGCACCCAGCGCCTCCAACTTAGCCACGGCCTGCCGCACCGCCGACTCGACCGCCGGCTGCAGGCCCTCGATGAAATACTCGCGCGGCACGCCCAGGCGCAGGCCGGACAGCCCGACCCCATTCAAATCGATCAGGGAAACCGGATCCTGCACGGAGGTCGAGTCGAGCGGGTCATGTCCTGCCATCTGGCTGAACAGCGGCGCCAGGTCGGCCGCCGAGCGGGCCAGGGCGCCCACCGTGTCCAGCGAGGACCCGTAGGCGATCAACCCATACCGCGAGACCCGGCCGTAGGAGGTCTTCAGGCCGGTGGCGCCGCAGAACGAGGCCGGCTGGCGCACCGAGCCTCCGGTGTCGGTTCCCAGGGCTGCGAAACACATGCGGGCGGCCACCGCGGCGGCCGACCCTCCCGAAGAGCCCCCCGGCACCCGCTCCAGATTCCACGGATTGTGGGTGACCCCGTAGGCCGAGTTTTCGGTGGAAGAGCCCATGGCGAACTCATCGGTATTGGTTTTGCCCAGCGTCACCGCTCCCGCGTCCAGCAGGCGCTGCACGCTGGTGGCGGTGTAGGGTGGGCGGAAGCCCTCCAGGATGCGCGAGCCGCAGGTGGCCGGCGCCCCCTGCAGGCAGAGCACATCCTTGACCGCCAGCGGAATTCCGGCCAGCAGGGAGGGCGGCTCTGCGGAGGCCCGCCGCCAGGCAGCCAGGCGCCGGTCGGCCGCCCGGGCCTGTTCGAGCGCCAGTTCCTCGGCCACGTGCAGGAACGCGTGCACCTGTCCGTCGAGCGCCTGGATGCGGCTCAAGCAGGCCCGGGTCAGTTCCTCCGAGGACAGTTCGCCGGCGCGCAAGGCGCCGGCGGCTTCCACTAAGCTCAGGTCGGTGATTTCGGCCAAGGGCTAGATGGCTCCCCTTCCGGCCGGACTTACGGTTCGCCTTCCAGCACGCGCGGCACCCGGAACATGCCGTCCTCGGGCTGTGGGGCATTGGCCAGGATCTGGTCCCGCGAGGGGGAGGCCCGGGTGGCATCCGGGCGCAGCGGCGCCTGCAGTCCCAGGACGCTGGCGGTGGGGGAGATGCCGCTGGTGTCGACCTGCTGCAGCCGGGCGGCATAGTCTAGCACCGCCGAAAGCTGGGAGGCATAGCGCTGTTCTTCCTCCGGGGTCAGCCGCAGGCGCGCCAGGCGGGCGATGCGCCGTACCGTCTCGATGCTGAGGGCCATGTTGCCGGTAATTATAGCAAAGGGGGTCCCGACCGCATCGACCGCGAGGCGGGTGTGGTGTTGGGAAGTGGTGGCCTGCGGCCCCACTCAGCCGGGGATCGGTTGGGCGGTTTCGGCGGTGATGTGGAAGGCCGGGGGATGTTCCAGGTGCTTTTTCACCGCGCACAGCTCAGCGGCCCGGATCACCGCCGAGCGGTAGCGCTCCGGGAATCCAGCGGGTAGCCCGATTTCCAGTTCGACCCGGCCGATCAGACCGGTGGCCGGATCGGGTATCGACCGCTGAACCATCCGCAGCCCTTCGGTGGGAAGTCCGCGTTCCTGGCAGAACCGCAGCACGTAGATTCCGGCGCAGGTGGCGATCGAGGTCAGGAAGAGGGCAAAGGGAGCGGGGGCGCTGCCGCGCCCGCCTTGCGGGGAGGGCTGGTCGGTCGGGACGGTGAATCCGCCGAAGTGGGCGTCCACCCGGTCGCCGCCGGGGAAACTGAGTTCGATTTGCATGCCGGGATGCTATCACCCACCCGACCGGCGGCGCAGGGAAGGATGTCATCACTCCGGGGGGCCATCCGGACAGAGTGGGCCGGCAATGGGTCACCGCCGGGCGATCCGGCTGCGGTTTGAACCCGCGATGGGCCGGGCGGGTACAATGATTGGCGCCGCCGGCCTGTCGAATTGGTAGAGGTGACTCCCATGAGCGACCTGGTGTTCAAGCGCGTGATCCCCGCCCCTGCCGAGGAGGTCTTCTACGCGTTCTCCACCGAGCAGGGGTGGAGGGACTGGCTGTGCAATTCGGCCCGCTTCCGGCCGCTCTCCGGCCGCAACTACCAACTGTCCTGGGACAGCGGTTGGTTCGCCGCCGGCTCGATTCTGAACCTGGACCGGCCGCACACCGTCGAACTGAGCTGGCATGGCCCGGGCGATCCGGCCACCAGCCGGGTGAGCATCCGGCTGCAGGGGCTCACGGGAGGGACCGAGGTGGAGATCCGCCACTCCGGCCTGGGGGAAGGCCAGGCCTGGGAGCCGGCGCGGACCGAGGTCAAGAAGGGCTGGGAGATGGGGCTGGAGAACCTGGAGTCGATCTTCACTTCTGGAGAGGACCTGCGGATCGTCCGGCGCCCTATGCTGGGGATCATGATGAACGACTTCACCAAGGAGATCGCCGCAGAGATGGGCGTCCCGGTGAGTCGGGGCGTGCGCATCGACCGGCCGGTGGAGGGGATGGGTGCCGAGCGGGCCGGTCTGCAGCACGACGACGTGCTGGTAGAGATGGACTCCAAGCCGGTGCGTGGATTCTCCGACCTGGGAGCGGTGCTGCAGGGTCACCGGGCCGGCGACACGATCCCGGTGACGTATTACCGTGGGACGGAAAAGAAGTCCATGCAGATGGAGCTTTCCCGACGGCCGATCCCGGAGGTCCCGCTGGATCCGGCCGAGCTGGCCAGGCTGGTGGCCGTGCAGTATCAGACGGTCCGCAGCGAGCTGGCCGAGCTGTTTGCAGGCGTCAGCGAGGCGGAGGCCGGCTTTCGGGCCGAGCCGGACGGGTGGTCGGCCAAGGACACCCTGGCCCACCTGATCGAGGCCGAGTATCGCAACCTGGACGTCATCCAGGATCTCCTGCAGGACAACGAGCGCGAATTCCCCGATGAGGGAGGCAACGTGCGCCTGCGGTTGGAAGCGATGCAGGCCTCCGCCCCGACGGTGGCGTCGCTGCTGCAAGAGCTGAAGAACCGGCAGCAGGAGACCATCCACCTGCTGCAGCACTCCGAGAAGCTCAAGGCCCGCAAGGGCGCGCTGTGGCGGCAGGGGCGCGGCTGGCTGGAGATCCCGCTGGCCCACGAGCGCGGCCATATGGAGCAGATGAAGGCGGCCATTCAGGCGGCTCGGGCCGCCCAGGGGGTGAAGGCAAGCGCGTAGCCGGGGGAGCGGCCGCGCGGCATCGAAAGGCCGCGGCCGGAGTGGCTACTCCCGGGTGAAGCTCTGGGTCACCGTGATGTTGAAGCCCTGCTCGGTCACGAAACTGGCGGTCAGCCGCAGTTCGTCCGGCAGGGCGGATGGGTCGAGGGCGTAGCCGGGCGGCGGGACCTCGTGCAGCCCGTCGGTGGCGGCTGAGCCCGAGATCTGGCCGCCGCCGCCGCAGTCCAGTCCCACCGCCGTCAGGATGTCGGTGGCGGTGAACTGGATCAGTTCATCGCCCAGCGTGTACTCGCCCTCGATCAGCCCGCTGGATTCGCAGCCGATGTCGCTGGCTTCCTCGCTCCAGTCTTCCTGGTAGCTGCAGTCATCCTTCAGAACAAGCCGCTTGCCGGTGATGCTGTAGGTGGGCAGCCGGATGCCGCCGGTGTTGGTCTCGAACTCGGTCTGGGTCCAGGCCCCTACCCATTCCCCGGCGCACGGTCCGGGCGTGGGCATGGCGGTTGGCGTGGGCTTCGGGGTAGCGGTGCGGGTGGGCGTCGGGGGCGGAGGGGTGGGGGTGGGGCTTGGTGCAGGCGGGGTGCCGGCGCAGCCGGAACCGGCCAGGCCCAGCACAAGGACCAGCAGGATCCACCTCACACCCATGGGACCTCCTCCGCCTGCAGCCGGCGCTCCTATAGCATGCCACCGTTCCCCAGGCGCGCAAGACCCGGGGGTTGTTCTGCCACTGCTGTATACTGGGTCCGAATCATCCTCTTACGCCGCCAAAGGGCAATCAGCGGATGGCAGAGCGCGGGTACATCGTTATCGCCGATATCACCGGCTATACCGCCTACCTGAGCGGGTCTGAGCTGGACCACGCACAGGACAGCCTGCGCAGCCTGCTGGAGCTGCTGGTCAGCCATACTAAGCCGCCGCTGATCATCTCCCGGCTGGAGGGCGACGCGGTGATTGCCTATGCCCCCTTCGGCAGCTTCCTGCAGGGGCAGACCCTGATCGAGCTGCTGGAAAATTGCTATGTGGCCTTCCGCCAGGCGCGGGAGCGCATGCAGCTCAACACCACCTGCACCTGCAACGCCTGCCGCAACATCCCCAATCTGGACCTGAAGTTCCTGGTGCACTTCGGCACCTACGTGCTGCAGGACATGCTGACCTACAGAGAGATGGTGGGCAGCGACGTCAACCTGGCCCACCGGCTGCTGAAGAATCACATTGTCGAGACCACCGGGATCACGGCCTACGCGGCCTACACCGCGGCCTCCGTGGAAGAACTGGGCATCCTGGAGCTCTGCCTGGCGATGCGGCCGCACCGGGAGAGCTACGAGCACCTGGGGGAGGTCGGGCTGTACGTGCAGGACATGCATGCGGTGTGGGAGCGCGAGCGGGAGCGGCTGCGGGTGGTCGTGGAGCCCGAGCAGGCGCTGCTGGTCCTGGAGGCGGAGATCCCCGCGCCGGCCGTGTTGGTCTGGGATTACATCACCAAGCCGGAGTACCGGATGATCCTATTGGAAGCCGACTCCATGCGCCGGGACGACCCGACCGCCGGGCGGGTGTCGGACGGTACAGTCTACTACTGTGCGCACGGCAAGACCACGCTCCCTCAGGCGGTCATAGATTGGCGGCCTTTCGAGTACTACACCTACGAGTCGACTATGCCCCAGGTGGGCACCCGGATGCGGTTCACCGTACGGCTGGTTCCCACCGAGGCCGGCACCCAGTTGCAGCTCGTCTGCGGACGGTCCACCGGACCGCTGCTCAAGCGCAAGCTGACGGATCAGTTCGTGAGCTCTAAGAAGAACCAGCAGGAGATCCTGCGGGGGGTGGAGTCGCTGCGCCAGGTGATCCTGAAGGAGCTGGCCGAGGGGGTGGTGGTGCTCCCGGAGGCAGTGAGCGTGGCGCCCGAGATGGTGGCCGCCGCGGTACAGACCAGCCTGGCGGGATAGCCGGCACCGACAGCTCTCGAACCACCGTTGACCAGGCCAGACTGGCGAGGCAGCCTGCATCTGCAGCTCTCGATCCTCCGGTGCGCAACCGGCCCTCAAGGGCTTGCCGCCCAGCCATCCATCACCGGCAGCTGATCATCCCCAACTCGCGCAGCCAGGCGAGCTGCGCCGGGCCGCGGGCGGCACGCGGCAGGAGCGGGTGCGGGGCGCCCGGGCCGACCGCGTTGGCGCTGTCGACCGGCTGGCCGCGCGAATCCATCAGCCACAGGGTCTCGCCCGCGTCGTCCAGCCTTCCGGCGTAGATCAGGTCGGCGGGGATATCCGAGATCGTCCGGTCGTCGTCGCGCTCGAGCAGGTAGTAGGCTGCGGGAGCGAGCACCCCGGCCAGCTCGACGTGAATGTCGTTCCCGTCGGTCAGGATCCAGCCGGCCAGGTCCACCGGCACAGGCCCGGGGTTGTAGAGCTCGATCCACTCATCAGTGGAGCTGGCCCGGGTTCCGGCCCAGGCGATCTCGTTGATCAAGATCAGCGGTGGCGACGCCAGCGGGCTCATCGGGCCGAGCGCCCAATTCGCGCCTCCCGGCGTTCCGGCGAGCGGATCGCCCCGCGCATCCCGGCCCAGACCGCGATTTCCTGCAAACGCCACCCAACTCCCCGGGTTATCGGCCTGGCCACGCCGCTCCAGGCTGGCCCGCACTAGCTTGCCGCCGGAAGGCCAGGCTTCGCCGGGGCAGATGCCCGGGTAGAACGGCCCGGGGGGCCCCGGCGGGACGGGCTCCTCGAAAAGCAGGTTGGCCTCGCCCGGGGTCGGCCACAGCCCGTAGGCCATGTGTCCGCTGCCGTCCGGAAGCCGGCCGTAGGACAGGTTGTAGGCCCTCACCGGAAGGTAGCTGACCTGGTCGATCAGCCGGCCATCCGGCGCCAATAGGCGGACCGAATCGCCGCCATCGTTCAGCGCCACCCCCGTGAAGGAGCGGAAGAAGACCGCGTAGCCGTGCTCGGGAATCGTGACCCCGGGCAGATCACCCGGACTGGAACCACCTTCGGCAGCGTCATCCAGCCACCAGCCTCGCAGGTAGACCTCACCGGGCCCATGGTTGTAGAGCTCGATGAACTCGTCGGCTGTGGTCACGCCGCCAGCGCCTTCCCAATCGTGGTGGGGGCGGATCAGCACTTCATTGATCACCACCCTCCCCGGAATCCAGGTGGGCACCGGGGTAGGGAAGAAGAGCGAATTGATCGACCGCGGCGTGCCGCGAATGAAATTGCCCTCGGCATCATGCCCCACCCCGTGATAGCCGGTGAAGCCACCCCAGCTGCCGGAGAGGTCCGACCCGCCGCGGCGCTCCATGCTGGCCCAGGTCGAGGCCGAGCCGGCCGGCCAGCCGCCGCCGTTGCCGTTGGCGCTGTCCACTAACTCGCCCTGCGGCCCGAGCAGCCGCAGCACTTCACCGGCGTTGTTCAGCCCGCCGGTGTAGATCCGATCGGCCCCGACATCTGCAATCGTCTGATCATCGGTGCGTTCCAGCAGGTAGTAGCCGTAGGGTGGCAAGCTCCCGGCCAGGGACGCATTCACATCGCCGCCGTCGGTCAGCACCCAGCCGGCCAGAGACATCGGTTCCGGGCCTGGGTTGTGCAGCTCGATCCACTCATCGCTGGCGCTGGCGCGGGTGCCTGCCCAGGCGACCTCATTGATCAGAACCGACTGCGGCGGGACCGGGAGCGCCGGCGTCGGAGTGAGAGTGACCGTGGGGGTGGGCGTGTGAAGGAAGAAGGAGTTGGTATCGCCCGGCGTCCCCTGGATGGCATTCCCTTGAGCGTCCACGGCCGGCCCACCGGGTCCGGCATAGGTTCCCCAGTTGCCGGGCAGGTCCGTTCCGCCTCTGCGTTCCATGCTGGCTCGACTCACGGCGCTGCCGGATGGCCAGGCAGATCCCCCGTGGTTGGCGCTGTCGACCAGCTCGCCTGCGGGGCCGATGAGTTCCAGGGCCTCGCCGGAATTGCTCAGGGATCCACTGAAGATCTGCTGAGCGGGGATGCTGCTGACCGCGCTGTCATCGGTCCGCTCGAGCAGGAAGTATCCAAAGGGCGCGATCGACCCCGCCAGGCTGACGTGGATGTCGCCGCCGTCGGTGAGGCGCCAGCCGGTCAGGTCCACGGCCTGCGGGCCGGGGTTGTGCAGCTCGATCCATTCGTCAGTGGCGGAGGCCACGGTCCCGGCCCAGGCGATCTCGTTGATCAGTACGGCCTGCGGTCCGGGCTTCTGCGAGGGCGGAGTGGGCGAAGAGGTCGCGGTGACCTCGGGCGGAGTGGGCGAGGCCGTGGCGGTGACCTCGCTCGGGGTGGGAGTGAACGGGATCTCCGGGGTCGGTGTGGAAGTGGGCTCGCCGGGAGTCCCACTCCCCGTGGGGCTGGGCACCGGGGTCGCAGAGGGAGTGGCGCTGGACTCCGGGGAGAAAGAAGGCGTGGCTGTGGGGGAATCGCCGGTATCCGACGTGGGAGTCAGTGTGGCACTCGGGGCCGAGGCCGTGGAGGTAGCAGTGGGGGATGGCGAAGGAGAGGAGGTTGGGGCCGCGGTCGGACTGGGGCTGGGCGGGGGCGCGGAGGTGGCCTCTTCGGCGGCAGAGGCGCCCGTCGGCGTGGAACTTGAGGCCTCGCCGGCGCGAGAGATTTCAGCCGGAGCCGCGGCGGGCCGAATCCAACTGGCCGCCTCGCCAGCCGAAGGCGAGAGCGCTCCGATGCAGAGCGAGATGAGCAGGCCGGCTCCAACCAGAAAGCCGGCTCGATGCTTGGGCGGGGAGGCCTGCACCCCCATCGCTCCCCCAGAAGGCGGATAGTACTCCAGTACTATACATCGGTCCTCGCGGGGATGTCAACGACCTCGAATGAATCGGCGGCTCACTCCTCAACTCCTTGCAGTAGAACGGTATGCGCGCCGGTTATGGACAGGTTAGAATGATGTCTCACGCTCGCGGCAGGGTCATCGCCCCCGGGCGATGAAAGGAGAGAGTTCATGGACTTTGGGTTGGCGTTCTCGTTCCCCTTCCAGGATCAGCAGTGGATCAAGAAACTGCTGATCACCGCAGTGCTCATCCTGGTCCCCATCATCGGCTGGATCGCGGTGCTGGGCTGGTCGCTGGAAGTCACCCGCCGGGTCATCCGCCAACACCCCGAGCCGCTTCCCGACTGGAGTGAGTTCGGCGCGCTGCTCGGCCTTGGCTTCAAGGGCTTCCTCATCGGCATCGTCCTTTCCATCCCGGCCTGGGTGATCAGCCTGCCGTCCGTTGCACTTTCGGCGTTCGCCGCCGATTCGCAGGACCTGCAGTCGATCGTCGCCATCGTGTCCATCTGCACCAGCTGTGTCAGCATCCTGTACTCGATCGTGTTGGCCTTCGCCACGCCGGCGGCCTACGGCGAGTTGGCCTCCACCGATCAGATCGGGGCGGCCCTCAACCCTGCCAGGCTGTGGCAGCTGGTGCGGGCCGCGCCCAGCGGCTACCTGATCGCCATCCTGGGCACGTTGGTGGGCGGGATCGTGGCCACGTTGGGCGTGATCGCCTGCGTAGTGGGCGTGTTCTTCACCTTTGCTTACTACGCCGCACTGGCCGGGCATCTGTACGGCCAGGCCTATCTGCAGGCCTCCGCCGCGCCCGCTTAACTGAGCATCCAGCTCTTCGCGCTGCAGCGCCCCGGGCTGCCGGAGGGTGGCCCGCTCACCCCCAGCCTGAGGGCCATGTCGGCCGCCGGCCCCGGCGGGCAGCCGCTGGCGCCCCTGGGAGCGGAGGTGGCGCGGCTGGTGGATGGCCTGGGGGTGCGGGTGGCCTTCCTGCCCACCGGGGGCAGCGGGGTCACCCCCTGGCGCAAGCGCATAGCGCTGGACCGCACCTACCAGGGCGCCGGCCAGACCCAACCGCCCAGCCGGGTCGCCCTGGTTGCCCACGAACTGACCCACCTGTTGCAGCGCGAGCTCAACGACCCGACCTACTGGCCCAGCGGGGGGCTGCTGCTCTCGCTGGGCCGCCGCGTGCTGGGCGATTCCACCAACTATATGGAAGCCCTGGCCTACGCGGTGGGATGGAGCGTGGAGTACGATCTGCGCCTGGCCTCCGGGGAGCCGCAGGCCAACCTCAACGCCCTGGAGGACCGGCTGGCCACGGTGGCCGCAGCCGACGCCGGCAACGCCGCCCGCTACGTGGTCAGCCTGTTTCCCCAAAACGGGGTCTACCGCAGCAACTACGCCTTCGAGAAGAACCAACCCGACGGCCGGATTCCCCCAGGGGGCTGGCGTCATTGGATGGGCGAGATGGGATTTGTCGCCGCCAGCCTGGACCATCTGCAGGAGCTGGCCGCCCGTGGCACCGCCCAGGTGATCACGCCGCAGGCCCTGGAGAGCCTGCTGTCCCCGGGCTGATTCCGGGCCAGCCGCGAGAGTGCGGACGATAGGCTGCGGCACGGCTGACACTCGGCCCTACCCAGGCCGGCCTGCGCTGGCCTAGGATACCGTAGGCAGCCAGGCGTCGAGGGTTCCCGCGATGGTAGAATCGCCCTCGCCTGACCACCCGACCTCCTCAGGAGCATCGCATGACCATGCTTAACGCCACCCTGGAGGGTGCTCTCCGCTATCGGGGCAGGGAAGGCCAGTGGGCGTACGTCTTCAACCGCGTCAGCGGCCTCGCCACCCTCTTGTTCCTGACCCTGCACATCCTCGACACCGCCACGGTCTACTTCCTCCCCCGAGGGTATGAGACCTTTGTAGACATCTACCGCTCCACGCCGGTCATGATCAGCGAGATCATGCTGGTGGCGGCGGTGCTCTACCACGGCCTGAACGGCTACCGGGTCATCTACTTCGACCTCAAACCCGAGCGCTGGAACGCCCACAACTCGGCCCGCTGGTTCTGGGGAGTGTGCGCCGGCGCCTTCCTGCTGTGGCTGCCGGCCGCCTACTTCATGGGCCGCGCCGCCTACCTGAACAACATCTGCCGCTGCCCGCCGGCCGGAGAGCCGATGGTGGACCTGCCCGCCTGGGCCAACCTGGGGATCTGGCTGCTGCTAGGAACG
>Ga0326597_10011215_pt1 | contig 11892 bp, 10 predicted proteins | sample RVTome_12_FD_203789 | JGI IMG/M metagenome (GOLD analysis project Ga0326597, IMG submission 203789) | Soil microbial communities from uranium-contaminated site in the Upper Colorado River Basin, Wyoming, United States - RVT100D185 | ecosystem: Environmental > Terrestrial > Soil > Contaminated >...
CAAGAATTTCCTGGTGGACCCCCGCGTGCAGGGCAGGGTCACGGTAGTTGCTCCCACGCCATTGACAGAAGATCAGGCCTACAAGGTGTTCCAGTCCGTACTTGAAGTAAACGGCTATGTCACCGTGGAGGCAGACGGTGCCACCAAGATCGTGCCGGCGGAAGAGGGCAAGGTCCGTAACACGAGCGTTTATGATGAAGAGGCGCGTCCTAACGGTGACGAGATGGAGACGCGGGTGCTGCGACTAAACTATGTCAACCCCGAACGCATGGTGCCTATCCTGAGGCCGCTCGTGCCCGCCTACGGTCACATGGCGGCCGATTCTGAAAGCTCCTCTTTGATCATCACCGATCGATCTGCCAATATCGATCGCCTGGCGAGTATCATCAGCCGTCTTGATCGCCCTGCTGAAGGCGGTGAGGTTGAGGTGATACCCCTGATCCACGCCCCAGCTGCAGACATTGCTGAGATACTGGGGCGCTTGTACCAGCCCACGGGCGGTGATCAGGTTATCGGTGGTGTTACGGTAATGGAGGACCCGCGTACCAACAGCCTGATAATCAAGGCCGACGTGGGCACACGCAGTGAAATCAAGACCTTGATCCGTGACCTGGATCTGCCGACCGAGAGCAGCGGTGATACCCATGTTGTCTTTTTGAATAATGCCGACGCCGAGAACCTGATGAATGTCCTGCAAAAATCCATGATGGGTGGTACCGCGCCGGAGCAGGCCGGAGTCATGTCTGACATCAACATCATGGCCGATCCGGATACCAATGCATTGATCGTGCAGGCCTCCAAATCGGACTACACCGCGATCAGCCGGGTCATAGCAGATCTCGATGTGCGGCGTTTGCAGGTCTACGTGGAGGCATTGATAGCCGAGGTCACCACCGATGTTGCAAAGGAGTTCGGGATCCAGTTCCAGACTGCGGAAGGCCTGCGCGGTGACAACCGCGGTGTGATAGGCAGCACGAATTTTGATGTGGGTACCAGCATCCAGGACGTACTCATCAATCCGCTCGCCACAGGCGCGGGATTGAGTCTTGGCTTTATCGACGGCACGGTGGTCCTGCCGGATGGTACCGAGATAGTGAATCTGGTCGGCCTGGCGCGGGCGCTGGAGACCCAGAGCAATGCCAACATCCTCTCTACGCCGAACATCCTGACCATGGACAACCAGGAGGCCGAGATCGTGGTTGGTCAGAATGTGCCGTTCGTGACCGGTGCCTACAGCCAGACCGGCCAGGGCAATGCCGTAGACAATCCGTTCCAGACGATAGAGCGCCGGGATGTCGGTCTGACCCTGCGCATCAAGCCGCAGATAACGGAAGGAAGTGCAATCAAACTGGAGATATACCAGGAGGTATCCAGTGTCGCGCAGCGTGGCGAGGCCCGTGATATCGTCACCAACACCCGTTCCCTGACGACCACCGTGGTGGCGGAAAACAACCGCATGCTGGTCCTCGGTGGTCTGATCCAGGACGATGTCTCACAGAACCGGCAGAAGGTGCCGGTGCTCGGTGATATACCCATCCTGGGTAACCTGTTCCGTTACCGCAGCAATGAACGCACCAAGACCAATCTGTTGATCTTTCTGCGGCCACGCATCGTGCGTGGATATGCCGATATGGATGGGCCTACCCAGCGTAAATATCAATATCTGGAAGAGCTGACCCAGGAGCAGGACCTCGGCAAGGCCGGAGAAAGCTCGCCCCCGCTTGAGGAATGGGAATTCATAAGTCCAGCCGTGCAACAGGGGGGCGGTCAGGAGAACGGGACGGTAGCCGAATGAGCATAGTACGGAATATCAGTGTTATTTCTGATGTACACAGTCCTGCCCGCACAGTTGAAAACAATAGTCCATTGGTAGCGATGAATAATCCTGTTGAAGAAGGATCAATCGATCCGGCATTGACGCGCGCCCGACAGTTGGGTTGGAGGTATGAAGATCAGCCGGACCTGGCCAGGCTGGATCCACAGATTGCAGCGACACTTGGTTTTGGCCAGGTCCGGCGCTTGGGCATACTGCCGGCCTACCAGGACGGCGATCATACTGTAATCTGGATACGTCCGGATATCAGCTGGGGTACCTGGCTGGAGGTCCAGGTGGAATTTGGCAGCGGTATTGAACCGGTTATCATTTCCGAGGGACATTTTAATCGCGCCCTGCAGCGCGCCTTCGAACGTACCGGCGCCATGGCGGATGCCGTCGAAGACCTGGGTGAATCTGTCGACCTCAAAACTGCCTCGGCAGGACTGCCGGAAGACCTGCTGGACAACCAGGACGATGCGCCGATTATCCGGCTCCTGAATGCGGTAATGACTCAGGCCATTGAGGAGAAGGCCTCCGATATACACGTGGAGCCATTTGAGACACGCATGGTCATCCGTTACCGCGTAGACGGGGTCCTCCGCGATCTGGTTGAACCCCCGCGTGCATTGGCGGAACGTATTACGGCCAGGATCAAGGTCATGGCCAGACTCAATATAGCCGAACGCCGCGTGCCGCAGGACGGCCGTATCAGCCTCAGGCTGGCAGGCAGGACTATAGACGTACGCGTGTCTACCCTGCCCACCTATTATGGTGAACGGGTGGTGATGCGGATACTGGAAAAGGAACACGGACCGCTTGCACTTGAGCAGATCGGTATGCCGGTAGACATACGCAAGGCTTTTGTTGATCTTATCCATACACCCCACGGTATTTTTCTGGTGACCGGCCCCACCGGTTCCGGCAAGACGACCACACTCTATGCCGCGCTCCAGCAGGTACGCAGCCCGGGGGTAAATATCATAACGATTGAGGATCCGGTGGAGTATGAGCTTGAGGGGGTAGGCCAGATACCGGTCAACACGAAGACAGGCATGACCTTCGCCAAGGGCCTCCGTGCCATACTGAGACAGGATCCGGACATCATCATGGTGGGCGAGATCCGCGACCTTGAGACTGCCGAAGTATCGGTCCAGGCCAGCCTGACCGGCCACCTGGTATTTTCCACCCTGCATACCAATGATGCGGTGGGAAGTATCACCCGCATGATGGACATGGGCATAGAGCCTTACCTGGTTGCTTCCAGCCTGCTCGGGGTCATGGCGCAGCGGCTGGTACGCAAGTTGTGCCTGCAATGCCGCAAACCCGGTGATGCTGACGAGGGAGAGCATCATCTGCTTGGCATCCCTGACAGCAGGCAGATAACGATCTATTACCCGCACGGTTGCGAGGCCTGTGCCTACACCGGGTATCGCGGGCGTACAGGGATATACGAATTGATGCCCGTGAATGAAGCCATCCGTCGCCTGATCCATGACAGCCAGGGTGAACAGGCGTTGCGCAAAATGTCACGCGAGAGCGGGATGCGCAGTCTGCGTGAAGACGGGATCGCCAAGGTGCTCGCAGGAGACACCAGCCTGGAAGAGATACTGCGGGTATCGCAGAGCTGATATGGCCGCTTTCGAGTATCTTGCCCTCGATACCAACGGACGTTCCTGCAAAGGGGTGCTTACCGGAGACTCGCCGCGCCAGGTCCGTACGCAATTACGAGGCCAGGGACTGTACCCTGTCGCTGTCCATGCCATGCAGGAACGTAGTGGAACCGGGGTCAGGTCGCTGTTCATACGGGCACCCTCTACGGCCGGTCTCGCCCTGATAACCAGGCAACTGTCCACCCTGGTGCGTGCCGGCATGCCCCTGGAACAGGCCATGCGTGCATTGGAAGATCAGGTGGGCCGGCGCCTGCAATCGGTAGTTGCAGGTGTACGGGCGCAGATCACCGAGGGCGCTTCCCTGTCCGAGGCGCTGGCAAGGTTCCCCGGCATCTTCCCCGACCTGTACCGGGCCATGGTAGAAGCGGGAGAGGCCAGCGGCCGCCTGGATGAGATCCTGGAACGGCTGGCCGACTATACCGAACAGCAACATTACATGCGGCAAAAACTCGGCGTTGCCATGATTTATCCGGTGTTGTTGACCGTCGTCGCCATGGCGGTGGTCATCGCGCTCCTCACCTACGTGGTGCCGGAGGTGATCCGCGTGTTCGAGCACAGCGGTCAGCAACTTCCCCTGCTGACCCGTGGTCTGATCGCAAGCAGCGATTTCCTGCGCAGCTACGGTGTAGTGCTGGTTGCCGGGGCCGCCGGGCTATTTATATTATGGGGTTACCTGTTACGACGGCCGCCGGTACGTTTTCAGTGGGACAAACTATTGTTGGGCTTGCCGTTCATCGGCGTCTTTATCAGGACAGTGAATGCTGCACGCCTGGCCAGGGTACTCGCCATCCTAACTGATAGCGGCGTGCCTTTACTGGAGGCCTTGCGTATCGGCGCCCATGTGATCAGGAACGTGCCGATACGCGAGGCGGTACAAGAGGCCGCTATGTCAGTCCGGGAAGGTGGCAGGTTGCATATTGCTCTCGGCAAGTCCGGCTATTTTCCGTCCCTCCTGATCCATATGATCGCTGCAGGGGAAGACAGTGGTGAACTGGAGAAGATGCTCGATCGCGCGGCAATTCACCAGGAGCGGGAACTCAATACAAGGCTCATGGTAGCAACCTCGCTGATGGAACCCGTGCTGATCCTGATCATGGGTGGAATAGTCCTCATGATAGTGCTGGCGATCCTTATGCCCATATTCGAGATGAACCAGTTGGTGGGGACATAGCCATGTCATATTACCCAGGTGCCTCAGCGCCCGCAGCCCGGATGGAACGTAGTGGAATCCGGATTTCATACTCGCGTAGACTTTCCTTTCCCCCGGATTTCGCAGCGCTGCATCCGGGCTACAGTACTCCGGCACGAAGTAATTCCGGCAGGGGCTTCACCCTGATCGAGTTGATGGTTGTCGTGGTGATCCTGGGCATACTGGCTGCAGTAGTAGTGCCGCGTGTCATGGACCGTCCTGAGCAGGCACGCATCAGTGCCACGAAAAATAATATTCGTGCGATACGATCAGCACTCGATATGTATAAACTGGATAATCATTATTATCCCACAACAGACCAGGGGCTGGAGGCCCTGGTGCAGCGGCCTGACGGACAGCCGCAACCACCCAACTGGACCCGTTACATGGAGAAAATCCCGTTTGACCCCTGGGGCAATAACTACTTTTATCTGCAGCCCGGAAAGTACGGCGATGTAGATGTCTTCAGTCCCGGGCCGAACGGCCGCACGGGAGACGAGGACGATATCGGCTCCTGGCAGTTGTAAAGTTAAGCCGCTAATGTCCACCTCACTCCTCACTCCTCACTCCTCACCAGAAAAGTCTGACAGTGGATTTACTCTGCTGGAACTGCTGGTAGTCATCGTTATCGTGGCGGTACTGGCAGGTATGGTGGTGCCGGCCATAAATCATGACAGTGGGCGGAATGTGGCCGATGCGGCTGCACGCATGGTCATGATGATTAACCAGGCACAGCAGGAGGCGATACTGACATCACAGATTTGGCAAGTGGTGTTTGAACCGGCTGAACACAGTTATGAATTCCGTCGGCGCAGTGGTGCCGATTTCGAACCCGTGGTCGTGTCGCCCTACGCCGGCAAATTCACGACAGCCACGGTCCGCATGGATGAACTTGAAATAAACGGCCAGCCTATCAGAACAACAGGTGAGGTATATCTATTCCCGACCGGCGAACAGGACCCGTTCCGGCTGATACTCAAGGGCGGCGAGTATGAATACAGGATAGCCATGGGGCCGGTGGGACCGGTCCGGGTGGAGGGGCCATGGCGAATGTGAATTCCGGCCGACGCGGGTTCACCCTGCTGGAAGTGCTGGTGGCACTCGCGGTCATGGCCATCGCCATGGCCGCCTTATGGAAAGGACTGGGACAGGGGATAGCCGTGAGTGAAGGTCTGCCCGAGCGGATAATGGCCCGCTGGATTGCCCAGAACCACATGGTCCTGCGCCAGGCCCGGGGTGACTGGCCGGACACCCGGACTTACAACGGTACCGAGGAAATGGGTGGCCGCGAGTGGTACTGGCAGGAACAGGTAACTGACACAGAGGAACCGCAGATGCGGCGGATTACTGTGCAGGTGGGGAGGGATGCGACATCGTTCCTGTTCACCCTCGAGGGCTACCTGCAAAGACCAGGGCAGGGCCTACGCATTGACGACGGGCAAGGATAGCGGAGGAGACAGCGATGACACGTGCATACCAACTGGGGATGACGCTGCTGGAGGTGCTGGTGGCGCTGACCATTTTTACCCTTGTTGCCGCTGCCGGTTATAGCGGTTTGCACCAGGGGTTGGCTGTGCAGGACAGCTTGCAGGAAAAACAGGAGTTCTGGCAGCGGCTGGATTCTGTCATGACACTGATACAGCAGGATCTGTACCAGGCCAGGGACATTCCCCCGCGGCTGCCGGTCTGGGAGTCTGTGGCCTTTCGCGGTGCCAATAATAGTGATGCCGGGGGGCCTGGGGAATTGTTCCTGTTCACCCGTACCAACCACACTTTTTTTCGGCCCGATCAGGCAAGTCCTTATCTTCGTGTCGCCTACCGGCTGCAGGACGAAACGCTTTATCGCGTCACCTGGCCGCGATTGAACGTCCCCACCGATAGTGAGGGGGCCGAGGCCGGGCTACTTGATGGTGTTACCGGGATACAATTGCGATACATGGACAATACCAGGCAATGGATCACGAGTTGGCCGCAGGCATTAAATACACGGGGGCCGGCGGGTCTGCCCAGGGCGGTGGAGCTGACCCTGGAACTGCAAGATCATGAAAGCTATCAACGGGTGTTCCATGTTGGCGCGGCGTACTGATAAGTTAATGCGTCAGCGCGGAGTCGCGTTGATAACCATACTGCTGGTGGTAGCAGTACTCACCGCCATTGTCAGTCGCTTGAGTCTGTCCAGCGAAGTCTGGTTGAGGCAGGTCGAAAACAGCACCTCGCTTGCCCAGGCCGAACAGGCCACCCGGGGGGCGCAGCTTTGGATAAACCTCATCCTGGAACAGGACAGCAACGATTTTGACGGGACCACGGACATCTGGGCACAACCTTTACCACCCATCCCCGTAGCATGGGGTGAATTGTATGCCTGGATAGAGGACATGCAGGCCCGCATTAACCTGAATAACCTGATCGATGAGGAAGGCAAACTTGATGCCGTAGCCCTGCTGCAGCTTGAACGCTTGCTGGAGGTCCTCGATCTCGATCCACGGGTCGCCCAGGCAATTGTTGACTGGATCGATCCCGATAGTGATACAGCCGGACCTTGGGGTGCAGAAGATATTTTTTATATCGGTCTGGATACGCCCTACTCGGCAGCCAACAGGCCCTTGGCGGATACCGGTGAACTGCGCATGGTGCGGGGTATCGACCAACAGACATGGGACACGCTGGAGCCGTATATTGCCGCCCTGCCCGGCGGAACAATAGTCAATGTGAATATGGCCAGCCCGGAGGTCCTTGCCGCGATGATGACGGATCGGGGGGGGCCCCGCCAGGTAATGACCGAGGCGGAACGCTGGACCATCGAAGCGACGAGGCTGCCCTATACCAGCGCGGAGGACTTCGCCGAGAGGGCGTTGGGTAATAAAGACAGCGAAATGCCGCGGGGGTTGACTATTGATACTGAATTCTTTCTGGCACATACGCTGCTTACGTTCGGTGATGTGGAATACCGCATGGCGACCCTGTACCACCGCAACCGTGGCAATGCGTCCATCATCAACCATACCCGCGAGTTGTTTTAGAGTGTGTACTCTTATGTCTGAAATTTGCTTGAAAACCAAATACGCCGTTAAGAAATTAAACGAATCCCGAATCCCGAATCCCGGGTCCCGCTCATGTTAATCCACGGCGAATACTGGTGGTTGCGTTTGCGTGCTGGTGGTGTGGACTGGGCGCATTGTGTTGCCGGTGAAACAGTGCCCAGGGCTGAAGGTTCGTGTACAGATTATACAGACCTGCCTGTACCGCGCGGGGCTAGCCTGGTTGTCTGTGTTCCAGGTGAACGTGTCCGAGTACACAAGGTGCAGGTCCCCACGCGGAATCGAGGCAGGTTCATGGCCTCCCTGCCCTTTACCCTGGAAGACCAGTTACTGAAGGACGTTGAAGCATACCACTTTGTTCCTCTCGGCAAGACCAGGGGTGGTCAGGACGTCCCTGTTGCCGTGATCGAGCATGAATATGTGTCCGGTGTGCTAAATGAACTGCAAGGCCATGGCTGGCGGGTTAAGATACTGGTCCCCGATTATCTGGCAATCACATCTCCCCTGCCGGGCGTGTGGTTATTGGATGCAGCGGATGCACCGTTTCTGTTGCGCATGCCGGGTGACGAAGGTGGAGCAACGCTGTTTGGCAAGCTCAATCCCCAACCGCCCGGGCCATTATTACTCGCGTTGGAACAGGTAAGTCCGGCCCCACAGACATTGCGTGTGCGCGTCGGCACTTATAACCAGAGTGAACAGGTTGCCGCCTGGTCCTCACAGTTGCAGCCATACAATATTGAACTGGATGTCTATGAAGACAATTTGTCCCGTAGCGCCTGGTTAACAAGACAAGGTCTCCCCGGTGTAGGCGTGAACCTCCTTACCGGTACCTATACTCCTGTCGGAGAGGAAAGATTATGGTCTCGCCGGTTGTTGCCGGCCGCAGGGTTGGCTGCAATGCTGGCTGTCGTGACATTGACACATTGGATCATTGAGGGCGCGCAATTACAGTCTGAACACAGGGACTTGCAACAATCGATAGCGACAACGTATCGTCAGGTCTTCCCCGAGGCCAGGAACCTGGTAGATCCACGCTATCAGCTGGAACAGCAGATCAAGATACTGAGCGATCAACAAGAGGATACTGGCGGATTCGATTTTCTGCCGCAACTCTCTCAACTGGCTCCTTACTTTGGTGAAGGGCAGGATTATCGATTACAGACCATTAACTATGACGGCAGTAGTATTACCCTGGAGGTAAGCGTAGCCGATTACGAGGCGCTGCAACGTTTGCAGGAACAACTCGCGCGCGGGGCAACAATAAACGTGGAAAATGCTGAACTCAGGGACGGCCGGGTCTATGGGCGGATTATTGTGAGGAGACAGGCCTGATGCTGCGCTGGTGGCGTGAGAGGATGGCAAGGGAAAAGCTCGTATTGCTGGCTGGAGCAGTAATACTGTTATTAACAACCATCTATCTTGTGTTGGAACCCGTCGTGCAGGAGCGTGAGCGACTACAGACGGAGATACCGAAGTTACAGGAGGACCTGGCATGGATGCAGTCTCACATCAGTGATATCAACAGGCTGCGTGGAGTAGTCGGGGCTGCAACCGTACCGGTACAAACACTGACACTGGCAGTGGTCGAGGATGCCCTGCGCGAAGCAGGCTTGAAGGAACAGACAACCGATTTACGGCCTGCTGCAGGCCAGGGTGTACAGCTTGTGTTTGATCAGGTGGCATTTGCTGATCTTATGGAGCTTCTATCTCAACTTCAGCGCCGCATCGCCGCACGGGTTAGTCAGGCCAGAATCGATCGACTGGAAAACATGCCGGGGATGGTAAAGGCCAATATGTCGCTGGTACCCACAGTTGGTAAATGAATAAACACTGGATACGCCTTGGTGGGATGGGGCTGGCAGTATTTTTGATCGCCATGGTGATCAATTTCCCCGCAGCCTGGGGACTTTACCTGTTACAGGACAGGGTCCCCTCGTCAGTAAAATGGCAGGAGGTCTCCGGTACAGTATTCGATACGAGCATAAATCATGTGGAAGTCATCCTGCCCGGAAATCGCCGTGCAGTGCTGGACAATATCGAGGTACGGACCTCGGTCCTGCCGCTGTTGTTGGGCCGGGCGATGCTGGAATTTCGTGTCCGTACTGGTGGTGAAGACATTGCCGGTCAGGCCAGGCTCAGGCGGGCGGAATGGAGTATCCCGCTGATTGAAGGAGTGCTGCCCCTGGAATTATTGACCGGCGTAGTGCCGGAGTTAGGCAGCCTCGGAATGACGGGCCGCATTGTATTTCATGGAAGCGGGTTGTCAGGTAAATATGAGGACCTGCCGGGATCAGGCCGCCTCGTAGTTACAGTAGAAGACCTGCGCCTGGATTTGATAGAGGCAGATCGGCCTCTGGGTAATTATTATGCAGACCTGGAGGCCGGCGAGGAGACCGGGATCGCGGGTAGTGTACGGACGATATCCACAGACGCGATGTTGAATATTGAAGGTACAATCAGGTCAGACCCGGGTGGAGTTAATCTGCATTTCATTGGCAAGGCATGGGTAGACGCCGGGGCATCCGATCCTGTGCGCAGCCTACTGCCGCTATTGGGAGTGGTTGAGAACGATCAGGCCACTATCGACTGGCAAGGCACTCTGTAAGAGGCGCGCCCTCAGGATGAATATTTTGCGGTGAAATATGTCTACCCGGCATACATGTAAAAGCCGGTATCCAGCAAGATAAGAACCACCGTAAGATCAGACCCTGAAATAATCATGCCATTAGTCTGACTTTCCATCAGACAGTTTCGTCATCTTTTTGTCATTTAGCGTTAACCAGACTGTCACATCCCGTCCTTAACATGTCCCTGCCGTAATCGGGATAGTATCTGAGGTTCTTTAAACCCCGGTTTGTTTGTCAAGGGACTGATCACTATAAAAAAGAAATCATGATCGTAATTTATAAGCATGGTTCTACAACAATCAATTCTTTTGCCGCACTGTACTGAACTAACGTTCCGGCCTGGTTCATTCAGCACAAACCACAGTATACGAAAGACCAACCCAAGGATAAGAGACTAATCAATGAAAAACTCGCTATCTGTCATGAGAAATATTTTAAAGATCGGCAAACTGCTGATTATCACGGGCGCACTGTCTTACAGTGCGATACCCCTGGCGCAGGCCCAGGGCGTCATACAAGGCAGGCTGACCTCCGCGCAGAACGGCAGCCCTGTCAGCGGTGCACAGATTGCCGTCCCGGGTACCGGAATCACGGACAGCACCGATGCCAGCGGCAACTACCGGCTCGAGGTACCTGCAGGCAGCCATGTCATCCAGTTCAGGCAAAGCGGGTATATTGACGAGACCCTGGTCGATATCGTGGTGGCGGACGGGCAGACCAATACACAGAATGTCCAGCTCAGCCTGGCGGGGCAGATAGAGCAGTTGTTTGTGATAGGCCGCGCGGCACTGGAAGGCAGCACCGCCTCCGTACTCAGTATACAGCGTGAGGCCGTCATGGTGACCGAGGTCAGCGGTGCGGAGGAGTTCCTGCGTCTGGGAGACAGCAATGCAGCGGAAACGCTGGAGCGGGTCACCGGCCTGACGGTGGAAGATAACAAGTTCGTAGTCATTCGCGGCCAGCCCAAGCGTTATACCTCGACATTATTCAATGGTTCGCAGTTGCCCAGTTTGGATCCGATCCAGCAGATTACACCGCTGGATCTGTTCCCTTCAGGAGTACTCTCCAGCATCGCGGTGCAGAAGGCCTATACTGCCGACCGGGCCGGGTCATTCGGCTCCGGCCAGGTGCAGCTCAGCACCAGCGGCCTGCCAACCGAAGATTTTCTTGAGCTCAAGGCGAGTGTCGGTTTCAATGAAAGCATCAATGAGGACGGGCTTGAATTCAATACCGGCAAGGACATCTGGGGTGAGGTCGATGCCATACTTAAGTTGCCGCAGGCAGTTGTGGAGGTACAGGATGCGGGTACGCCTATAGCTACACTGCCGCTGGCAGACCGTATCGCGCTTGGCCAGAGTTTCTCGGACGAACTCGCGCCAGGATTCCTGGGAAACATGGGGCCGGACGCCGTTTTTTCAATCTCTGCCGGCAAGCGTTTTGATACAGATGCGGGCGGCACCTATGGTGCAAGCCTAAATTTTGATTATGGCCAGAAGGTCCGGGTAGAAGATGAGGACAATCTGCTCCTGCGTCTTGGCACCAGCGATGACGG
>Ga0326597_10011216_pt1 | contig 11891 bp, 10 predicted proteins | sample RVTome_12_FD_203789 | JGI IMG/M metagenome (GOLD analysis project Ga0326597, IMG submission 203789) | Soil microbial communities from uranium-contaminated site in the Upper Colorado River Basin, Wyoming, United States - RVT100D185 | ecosystem: Environmental > Terrestrial > Soil > Contaminated >...
TCGACCGGTCTTCAAGACCAGATCGGCAGCCTGGAGGTGGGCAAGAAGGCCGACGTGATTCTGCTTGACCGCGACGCCTGGGGCTTCATCCCGCTGCACGACCCCATTCGCCAGCTCGCCTTCTCGGCTACATCGGAATGCGTGCGCACCTCGATCATCGGCGGCCGCGTGGTCATGCGCGATCGCGTGATCCAAAGCCTCGACGAGGCGGCGCTCAAAGCCGAGGTGGCGGAGGCCGCCGAGCGTTTCCGGCGCGACTATTTCCCGGAAATGCAGGCCGGCGCCCAACGGGTTGAGCCCTACGTGCGCCAGGTCTACGAACGATGCACCGGCCTCGCGGTTGGCCTCGACCACCAGCCGCAACGCCTGCCGCCCCAGGGGCGCTGACCAAGAATCGATAGGAACCAATATGTTACCCAAAGCAACGAGCCAACCTCAGCAAGGAGCCGAACCATGATACTGAACCCCGTACCCTGGCCCGACGGCGCCAAGTGCGCGGTCGCGCTGACCTTCGACATGGATGCGGATAGCATCTTGCATCTCGAGCACCCGGCGGATTCCACCTCCCGCGTGTCGGCCATCTCCATGCTGCGTTATGGCCCCGAGGTTGCGGTGCCGCGCATCGTCGAGACCTACAAGCGCTTCGGCATCAAGCAGACTTTCTTCGTGCCGGCATGGTGCATCGAGCAGTATCCGCGCGCGGTAGAGATCATGCTCGAGGGCGGCCACGAGGTGGCGCACCACGGCTATATCCACGAGAATCCGACCGACGGCAGTCGCGAAGAACAGGCCTACTGGCTGCGGCGCGCCATCGATGTCATCGTGGGCGCCACCGGTCAGCGGCCGCGCGGCTGGCGCGCGCCGCTCTACAATTTCTCCGACCACTCGGCCGACCTCCTGGTCGACGAAGGGTTCCTGTACGACGCCTCGCTCATGGGGGACGACGTGCCCTATGTGCTGCGCACCAAGGGCGGCGACTTGATCGAGCTGCCGGCGCACTGGGGCGTCGACGACTGGCCGCAATTCGTTCAATCCATGGACCTGGATTATATGATGCCGATCAAATCCGCCTCCGCCGGCATCGATGTGTTCAAGCAGGAATTCGACGCCATGTGGGAGCACGGTGGCCTGTTCGTCGGCGTCTGGCACCCGTTCTGCACCGGGCGCCTGGCGCGCTGGCTCGAAGTGGTCAAGCTAATCGAGTACATGCTGAAGAAGGGCAAGGTCTGGTTTGCCCCCATGGAAAAGATCGCGGCTCACGTCAAGGCATGCATCGACAACGGCTCCTACACCCCGCGCATCGACCACTTGCCCTACTACGCCGAACGCGTCGCGGTAAAGCCAGTGGGAGGGGCCGCGAAAGGCGCCAAGGCGGCGAAGAAAGGGCGGGCGCGTCTATAGATTGTCGGACGTCAGCATCTAGGGGAGATATTGTGGGTCAGGGATTTGGATTTTCGAAACACGAGGATGCCAGCCTTCGGCTATGTGCACATTACGCCGGTTGCGGGCCCGGGATCTGGTCCTTTAGCAGCCTTCCTCAATCATCGCAGATTTGCTCGATATAGGTGGTTGCGCGCCCCGCAGCCAAATATCAAAGACTTATTAAGCCTCCCGCAAGGGAGGCTTTTCGGTGTCCGCATGGTGTCCGGAAAATATTCCTCCGAAAACGCCTCTCTCGGCATCCAAGGCGTTCTGTTCAAAGATGGAGTCTGACCTGATCCCCATGTCTCATCCAGCCGCTACAGCTACTGACGGGTCACATCTCTGCTGAAAGCCGAGGGTTGGCATGGCAATCACAAGCGGGTCGAGCGCATCTGGTGGCGCGAAGAACTGAAGGTTCCTTCCAAACAGCCTATAGGTCGTCAGCACTGGAAGCCACCCGATCCAAGGTGGGCCGGCGGGTCTTCAAGATCACTGGTATAGGTGGCAGGTGACTTCGTGCGGCTTCTCGGCAGTCCCGATCGCAGCCGGTCGTGGGCTGACACTTCGGCATGCATCCATCGCCCGGGGACAGCGTGGATGGAAGGGACAGCCGGATGGCGGTTCCTCGGGATTTGGAATATCGCCAGGCAGAACAATGCGCTCGCGAGATCCATCTGGATCGAGTTGCGGAATGGCCGACAGAAGGGCCTGCGTATAGGGGTGGGCCGGGCGTGCATACAGGCTCTCGACATCGGTCATCTCGACGATCTGGCCAAGGTACATCACCGCGACCCGATCGCTCACATGCTCGACCACTGAAAGGTCATGGGAAATGAATATGTACGACAAACCAAGGCGCGCCTTGAGATCTATCAGGAGATTGAGAATCTGCGATTGAATAGAGACGTCGAGCGCCGAAACGGGCTCATCGGCGATGACCAATTGAGGCTCTAAGGCGATGGCCCGGGCGATGCCGATGCGCTGACGTTGGCCACCGGAAAACTCGTGCGGATAGCGGGTCGTCGCGTCCGCTTCCAGACCGACCAGTTTCATCAGCTCGGCCACCCGCGCGCGCCGGCTGTGGCGATCGCCGACTACGTGAATCTCCAGGGGCTCGGCCAGGATCGCGCCCACCGTCAGGCGCGGGTCTAACGAGGCATACGGATCCTGAAAAATGATCTGCATGCTGCGCCGCTGTGCCCGCAAGGCGCGCGATTTGAGCCGGCGAAGATCCACCCCCGCGAGACGGATATTCCCTGAGTCCGGTTCGATCAGGCGCAGCAGCACGCGGGCCAGGGTCGATTTACCGCAACCGGATTCACCGACGATGCCTAGGGTTTCGCCCCTGTGCAGGGTGAAACTGACATCCTGAACCGCGCGTACGAGTCCCCGCCCGTCCCGGGACCGGAACTGCTTGCTGACGCTCTCCACTTCGAGGAGTGGCCGACTGTCATCGTGCGAGTCCGCATGCAGACCGGACAACTTCTCGGTTATCATGGTGCCGGATTCCAGCAGGCCGCCGCATGGTCGGGAGCATGCTCGCTCAGCGGTGGGGTCTCACTGCCGCACCGGTCCAGAGCGCGGGCGCAGCGCTCGGTGAAACGACATCCGGCGCCACGCTTGTTCGGCGGCGGCACCATGCCGGGTATGGTCGGCAGGCGGGTACCGCGCGCTATGCGCCCGGGCGAGGCGGCCAGCAGACCTTGCGTGTAGGGGTGCCGTGGCCGGCGGAACAGCTCCCGGACCTGGGCCCGCTCGACGACCCGCCCGGCATACATGACAATCACCTCGTCGCACATCTCGGCGACCACCCCAAGATCGTGTGTGATCATTAGGATGGCCATGCCCATCTCGCGCTGCAGGCGGCGCAACAGATCGAGGATTTGCGCCTGGATGGTCACGTCCAGGGCGGTCGTCGGCTCATCGGCGATCAACAGCGCCGGCCGGCAAACCAGCGCCATGGCGATCATCACCCGCTGACGCAGCCCACCGGAGAGCTGGTGCGGAAATTGATCGATCCGGCGCTCCGCGGCCCCGACGCCGACCTGGCGCAGCATCTCGATCGCTGACTCGCGCACCACCATGCCGCGTTGGCCGCGATGCAGGCGCAGAACCTCGCCAATCTGAAAACCGATGGAAAGGGTCGGATTGAGGCACGTCATCGGTTCCTGAAAGATCATGCCGATGCGATCGCCGCGTACCTCACGCATGGCACGCGCATCCAGCGCCAGCAAGTCCAGGCCGTCGAACACGATCCGGCCGCCGTCCACCCGGCTCGGTGGCGCCGGCAACAGCCGCATGATCGACATCGCCGTGACGCTCTTGCCACATCCCGATTCGCCGACCAGGCCAATCGTGCGTCCGGCCGGGACCGAAAACGTAAGATCCTCGACGACCCGGATGCGGCCGTCCTCAGTCGCGAAGCTGACCGAAAGCCGATCCACGTCCAACAGATTCTTCGTGGCATCCGGTGCAGACGAAGCCTCAGCGAGCGCACTGGCCGGCCGGCGCCCGGCCTCTTGGCTCATTCGAAGACGACGCGCGGGAAATAGAACGACACGACCCAGTTCGGTTGATCGACGATCTCGCTGATCCGCAGGTCGCCGGCGACGCTGCACAGCATATAGGCATCGAGCGCCGTCATTCCATGCCGGGCGGACAGAAGGTCGATCATGCCGCTGAGCGCGGCCCGCGCGCCTTCCATCAAGTCGGGCGAAATACCCGTGGTCACCTCATAGCCCTTGACGTCGAAATGCCGGCTGACCGGTCCCGACGTGGTGAAGCGGGGAAATCGCAGGTTGGCCTTCTTGATCAAATCAAACCGGCAGGCGATTTTCATCGGGCTTTCGATGGCCGTCCCGCAGACCTCGCCGTCGCCCTGGCTCGCGTGGGTATCGCCGACCGAGAACAACCCGCCCCTGACCTCGACCGGAAGATAAAGCTCGGTTCCGGCCGAAAGGTCGCGAATGTCCATGTTGCCGCCGACCCGGCGCGGCGGGACGATGGATTGCAGGCCCGGCGCCGCCGGTGCCAGGCCAATTGTGCCGCAGAATGGTTTCAGCGGCACCCGTCCCCCGGGACCATAAGCCGCGGGTTCGAGGCTGGCCGAATCGTAGTGCCAGATGTGCAACCCCGGTTCCTTGAACTGATCGGCCAATAGCCCGAAGCCGGGTATGTTGGCGGTCCAGCCCCAGCCGGACGGCTCGAAGCCAAGCAAGGTCACCTTGACCGCATCGCCCGGCGCGGCCCCGTCGATGAAGACGGGGCCAGTTACTGGGTTGATCTTGCCGAAATCGAGAGTGCCGACCTCGGCAAGCTGGGAGTCCGGCATCAACTGTCCGCCGGATGCATCGATGGTTTCAAACTCGACCGTTTCGCCAGGGGCCACGGTCAACTTCGGCTGAAACGAATTGTCCCAGCCGAAGTGACTTTGGCCCTTGTGGATCGTGTGCTGACAGCTATTGAGCATCTTTGTCGTACACGAACTCGTAGTGCACCGGAATGTGGATCGGGTCGGCGTAGAAAATATCATCACCCGCCAGCCGCTTGGAATGCATGGCATAGCGGACTTCATTGAAGACCGGCGCCCAGGGTGCATCCGCCATGATGTCGACGAAAATCTGACGCCACAGGTCGACACGCTTGTCCGCCATGTCCGGACTGGCCATGGCATCGGCCTGCTGGGCGCGTGCCTCAAGCTCCTCATTGCAGTACTTCGACCAGTTCCAGCCGCCCGGCACGGCGCCGCCGCAGCCCAGGATCGGGCCATAGAAGTTCGACGGATCGGGATAGTCCGCGATCCAGGCCATGCCGCCCGACCAGATCATGGGCGCGGTGCCGTCTCCACCGGCGGCGATGACCACCGATTGGGCCAAGGACTTGACGTCCGCATTGATGCCGATGGCGGCGAGGTCCTGCTGAATCGCCTGGGCGATACGCGGGTTCGGGTCCGTGTTCATTACGAAGAGCTCGGTCTTCACGCCATCCGGATAGCCGGCGGCCGCCACCATCTCTTTCGCTTTTGCCGGGTCGTAGGCATATCCGGTGTAGCTCTTGTCGAAGCCCGGCATGGCCGGCGGAAGCGGCTGATTGGCGGCAACGCCGCGATTATTGACGATGCGCAGGACACGGTCCTTGTTGATGGCCATGTTGACCGCTTGGCGCACCTCTTTCTTGTCGAACGGCGGGGTATTGACGTTCATGGTCAGATACCCGGTGTGCAGCAGATCGCCCTTGACGATCAAATCCTTGTTTGCCGGATCGTTGACCACTTCCAGGAACTGCGCCGAGGGAATCGGATCGCCCAGGACATCGACCTCGCCGCGCTGCAGGCGCAGCAAGGCGACTGTCGGCTCTTGCCCGACCTCGAAAGTGATCTGGTCGAGATACGGTGAGCCCTCGCGGAAATAGTCCTTGTTGCGCTCGAAGACGACGCGCTGACCGAGCAACCATTCGGTCATCTTGTAGGCGCCGGTGCCGACCGGATTGCGTCCGAAGTCGGCGCCGTATTTATCGACGTCTTCCTTGGGCACGACAAAGGCGAAATTGATCGCCATGACTTGCAGGAAGGTAGCATCCGGGCGGGACAGCTCAATGACCACCGTCTCCGCGTTGGGTGCGGTCACCCCGGACAGCGATTTCGCGGACCCGCCGGCCATCTCGTCAAAGCCCTTGATGGCGGCGAAGAAACCCTGGCCGGGACTTTGCGTCGTCGGATCGACAGCGCGATTGAGGGAATAGAGGACATCGGCGGAGGTCATTCCCCGGCCGTTGTGGAATTTGACACCCTGACGCAACTTAAAGGTGTAAATCAGGCCGTCATCTGAAACCGTATAGCTTTCGGCCAGGTCGGGGATCAACTCGGTCGTGCCCGGCTTGTAGTCCATCAGGCCATCGAACAGGCTCTTGATCATGGACCAATTCTGCCAGTCGTAGCCGATCGCCGGATCGAGGGTGGATATGTCGTCCTTGTAGGTGACGACCATGCTGCCGCCCTGTTTCGGCTGTTCAGCAGCCGGGACTAGCGCGGGCGCCGCGGAAATGCCCAGTGCGGCTGCCAAGACCGCAGCCGGTAAAAAAGGTCGTTTCATGGTATTTCTCCCTGTTCTGCTGGCATTATTATTCTGCGTGTATTTCATCTTAATCTGATGCGCGGGTCAATCAGGGGCGCCAGAAGGTCGGCCAGAAGGTTGCCGATCACAATGGCGACCGCGGCGACCAGGGTAACCCCCATGATGATGGGGATATCGACCCGTTGAATGGCCTGCCAGGCCAGTTGCCCGATTCCGGGCCAGCCATAAACGGCCTCGACCACGACCGCCCCGCTCATGAAGATGCCGATATCCAGGCCGATCATGGCGATCACCGGCAGGATCGCATTGCGCAGGCCGTGGACCAGCAGGACGCCGCGTTCGCCGACACCCTTGGCCCGCGCCGTGCGGATATAGTCCTGGCGCAGCACCTCGATCATGCTGGAGCGCATCATGCGCGAGTACCAACCGCCGCCGGCGATGCCAAGCGTCAGCGCGGGCAATACAAGATGGCCGAGCGTGCCATAGCCGCTGAGTGGAAACCAGCCGAGCAGGTTGGCGAAGACATAGAGCAGCAGCAGGCCGACCACGAACTGCGGCGTCGAGACGCCCATGAACGACAAGACCATGATGCCCCGGTCGGCGCTGCGCCCGCGCCGGGCCGCAGCCAGAATCCCGGCCGGCAGTCCGATCAAGAGCTCGAAGAAGATGGCGCCGGCCATCAGCAGGAGAGTCGCCGGCAGGCGACTCTGGATCAGCGTTGTGATTTCGGCCTTTTGCACATACGAGCGGCCGAGATCGCCCTGCGCCAGGTTCACCAGATAGCTGACGTATTGGACCGGCAATGGCCGATCCAGGCCGAGCTGATGGCGGATTGATTCAACTGCCTGAGGCGTGGCGCTGCGCCCGGCGATCATGCGCACCGGATCTGCCGGAATCAGAAAGGTCAGGCTGAAGGTGACCAGCGTGATGCCGAGCAGGATAACGCCAGAGGCGGCCAAACGGCGGCTCAGATAGCGGATCATGTGCGGCCCCTCTGGGTCGGGTCGAGAGCGTCGCGCAGCACGTCGCCGACCAGGTTGAAGGCCAGCGCCAGCGCCATGATCGCCAAACCGGGGAAGAACACCAGCCAGGGCGCGGAGAGGAAATACGACTGGCTCTCGAAGATGATGCCGCCCCAGGATGGCGTCGGCGGCCGCACGCCGATGCCCAGAAACGACAGAGTCGCTTCCAGAAGCACGGTCGTCGCGATGCCCAGGGTCGCCCATACCAGCATGGTCGGAATCAAATGGGGCACGATGTGAAACAACAGAATGCGCGGCCAGTTCGCGCCCAGCGCGTGCGCCGCCTCGATATAGTCGCGGGCGGCCAGGGATGTGGTTTCCGCATAGACGACGCGGGCGATCTGCACCCAGTTGACCAGGGCGATCACCATGGCGACGATCCACAGGCTGGGCGTGAAGATAGCGGCGAGCGCGATGGCCAGCAGCAACGCCGGAAACGCCATCATGAGATCGGTGAAGCGCATGATCGCGGCACCGATCCAGCCTTGAAAATATCCGGCGATCACCCCAAGCGTGGTGCCGACCAGAACCGCCGCCCCATTGGCGACGATGCCGATGATGAGCGATGTCCGCGCGCCATAGAGCAGGCGCGAGAACAGATCACGGCCGAGAAGATCGGTCCCCAACAGAAAGTTCCCGCCGGGTGCGAGCGGTGCGCCCTGGAGCGTCAGGCCATCGAAGAACTGCTCTGCCGGATCAAATGGCGCGATCAGCGGTGCCGCAAAAGCGGATAGTGTGACAAGCACGATGATGGCGATCCCCGCCAGGGCGAAGGGATCTCGTCGAAATCGCTTCCAAACATAAGCCATGGCGCGGTGCCTTTGCGATCGATGTGCGGCCCATGAATCAAGCCATCGTGCGCTTGAAATTCGACCCGCCTCGAAACGGAACCCGTACCTTAACAAAATGGGAGGTGACTGTAGCGACCTAGGTCGATCGGCGTCAATTCACTCGCGTACGCGGGGATCACGCCGCCTATATGGCTCATGGCAAAAGGTGCTGGAGAACGGCAAGCGAGAGCGTTTTCGCATAATTCGGACAACAACCAGAACCACAACCTGGGCATCGGTTGCTGACCGCAGCGACACGCACGCGCCGCGCTGGCGCACCGCATGCCCCTTGCGATCGCTCAGAAGGACCCGCGACGCTGCCACGACTGCACCTTCGGAGTCGGTGACCTGCCTACTCACGACGCGTCCTCCTGGGAAGCGGCGTGCTGGGTGACCGGCTAGACCGAGCAAAAAAATGGATTCCAGCTCTAACGCGACTGCATCCAGTTCGATGGCTATCTTGAGAAGCTGCTCCGCCCAATGGTGGAGCATCCTACTTGCCCGACGCGGCGTCTTGGTTTGGGTATCCGTCACGCCGACGCCTTCCGTCGCTTCTTGAGTTCCCGGTCGAGTATCGCGCCCGCCGCTATCTTGTCGATGCAGCGTTCGGTTGCGATCCGGTCCTGTTCGTCTATCAAGAATTGCCAGGCGACCTGGCAGGTCATGCCACAATCCTGCTGGAGCCATGCCGCCCAGCCGTTCCAGTCGGGGTCACCTGATCTAGTTTCTGGTTTCTGGTTACCGAGCTGGATCGGCAGCATCATGTGTTCTTGAGTTCGGCCTTTACTATCCCCTCGATCCCCTTGCCGAGCAAAGTTGGTTGGTTTTCGGGTGTCACCGCGCGCCGTGTTTTCGCCATTCCGCACACGCGGCTTCGCCGGATCTCTTAAATAAGCTTCGCTTGATCTCTTAGGGGCCGATTTCGCCTGCGGATCAACAGCATGCGGTTTCGACTTGGTGACTTTCTCGGCGCGGTAGTCACCACGGGTGGTGATTATTTCTGGTTGGGTGGACGAGCTGTCCGCCGTGGACGTATTGTCGCTGAGATTGTCACCACCACAGGTGACTATCTCTGCCTCGTCATATATTACCGAATAAATCTTACGGCGTTTATCGGCTTCACTTGGCGTTATTCTGAGATACCCGAATGCTTCCAGCCGGTCTGCGTGCCGGCCCAAATGTTTGTAGTGAATTTCCGCTTCCTTGGCTAGTTTTCGTGCGTCGACAAAACAACCCATGCCGTTGCGGCCGATGCGGTCATAGTAGGCGATCCTCCCCAACAGCCGGAAATCGGGTGCGCCGAGGCGCGTGTCCGCCGTGGCCTGGATCGGGATTGGGGCGAACTGCTCGCTCATGCCGAACCCCCCGCCGCGAAGGAGGGGGACGAGCGACGACGGTGGGACACTTGCGGCGAAAAGCTTTGGAATGCTATGGAACGACCGGCTGTCCCACTGAACGCTAGGTCATTGATATTTTGCAAGAAAGGCACCCCGCCCCTGGGCACCATTCCACTTTATTTCATAAATAAATCAATAGGTTACGGGGCGCGTCGAACCCAATTTCCCCCAATTTTTCCCCCAATCCTCACGGAATCGTGAACGAGAGGCTTGGAGATCAGACCGAATAGGAAGAGGCCCCAACTCAAGGTCGGGGCCTCTATCGTAGGGCTCGGACGGGATAGGACGTGCCGTCCCTATGGTATACTCTGCTGGCTGGCCAACTCCACGCACCGACTTACCTTGCCGCGATACCACGGGGCCGAAGCCCTTAAGCTCTTGCAACCCTATCAGTTGCTTCCCCGGAGAGCCGTGGTTATCCCCGCACTTCTGGGGTTTTCCGGGACCGTCAAAAGTTTGGTCATAAACACCTCACTTCTGTACAGCTTCCGTTACATGGGTACGGTGTCGAGTCTTGGCAAGATTAGGTGCTCGCAAGTCAGTGCATTGCGAATGTAGATGTTGCCGGATAGACAAAGCGCCGCGACAGAGACGGTGATTGCCATGGATTTCAACTACCCAATTTCTGAATGCGATGTTCGCAAAGCTGAAATACCCCGGTTAGAGAAGTTCCGGGAGAGATTCATCGTTTGGCAAGAGTGGCTGTCCAGAGACGAACATTCAATCTGGGACCAGATTTATGGGATGCTCTGGAATGATATGGTGTTCCGAACGATCAACGAATGCCGCCGCCTTGCTCACAATAGCCCATCGCCAAACGTGGCTTTCAACAGGGCCGTGGCATCACTTATCGACGAGGGCTATGTGGCCAAACAGCTACTCGCGATCCGGCGGTTGACGGAGACCAACAGGCGACGTGACGCAATCGCGCTTCCGCGTCTCATAGATGACATGAAGGCCAACGCGGACCTATTCACGCGAGAGATATACGTGTGCAATGATGGTCTACCATTTGATCCTGATCCTGCTTTCCAAAAACGACTAGAGAAGTTAGCCATTGAGGGCGAGAAGAATGGCGGAGTCACATTCAGTCGCCCAGACACTAAGGGTCCGAACGCTTTCCTAAGTAGCAAGCGCATTCATGCTCATTTCGACCGGCTAATAGGGGCGGAAGGAAAGCCGTGGTCGCGGGACGATAAGCTTGACCCGGCTATCTTCGACAAGATCAAAAGCAAGCTCAGCGTTTGCGACGGGATTAATAAGGTCGCGTCCAAGTTCATTGCCCATGCTGCCGACGCTGGATCGCGTGGGAACATTAATGAGAAAGAGCGAAGCGTGACTTTGGACCGGATAGAGAAGTGTCAGCGGATCATTTGCCGAGTGGCTTCCTATATCAACGGCCCACTCCTCTACATCGGAAGTCCTGGTCTCATCCCGATACCCCAGTATGACCACTTGGAATATCTGGAAAAAGGATGGCTTGATCCCACAAACATTGGTGCCATCGCCCAATACTGGAAGAAGCGCGAGATGAAGGTTGAGAAATGGGCAGATGGAAATTGGGATAGTCTCCTAAAGCTGCCGGGCTGAGGCTGCCAAAGACTCATACAATGTTGTGTAGTTTCTCCATCCCACAATCGGAGCCAAAGTTACTCGAAAACAGGCCCTAAGCGACCGGTTTGCGACCGGCGGGACGAACTGGAAATCCATCCAGGGGTCCGCCGGTTTTTCTATGCCTGTATGTCGGCGGCCCCGCATGTAGCGAGGCAGACATGAACAATCCCGAACTTCTGACGGCAAGGCAGGCTGCCGAATTCCTCGGTGTGTCTACCGAGTATCTGGAATTGCACCGTCGCCTGGGCGATGGCCCTGAGTTCCTGAAGCTGACTGACGCTCCAAACGGCATTGTCCGTTACCGGCGCGATGCTTTGGAGAAGTGGCTTGCCGAACGCACGCGCACCCAGACAGGGGAGAGTGCGTAATGATCGGCACATATCGGCTGGACGTGGAAGTCTGGAACCTTGAATTCCCCATCACAATGAGCGTGTGCTACTACGCCGATGGAAGGCGCATGAGCGTTCACCTGAACGACGACAACCGCCTCATACACGCTCTCACCGGGGCCGACATCGTGGTCATGGACGTGGT
>Ga0326597_10011217_pt1 | contig 11890 bp, 11 predicted proteins | sample RVTome_12_FD_203789 | JGI IMG/M metagenome (GOLD analysis project Ga0326597, IMG submission 203789) | Soil microbial communities from uranium-contaminated site in the Upper Colorado River Basin, Wyoming, United States - RVT100D185 | ecosystem: Environmental > Terrestrial > Soil > Contaminated >...
AGTAGCGGCTGTCAGTCCGGGTGAGACGGTCAGGGTGCTCGCGCCAGCGCAGCAGCACCTGCGGCACTTTGGCGAAGCGTGCACCCTGCAAGTGCAGGCGGAGCCATAGATCGTAGTCTTCCGGCCAGCCCAGGTCCCGGTAGCCCCCCAGACGCACCAGCCACTCACGGCGGATCAGGGCGCTGGGATGGGCCAACGGGCTCTCGATGAAGATCTCGCGGGCGATGGCCTCGGGCGACAGCAGTCCGTTCAGCCATTCCAGGTAGAGGCGGAATCCCTGGCGCACCGCCGCCTCCGGAAAGCCTTCCACCAGGCAGCCCGCCGCGGCAATGTCCGGGTGCTCCCGCAGGAAGCGGGCCTGCGCCGCCAGGCGCTCCGGGTGGGCCAGGTCGTCGGCGTCCATCCGGGCAATCAGCGGCGCCCGACAGGCGGCCAGCCCGGCATTGAGCGCCTGGACGATTCCTGCGTGCGGCAGCGAGAGCGGTCGGATTCGTCGGTCGGTCGCAGCCCAGGTTTGGATCCGCTCGAGCGTCGAATCCGCGGATCCATCGTCTGCCGCGATCAGTTCAAAGTCGGCAAGTGTCTGGGGGAGCAGCGAGGCTATGGCTTCATCGATCGTGTCCGCCGCGTTGAAGCACGGCATGAGTACCGACACGCGGGGCGCCGCGATCAGAGGAACTCCTCGGCAAAATGGCAGGCTACCAGGTGTCCGGGCCTCAGCTCGCGCAAAAGGGGTTCCTCAGCCGAGCAGCGGTCCAGCCGTGCGATCGGGCAGCGTGGGTGAAATCGGCAGCCGGTAGGCGGGTTGATGGCATTGGGGATCTCGCCCACCGGCATCGGCTCCGTTCGCCGCTGGTGCGGATCGGGAACCGGCACAGCAGCCAGCAGCGCCTGGGTATAAGGGTGAAGCGGCTGGGCGTACACTTCCCGCAGATCACCCGTCTCGGAGAGTTTCCCCAGGTACATGATCCCAATGCGATCGCAGATGTACTTGGCGGTCGCCAGGTCGTGCGTTATGAACAGATAGGTCAGGCCCAGGTATTCTTTGAGTTGGATCATGAGATCCAGCAGCAGGGCACGAACGCTGACATCCGCCATCGCAATGGGCTCATCGGCCAAGACCAGTTCCGGCCGGGTTACCAGCGCCCTGGCAATCACCACTCGCTGACGCTGCCCTCCCGAAATCTGATGTGGGTACTTGTCCAGAAAGACTTCGGGCGGTGTCAGGCCGACTCTCTCCATGATCTCTCGGACCATCCCCGCATGCCCCGCAGGGTCTTCGGGGAAATGGATTTGCAGTGGGTGGGAAATCGCCCGGCCGATGGACATCCGCGGGTTCAGGGCGGCCATCGGATCCTGGAAGATCACCTGCATCCGCCGGCGCAGTCGCCTCAGCTCCTCGGCGCCCAGCGTGGCGAGATCAACGCCGTCGAAAAGCACCCTCCCTTCGGTCGGCTCCTCGAGGCGTAGGACCAGCCTGCCAACCGTGGTCTTCCCGCTGCCGCTCTCCCCAGCGAGGCCGAAAACCTCCCCGCGCTTGATCTCGAACGTGATGCCGTCAACGGCCCGTACGTAGTCGGCATGGCCGGCCAGCAGTCGATCCAACAGCCCGGTCTGGACGGCAAACCACTTCTTGATCTCCCTGACCTCGACCAGGTTGTCGGATGGGGTGCGGGATTCTGGGAGGCTCGTCATCCATCCCGCCTGAGCCCTGGCGCGTCTTGCTGAGGTTGTTCCTGATATAGCCAACAGTTCACCAGATGCCCAGGTACGACGGAGCGCAGATCCGGCGCGGTCTGCGAGCAAAGGGGCATGGCCTCAGGGCATCTGGGATGAAAGCGGCAACCGGTGGGCGGAGAGACAAGGCTAGGTGGCTCGCCTGGCATCTTGTAGAGCTCTTCGCGATCCTCCAGCTTGATGCTGGGGACCGATCGCAGCAGCCCACGCGTGTACGGATGCCGTGGGCCATCGAACACATCGTACACGCTTCCGACCTCGGCAATGCGGCCGGCGTACATTACCGCCACCCGATCGGCAAGCTCGGCGACCTGCGCGATATTGTGGGTGATCACGATCATCGTGACCCCGAACTCCTCCCGGATCTCCCGCAGCTGATCGAGCAGCTTGGCCCCTACGATCACGTCCAACGAGGTCGTGGCCTCATCGGCGATGATCAGGTCTGGGTTGAGCACCAGCCCGAGCCCGATCATCACTCGCTGGCGCATTCCCCCGGAGAGCTGATGAGGGTAGTCAGGCAGTCGCTGGCGCATGATCCCCAGGCGCTCGACCAGCAGCCCGATCCGGTCCCGCAGCCCGGACTTCGCCTGACCCGATTCGTGAACCAGGACCGCTTCCGACAGATGATTGCCAATCCGTTGTACCGGATTCAAGGAGGTCATCGGGTCCTGGAAAATCATGCTGATCCCGCGCCCGCGCAGATCCCGCAGCTGGCCACTGTCGTAGCGGAGCACGTCCCGCCCGTTGAAGAGGACTTGGCCTTCGACCGAGGCGGAGGCGGGGAGCATCCGCATCAACGCCTTCCCCAGGGTGCTCTTGCCACACCCGCTCTCCCCCACCAACCCCAGGATTTCCCCCCGGTAGATGTCCAGGGAGACGTCGTTGACCGCGCTGACCATACCGGTGCGGGTCTTGTAGCTGACGTTCAGGTTCTGGATCTGCAGCAGAAGATCGCCCCGGGCGGACCTGTCGGCCATGACGCTAGGTCTCGGAGAGCCGCGGATTCAGCATCTCGCTCAGGCCCTCTCCCAGCAAGCTGAATCCAGCCGCCACCAATGTGATGAGCACGCCGGGGAACGTGATCATCCACCAGCGCCCTGCGACAAGGAACTGATGGCCCTTGCTCAGATCATATCCCCAGTCCGGTACATCCGGGGGGAGTCCCAGACCGATGAAGCTCAGTCCGGCCTCGGTGAGGATTGCATCGGCGATATTCAGCGAGAAGACCACCACGACCGAAGGTATGACATTCGGGAAAATGTAGCGGGTCAGGATGTCGCTCGCCCGTGCACCCAGGCTGCGAGCCGCCTCGACGTAGAGCTGCTCCTTAATCGAGAGGACTTGTCCCCGCACGACGCGAAAGAAAGTCGGGATATAGATGACCGAAATCGCTATGGCCACGTTGATGACGCCAGGTCCCAACATGGTTGCCATGGCGATCGCCAGCAGGAAGCCGGGAAAAGAGTAGATGCTATCCATCGTCAGTGAGAGTACTTTGTCGAGCCGCCCGGCCACGAACCCTGAGATCAGACCCAGGGGGATGCCGAGACTCGAGGCCAGCAGCGCCGAGGAAAGCGCCACCCCCAGGACCGTTCGTGCGCCCCAGATCAGCCGACTGGTGATGTCCCGCCCTAGATTGTCGGTGCCCAGCAGGAAACGCAGCCCAATTCCATCCGCCACCAACTCGAGTTGGGAATCACTGGCGACCAGTTCACGGCCGAGATCCTCGTCGAGAAAAATCAGGTCCACCTCGCCGGTCTTGAGTCCCTCCAACAGGGCCTGCTGGTCCTCAAACCGCACCCCCTGCGCCCCGAGCCGCTTGGCCAGGTTGGCACCATTGCGGTTTCGCTGCACGCCGATCACCACGCCGTTCAGGTTTGCTCCCGGCGCAATCCGGACTTCGCCATTACGTCCGAGCAGTGCCTGCCTTCCGCCCCCGGGCGGGGTGAATGGAGCCCCAATGAACTCATTGGGATCATGGGGCGCGACGACGGGGGCCAGCAGGGTGAGCGTCGCCACCGTCACCAGGATGGCGCTGCCAAGAACTGTGATGTACCACTCCGCCCCATGCCAGACGCGGGCTCTGAGGAATCTCCGCAACAGGCCAACCTGGTCCAGCATGGCCACAGTCTGCATTCGCAAAGCCTCGGGGGTTGTGGCCGCCACGGCTAGTACCGAATTCGCGGGTCCAGGAGCCCGTAGAGCACATCCACCACCAGGCTGGCGCCGGCGACCAGCAGGGCGAAGAACAGGATGCTTCCCTGAATAGTGGTGAAATCACGGTCATAGATGCGATCGACGATGAGCCTACCCATCCCGGACCAGGAGAAGGTGGTTTCGGTCAGGATGGCGCCAGCCAGCAGCAGGGCAAACTGCAAACCCAGAAGCGTGACGATGGGGATGAAGGCGTTTCGCAGCCCGTGTTTGTAGACCAGCACCCGCTCCCGGAGCCCTCTCGCCCTTCCCGCCGTGATGAAGTCCTGTTCCAACACATCCAGCATGTTGGCCCGCGTCAGCCGGGTGAAGATCCCGGCCAGAACCAGACCGAGGGTTAGCGAAGGGAGCACCAGATGCCGGAGCGCGTCGCCGAGCAGAACCCAGTCTCTTCGAAGAATGGCGTCTACGGTGTACATGCCGGTGATGGACTCGCTGGGCGTCATGCCTGGGCTCAGCCGGCCGGATACGGGCAGCCATCCCAGTTGCGCGCCAAACACCATCTGAAACATCAGCCCCAGCCAGAAGATCGGCAGCGAATACAGGATGATGCTGGCTACCCGAATCCCGTAATCGGCGGGCGACTTACGGTGCTGCGCGGCGAAAGCCCCGAAGAAGACGCCCAGGACGGTCGTGACCAGCATGCCGTAGACCGCCAGCTCAACCGTTGCGGGGAAGAAGGTCTTGATCTCCTCCACCACTGGGATGTTGCGAGTCATCGAGATACCGAAGTCGAAACGTATCACACTCGCCACGAAGTCTAGATATTGGATATGAAGCGGACGGTCCAGCCCCAGAACGGCGCGAAAGGCCGCCAGTTGCTCATCCGAGGCCCCTTCACGCAGGATCGCCAAGGCAGGGTCTCCCGGAAGCATGCGCATCACAAAGAAGACCAGCGACACCAGGATCAGGAGCATGGGGATGGTCAGGATGAAGCGCACCAAGATATAACGCCAGAGTCGTGGGGACATGCGGTCGGCCTCGAAGAATCGTGGGCGGTCAATTCCCTGAGAGGAGTGACGAAGGACGAGGCGCGGCACCGCGAAAGCCGCCGGCCTGCAGCAGAGCGATGCGATCCTGCCGCAGGGGGCTCGTCACGATCATCGATCGCTTCGAGCCCCCTGCCACCTCAACTCACTGGGTTGGGCGCCGCCCGGGAGTTATTGCTTGTCGATCAGGAAGTAGTGGAACAGCCCCAGCGGATCGAGGATCACGTTGGAGATGTTGTCCCGGTAGGCTACGGTCAGGGCGCCCTGCCCCAACGGCACGAACGGGCTTTCCTCCACCCAGTAGCCCTGAATCTGCTCCAGCAAAGCCACTCTGGCCGCCTGATCTAGCTCGACCTGTTGGGCCTCCAGCAGCGCGTCCATATCGGGGTTGTTGTAGAACGATCCCGACCATGTCGCCGGAGAGTGGGCAAAGGGGTAGGTGTAGTTGTCGGAATCCAGATAGTCCGGGTACCAGCCCATCAGGTTCACCGGGAACTCGCCGGCTCGGCGCTTTGCGCTGTACTCGGTCCACTCGACGAACTGCAGGTTGGCCTGGACAACCCCACTGGCCTCCCACTGCTGCTTGATCACCGTGGCCACGTCGGGCTCGGTGTCGCCGTAGTGGGTCGGGCTGTACCACAGGTCGAAGACCAGCGGACTGGTGGCGGTGAACCCTGCCTCCGCCAACAAGGCCTTGCCGCCCTCCACGTCCTCGGTCCCCTCAAAGGCGGGCGTGTAGCCCAGGAAACCCGGCGGCACCATGGAGTACAGCGGCACCTTGATGCCCTGCCAGCCCAGGTCAGCCAGCTCTTCGCGGTTGAGCAGCATCGCCAGCCCGAGGCGGACCTTCGGGTTGTCGAACGGGGCGGTGGTGGAATTGAAGACGATGTAGCGGATCTCCGTACCGCCCGCGCGATCGACGACCACGCCCGCGACGTTCTCCATGGCGGTCAGATCCGACGGAGCCAGCGATTTCCAGGCAACGTCGATCTCGCCGTTCTGCAGGGCCAGCGCCATCGTCGACGAATCTGCAAAGTACCGCACAATCACTTTCGCCTCGACAGGCTGATCGCCGTAGTAGGTCGGGTTGGCCTCAAAGACGGCCTCCTCGCCCTCGGTGAAACTGGTGAGCACGTATGGGCCGATCCCACAGGAGCTGTTGGTCGTGTTGGGTTCGGTGTCGGTCCACTGATTCGGGTTGATGATCTTGTAGGGGTTCGTGGCGAGAAGCTGCGGCCCGAAGGCGAAGGGTCCGTTGAAGGTGATCGTCACGGTACCATCATCGACCTTCTCAACGCTCTTCACGTAGTCGGTCACCAAAAAGTTGGCGTCGCCGGCCAACGCTTCCTTGCCATGGCGGGAGAGCGACCACACAACGGCATCCGCCGTGAGCGGATCACCGTTAGGGAAGACAACACCCTCGCGCAGCTTAAAGGTATAGATCGTGCCGTCGTCGCTGACGGTGTAGCTTTCCGCCAGAGCCGGCGCAACTTCGCCCGCCGTCCCCGGGACGTTGTTCAACAGACCGTCAGCGCATTGGTGGAATAGTTCCCAGTCGTGGAAGCTGTAGACCCTTGCGACCTCGAAATCCGACCAGCTGTCGGTCGTTCCAATCACGAGCGGCGTTTCCTCGACCATGGGCGGCTCGGTTGGCTGCTCGGCTGGCGGCGCGGCGGTGGGCTGCTCGGCCGGCGGCGCCGAGGTCGGCGCCGCGGTGGTGGCCTGCTGGCATGCACCCAGGATCAGGGTCGCCAATACAAGCAGGCCAATCAGGTATGGATATGTCCGGCGTCTCACGTCTTGCTCCTCCTTGGGTTGGGCTTAAGGCGCATCACGATGTGCACCACGGATTGATCTTGGCCCTCCTGCACCTCCTTCGACAGGGAAGACCCCGCCGGCGTGGCGGGCAGGTCCTCCTCCGCTATGATGACCACGCATTGTATCTCCTGTCCGTTGGACCGTCAACCAGCCCTTGATCCGGCCTTCCGGGCCGCAACCCACCGCCCGCGCCGATCCCTTCCGGTCTGGCGGTGAGCGGCGGCTGTGTGCCGCTGCCCATTTGCCTCGCTGAACCAGCCGAATCGGGGGTGTGATATTACTATACCGATCCAGGCCGACGCAGGGTTCATCCATCCCGGCTCACCTGGAAGACAAATAACCCGATGGCAGTCGACAGCACCGGCGCGCAGAATTCCCGACCCCTGCTCAAGGTGGAGCATTTACGCACCTACTTCTACACCGAGGACGGGGTGGTCAAGGCCGTGGACGGCGTCGATCTGGACGTCCAGCGGGGAGAGGTCTTTGGGCTGGTGGGGGAGTCCGGATGCGGCAAATCGGTGACCGCCCTCTCCATCCTGCGCCTGATCGAGGCCCCCGGCCGGATCGTGCAAGGAAACATCACCTTCGACGGCCAGAAGCTGGACCAACTGCCGGAGAAGCAGATGGTCGACCTGCGCGGCAAGAACATCTCCATGATCTTCCAGCAGCCGCTCTCCAGCCTCAATCCGGTGTTCACCATCGGCACCCAGGTGGCCGAGGTGTTCCAGATCCACGAAGGGATGCGTCGCTCCGAGGCCTGGAAACGGGCGGTGGACTTGCTGCGCATCGTGGGCATTCCCGATCCGGAGAGCCGGGCCAAGTCCTACCCGCACGAGCTGTCGGGCGGGCAGGCGCAGCGGGTGATGATCGCCATGGCGCTGGCGCTCGATCCGCAGCTGCTCATCGCCGACGAGCCGACCACCGCACTGGATGTCACCATCCAGGCCCAAATATTGGACCTGATGCGTGCCATGAGCCGGCGCAGCAACACCGCGGTCATCCTGATCACCCACGATCTGGGGGTGATCGCCGAGATGGCCGCCCGGGTGGCCGTGATGTACGCCGGGCACATCGTCGAACAGGCCTCGGTGGAGACCCTGTTCGACCGGCCGCTGCACCCCTACACCCAGGGGCTGATCGCCTCCGTGCCTACCCCGGGCCAGCCGAAAGACCACCTGGACGCCATCCCCGGCACCGTCCCCGACCTGCTGAACATGCCACCCGGCTGCCGATTCGCGGCGCGCTGTACCGCCCGGGTGGAATACAAGCTCGAAATCTGCTCCGAGCGCGAGCCCGACCTGATCGAAATGGGACCGGGCCACCAAGTGCGCTGCTATCTGTATCAGAGCCATGGCGAGCACCGCGCTCCGCTGAGCGAAGTCGCATGAGCACGCCAGCCTCCCCCAACGGTAAGAAGGATCTGGTGGTTGTAGAGAACCTGGTGAAGTACTTCCCGGTGCGGGGTGGGATTCTGCAGCGGGTTCAGGCCTGGGTGCAGGCCGTGGATGACGTCAGCTTCACCATCCGGGAGGGCGAGACGCTGGGATTGGTGGGCGAGTCAGGCTGCGGCAAGACCACCGTGGGCCGCACCATACTCAAACTGATCGAGCCCACCGCAGGCCGCGTGCTCTTCTCGGGGGCTAGTCTCTACGACTTGCCGCCGGGCGAGTTGAAGGACATGCGCCGCCATATGCAGATCATCTTCCAGGATCCCTACTCCTCCCTGGATCCGCGCATGACGATCGGCGACTCGGTGGCCGAGGGGCTCAGGATTCACGGCATTGGGTCCGCCCAGGAACGGCATGAACAGGTGCTGGATATCTTGCACAAGGTGGGGCTGGAGGATTATCACGTCAGGCGCTACCCCCACGAATTCTCCGGAGGACAGCGCCAGCGCATCGGCATCGCCCGGGCCCTGGCGCTCAATCCCAAGTTCATCGTGGCGGACGAGCCGATCTCTGCGTTGGATGTGTCCATTCAAGCCCAGGTGCTGAACTTGCTGCGCGATCTGCAGGCCGAGATGGGCCTGACTTACCTCTTCATCGCCCACAACATGAGCGTGGTGGAGCACATCTCAGACCGGGTGGCCGTGATGTACCTGGGCAAGATCGTGGAAATCGCACCCACCGCGGAGCTGTTCCGCAACCCGCTGCATCCCTACACCCGCGCCTTGCTCTCCGCCGTCCCGGTGCCCGACCCAAAACACAAGCGGGAGCGCATCATCCTGACGGGCGACGTCCCCAGCCCCCTCAATCCGCCCAGTGGATGCCGCTTCCATCCCCGCTGCCCGGATTTCATGCAGCAGATCTGCCCGCTGCGCGAGCCCAGCCTGGTCGAGCACGGCCCCGGCCACTGGGTGTCGTGCTGGCTGCACGAGCCGCACTGACCCGCTAGGCGGTCTCCGGCCCAATCACCGTCCCGGCCGGCAGCACCCCGCTCTTGGGGACCACCACGATCCCATCCTTGACCGACCAGTTCTCCTCGTCGTGATCGAAGCCGCGCGGGAAGGGATCGATACGCACGCCGTCGCCGATGCGGGCGTTCTTGTCGATGATGGCCCCGGTGATGCGCGCTCCGCGGCCGATCCCCATGGGCGGCGCGCCCGGGATCGGCCGCCGCTCCTGGGTCTCGTAGTAGTCGGCCCCCATGATGATCGTGTCGCGGATCACCACGTCCTCCCCGATGATGCTGCGGATTCCGATGATGGCATGGTGGATCTCGGCGCCCTCCACCACGCAGCCTTCCGCCAGCAGCACCCGGTCCAGCCGTACGTCATAGACCCGCGAGCCGGGCAGGAAGCGCGGGTGGGTATAGATGGGGCGCTCCGGGTCGTGGAACTCGAAGGGCGGCTGGGGCTGCGTCAGGGCCAGGTTGGCCTCGTAGAAGGCGCGGATAGTGCCGATGTCCTCCCAGTAGCCCTGGAAGCGGTACCCGTAGACCCGTTTGGAGTGGATCGCCGCCGGGATGACGTCCGACCCGAAATCGTCATGATCGGAATCCAACAGATCGAGCAGCACCGGCACCCGGAAGATGTAGTTCCCCATCGAGCCCAGGTAGGGAAGCTGGGGGTCGTGGCCGCCCTCGAATCCGGCCCGCTCCTCCGCCCGCTGAGGTTTCTCCGCAAAGTCGGTGATGCGCCCGTCGGCGGCCTGCTTAAGCAGGCCAAACCGCCAGGCGTCCTCCCCCGAGACCGGCTTGACCGCCACGGTCACGTCAGCGCCCCTTTCCCGGTGGAAATCCAGCAGCTTGGCGAAGTCCATTCGGTAGAGATGATCGCCGGCCAGGATCAGCACCAACTCTGCGCCGGTACCCTCAATCTCGAAGAGCTGCTTCCGGACCGCATCCGCGGTGCCCTGATACCAGGCCTGGCTGGTGAGGGTCTGCTCTGCCGCCAGGATCTCCACCCAGCCGGGGTGGAAGAAGTCGAACTGATAGGTGTTGGTGACGTGGCGGTGCAGCGAGACCGACTTGAACTGGGTCAGGATGGCCACCTGCTGAATGCCGGAGTTCAGGCAATTGCTCAGGGGGATGTCGATGATGCGGTACTTTCCCGCGAGAGGGACGGCCGGCTTGGCCCGCAGTTTGGTCAGCGGCCACAGCCGCGCTCCCCGGCCGCCACCCAGGATCAACCCCAACATGTCTCGGTTGGCCATCGGCTCTCTCCCGGTAACTCGACCGCGCCGCAGCCGTCTACGCCGGTCCCAGGCCGGTGGGCGGGCACTGGGGGCTACCTCAGCGTTGGACGTGCCCTTCGATCTCTAGATGCAGGGACTCCTGTGGGGGCGCGCCTTGGTAGTCCGTCAGGTCCTGCAGGGTAATGCGCAGGTGAAGGGGACGGGGGCCCTGGGTGCGGGCCAGGTGCGAGATGATGGCCTCATCCGCCGCGATCCCGAACCCCTTGAGCAAGCGCCGGATGTCGTCCCTGCTGCTGCCCTCCATCATACTCTGCTCCTCTCCTTGCGAAACGCTCACAGCGTTTCCGCCTGCGGCCGCTCCCCGTCCGGGCCGGCCTCACCCCACAGACCACAGCCCCGCCCCCAGCAGCGCGCCGGCGGCGGTTGAAATGAAGTTTACGTGATCGTTGCCTAACCTGCGCAGGCCGCTCACCTGCATGGTCGGACTGCCGCAGCTATGCAGGGGGTGCTGCTCCGTCTCCTGCCGGCAGGTCGGACAGTAGTAACCGGCCTGCAGCGTCGCCCCCAGCAGGCTGTCGATCAGCGCCCCGCCCAGGCCGGCGCCCAGAATCGCCCATCCGGCCCGCGAGCCCGCCCCCAGCACGACCGCCACCAGGGCCACCAATCCAGCACCCGCAAGCGAGGCCCCCATTCCCAGCGCGGTGATGGCCCCCGAGGTCCCACGCTCCACAGCCCTCCCGCTGGTGATCAACCGGGGCTGCCTCCGGGCGAGCACCCCCAGTTCGGTAGCCCAGGTGTCGGCATTGGCCGCCGCCAGCGCACCCACGGCCGCCACCAGCCAGCCCTGGCCCGGCCAGGCGGCCCGGGCCAGCGAGAGCAGCGCCGCCACGCCGCCATTGGCCAGCACCTGACCGGCATCCCGGGAGGAGCCTTTGGAGAATCGCCCGGCCAGGGCGAGCTTGCGGCGCCGCCCCAGGCGGGATAGCAGGCTGGAAGAAATGAAGAACGCCAGCAGCCCGGCCGCCGGCATCGCACCACCCGCGCCGAACACCGCTCCGCCTACCAGGCCCGCGGCCACCGCCCCCCCAGTCGTCAATGCGCCGGCCAGCCTGGCCAGGATGCCGACGGCCAGTGCCAGCAGTGAGGCCCAACCCAGTTGCAGGAGCGAGGGGCCGGTCACGTCCTTGGCCGCATCGGTGGGAGGCGAACGCCTGCGGCAGAAGGCCCCTGTGGAAAAGCTGGGGAAAATCTGTGCATCACCGCTTCCGGGCTGTGGAAAAGCACTGTCCGATCTCAAGCCAACAAGTGCAGCACTGCGCCCCAGAAGAGCCCACCGGTCAGCAGCGCGCTTCCCCACAGAACGTAGGCCACCGTTCGATCCTCGGGTCTGCGGTAGAACCAGGCGCCGGCGGCCAGATCCACCAGCCAGCAGATGCCGCCGATCAGCGGCAGGAGCAGCAAGCGGCCGGGCGGAGCCAATGGATCCGGCCGCCCCTC
>Ga0326597_10011218_pt1 | contig 11890 bp, 9 predicted proteins | sample RVTome_12_FD_203789 | JGI IMG/M metagenome (GOLD analysis project Ga0326597, IMG submission 203789) | Soil microbial communities from uranium-contaminated site in the Upper Colorado River Basin, Wyoming, United States - RVT100D185 | ecosystem: Environmental > Terrestrial > Soil > Contaminated >...
ACCTGCGGCATATTTCCCCTGGCCCCGATGCCGCGAACCTGTGGTATCGTAGCCAGGAACAGAGGATCAAAAGATCAAGGAACTGTACGGAACCCGCCCGCACGGAGGCTTCTTATGAACCGTAAAGCCAGCGCCCTCGCAAGCAATGCCCTCGCAAAAATGATTCGCCCATTCAGTTCTCTCGCAGCGTTGGTTGCTCTGCTGCTCGTCTTGCTCCCGCAAGTTGCCGGTGCGCAGGCAGAGGAAGAACTGATCCGAATGTTTGAGCAAAACCGCCCTTACGCCCAGGTGTCGCCGGATTTGTTCAACCAGCTCGGGTGGGACTTGCCGGACGGCGGCGCGACCGTAAAGGCCCTGGCGGACGCGGCTCCGGGTGGTGCGTTCGATCCCCGCAAGCTCGAGTCGCTTCCGGCCGACAGGCTCGGCTACCGCGCCAAGTGGCACGAGGTGCGCTACAACGTCTACGGCATTCCCTGGGAGATCGGCGGCCTGCATCTCGCGCCGAACAACCCCACGCCCGGCCTCCCCACCATCGCCATCATCAACGGCGGCTCGGCCAATCTGTACGAGTTCTACGTGGACCTGTTCAACAACCCCGGCCTGGGGCAGTACCTGGCGCAGAAGGTTCCCGTCCTGATCATTACGATTCCCGGCAATTACAAGCACGGCGGCTGGACCGACAAGCCCTACAACCAGCGCATCCCGGCCTATCTGTTGCACGAGAATATCTCCGCCCGGGAAGCCAAGGCCCGCAACGCCATCTACACCTTCCAGGTTGTCACCGAAGGCGTGCGGCAGTTGATCGAGCAGTCCACCACCGGCCCCATCGTCGTGGTCGGCCACTCGACGGGCGGCGAGATTCCGTTCCTGCTCTACCAAACCAACCTCAGGCCGCGCTTCCAGAACATCTTTCTCGGCTGGGGCAGCGGCGGTCCGGCCGGCCTGAGCGAGGCCATCGAGGGACGCGACGAGCACCGGCGCAGGAGCCTGGAGCGGTTTAACGACTATCCCAACCTGGCCGACCTCCGCGCCCGCACTCCCGACGGCCCCGAAGACAGCTACATCACCAGCCGCTACATCGGCCCGCTCAACCCGTGCAAGGGAGCCGACGACGCCGAAACGGCTCGCTGCTGGTTCCGCCAGGAGGAGCGCCGCCGCCCGCAGTTCAAACAGGTGCTCCAGGACGCCGAGCACCAGGACGGCTCCGTCATGATGGAGCGCTATCAGAAGGAAATCCGCGACGCGCTCGCCGGCAGCGGCCTGCCCGTCAAGCCCGAAGACGTTTTCGCCGATCTCTTCATGACCAACCGCGCTCCCCTCACCGGCTACCGCAAGATGCTCTGGCTGGTGGCGCGGCTCGACAACGGCCACTGGAATTATCGCGATCCCGAGAAAGCCTCCGAGGTCGCCGTCGCCAACCAGTTCCGCAAGCACAACCCGCAGTCTCCCATCCGGGTCGCCGAGTTTGACGCTCCCATGACCCATTACGGCCACATCGAGCTCCCCAAACAGGTCGCCGGAGGCCTCGTCGCCGCGCTCAAGTGGCTGCTGAGACCGTAGGAGGATGCTGAAAACTAGAACGTTTCAACTTTTGGTGTAGACCGTAAGGGCATGGCTTCAGCCATGCCGTAACCGCTGTAGAATCAACCGGCTTCAGCCGCTGAGGTTGGTCTTGTAAGGTGCCTGCGTGGTCTACGCCATTTGTAGAAATGGTCTAAATTCTACGTGTCATCCCGAGCGCAGCGAGGGACCTGCACTTCGTTTTGTACTGTTCAAAACATCAAGCTCGATTAGCCCCCGGGTAGCGGCAGGCCTCCAGGCTCGCCCCGTTCCGCCGCGGCCGCTTTCCGAACCCGCGCCTGCAACAAAATCGTTTTGGATGTATAATTCCACTTCGCAGAAATTTCAGCAGGACGTGCTTTCCCATCCTCCATATTCTGCGATCTGATTCTATATCCAACAGGAGGCTGCCCTTAGCATGGCCTACGAACTTCCCAAACTACCCTACGCCCACGACGCCCTGGAGCCGCACATCGACGCCAAGACGATGGAGATTCACCATTCGAAGCACCACGGCGGCTATGTGACCAAACTGAACGCGGCTCTCGAAGGCAATGCCGAATTGCAGAAGAAGTCCCTGACGGAACTGCTGGCCGACCTGACCAAGGTCCCCGATAACATCCGCACCGCGGTCCGCAACAACGGCGGCGGACATTTCAACCATTCGCTTTTCTGGAACGTCATGAAGAAAGGCGGCGGCGGGCAGCCTTCGGGCGAGCTGGCCAAAGCCATCGAGGCCTCCTTCGGCTCCTTTGACGCTTTCCGGACAAGCTTGTCGAACGCCGCAACCACCGTATTCGGCTCCGGCTGGGCCTGGCTGACGATTCAGGGCGGCAAGCTCGCCATTCAGTCCACCCCGAACCAGGACAACCCCGCGATGCAAAGCGTCGCCCCGATTCTCGGCCTCGACGTCTGGGAGCACGCCTACTATCTCAACTACCAGAACCGCCGGCCCGATTACATTGCGGCCTGGTGGAACGTCATCAACTGGGACCAGGTGGCGCAGAATCTTGCCGACGCCAGTAAGTAAGTGATGGCCGGCTCTTCGTAAGGGCATGGCTTCACCAATGCCGAGAAGCAAATCAGAGCCGCGACCCTGACCGACATATTGATGTCGTTCAGGGAGCGGAGGCTTTCGTAGGAGCATGGCTTCGGAGTTCGTGTGACAACCTCGGTTTTTCGTCAGGGCACGCCTTCAGGCGTGCCGTAGATGCCATAGAGTGAGCGGGGCTTCAGCCCCTGAGGTTTGTAGTTCCCAGTTTTCACACAGACCATTCAGCCGTGCCGCAAACGCGGCAGCATAGCTGTGGCATCAGCCGCTGAGGTTGGCAGTTCCGTAACTTTTATCTCCAAGAGAGGAAGACCTACAGCCGTGGCGCTATCAGACCTGTTCGGTGACCTGCATCTGTTTGTTCGCTGGATGCATGTGATTTCCGGAATCACGTGGATCGGATTCCTCTACTTCTTCAACTTCGTCAACGTGCCGCTGCAGGCCGTGCTCGACGACGCCGGCAAGAAAGCCGTCAACGCCAAGCTGATGCCGCGCGCCCTCTGGTGGTTCCGCTGGGGCGCGATGTTCACCTTCATCTGGGGGATGATTCTTTTCACCCTCGTTTACATGTACACCCCCGGCAGGGGCTTCGGCCCGTCGGCGGTCTTCCTGGCGGAAGGTGGGGGGATTTCGGCCCGCGCGCACTGGATCATGTCCGGGATGCTGCTGGCGACCATCATGTGGTTCAACGTCTGGTTTCTCATCTGGCCCGCGCAGCAGAAGATTCTCGGCGGCAAGGCCGAAGCCGGCGAGCTTCCGGGACTCCGCCGGCGCGCCTATCTCGCCTCCCGCGCCAACACGTATCTTTCCGCTCCCATGCTGTTCGCGATGCTCGCCCCGAGCCACTTCGGCGCATTCGACGCTCCGGTTTGGCTGCTCACCGTGGTGGTAGGCTGCGGCCTGATTGCGCACGCCATCATGTTTTCGTCCAAGGTCGGAACTTCGGTCTGACCCGGCAAGACGTTACCAGCGCGGTTATCCCTGCCTGTCCCGAGCTTGTCCCGAGCGGAGTCAAGGGCGCCGCCGAGGGGAGCGCAGCGAAGGACCTGCTTCATATGGGGTCATCCTGAGCGCAGCGAAGGACCTGCTTGTTCTGTTAAACTACATAGCGGAAATATATTCCATCCAGGAGTAGGCAATGGCACAACGATCCCAAGTCGGACGAACCATGAAATCGATGGGGGCGCTCCTCGTTCTCGGGGCCGCAGCCGCCGTCGTGCTCGTAACAAGCGCTTCTCTCGGAGAGCATCCGCTTTTGTCCCGCAGGCCGACGGGCGAGCCGCAGATGATTTCCTACCAGCAGCTCCCGGCGCCCCCGTCGATGATGGACGGCGCGATGTGCGAATGGGTCCCCGCAAGCGCCAGCTCGCCCCTTTCCGCCGCTTTCCCGCAGGAGACTCCCGCCTACAGCCCCACGCAGACGCAGTCCGAGACCGCCACCCGCGAGCCGGTGCGCGTCGTCCGGGATGACGCCCATTCCTACAGCTCGGTCGCCGTCGACGTGGAGCGTAACGAAGTCGTGATGACCGATGAGAATCTCTTCAGCATTATGGTCTACGACCGCACCACGAACACTCCTCCGACCGCCAGGATGAGCGAGCCGAAGCGCATGATCTCCGGCCTCGCCACCGAGATCGAGTTTCAGTGCGGCCTCTATATTGATCCGGGCTCCGGCGACATCTTCGCCGTCAACAACGACACCGTGGACAAGCTGGTCATTTTCTCGCGCGAGGCCCGGGGCAACGTCCCGCCCGACCGGCATCTGGAAACCCCGCACGGCACCTTCGGCGTCGCCGTGTCCGAGAAAGCCCAGGAGCTGTTCCTCACCGTCCAGCATGACGCCGCCGTGGTCGTCTATCACAAGGCGGCCCAGGGCGAGGACGCCCCCATCCGGCTCCTGCAGGGAAACCGCACTCGTCTGGCCGACCCCCACGGCATCGCCGTGGATGAGGAAAACGGCCTGATGTTCATCACCAACCACGGCTCCGTCCATGACGTCAGCCCGGACAGCTCCGGGGATGACTCGCGCCGCGCGGAGTCGAAACCCAATTGGCCGCTCAACCGCCGCTTCGGCGTTCCCGGCTCCGGGAAGCTCCTGCCCCCCTCGATCACCGTTCATGCCATCAGCGCCAGCGGCAACGCACCCCCGCTCCGCGTCATCGAAGGCCCGAAGACTCAGATGAACTGGCCCACGGGGATCGCCTTTGACCCCGAGCGCAACGAGGTCTTCGTCGCCAACGACGCCGGCAACAACGTCCTGGTCTTCGATGCTTCCGCCAACGGCGACGCCGCTCCGATTCGCGTCCTCCAAGGCCCCACGAGCATGATCAAGAACCCCACCGGCGTGTTCGTCGACGTCAAGAACGACGAGCTCTGGGTCACCAATTTCGGCAACCATTCGGCCACCGTCTACCGGCGCTCGGCCGCCGGCGATCCGGCCCCTCTGCGCGTCATTCGCGCCGCCCCCATCGGCAAGCAGGCCCTGATGATCGGCAATCCCGGCGCCATCGCCTACGACACCAAGCGCGAAGAGGTTCTCGTCCCCAACTGAGTGGCCCACCCGCAGATCGCGGCCTTCCCCAGGTTGGCGGATGGACCAGCAAATGTACGCCGTTCCGTTTCGGGACAGAAGACCTATCTCGGCCGGACCATGCATGGCATCCGCTATGACGCCATGCACGACGAATTCATCGTGCCCAACCAGTTCGCCCAGGCGATCCTCGTATTCCGCGGCGACGCCAATGGCGAGGAACCTCCCATTCGCATCATTCAGGGACCTCTCACCCAGTTGCACGATCCGGACCGCGTCGACGTGGATCCCGTCAACAATGAAATTCTCATCCCCGAGGATGACAAGATTCTCGTGTTCCCCCGCGAAGCCAGCGGCAACGTCGCTCCCATCCGCGTGCTGTCCAGCACCGGCAACACGCTGGGCGAATTGAACACCGACCCCATCCGCAACCTGCTCGTCGTCGGCGGGTCCAGTCGAACCGGTGCACGCCGGGAGCACGCCCTCATGACCTTCCCGCGCACGGCCCAGGGAGATGTCCAGCCGCGGACCATGATCACCGGCCCCAATAGCGGCTTCCACAGCGGCGCCCGCATGGCCATCAACGCCAACCGCGGCCTGGCCTTCGGAACCGTCCGGGGCAACCAGGTCGCTTCCGACGAAAGCTACGTCGGCGTCTGGAGCTATGCCGAGGACAACGGAGACGCTCCGCCGCGCTGGACCATCGGCGGCCCCGGAGGCATGCTGCGCCAACCGCGCGGGGTCACGCTCGACCCGAAGAACAAGACCCTCATCGTCTCGGACAAGTATCTGAACGCGGTGATCTCCTATTATTTCCCCGAGGTCTTCTGACAAGTTCGTGTCCGAGCCGCGACTGTAAAGGAGCGTCCACCCAATGTTGAGCCCTTTTCCGAGCCGCGACTGTAAAGGAGCGTCCACCAGCATCGAGCCATCCGAGCAGCGGCCATGATTGCGGAGGTTCTCTTGCCCCGAACGGGGCAAGGCCGCGGGCGCTGCGGCACGTTGCTTGTGCCGTGGGCTTGTTCTGATCCGAGCCGCGAGCGCGAGCGAGCGGTGGCGGGCCTTTTGCCCCGCAGGGGCAATCCTTGAATAGCCGCAGGTTGCAACCTGCGGGATGAAGATCCGGAAGGCATCCCGGCCCCGGAGGGGCCGACCAGGAGGTTCGTCATGAAGTCTTTTGCAGGCCCGCTCGTCGTATTGTTGTGCGTTGTTGGCTTTGCAACTCCCGCAGCGCGCGCGCAGGACCCCGCCGAGGCCCACGTCGCCGCGGCCAAGACTGCCGCCGGGACCGACTATGCCCGCATGTTCGACAATCTCTGCTCGGCATCGGTGCTGGAGCCGCGCGGCCCGCGTGAGGCAGGGCCCTATCCCCCGCCCGCTTCGGAGTGGGATGCCGAGCCTGCCAAAATCTTTGACAACCTGTACTACGTCGGCAGCAAGACGGTCGCGGCCTGGGCCGTCACCACCTCGGAAGGCATCATCATTCTGGACGCACTGTTCGAGTACTCCGTCGAAGAGGAGATCGTGAACGGCCTCAAGAAGCTCGGTCTCGACCCGGCCGACATCAAGTACGCGATCATCAGCCACGCCCACGGCGACCACTACGCCGGCGCGCCCTACCTGCAGGAGCGCCTGAACGCCCGCATCGTCTTGGGCGGCCCGGATTGGGATTTTCTTGCCGGCCAGAGCAACCCCAGCAAGCCCCGCCGCGACATCGCCGTCACCGACGGCCAGAAGCTCACCCTGGGCGATACCACCATCACGATGTATTTGACGCCCGGCCACACCCCCGGCACGATTTCCTACCTGGTCCCGCTGCGGGACGGCGCCCAGCGCCACCTTGGCGCCATGTGGGGCGGAACGTCCTTCGTTACAAAGACGGCGGAAGCCTTCCGCCTCTACATCAACTCCGCGGAGAAGTTCGCCGGCATCGTCCGCGACAATCCCGTCGACGTCGTACTCACGAACCATCCCCAGAACAGCCGCGTGTTCGAGAAGATCCTCATGATCCGCGGCCGCCAGGACTACGAGCCGCACCCGTTCGTCGTCGGCAAGGACAGCCAGTTGAATCTTCTGACCGCCGCCAGCGAATGCGCCCAGGCGCAAATCGCCCGGCTGGCCGCACGGGGCCGCTAGCCGCTAGCGGCCTTTTGGTGTACCCTCTGATACGATCTCCCAGAGGGTCATCCTGAGGAGCATAGCGACGAAGGACCTGCACTTTCGCTTTGTCAGCAAGAGATGAGCCGCGGCACGCTTTCTGTGCCGTGGGCTTTTGCCCTGCAAGGGCAATATTGGAGAGCCGGGGGCAGCGCCCCCGGAACACGAATCGAATTCAGCGCCGACCCCGAAGGCGTCGAACAACCTTCCCGCAGCGATCTCCCGTGAGACGTGGTGGTTTACGCCCCTCCCGGGGCTTGCAAGACAACAAAGGGGTGCCTGATGACATCACAACAAACAGACTGTCCCTCGCAGCATAACTTTCCCATTCCCATTGCGCTCGCCGCAGCCATTGCTGTCGCGCTGCTCATCCCCAGCCCGACTTCCGCCCAGCAGCCCACTCCGCATCTCAACCCCGTCATTGACAAGCTCGCGAAGGGCCTGCCCGTCTTCGGCCTTCAGGCTTCTGGTCTTTCGCTGCAGGGCGCTCGGGCGGCCGCCGCCTCCGACGCCGACTTCATTTACGCCGACATGGAGCACAACCCGCTCGACTTCCCCGCCCTGCAGATGTTCCTGCTCGGCATGAACGACAAAGGCCTGGTCCTCCGGAAAGGCAGTCTCCAGCCGAACGTCGCCCTGTTTGCGCGCTTTCCGCCCGAGGCCGACCAGGCCGCGTGGGTGGTGCAGCAGGCCCTCGACATCGGCCTGATGGGCTACATCTTCAGCGGCGTCGAGACCCGGGAGCAGGCCCTGGCCGCCGTTCAGAGCATGCGCTATCCGCAGAAGCGCGGCTCGCCGTACATGGAGCCCGCCGGCAAGCGCGGCTCCGGCGCCTCCAACGCCACCTGGGCCTGGGGCGTCAGCGGCGAGGAGTATGAGCGCCGCGCCGACCTCTGGCCGCTCAACCCCGACGGCGACCTGCTGGCCATCGTCATGGTGGAAACCGCCGAGGGTGTGCAGAATCTCGACGAGATCCTGTCCGTCCCCGGCGTCGGCATGGTTTTCATCGGCGCGGCCGGCGACCTGCATATGTCGCTCGGCGTTCCCCGGGACGCGCCCGAGGTCGAAGCCGCCCGCCAGACGATTCTTCGCGGCTGCCTCGCCCACAACATCGCCTGCGGCATCACCCCCGCCAGCGCCGCCGACGCCGTCCGCCGCATCGACGAAGGCTGGAAGATGATCCGCTCCTCTCCGGCCATCATCCGCGACGCCCGCGCCATTCTGGAACAGCGCTAGCCCGGAGCCAAAAATTGCGCTCCGCGGTCATCCTGAGCAGGGAAGCGATCCCGCGCTGCGCGGATCGTTTCCCACCGAAGGACCCGCTTTGGGTTTCGTCCGACTAGTGCATTTCTTCTCCGTGTTCTCTGTGCCTCTGTGGCTATAATGTAGCGGGAAACCCATGCCTCTAAACCGCGGCGCCCAACTCGGCCCCTACGAAATCCTCTCGCAGATCGGCGCGGGCGCTTATCAGAGCCGCGACTGCCTGCCCCGAGCGCAGTCGAGGGGTAAAGGAGCGTCCACCCGATGCTGAGCTCGGGCATACGCTTAGGCCCTTATGAAATCCTTTCCGCATTGGGCGCGGGAGGCATGGGCGAAGTCTACAAGGCCCGCGACACCCGCCTGAATCGCTTTGTCGCCATCAAAGTCCTGCCCGTGCATCTGGCGGAGGAACCCGACCTCCGCGAGCGCTTCCAACGCGAAGCCGAAACCATCGCCAAGCTCAACCATCCCCACATCTGCACCCTGTATGACATCGGCAGCCAGGAGCTTGTATCCGAGCCGCGACCGGAAGGGAGCGGTGGTTCCGCCAGCCAGACTGAGCCTCCGTGCATCATCGATTATCTTGTCCTCGAGTACCTCGAAGGCGAAACCCTCGCCGCCCGCCTCAAGAAATGTCCGCTGCCGCTCGATCAGGTCCTGCGCTACGCCGTCGAAATCTCCGACGCCCTCGACAAAGCCCATCGCGCGGGCGTCACGCACCGCGACATCAAGCCCGGCAACATCATGCTCGTTTCTTCGGCCGGCATGGGTAGCCACGGCACGAAGTCTGTGCCGTGGGCAAGTTCCGGGCCTGGTCCGGAAAAGCCCGCACGCACCAAGCTCCTCGACTTCGGCCTCGCCAAACTCAAGCAGGATGTTTTCCGCGCCACCACTCCCGCCTCGGAGATGCCGACCGTGCCGGGCGTCTTGACGGAGCACGGCACGCTGCTGGGGACGCTCCACTACATGGCCCCGGAGCAGGTCGAGGGCAAGGTGAATGAGATCGACGCCCGCACGGACATCTTCGCCTTCGGCGCGCTGGTCTACGAGATGGCGACCGGCAAGCGAGCCTTTCCCGGCGAAACGCAGGCCAGCGTCATCGCCAAAATTCTCGAAGTCGACCCGCCGCCGATGTCGTCGTCCGATCCTCCCGGAAACCTGACCCCGCCCGCCCTCGACCGTGTCGTGAAGAAATGCCTGCGCAAGGACGCCGAAGACCGCTGGCAAAGTGCCCGCGACGTAACCGACGAGATAAAATGGATCACCGAAGGCGGCGGGGAAACGGGCGCGGGGACGAGTGTCGCAGCGGTCCCGGCCCGGCCAGCCTGGCTGAGAGCATTGCCTTGGGCGGTGGCTGTTGTCTTGAGTATTGTGATCGGACTCGCCGCCTGGAGCCTGAAATCACTTCCGCCGCAGCCCGTTACCCGCACGGTCATCAATCTTCCGCCCGGCCAGCGGTTGGCCCAATTGGACCGGCCCGCCGTGACCATTTCGCCCGACGGGAGCCAGGTTGCTTACGTGGCGAGCGACGGAGGTGTCCAGCAGCTCTATCTGCGTCCGATGGATCGCTTGGAATCCAGGGCCGTCCCCGGCACCGAAGGAGCCGTCAATCCTTTCTTTTCGCCAGACGGCCAATGGGTAGGGTTTTTCACAGTGGGCGGACTTCTGAAGAAGGTTTCCGTGGGCGGCGGAGCTGCCGTGTTCTTGGGTGGCGGTGGGTTTATGCACGGAGTCACTTGGGGCAATCAAAGAATCGTTTACGCCCCCAACACCACCGCGCCGCTCGTCCAGCTCCCGGAAGAGGGGAGCGCGACGCCACAGCCGTTGACTCGATTCGCGAGAGGCGAGATTTCTCATCGCTGGCCTTTCTTCCTGCCGGGCGGCAACGCTCTGCTGTTTGCCGCCTCGCCGAATGTGGTGGACTGGGGGATTGCGCAGATCGCCGTGCAGTCTTTGGGAACCGGCGAGCGGCGGAACCTCATCCAGGGGGGAACGCAGCCGGTCTATGCCGCGTCCGGACATCTGATCTACGCTCAGGGAGGGTCGCTGATGGCTGTGCCGTTCGATCCCCGGCGGCTGGAGGTGACGGGCACGGCTGTCCCTGTGCTGGAGGATGTCCTGCAAATCCCATCCATGGGGTCGGCTCAGTACAGCCTTTCTTCGACAGGATCGCTGGTCTATGTGCCGGGAGGCGGCGTTGAGGCATCCCTGAGTCAGTTGGTTTGGGTCGACCGGCAGGGGAGGGAGCAACTCTTGAGCGCTCCGGCAAGGCCCTACTACGGCAACCCGCGAGTTTCTCCGGACGGGCGAAGTGTTGTCCTTTCCATCTTAGACCTCGGGGGTCAGGTCTGGATTTACGATCTCGCCAGAGAGACCCTGAGCCGGTTCACATTTGCTGAAGGTGGTGGAGCTTTTACACCGACCTGGACCCCGGACGGCAAGCGTGTGGCATATAACTCAGCGGACTGGGCCATCAGTTGGCAACCGGCAGACGGCAGCGGGGGTCCCGAAAAGCTAAGTTCGGGTGAGTATCGCTGGGCGCCCAATTCCTTTTCCCCGGACGGGGAACGGCTGGCTTTCGTGGAAGTGAACCCCACCACGGGGCGGGACATTGTGATTCTCAGGTTGAGCGACCCTTCGGCAGGCTCAGGGCAGGGCCGCCAAACGGAGCGGTTCCTCCAAACGCCGTTCGATGAAGGCGCGCCGGTCTTCTCCCCCGACGGAAACTGGCTGGCCTATTCCTCCGACGAAACCGGCCGGCGCGAAATTTACGTGCAGCCCTATCCCGGTCCCGGCGGCAAGCGGCAGATTTCCAACAATGGCGGCGCGGAGCCGGTCTGGAATCGCAACGGCCGGGAGTTGTTCTACCGCAGCGGCGACCAAATGATGGCCGTGGAGATTGATCAGAGCCGCGACCGTGAGGGAGCGGGGGTGAGCTTTACCGCCGGCGCTCCCCGGCTCCTCTTCGAGGGCAGCTACCTGCCCACCCCGGCCACGTTCCCCAACTACGACGTCTCGCCGGACGGGCAGCGCTTCCTGATGTTTAAAGCTCCCGAAGAAACAACTGCCCCGACGCAGATCAACGTGGTGCTCAACTGGTTTGAAGATCTCAAGCAGCGCGTCCCCGTGCCGTAATCCGAGCCGCGAGCGTGAGCAAGCGGGGGTTTGCTCGTCACTCGTCACTCGTCACTTGTCACTGTTCTTTGCATCCGAGCCGCGACTGTGAAGGAGCGTCCACCCACTGCTGAGCAGGAACCAAGCCCCCATTCAGATCAGCGTCGTCCCCATCTTGGCTTAGACCGTTTCAACTATTGGTGTAGACCGTAAGGGCA
>Ga0326597_10011219_pt1 | contig 11888 bp, 9 predicted proteins | sample RVTome_12_FD_203789 | JGI IMG/M metagenome (GOLD analysis project Ga0326597, IMG submission 203789) | Soil microbial communities from uranium-contaminated site in the Upper Colorado River Basin, Wyoming, United States - RVT100D185 | ecosystem: Environmental > Terrestrial > Soil > Contaminated >...
CCCCGCCGCGTCCCAGACGAAGCGCCGCTCGTCTCCGTCGCCGCGCGCCACCTCGCAGATGAGGAGACGGAAGATCGACTCCGGCTCCCCCAGCGAGCAGGTCGGAACGAGCTGGCGCCGCCAGAGATCGGGCGGGGTCGGAAAGCGCGTCCCCCGCGGCACCACCACCGTGTACTGCGGCTCGCTCGTGCGTGCGTCGTGCGTCACGAAGGCGTAGTCGTGGACGATGAAGTCGCGGGTGCCGATGCGATCGGCGGCGAAGGTGGCGCCCCCGAACGCCACCGCCTCGAACGGCTGCCACGCGCGGAGCCGCCGGCGCTCGAAGGCCTTCTCGAGCCGCGCGAACACTCCGGGAAGCAGCGTCGAGCCGCCCACGAGCAGGACGTCGTCCACGTCCCCGATCCCGGCCTTTCCGTCCTCGAAGATCGCGGCGAGGCTCGCGTCGAGCCCGCGGAAGAAGCCGTTCTCTTCGAGAAGTTCCAGGAGCCGGTCCCGAGTGAGGGTGACGAGGGAGGAGCCCGGCCCTCGTTCGGGGCCACGCCGGGTGAACCCGGGGGGCAGGACCCGGAACACGGCGGTCTCGTCGAAGTGCACCGCCTCCTTCACCCGGCAGGCCTCGGCCAGCATCAGCCGCCGCCAGAACCGCGCCGACTCCTCGCCGGCGGCGTCGGGCGGAGGGTAGCCGGCCTGCCGACACGCCTCCTCCAGCACCCAGCCGTCCACCGCGTGTCCTCCGAGCGGCCGGCTCTGCTTCGCCAGGACGCGCGCCATCCCTCCGATCGCTCCGCGAGGCGACAGCCGCACCAGGACCACGTGCATGGTGCCGCCCCCGATGTCCACCACGAGGACGTCGCGCTCGTGGCTGAGGCTCAAACCGTAGCCGAGCGCGGCGGCCACCGGCTCGTCCACGAAGCGCACCCGTCGCACCCCGAGATCCTCGAGAAGGCCCTTGACCTCGGCGCGGTACGTCTCGAAGGCGGAGACCGGCGACGTCACGACGAGGTCGCGGATGCGGTGGCCCGTCGTCCGCTTGACCTCGGCCAGGATCTCGCGCAGGAAGGCGCGGGCCGCCTCGCGCGCCGTCGCCTTGTGGCGGCCGACGCGGGCGAGCGGCCGCAAAGCCTCGCTGGCCAGGGCGGCCTTGAAGGCCGGCACGAAGGCGGGGTGCGCCACGTCGCGGTTGCGCTCCAGCGCCGGGCGGCCGATGAGCGCCCGGCGCCCGAGGAACACGCGACGGGCGAGGGGCGGCCAGCCGCCCAGACGGTCGAGCAGCCCCGGCTTCTCCAGGAAGTGGACGCTCGAGGGCACCATCCGCGGCGCCTCGAGGGGATCGTCGCCCTCGGGACGCCGGGAGACGGCGGGGAGCTCGACGAGCAGGGGCTGGCCCGCGGTCTCGTCCCACCGGGCGAGACCCGAGTTCGTGGTGCCGAGGTCGAGCGCCCATCCCCTCACGGCAGCTCCACTCTAGGAGCCGCCCCGACGCTCCGCAAGCGGAGGCGGACCGCCACCGGGCCGCCCTCCGGCCGCGTCAGTCGGCGCGCGTGCGGGCAAACGTGCGCGCGAAGAAGTCGCCCTTCGTCCACCACGGCGGCTCGCTCGACCGGGCCACCGTCCAGCCGACCTCGACCACCGTGCGGATGAACCGCTCCGCGGACGGGAGGCCCATCGGCCGCTGCAGATCGTCCGTCGGCGTGTGGTAGTGGCGGGTGAGGAACTCGCGCCACCGGGCGGCGGCGTCCACCGAGGAGTCGGTCGAGCGAGTCCCGGTCATGAGGAACAGCGCGGGCACCCCCCGCTTCACGAAGGAGTACTGGTCGCTGCGGATGAAGAGGTTCTGCTCGGGCACGGGGTCGGGGCTCAGCTCGAGACCCTGGTGCCGGGCCGCGGCGCGTGCCACGTCGCCGAGGGTGGAGCTGTCGCCCCCGTAGGCGAGGACGTCGGCGACGGGGAAGAGGAACAGGGGCATGTCGACGTTCACGTTCGCGACGAGGCTCTCCGCGGGCACGGTCGGGTGGGCGGCGAGGAACTCGGAGCCGAGGAGGCCCTTCTCCTTCGCGGTCACGAACGCGAAGAGGACGGACCGCCGCGGACGCGGCCGGGCGGTCTCGAGCAGCACCGCCGATCCGCTCGCGTTGTCGTAGGCGCCGTTGTAGATCGCGTCGCCGTCCACGGGCGGCCCGACCCCTTCGTGGTCGAGGTGGGCGGTGTAGGTAGAGGACGTGGGTCCGGGCGAGGGCCGGGTCCGAGCCCGCGAGCCGTCCCACCACGTTGGGGCTCGTGAAGCGCCGGTGCTCGCTGCGGGTCTCGAAGGCGGCGACGACGCCGAGGTCGATCGGCCTGCCCTTGCTCGCGCGCGCGGCCGCGGCGGCCGTCTCGACGTCCAGGCCGGCGAGCGCGAAGAGCTTCTCGACGCCGGAGGGCCCCAGCATCGCCCGGCCGGCGAGCGCGCCGGGCGCGTCCTCGGGAACGCCGTCCGCCGTGCACCAGCTGCGCGCTTTCGGCGGCCAGGGCGTGCTCTTCTCGCGGACGAGCTACACCGACCCGCCCGGGTGGTACCTCTACGACCCGGCCAACGGCCAGACGCGAGAGACGGCCATGCGCACCGATTCGCCCGTGAGCTTCGACACGCCGGTGGATTAGCGACAAACGAATGCGGTTCTCTACTCCTCCCCTTCGGGAACCGACTCATCGAAGATCGGAAGCATGAAGTTCCTCTCGTAACTCGTGAAACAGCGCGTGTCGCTGACGATCCGCGACGCCCGCCTGCATTCGTCGAGGTGGCCGGCGTCGGAGCGGTACTTCTCGTAGGTCTGCCAGTCGGGAAAGCTGAAGAGCGCGACGCCGACGTTGGTGGGACCCTCAGCGCCCATCCCGGGGAAGCTGAAGCGGCCGTGATCTCTGGCCTTCGGGTCCCGACTCGGCAGGAAGTAGCCGTGATGCTGACCCCCGAGCTTGTTGATGAGCCCGATCCAGAGTCGGCCATACTCGGCAAACGCCTCGAGCTTGTCCATGTCGAGGGTGTAGCGCACATAGCAGGTGATCACGGGTTCCTCCCCTTCCGGATCCGGGGAGTCCCGGAAGCGCACCGTGCCTCGGCCGCCGAGGGACCCCGGAGACCTGGCGAGTCAGGCGGGCTCGGCCTCCCGGGCTCGCTCCACGCCCCGCCAGGTCTGTTCCACGACCTCTCGCCGCCCCGACCACCCCACCTGCCCCCGCGCGAGCGAAGCTCCGCCTGCCGCCTCCGCGGGCGCTGGCATCCTCAGCGTCCCCGCGCCGCCGACCGCGAGAGCACCAGCGGCACTTCGATCGCTCCCTGCGACAGGCCACCCACCAGGTGTGCGCCGGCGTGCCGCGTCTCGAACCGGAACGTCCCGTCGGGGGTCTCGAGCTCCCAGGTCACGGCGGTACCGGCGACGTTCATTCGTCGGAGCGGGGCCGCGCCCAGGCCGAACTTCGGGATGTCGATCGAGCCGCTCCATCCGTCCTGCTGGCGGCTGAGCCGCACCGTGACGTCGAAGGTGCCCAGCCAGGTCGCGCGGCCCTGCCAGGTTCCTGAGGCCTCTCCGTCCGGCGGTGCGCACAGGGTCAGCACCGCGGCCATCGCCGGGTCCTCGCCCCGCAGCCACTGAGCACCGCTGGGCGCCGCCACCAGGTGCGGCTCGATCGCGCTGCGTGCGTCGCGCGGGTCCGAGTACTGCCAGTAGAGAGTGGAGACCCGGACCGTCAGGCCGGTGTGGGGGAGACGCAGCTTGCGCGAGTCGCCGTAGTGGTTGGGGCGGCCTCCGGTGGGTTCCCCCACGAAGATCGCCGGCGTGTGCTTCTCGAGGTCCAGCGCGAGCATCATGGCGGCGGAGAAGGTGGCCGGACCCATCAGGACGTAGAGGCTCCCGGGCCGCTGCAGCTCCGGATGCCGGATGATGGCGTGCAGCAGCGCCCGGTTCCGCGAGTTGTCGCCGCCGCGGTTGTGCCGCAGGTCGAGGACGAGCCGGTCCCCGGGCTGCAGCAGCCCGAGCGCCCGTCCGGCGAAGGCGGCGACCGTCTCCTCCGGTGTGTCCTCGACGAGGTTGTACTGGACGTACACCGCCTGCGACCCGGGGAGGCTTAGGTGCCAGAGGTTGCGATCGTTTCCCCCGTTCCGTGGGCGGCGGTTCCACGCCGCGCCGGACGAGGGTGTCCACCAGGTCCGTGGAGTGCCCCGGCTGCCAGGGAGCGAAGGTCGCGTCGAACGGAGCGGCGTCCCCCTGCTGGAGCCGCAGGGTGACCGGGCCCGGCTCCTCGATGACGCCCGACGCGGCCAGCACGTCGGGCAACACCAGCAGGTCGGGGAGCTGGAAGCGGAGCTGGCCGGCGTTGTCACGGTGCACCGCGGGGGTGACCGCGTCGGCGGCCTCCGCGGTATCCATGGTGCCGATCCGCAAGACCCGGGCACCGGCAGCGCGCGCGTTCGCCTCGTCAGTCGCCACCACGAAGAGGCCGTCGGAGAAGAAGCGCAGCCGCACTGGCAGCGGGTGGAACACGAGGCCCGGCACCTCGGGCGGCGGCGTGGGCGAATGGCCCAGGAAGAACCCGGCGTCTTCGGGCAGCGGCAGCGTGACCCTGGTGTGACCGTCTTCGAGCGCTGCCATCAGCCGCGCGAGCTCCACCACGATGCGGGCGTGGTCGAGCCTCGGCACGCGCCCGAGGAGGTCGTTCATCCGACGGTCGAACGCCTCGCGTCCCAGGCGGGCGAACGGGTCGGCGTGGACCTGGGGCAGCTTCCAGGCGAGGTACCGGAGGTCGTCCTGCCAGGCCTGCGCCCAGCGGGCGTCGACGGGGGTGGCGGTGTCGGAGGGCTCCGCCGGACCGGGTGCGGTCAGCAGCATGACCGCGGCGATCGCAGGCAGGATCACGGTCACTCTTCCTCTGACCGGCCCCCGTCGCATCACGGCCGCGCGCCCGACGCGTGGAGGCTCCAGTCTCCGTCGATCTCGGCCTTCAGGGTCGACACGATCCCGGTGACCGACCGGGAGTCGTGGGTGCACGCACCGATGCCCGTGCCGTCGACTCGCGCGCGCACGATGGGCCGCCCCTCGCAGTCGCGCCCCAGCGCGGGGGGGTCGATCGACGCGAGCTCGAGCGCCACGCAGCCGTCCCCCACCGTTCCGACCACGGCCCGGGAGTCCTCGTGCGCCGGCGTCGCGATGAAGAGCGGTGTGCCGTCGCCGGCGAGCGAGACGTCCGGCTGGTAGATGGTGTCTCCACCGAACTCCCGCGCCAGCCCGTGATCGGCCAACATGCCGGCGTGGCGCCAGCTCCAGGTCGCCGGAGGGCCGTCCGGCACGGTCGCGAAGACCTGCGTCGTGGAGCGCTCGAGGTCGAGCGTGGTGCCCAGGAACGCGAGGCACTCGACGATCAGGTAGAGACGGCCGTCCCTCGCGAACAGCGTCGGGTTGTTGAGCATCGCGCACCGCGTCAGCGGCAGGCCCGCGACCTGGTCGAGCCGCGCATCGGGGCGGTACTCCGCCGCCGTGGCCGACACGCCGAGCACCGCCTCGTTCGCTGTCGCAAGCTCCGCCGGAGACGGCGCGGCGCCGACCCGAACCGTCCAGCTCGTGCCGTACTTCGGGTGGTAGCCGGTCTGCGGCTGGAGGAAGTAGCGGAGGTGCGCGCCGTACCACGTGACCGTGCCACCCGACGCCATCGTGACCAGCGACGGGGTCTCCGAGCTGTCGATGCCGTTCCCGCCGCTCCCTTCGGGATCCGTCGTCGGGACCGCGGGCCACGGGGCGGCGACGTACGAGAAGGTGCGGCCGCCGTCGTCGCTTCGCGCGAGGTGGGTCGACACCGCCGCCATCAGGACCGGGGCGCCGTCCGGGGCGCGGCCCGGCACGACGTGAGGCCACGAGTACGCGAGCCACACCCGCTCGGCCACGGCAGGGTCGTGGACCACTGTCGGGTCGGCGTGGCCCTTGAACGTGCCGGCATTCGCGGCGGGGGGGTCTCCCGTGACCACGATCGCGGGACAGCGCGCGCCGCTGCAATCCACCACGGGGGCGGGAGTCAACGGGTCGGCACAGGGGGAGCGCGCCTGGTCCTGACCGCAGCCGACTGCCGCCGCGACGGCGGCGACGAGCAGTGACCGGAGCACCTTCGTCGGAGGTCTCCCTCGAGATTGATGGGCGTCCTTGACCACGTGCCTGTGTGGCGCGTCGTGCGGGTGTGGTGTGGGTTCGGCGTCCATCATGCCAGGTCGGCCTCCAACCGGCCGCTCAGCGCCCGATCGCCACGAGCTCCCGGGCGGTGCGGAGATAGAACCGTCCGTCCACGAGGGCCGGCGACGCGAGGACGCTCGCGTTCAGCCGGTTGACGCGCAGCAGGTCGAACTCGGCCCCCGCCCGGAGCACGAACGTCTCTCCGCGGTCGTTGGTGAAGAACACCTTGCCGTCGGCGAAGACCGGCGAGGCCGAGAAGCCCTCGCGCTGCGCCTCGCCGAGCCGGCCCTGCCAGACGAGCTCGCCCTTGGCCGCGCGGTAGCAGGTGGCGACGCTGGCCATGTCGTTCACCATGTAGAGGTAGTCGCCGGCGACGAGGGGGGAGGGCACGAACGGCGATCCCTTCGTCTCCTTCCAGGCGACGTGGGTGGCGGTCACGTCTCCTTGCCCCCCGGGCCGGATGGCGAGGGTCGGGCCGGCGCGGCCCGAGGAGCAGAAGACGAGCCCGTGGCCCACCACGGGCGTGGGGATGACCTCCCTCGTGGTCCCGTCGCAGCTCCACAGCTCGCGGCCCGTGGCCGGGTCGTAGGCGACCACGCGGTCCTGGCCGTTCACCACGATCTCGACCCGGTCGCCGACGCGCACGGCCACCGGAGTGCCCCAGCCGACGGTCCCGCGACGCCCGGTGCGCCAGAGCTCGCGGCCGGTGCCGGTGTCGAAGGCCGCGATGAAGGCGCCGTCACGGTGGTCCTGGAAGAGGATCAGCCGGTCCTCGTAGAGCAGGGGCGAGCCCGCGGTGCCGTGGTAGTTTGCGAACGCGCCGAGCGAGCGGTGCCATGCGAGCGTGCCGTCGAGGTCGACGGCCACGAGCCCCTTGTTCCCGAAGAAGGCGTAGACACGCCGGCCGTCGGTCGAGGGCGTCGCCGAGGCGTGGCTGTTCTTCCGGTGGAGCGTCTCCGGGGTCGTGTCGGGGGCGACCGTTTCCCACAGCCTCCGGCCGTCGGAGCGCCTGAACGCGACCACCGCCACGCGGCCGTCGTCGTAGCCCGTCGTGAGGACGATAAGGTCCTCCCACACGATCGGCGACGAGTGGCCGCGGCCGGGCACGGCCGTCCTCCAGGCGACGTTCTCGGTGTCGGACCAGGCGTCCGGGTAGCCCTCGCCCACGGCGAGGCCCTGCCCCGAGGGCCCGCGCCAGCGTGGCCAGTACCCCTGGGCCGCGCCCCCGGGCTCGACCATGGCCACCGCCGGGCCGGCAGCCCCGGCTCCCCGGCGCACGTCTTCCGCCGCCGGGACGAGGGCCACGGCGGCGGCCACGACCGCCGGACGGACACCCACGATCATTGCCCCCCATCTTACGCCGCCCGTTCGTCGAGACGAGCGCGCGAGGCCGACCGGCCAACCCGCCCCGCGGTGTCCCGATCGCGGGGCCGTCCCGTGTCACCGCGGCGGTCGCGCCCCGCGGGAATCGGCGGGTCGTCGCCGCCGATGTTACGGGCGACGGTTCACGCGCCCACGGGATTCCTGATCGAGCTGAAGCCCGGGCCAACCACTGGATCCCGCGCCTGCGCTCGAGCACGCGCGGAAGGGGGGTCTCGCCATGTCAGTCCGTCTCTCGTTCGCTCGTCTCGCCGTTCTCGGAGCGGCCGGGGCACTCTTGCTCGCCGCCGCGCGGCCGGGCGGGGCGCAGGCCCGGACGCTCGACAAGAAGGTCCTGAGCCTGTCGGCCGCCCACACGATCGCGGCTGCCGCGAAGGAGGCGGCCCGGACGAGGGGCGTCGAGGTGGTGATCGTCGTCGTGGACGACGCGGGCATCCCGCTGCTCCTCGAGCGCATGGACGGCGCCCAGGTGGCGAGCGTCAACGTCGGCATCGGCAAGGCGCGAACCGCCGCCATCTATCGACGGCCCAGCCGGGTGTTCGAGGAGCAGGTGCGCGACGGTCGGGTGGCCGCGCTCGCCCTCGCCGACACACGCGGGCGAGGATCCTCGAAGCGCTCGACGAGGGAGCGAGCTACCTCAGCTACGCGGGTCACGGGGGGGCGGCGGTGTGGGCGTCGGAGAACGTGCTGAACAGCTGGGACGCGGAGAGCCTGCAGGCGCAGAGCACCCAGCCTCTGATGCTGACTCTGAACTGCCTCAACGGGTACTTCGTGGCTCCGAGCTTCGACTCTCTGGGGGAGGCGTATCTGAAGGCGGAGGGACGGGGGACGATCGCAGCCTTCTCGCCGAGCGGGCTGAGTCTGGACGGCCCGGCGCACCAGTTTCACCGAGCGCTGATGCAGCAACTGACCAGCGGGGGCCACGAGAGGCTGGGGGATGCCGTGCTGGCGGCGCAGGAGAGCTACGCGGCGACGGGGCTGATGCCCGAGCTGCTCTCCATCTATCACCTCCTCGGCGACCCGGGGACGAAGATCCGGTAGGGCTAGAACCTGTCGATGTCGGCTGGCCGATTCTCCGGACGTCCAGCCCCGAACCGGAAGACACCGGCCCGAATTGATCTCATCCGCAATCACCCCCCGGGGGCACGCGCAGCCCGACCCTCTTCCTGGCGGATCCGACCCTCATTGAGGCGAAACAGAACATCAAGTAATACTTGAGGTTTCTGTCCTATTGCGGGACACTCCACAAGACCGGAGGACGGTGTCAGCCCAAGAGAGAGAGTAACTTGCCGGCAGGAACGACCGTTGCATCTCGCCCGGGGAAGGAGGCGGTGTGTCTGACAATGAGACGCTGTCTCGCCCTGGGGCGATGCGATCGAAGAGATCGGCGCTCCTGGTACTCTGCCTGGCCGGTTTCCTGGGGCCCCAGGCGGGGCAGGCGCAGACGCTCACCAAGGTCGGCAGCATCACGGCCAAGACGGCCGGGGGTGCCTCCCAGTCATACATCGGCGTCGGCTTCCAGCCTCGTGCCCTGATCTTCTTCTGGACGCGGCAGACGGCCGCGGGATTCACCAACAGCGCTTCGGTTGGCTACGGCTTCGCCACCGCGCTCGGCAGCGAGCGGGCCGTAGCCTACGCGACCGACCACCTCGTGGGGCCGCCGCCCAACGGGATCCGCTGGCAGTCGAGCGCGAGGTGCATCGCCATCTTCACGTCCGCCGCGTCGGGGACGCTCGACGCCGAAGCCCACCTCACCTCGATGGACGCCGACGGCTTCACGCTGTCCTGGGACAACCTGGCCTCAGCCGCCTACCTCATCCACTACATCGCGATCGGGGGTCCCGACGTGACCAACGCGGCGGTGGGCAGCTTCACCCCCACCGCGGGTACGGGCCTGCAGTCCGTGGCCACGGTGGGGTTCCAGCCCGATTTCCTGATGTTCCTGTCGATCGACAGCAACACCCTCGGCGCGTCGGTCCAGCACGGCAAGGCCAGCATCGGCTTCGCCGGCCTGGCCGGGGGAGCCACGCTCACGCAGGGCGCGATCACGGCGGTGACGCGAGCGCTCGGCGTCAACTGCGTCACCAACGTGTGGCAGGAACCCGGCTCGGCGATCCTCGAGAAGAACGTCAACCTCGCCTCCGAGGAGTTCCAGGCGTCGGTCACGTCTTTCGACGCCGGCGGGTTCACTTTGAACAAGGTCACGAACGTCGGCGGGACGGAGACGACCACGCACTACCTGGCCCTCCGGGGCGGGCAGTACAGGGTGGGCAACATCCGCAAGCCGGCGATCGTCGCGCCTCCGACCTACACCGACACCCAGGCCCAGAGCGCGGTGGGCTTCCCGCCCCGGGGCCTGGTGTTCTTCTCGGGCGGTCTTCCCAACGGGGGCCCGAACCAGGAGGCGCGAATCTCCTTCAGTGCCGCGTCGCCCTCCGGAGACGAGCGGGCGACCTTCTTCAACGACGTCACCGACGACGCCAGCGACAACGACGCCTCCTGGGCGAGGAGCGGGACCTCGACCACCAGCGTCGCGTTTCTTGCCCAGGCCGGCGACTGCCCGCCGAACTGGCCGGAGCCGGCCGTCGACCCGGGAGTCCCGGGACCGCAGTGTACGGGCACCGCGCGGCTGCTGGGCGAGGCCGACGTGGCGAGTTTCGACCCCCGCGGGTTCACGCTCGACTGGACCACCAACGACACGACCAACGCGAGCCATTCGGACTTCAACCTCGCGGACCTCGTCTACCTCGCGATCGGCGACACGCCGCACATCCCGCTCCATCGCTCCGTCGGGATCTCGTCCGGGAACCTGAATACCGCCTCCCACACGGTCGGAATCTCCGGAACGACCGCCACCTTCTCGGGTCCCATGCCCGACAACGTCGGCGTCGGGGATGTGCTCCAGTATCAGGTTGGCCCGACCTACTATCTGGCCTTCATCTCCGGACGGACCTCGAGCACCGTGTACGCGGTCCGCTCGTCCGCCGGCGGCGTCCCCCAGGCGGCCACCGCCCCCACCGCCGTCGGCGTCTACCGTGCCTACACGTCGCTCGCGAACTGGGAAGCCCAGATCGAGAACGCCGTGCTGGACGATACGGTGGAGAACTTCGACACCTCCACCGACCTCGTCGCCGACAAGACCGTCATGCTGGGGGCCTGTTATGGAGACGGGGAGGACGTGGGCTCCGTCCTCATCAATGGCTGGACCACTGGGCCGGACAACTACATCAGGATCTACACGCCCGTCTTCCCGACCGAGGTGGGTACGAGCCAGCGGCACAACGGCGCCTGGGACACGTCGGCCTACCGCCTGGCGCAGGACGCCAGCGCTTTCGCGGTGATCAGGGTCAGGGAGCAGTACGTCCGCATCGACGGGCTGCAGCTCACCAGCAACCAGATCGTCGCCACGGAATCGAACGGCATTCACTGCGCCGATGCAAACGCCGATGCCCCGGTGGAGTTCCACATCTCCAACAACATCGTTCGAACGACGACCGTCGCTCTGCCGGATGTCGCATTCGGCATCGGCGCACTGACCTCGTTCGGAAGCACGACCCTCGACAGCAGCCTCTACGTCGCCAAGGTGTGGAACAACATCGTCTATGGATATGTCGCGGCCACCTCGACCACGGGCATCTACGCCGCGGACTACGGCACGATGTACGCCTACAACAATACGGTCGTCGGTACCGGCGCCGCGACCCACAGAGGGATAGCGCAGTTCAACAACGCCGTCGTCTACGCCAAGAACAACATCTCGATTGACTCCGCGGATCCCTACCGGGGTGTCTACGGCGCCGGCAGCACCAACAACTTCTCTGATCTGGGCGATGGCCCTGGGCTCAATCCGAAGACGAGAGACGGCGCGGGCGCCGATCCCGTGTTCGTCGGAGGCGTCGACTATCACCTGGCCCCGGGTGACACGTGGGCCCAGGATCAGGGCGCCGACCTGTCGAGTGACGCCGACATCGCCTTTGCCTACGACATCGACATGGGAGGACGCCAGGCTCCCTGGGATGTCGGAGCCGACGATGTCCTGGCGACGACAGCCGTCGAGCTCTTGTCCTTCGAAGCCGTAGCCGCCGATGCAGCGGTGGAGCTGGTGTGGCGAACGGCGTCGGAGCTGGACAACCTGGGTTTCCACCTCTACCGCTCGCTGTCGGAGACGGGCCCGTGGGATCGGATCACGCCGTCGCTGATCCCGGGGCTGGGGTCTTCGCCGATCGGGGCGAGCTACTCGTGGCGGGACGCGGCTCTGGTGAACGGGACGCGGTACTTCTACCGTCTCGAGGACGTGGACACGGCGTCGGTGTCGAC
>Ga0326597_10011220_pt1 | contig 11887 bp, 7 predicted proteins | sample RVTome_12_FD_203789 | JGI IMG/M metagenome (GOLD analysis project Ga0326597, IMG submission 203789) | Soil microbial communities from uranium-contaminated site in the Upper Colorado River Basin, Wyoming, United States - RVT100D185 | ecosystem: Environmental > Terrestrial > Soil > Contaminated >...
GCGTTCGACACCGAGATCCGCGAGCGCTTTCTTGCGCTGCACCAAACGGCAGTCGCGGGGCGGCTCGCGTCATGGCTGCAGGCACGCCGCAACTGCCTTGCGCTCGTCATCTTGCTCGATGAGTTTCCGCGCAACATGTTTCGCGGCGATGCCCGCGCGTTCGCCACCGACCTTCTGGCCCGCGCGGCGGCGCGCGTCATCCTGGAGCGCGGCTGGGACAAAGCGATGACCCGGAACGAGCAGCTCTTCGCCTACCTGCCTTTCGAGCACAGCGAGTCGCTCGCGGATCAGGAGCTCGCGTGCGAACTGATGAAGGATTTCGACGCGAAACAGCGGCAGTATGCGCAACGCCATCGCGACATCATCCGGCGCTTCGGCAGGTTCCCGCACCGCAACAACATTCTCGGCCGGCAAAGTACGCCGGCCGAGATCGAGTTTCTCAAGCTGCCGGGGTCAGGTTTCTGAGTCGGTGATCGCGCCCCTGGAGGCCGTGCTCACCAGCTTCATGTACTTGGCGAGCAGGCCCCGCGTGTAGCGCGGCTTGGGCGCCTTCCATTTGCGGCGCCGGGCGGCGAGCTCTTTCGCCGAGACGTTGAGCTGGATCAGGTGCTTCTTGGCGTCGATGGTGATCGAGTCGCCCTCCTTCACCAGCGCGATGGTGCCGCCGACGTAGGCTTCCGGCGCGATGTGACCCACGACCATGCCCCAGGTTCCTCCCGAGAACCGCCCGTCCGTGAGCAGGCCCACCGACTCACCGAGTCCTTGGCCGATCAATGCGGAAGTGGGCGCTAACATTTCCTGCATTCCCGGACCGCCCTTCGGGCCTTCGTAGCGGATCACGATCACGTCACCTGCCTTGATGTGCTTGGCCATGATCGCCTTCATGCAGGCGGGCTCGGAATCGAATACGCGCGCCGGGCCAGTGATCGAGGTCTTTTTCAGCCCGGTGATCTTGGCGACGCAGCCCTCGGTGGCCAGATTGCCCTTGAGGATCGCGAGGTGCCCCTGGGCGTACATCGGCTTGGACCAGGGACGGATCACTTCCTGGTCGGCGCGCGGCTCGAGCGGAACGTCCTTCAGCATCTCGGCCATGGTCTTGCCGTGGATCGTCATGCACTCGCCGTGCAGCACGCCGTGCTCGAGCAGGATCTTCAGCACCTGCGGCACCCCGCCCGCGCGGTGAAAATCCACCGCGACGAAGCGCCCCGAGGGCTTCAGCTCGCAAAGCACCGGCACCTTGCGGCGCACGCGCTCGAAGTCGTCGATGGTCCACTTCACGCCCGCTGCCGAGGCGATGGCGAGGTAGTGCAGCACGGCGTTGGTCGAGCCGCCGGTCGCCATGACGAGCGCCACCGCGTTCTCGATCGACTTGCGCGTGATGATGTCGCGCGGCCTGAGGTTGTTCTTCACCGCCTCGACGAGCACCCGGGCGGACTCGGCGGCGCTGTCCGCTTTCTCGGCGTCGGGCGAGGCCATCTGCGAAGAGCCGACCAGGCTCATGCCGAGCGCCTCGAACGACGAGCTCATGGTGTTGGCCGTGTACTGCCCGCCGCAGGCGCCCACGCTCGGGCAGGCGTTTTTCTCGATGCCCTCGAAGTCCTCCTGCGACATCTTGCCCGCGGCGAACGCGCCGACCGCTTCGAAGGGGCTGACGATGGTGAGCGTCTGGCCCTTCCAGGAGCCCGGCTTGATGGTGCCGGCGTAGACGAAGATGCCCGGAACGTTGATGCGCGCCATGGCCATCATGCTGCCCGGCATGTTCTTGTCGCAGCCGCCGGCGCACAGCACGCCGTCCATCAGCTGGCCATTCACCGCGGTTTCGATCGAATCGGCGATCACTTCGCGCGATACGAGCGAGTACTTCATACCCTCGGTTCCCATGCCGATGCCGTCGGTGACCGTGGGAAAGCCGAACACCTGCGGCTTGGCGCCCGCGGCCTCGAGCGCGGCCATGGCGCGGTCCACCAGCGGCTGGATGCCCGCATTGCAGGGATTCATCGTGGAGTGGCCGTTGGCCACGCCGACGATCGGCTTGTCGAAGTCGCCGTCCTTGAAGCCCACGGCGCGCAGCATGGCGCGATTGGGCGAGCGCGCCACGCCCTGGGTGATCAGTCTTGAGCGGCGGTTATCGGCCATGCTGCGTATCCTCCCGTTAGAATCGAAATTCTACCGTGCTGGTCCATCCGAACTTCGACCCGATCGCGATCTCCATCGGCCCGCTCGCCATCCGCTGGTACGGGCTCATGTACCTCGCGGCGTTCGGCTTCCTGTGGTGGCTCGGGCGGCGGCGCATCGCCCAAGGCGCGGCGCCGATCACGCGCGAGCAGTTCGACGACCTGATCTTTCTCGGCGTGCTCGGCACCATCCTCGGCGGGCGCCTGGGCTACGTGCTGTTCTACAAGCCCGCCTACTACTTGTCGCATCCGCTGGAGGTGTTCGCCATCTGGCAGGGCGGCATGGCGTTCCATGGAGGCTTTCTCGGCGTGCTCGCCGCGGCGGCGTTCTTCGCCTGGCGCCGGCGCATCGACTGGTGGCGGCTCATGGACTTCGTTGCGCCCTGCGTGCCGACGGGGCTGGCTGCCGGTCGCCTGGGCAACTTCATCAACGGCGAGCTGTGGGGCCGTCCGACCGACCTGCCCTGGGGCATGGTGTTCCGGGGCGCCGGAGATCTGCCGCGCCATCCGTCACAGCTCTACCAGTTCGCGCTCGAGGGAGTGCTGCTGTTCGCGTTGCTCTGGTGGTATTCCTCGAAGCCGCGCGCACGCGGCGCGGTGTCGGCGATGTTCCTCGTCGGCTACGGCGCGTTTCGCTTCATCGCCGAGTTCGCGCGCGAGCCCGACGACTTCCTCGGCCTGCTGGCTCTGGGGCTGTCGATGGGCCAGTGGCTCAGCTTGCCGATGATCGCGGCGGGGATCGCTCTTTACCTCTGGAGTCGAAGCGGCGAAACCTAGCCATCGAGCGCCTGCGCCAGCACGCGCGCCACGTGCAGCGCGCGCCGGCCGGCGCCGTCGGCGATCTGGTGGCGGCAGCTCGTGCCGTCGGCGACGACGAGCGCATCGGCGCCCGCGTCGCGCACCGCGGGCAGCAGCGCAAGCTCGCCCATCTTCATCGACGCCTCGTAGTGCTCGGCCTCGTAGCCGAAGCTGCCCGCCATGCCGCAGCAGCTCGACTCGATGATCGACACCTTCAACTCGGGCACCGCCTTCAGTACGCGTTCCACGGCGCCCATGGCGCCGAAGGCCTTCTGGTGGCAATGCCCGTGCACCAGCGCCTGCGCGGCGAGCGGCTTCAAGGGCGGCGCGAAGCGCCCCGCCTCGAGCTCGGCGGCGAGGAACTCCTCGAAGAGGTAAGTGTTCGCGGCGAGCGCCTGCGTCTCCGGCAGCAGCACCGGGTACTCGTCGCGCAGCGTGTACAGGCAGGAGGGCTCGAGCCCGACTATCGGCACGCCGAGCCCCACCCAGGGTCGCAGCGCATCGAGCACGCGTCGCGCCTCGCGCCTGGCCTCGTCCACCAGGCCGGCGGTGAGGAACGTGCGCCCGCAACAGAGCGGCCGCTCGCCGAACGCGGGCTGCGCCACGTGCACACGATAATCGGCGGCTTCCAGCACGCGCACCGCCGCGCGCGCGTTCTGCGGCTCGAAGTAGCGGTTGAACGTATCCACCAGCAGCACCACTTCGTGGCTGCCGCGCTTGGGCCAGACGCGGTCGACGAAGTAGTTCGAGCGCCACGCGGGCAGGGCGCGCCGCCGGGTGAAGCCGAGCGCGCCGCGCAGCGCGCCCGAGGCGAAGTTCGCGAGCGGCGCCGCGCGCGCCGCCCACGGCGCGTAGCGCGGCAGGTAGGCGATGAGCCGGTCGCGCAGCGTCACGCCGTGGCGCCTGCGGTAGTGCGCGAGGAACTCGATCTTCATGCGCGCCATATCCACGCCGGTCGGGCATTCGCGCTTGCAGCCCTTGCAGGACACGCAAAGATCGAGCGCCGCCTTCACGTCGGCATCGGCGCTGCCGCCGAGCTGGCCGGAAAGCGCCAGGCGCAGTGTATTGGCGCGGCCGCGCGTCAGATGCACTTCGTCGCCAGTGGCGCGAAACGACGGGCACATGGTGCCGGCGTCGAACTTGCGGCAGTGGCCGTTGTTGTTGCACATCTCCACGGCCTTGTCGTAGCCGCCCCATTCGCTCCAGTCGAGCGCCGGCAGCGGCGCGCGCGTCGCGTAGCCGGGCCCGTAGCGAAACAGCCGGGCGTCGTCCATGCGGCCCGGCGCGACGATCTTGCCGGGATTCATCAGTCCGCGCGGATCGAGCCAGGACTTGATCTCGCCGAGGCAGGCGGTGAGGCGCGGGCCGAAGAACGGCGCGATCCATTCCGAGCGCACGAGGCCGTCGCCGTGCTCGCCCGAGTACGCGCCCTTGTACTGCCTGACGAGCGCGCAGGCCTCCTCGGAAATGGCGCGCATCTTCGCCGCGCCGTCGCGGCGCATGTCGAGGATCGGTCGCACGTGCAACGTCCCCACCGAGGCGTGCGCGTACCAGGTGCCGCGCGTGCCGTGCTTCTCGAACACCTGCGTCAGACGGTCGGTGTATTCGGCGAGATGCTCGAGGGGCACCGCGCAGTCCTCGATGAAGGACACGGGCTTGCCGTCGCCTTTCATCGACATCATGATGTTGAGGCCCGCCTTCCTGACTTCCCAGACGTCCTTTTGCAGCTGCGCGTCGGTGACCTGCACGACGCAGCCCGGCAGGCCGAGATCGGCGAGCAGTTGCGCGAGCTCACCGAGCTTCGCCGCCTGCGCGGCCGCGTCCTCGCCCGAGAATTCGACCAGCAGGATGGCGTCCGGCTCGCCCTGGATCACGGCGTCCACGGTCTTGCGGAAGGCGCCGATGTCGCGCGCCAGGCCGATCATCGTACGATCGACCAGCTCGACGGCCGAGGGACCCAGCTTGACGATGTGCCGGGTCAGATCCATCGCGGTGTAGAACTTCGGGAACTGGCACACGCCCAAGGCGCGCGCGGGCGGCAGCGGCGCGAGCCTGAGCAGCAGCCGCTCGAAGTAGGCGAGCGTGCCTTCCGAGCCCACGAGCAGGTGCGCCGCGTTGGCGTGCGGCGGCCCGAGATGATCGAGGTTGTAGCCCGCGACGCGCCGCAGCACTTTGGGAAAGCGCGCGGCGATCTCGTCCTTTTCGCGCTCGAAGAGCGCGCCGAGCTTGCGCACCAGCTCCACGTACCCGGGGGGGCCCGAGGCATCTTGCATCGGGCCGAAGCACCAGCGATGGCCCGCGGCCGTCACGGCGTCAATGGCGAGCACGTTGTGCACCATGTTGCCGTAGGCGATCGAGCGCGAGCCGCAGGAATTGTTGCCCGCCATGCCGCCGAGCGTCGCCTGCGCGCTGGTCGACACGTCGACCGGGAACCAGAGCTGGTGCGCGCGCAGCGTCGCGTTCAGCCGGTCGAGGACGAGCCCCGGCTGCACCAGCGCCGTGCGCCCGGCGGCGTCGATCTCGAGCACGCGGTTCAGGTACTTCGAGTCGTCGACGACGAGCGCGGCGCCGACCGTCTGGCCGCACTGCGAGGAGCCGGCGCCGCGCGGCAGCACCGGCATGCCTTCCTCCACCGCGATGGCGATCGCGGCGCGCGCCGCTTCCTCGGTGCGCGGCACGACGACGCCGACCGGCTCGACCTGGTAGATCGAAGCATCGGTCGCGTAGCGGCCGCGGCTTGCGGCGTCGAACAGGACCTCGCCGTCGATCTCCTTGCGCAGGCGCGCGGCAAGCGCGGCCTCGCCGGTTCGCCGGCCGATGATGCGCACCGGGCGTGCCTGAGCGTCCATGGCTGCGGGGTAGAATACACTCGCGCCGCGCGACGCGATCGGCGCGTTCGCTGGGAGGAAGCATGCCGCGCAACGCTGGAAGACATTTCCTGCAGATCCCGGGACCGACCAACGTGCCCGACCGGGTGCTGCGGGCGATCGATTTCCCGACCATGGATCACCGCGGGCCCGAATTCAGCGCTTTGGGCAAGGCGGTGCTCGAGGGCCTGCGGCGCGTGTTCAAGACGCGCGGCCACGTCGTCATCTACCCCGCCTCGGGAACCGGTGCATGGGAGGCCGCGCTGGTCAATACGCTCTCCCCGGGCGACGCGGTGCTGATGTACGAGACCGGCCACTTCGCCACGCTGTGGCAGAAGATGGCGGCGAAGCTCGGCCTCAAGCCCGAGTTTCTCCCCGGCGACTGGCGCAGCGGCGCCGATCCCCAGGCGATCGAGAAGCGCCTGCGCGAAGACCGCGACCGGCGCATCAAGGCGGTGTGCGTGGTGCACAACGAAACCTCGACCGGCGTCGCTTCGCGCATCGCCGAGGCGCGCAGGGCAATCGATGCGGCTTCGCACCCGGCGCTCTTCATGGTGGACACCATTTCGTCGCTCGCCTCGATCGACTACCGGCACGACGAATGGGGCGTGGACGTGACGGTGGCCGGCTCGCAGAAAGGCCTCATGCTGCCCCCGGGCCTGTCGTTCAACGCCCTCTCCGACAAGGCGCTCGCCGCCGCGAAAGGCGCGGGCCTGCCGCGCAGCTACTGGGCTTGGGACGAGATGCTCGCCAGCGGCAAGAGCGGCTATTTCCCCTATACGCCCGCCACGAACCTGCTCTACGGCCTGCGCGAGGCGCTCGCCATGCTGGAGGAGGAAGGGTTGGAGAACGTCTTCGCGCGCCACCAGCGCCACGCCGAGGCGACGCGGCGCGCGGTGCGCGCTTGGGGTCTGGAGGTGCTCGCCACCAATCCGGCCGAGTACTCGGCCTCGCTCACCGCGGTGCTGTTGCCCGCCGGCCACGACGCCGACCGCGTGCGCAAGCTGGTGCTCGAGACTTTCGACATGTCGCTCGGCGCCGGCCTCGGCAAGCTCGCCGGCAAGGTGTTCCGCATCGGCCACCTGGGCGATTTCAACGATCTCATGCTGGTGGGCACGCTCGCGGGCGTCGAGATGGGGCTTGCACTGGCCGGCGTGCCGGTGAAGCAGGAAGGCGTTGCGGCCGCCATGCGCTATCTCGCCGAGAGCCACCGGCCCAGGGCGCGCGCGGCCGCCTGAGCGCGCCGACCCGGGGGATGGATTTCACGCTGAGCGAGGAGCAGCGGCTGTTTCGCGACAGCGTGCGCGGCTTCGCGAAGAAGCACCTCGCGGCGGGCGCGCTCGCGCGCGCGCACGAACCGGCGCACCCTTTCGACGTCGCGCGCCTGATGGCGAAGCAGGGGCTGCTCGGCATCACCCTGGCACAGGCCGACGGCGGGCAGGGCGGAACGCTGATGGATGCCGTGCTCGCCATCGAGGCCGTGGCCTCGGCCTGTCCGCGGAGCGCCGATGTCGTGCAGGCGGGCAATTTCGGCCCGGTGCGCGTGCTCGCGGAGTTCGGCACTGCCGCGCATAAAAAGAAGTACCTCGCGCCAATCCTTGCGGGCGAGACGGTGATGTGCCTCGGCATGAGCGAGCCCGAGGCGGGCTCGGCGGTCACCGACCTGAGAACGAGCGCCACGCCGGACGGAGACGGCTATCGCGTCACCGGGAGCAAAGTGTTCTCGACCCATGGTCCCTATGCTTCGGTGATCCTCGCCTACGTGCGCTACGGGCCCGGAGTGGGCGGCATCGGCTCGGTGCTGATCGAGCCGGGCTGGAAGGGCGTGACCCTCGGCAAGCCCGCGCGCTTCATGTCGGGGGAAGAATGGGTGGAGATCCACTTCGAGGACGTGCGCGTGCCGCGCGCGAACGTGCTCCTGGGGCCCGGCGGCTTCAAGAAGCAGATCGCGGGCTTCAACGTCGAGCGCATCGGCAATACGGCGCGCTCGCTCGCGCTCGGGCGCTATGCGTATGAGGCGGCACGAGAGTGGGCGCTCACCCGCCGCCAGTTCGGCAGACCGCTGGCGGAATTCCAGGGCCTGCAGTGGAAGTTCGCCGACATGAAGATGAAGCTCGATGCCGGGGAGCTGCTGCTGTATCGCGCGGCGGCCAATGCCGACCGCGGCATGCCCTCGGCCGAGGAAACCGCGGTGGCGAAGGCGTTCTGCAACCAGGCCGGCTTCGAGGTGGCGAGCGAGTCGCTGCAGGTGATGGGCGGCACCGGCTACAGTGAGGAAGTACTGGTCGAGTACTGCCTGCGCCGTTGCCGCGGCTGGATGATCGCCGGCGGCTCGATCGAGATGATGAAGAACCGCATCGCCGAGGGCATCTTCGGGCGCAGCTTCCCGCAGCGCCCGGAGCGAGCGCCCGAGTGACATCGGCGCTGTTCCGCGCGCTGTTCGCGCCGCGCGGCATCGCCCTCTACGGCGCTTCGGGCGATGCGGAGAAGAACACCGCCCGGCCGCAGCGTTACCTGCGCAAGCACGGTTACGCGGGAACTATCGCACCGATCAACCGCGCGCGGCGCGAAGTGCTGGGCGAGACCGCGTATCCGAGCCTTGCCGCGGCGCCGGGTGAAATCGACCACGCCTTCGTCATGGTGCCGCCGGGGGATGTCCCGGCTGCCTGCGATGAGTGCTTTGCGCGGCGCGTTCCCGTGGTGACCATTTTCACGGACGGCTTCGGCGAGACGGGCGCCGCCGGCCGCAAAGTCGAGGACGCGCTCGTCGCGAAGGCGCGCGCCGCCGGGGTGCGGCTCCTGGGCCCGAACAGCATCGGCCTCGTCAGCACTTCGCCCGCGACCGCGCTCACCGTGAACGCCTCCCTCGAGATTGAGCGACTGCCTGTGGGGTCGCTCGCCGTGGTGTCGCAGTCGGGGAGCCTGATCGGCGCGCTGCTTTCGCGCGGCGCGGCGCGCGGCATCGGCTTTTCGCGCCTGGTGTCGGTGGGCAACGAGGCGGACCTCTCGGTCGGCGAGCTGCTCGAGCTGCTGGTCGACGACGCGCAGACGAAGGCGATCCTGCTGTTCCTCGAAACCCTGCGCGATGCCGAGCGCCTCGCGCGCGCCGCCCGGCGCGCGTTCGCGGCGGGCAAGCCGGTGATCGCCTACAAGCTCGGCCGCTCGAGCGCCGGGGAGGCACTCGCGCGCTCGCACACGGGTGCCCTCGCGGGCGACGACCGGGCGGCCGACGCGTTCCTCGCCGCCTGCGGTGTGCTGCGCGTGCGCAGCTTCGAGGGCCTGATCGAGTCCGCGCTGCTCGCGCTCGGCCAACGGCCCCCGCAGGGCAAGCGCGTGGCCATGATGACGACGACCGGGGGCGGGGCGGCGGTCGTCGCCGACCCCTTGGGCGCCGCCGGCGTCGAGCTCGTGGCGCCGCCGCACGGGCTCGGGCGGAGAATCCGCGCGCTCGGCGTGCGCGTCACCGATTCGCCGCTCATCGACCTGACGCTGGCAGGCACGCGGGCGAGCGTATATGGCCCGGTGCTGGAAGCGCTGCTCGCCTCGGACCATAGCGACGCGGTGCTGGCCGCGGTGGGCTCGTCGGCGCAGTTCTATCCCGAGCTCGCTATCGAGCCGATCCTCGCCGCGCGCCGCGCCCATCCGGCCAAGGCGCTCGCCGTGTTCATCGCGCCCGAGGCGCCGGCTTCGCTCGAGCTGCTCGCGCGAGCCGGCATCGCCGCGTTCCGCGCGCCCGAGTCCTGCGCCGATGCGCTTGCCGCGTTCTGCGCCTGGCGTGCGCCGCGGATCCCGCCACACGCCGACTCCGTGCCCGCGGCTCGGTCCGCCGAGGCGCTCTTCGCGGCCCTCGGCATCCCGCAGGCGCCGACGCAGCGCCTGCGCACTGCCGATGACCCGATCGAGTGCCCGTTTCCGGTGGCGATCAAGATCGCCTCGCCCGACATAGAGCACAAGACGGAGGTGGGCGGGGTGGAGCTGGGGCTGCGCGATGCGCACGAGGCGACGGCGGCGGCGAAGCGCGTCCTCGAGCGCGTGCGTGCGGCGCGCCCGCAGGCGCGCATCGACGGCGTCATCGCGGCGTCCATGCAAACGGGGCTGGGGGAGGCGATCCTCGGTTACCGGCACGACGTACAGGTGGGCCCGCTCGTGTTGGTCGGCGCGGGCGGCACGCTCGCGGAGGTGTATCGCGATTTCGCGCTGCGCATCGCGCCGGTGAGCCTCGAGGAGGCGCGGGAGATGGTCGCCGAAGTGCGCGGCTTCGCATCGCTTGCCGGCTTGCGCAACGCGCCGCGCGGCGACCTGGAAGCGCTCGCGCGGGCGGTCGTGGCGTTCTCGCGCCTCGTCACACGGCCCGAGGTCGTCGAGGCGGAGATCAATCCGCTCCTCGTGAAAGCCGCGGGCGAAGGCGTGGTCGGCGTTGACGCGCTCCTCGTACTGCGCGGCTGAGGCGAGCGCGCTCGAGCGGCTGTGGCGGCTCGAGCGCGAACCCGGGGTTGCGCTCACGACCTAGCCGGTCGGCGGGGCGGCCACGGCATTCTCCCCGTGCTAGACTGCCCGGCCCGTGGCCACCCTACTAGGAGGAGGAAGGTGGCGAAGCTGCTGGAAGTGAAGAATCTGCAGACGCAGTTTCTGACGTCCGCCGGCGTGGTGCGCGCTGTCGACGGCGTCTCCTACGACGTCGATGAAGGCGAGACCGTCGCCCTGGTCGGCGAGTCGGGCTGCGGCAAGTCGGTCTCGGCGCTCTCCATCATGCGTCTGGTGGCGGAGCCCGCGGGGCGCATCGTCGGGGGCGAGATCCTCTTCAAGGGGCGCGACCTGCTCAAGCTCAGCGAGGAGGAAATGCGCGATGTGCGCGGTCGCGACATCGCCATGATCTTCCAGGAGCCCATGACTTCGCTCAACCCGGTGCTCACCATCGGGCGCCAGCTCACCGAGGGTCTCGAGATCCACCTCGGCATGGACCCGGCGGCGGCGCGGGCGCGCGCCGTTGAGCTCCTCGGCCTGGTCGGCATCCCGGATCCGGCGCGCCGCCTCACGCAGTATCCGCACCAGTTCAGCGGCGGCATGCGCCAGCGCATGATGGTCGCCATGGCGCTCGCCTGCAATCCGGCGCTGATCCTCGCCGACGAGCCCACCACCGCCCTCGACGTCACCATCCAGGCGCAGATTCTCGAGCTGCTGCAGGATCTTTCGCGCCGCCTCGGCGTGGCGATGCTCATCATCACGCACAACCTCGGCGTCGTGGCGCGCTACGCCGACCGCGTCAACGTGATGTATGCCGGGCGCATCATCGAGCGCGGCAGCGCCGCCGAAATCTATGCCGATCCGCGCCACCCCTATACGCTCGGGCTGCTGCGCTCGGTGCCGCGCCTGGACGAGCCGATCCGCGCGAAGCTTGATCCGATCGAGGGGCAGCCGCCCGATCTCACGAGCCTGCCGCCCGGCTGCGCCTTCGCGCCGCGCTGCGCCTACCGCGTCGAGCGCTGCGCCGAGGTGCCGCCGCTTGCCGCCTGCGGCGCCCCGGGCCACATGTCCGCGTGCTGGGTCGCCGAAAGCCTGGCCAAGGAACCCGTGACATGAGCGAAGCGCTGCTCGAGGTGCGCGACCTCGTCAAGCATTTCCCGATCGGGGGCGGCATGTTCACCAAGCCGGCCGGTGTGGTGCGCGCGATCGACGGCGTGAGCTTCTCCATCCGCAAAGGAGAGACCCTCGGTCTCGTGGGGGAATCGGGCTGCGGCAAGACCACGACCGGGCGCTGCATCCTGCAGCTCGAGCGGCCGACGAGCGGCAGCATCGTTTTCGAAGGCATCGACATGGTGACGCTGGACGCGGCCGAGCTGCGCGCGGTGCGGCGCCACGTCCAGGTGATCTTCCAGGACCCCTACTCCTCGCTCAATCCGCGCATGACGATCGGCCAGATCCTCGCCGAGCCGCTCAAGGTGCACGGCCTCGTGCCCGACAAGGGCGAGCGCGAGCTGCGCGTGCGCGAGCTGCTCGTCCAGGTGGGGCTGCTCCCGCAGCACGCCAAGCGCTACCCGCACCAGCTCT
>Ga0326597_10011222_pt1 | contig 11887 bp, 9 predicted proteins | sample RVTome_12_FD_203789 | JGI IMG/M metagenome (GOLD analysis project Ga0326597, IMG submission 203789) | Soil microbial communities from uranium-contaminated site in the Upper Colorado River Basin, Wyoming, United States - RVT100D185 | ecosystem: Environmental > Terrestrial > Soil > Contaminated >...
GAAAAGCTGCAGGAACGCAGCGAAGCGCGCCTGGTCGTCACGATCGATCGCGACCAATGCCTGTTGATTTACCCGCTTCCTGACTGGGAAGAAATCGAACGCAAGCTGATGCGGCTGCCGACGCTCAACGAGCATGCGCGGCGCCTGCAGCGGCTGATGGTCGGTCACGCGACGGATGTCGAACTCGACGGCCACGGCCGGCTGCTGTTGCCGCCGAAGCTGCGCGAATTCGCGCACCTCGAGCGCAACGCGATCCTGATCGGGCAGGGGAACCGCTTCGAGTTGTGGGATGAGCCGCGCTGGGACGAGCGCCGCGACCAATGGTTGAAGGGCGAGGAGCCGTCGGTCTCATTGCCTGCGGAACTGGGTTCGCTTTCGTTGTGAACGGTGCGCCGTGAGCGGCGCGCTGGAAACTGGGCCGGGCGGGGAACATGCGCCGGTCCTGCGGGATGCGGCGCTCGATGCGCTTGCAGTGCGCGCCGACGGCTTTTACGTGGACGCGACATTCGGGCGTGGTGGGCATGCCGGTGCAATCCTCGGCAGGCTGGGTGAGAAGGGGAGACTGCTTGCAATCGATCGCGATCCAGATGCCATCACCGCAGCGGCCCGACGGTATGGCGCCGATCCCCGCGCGGCATTCGCTGCAGCCAGGTTCTCCGAGCTATCGCGCCTCGTGGCCGGCCGCGCAGCCGATGGCATTCTCTTCGACCTCGGCGTCTCTTCGCCGCAGCTTGACGACCCGGGTCGCGGCTTCAGCTTCCTGCGCGACGGTCCGCTCGACATGCGCATGGATCCGCGTCACGGCGAGTCAGCGGCAGAATGGCTCGCGCGCGCGACCGAGCGGGAGATCACGACGGTGATTTCGCGCTATGGCGAGGAACGCCATGCGCGGCGCATCGCGCGGGCAATCGTCGAGGCTCGCTCGAAGGCGCCGGTGACGACGACCGGGCGGCTCGCCACGATAATCGCGGCCGCGGTTCCCGGCCGGGAAGCCGGCCGGCATCCCGCCACGCGCAGCTTTCAGGCGCTGCGCATCCAGGTGAACAACGAACTCGAGGAAATCGAGCGCGCGCTGCCGCAGGCCGTCGCGGCGCTCGCGCCGGGCGGACGGCTGGTGGTCATCAGTTTTCACTCGCTGGAGGATCGCATCGTCAAGCGCTTCATGCGCGGCGCATCGCGCGAGGACCCGGCCTGGGCCGGGCTGCCGGAGGTTCCACCGCAGGCGCGGCCGAGCCTGCGCCTGCTTGGCCGCGCGGTATTTGCGGACGCCGCCGAGGTCGGGCGGAATCCGCGCGCGCGTAGCGCCGTGCTGCGCGCCGCCGAGAGGCTTGCGTCTTGAATCGCCGCTGGATCATCGCCGTGCTGCCGCTGGTGTGGCTCGCGGTGCTGGGCTCCGCGATTGCCGTGGTGCGCGCACGGCACGAGGCACGGACGCTCTTCGTCCAGCTCGAGCGCCTGTCGGCGGAGCGCGACCGGCTCAACATCGAATGGGGACAGCTGCAGCTCGAGCAGAGCGCCTGGTCCAATCATGGCTTCGTCGAGCGCGTCGCAAGCGAAAAACTGCGCATGACCCTTCCGGCGCCGGACGAAGTGCGGATCGTCACTCCATGAAAAGGCGCGAGCAGGTTGCGGAGTTCGATGCAGGACAGTTCCGGCTGCGCGCCCGGATGCTGGCTGGCCTGCTCACGCTGCTCGCGATCGTGCTGCTGGGGCGCGCCCTGCAGCTGCAGGTGCTCGACCAGCAGTTCCTCGCCGAGCAGGGCGACATGCGTTACGCGCGCGTCGCCAAGATGCAGGCTCACCGCGGGTCCGTCCTGGACCGTTTCGGCGAGCCGCTCGCGGTCAGTTCTCCGGTCGACACGGTCTGGGTGAATCCACCGGAACTGGCGCAGGCGACCGACGAGATTCCGCGGCTGGCGCGCGCGCTGAAGCGCGACCCGCAGTGGCTGGCGCAGCGCGTCACGAGCAATCTCGACCGCGAATTCCTGTACGTTGCGCGGCACATGGACCCGGCCGAAGCCGCACGCATCAAAGCGCTCGGCATCCCGGGCGTGTACCTGCTGCGCGAGTACCGCCGCTATTACCCGAATGGCGAGGTCACCGGACACTTGCTCGGCTTCACGAATCTTGACGAAGCGGGGCAGGAGGGCCTCGAGCTCGCTTATGACCAGTCGCTCGCGGGCCAGGATGGCAGCAAGCGCGTGATCCAGGACGGGCATGGCCGCATTGTTCAGAATGTCGAGAGCATCAGCGCGCCGCGACCCGGCGAGGACCTGCACACCAGCCTCGACCTGCGCATCCAGTACCTCGCATATCGCGAACTGAAGTCGGCGATCCGCAAGTACCGCGCACGAGCGGGCTCGGTGATCGTCATCGACGTCGAGACCGGCGAAGTTCTGGCGATGGTCAACCAGCCGTCGTTCAACCCGAACGATCGCGCCCAATACGAAGTCGGTCGCTACCGCAATCGGGCTGCCACGGACATTTTCGAGCCTGGCTCCAGCATCAAGCCCTTCATCGTCGCAGCAGCGCTGTCGTCGGGCCGCTTCCGAAGCGATTCGATGATCGACACGACACCGATCAAGGTCGGCGTCAAGACAATCCAGGACAAGCATGATCTCGGCGTCATCGACATCGGGCAGGTCCTGGCGCGCTCGAGCAATGTGGGCATGGCCAAGATTGCGCTGGCGCTCGAGCCCGGCGGTTTGCACGATACGCTGCGCGCGCTCGGTTTCGGCGAAGTGACGGCGAGCGGCTTCCCCGGCGAATCCGCCGGACTCCTCAGCAGCGCAGCGCACTGGCGCCCAATCGGGATCGCGACGATGTCCTATGGCTACGGCCTGTCGGTCACGCCGCTGCAACTCGCACAGGCATACATGACGGTTGGAGCGCTTGGCCTGCAGCGACCGATCACGTTCCGGCGCATGCAGGAGGCCGCGCACGGCGCGCGCGTGCTGCCCGAAAAGATCTCCCGCGACCTGCTGGGGCTGCTCGAGCACGCCGTGCAGGAAGGCGGCACGGGCACGAAGGCGGCGGTGCCCGGATACCGCGTCGCCGGCAAGACCGGCACCGCCTGGAAAGCGACAGCGGGCGGTTATTCGACGGACCGGTACCTCGCCGTATTCGCCGGCGTCGTGCCGGCCACGCGGCCGCGGCTCGCCGCGGTCGTGTTGATCGACGAGCCGGGCGGCACGCTTTACTACGGCGGTGACGTCGCCGCGCCGGTGTTCTCGGCGGTGATGTCGGGCGCCCTGCGGCTGATGTCGGTTGCTCCGGACGATCTCGCGCGGGTTGCGCCGGTGACGCTGGCGGAGGCCGGACCATGAATTCCGCGGCGATCCGGCAGATGAGTCTCGACCTGGTGCTTGCGGGCATTGCGCCGGCGCCGCCCGTCGTGGTCGGAGGCCTTGCTCTCGACTCGCACGCGATCCTCGCGGGGGATGCGTTCGTCGCGCTGAGGGGTTCGAGCCGGCACGGCCTCTCCTACCTTCCGCAGGCGGCTGCAGCAGGCGCGCGTGCCGTGCTCTTTGATCCGGGGGAGGGCGTCGTGCCCGGCAGCGCCCCGGATGGCGTGGCACTCGTACCAGTGCCGCAGCTGCGTGGCCGGCTCGGCGTCATCGCCGATCGTTTTTATGGCGCGCCTTCCTCACGGCTCGCAATCGCCGGCGTAACCGGCACCAATGGCAAGACAACCTGCGCGTGGTTGCTCGCGGGCGCGGCCGCCGGCGCTACGCGCCGCGGGGCCTATCTGGGCACGCTCGGGGCCGGTTTCCCTCCGCATGTCGCCGGGGTTGCGTTGACGACGCCGGATGTCATCACGCTGCACCGGCAGTTGCGTGAGCTGCTGGATGCCGGTGCGACCCATGTCGCGGTGGAAGTTTCCTCGCATGCGCTCGACCAGGGCCGCATCGACGGTGTCCGGGTCTCGGTGGCGGCCTTCTGCAACCTGAGCCGCGATCACCTCGATTACCACGGGACGATGGAGCGCTATGCCCTGGCAAAGGAACGCCTGTTCCGATTGCCTGGCCTCGGGCATGCCGTGATCAATACCGGCGATCCCGTCGGCAGGCGCATTGCCGCCGCCCTCGCGCCGGGTGTCGAACTCACGGCGATTGCCGTCGGCGGTGATGCGCCGCAGAGCGCGCGCTTCATCCACGTCACGGATGTGGACGCCGGTCCCGGCGGGCTCGTGCTCGGGATCACGGCCCACTTCGGCCGACGCAGGCTGCATTCGAGGCTGGTCGGCGAATTCAACGCCGAAAACCTCGCGGTGACGCTTGGCATGTTGCTCGGCTGGGGGATTGATGTCGATGAGGCGCTTGCAGCGCTTGCGATCTGTGCGCCGCCGCCGGGCCGCATGGAGGGATTTCGGCTGCCGAACGGCGCGCTCGCGGTCGTCGACTACGCCCATACGCCCGATGCGCTTGCCAAGGTGCTCCGCGCGCTCCGCGTGCAGGCGCCCGGCCGCGTCCTGATCGTATTCGGCTGCGGTGGCGAACGCGATTCCGGCAAACGCCGGCTGATGGGCGAAGTGGCCGAACGGCTGGCGGACCGGATCATCGTGACCGATGACAACCCGCGCGGCGAAGATCCCGATCGAATCGTCGGCATGATCCTGTCCGGCCTCGAGTCGCCCGCGCGCGCGGCGGTCCTGCGCGATCGCGCCCGCGCGATCGAGGCGGCGATCGCCGAAGCCGGCCCCGGCGACATCGTGTTGATCGCCGGCAAGGGACACGAGGACTACCAGCTGATCGGCGCCGAAAGGCGGCCATTCAGCGATCGCGAGTGCCTGCGGCAGCATGCCGGGGGTGGGGCGTGATCGGGCGGCTCGCGGAAGTCGCCGCAGCGACCGGCGGCCGCATCGATGGTGCCGACGCCTCCTTCGCGGGCGTGTCGATCGACTCGCGCACGATAATGGCGGGCGAGCTGTTCTTTGCGCTGCGCGGCGAGCGGTTCGACGGCCACGCTTTCATTGCGGCGATCGCGGCGCGCGGCGCCGCAGGCGCGGTCGTCGAGAAAGCGGGCGAATCCCGGATTCCCCAGGTCGTGGTCAAGGACTGCGTGACAGCCCTGGCGGCGCTCGCGCGGTTCTGGCGCGCGCGCTTCGACGCGACCGTCTTTGGCATTGGCGGCAGCAATGGCAAGACGACGACCAAGGAATTGCTTGCCAGCATCCTCGAGGGCGCCGGCCCGACGCTCGCGACCCGAGGCAACCTGAATAACCATCTCGGGGTGCCGCTGACGCTGCTGCGCCTGACGGCGAAGCACCGCTATGCCGTGATCGAGATGGGGGCCAATCATCCCGGCGAAATCGCGGCGCTTGCTGCGATTGCCAGGCCAGCCATCGCGCTCGTCACGAATGCGGGCGACGAGCACCTCGAGGGCTTCGGCGACCTGGCCGGCGTGGCACATGCCGAGGGAGAGATGTATGCAGCTCTGGCGCCGGCGAGCGTCGCGGTGATCAACGCAGACGACCCGTTCCACGAGTTATGGCAGACGATGGCGCAAACCGCGCGCCGCATCAGCTTCGGCATCGACTCACATGCTGATGTGCGCGCGACGGACTTGCAGGGCCGCATCGAATCAGCGTCTTTCGTCACGGCATTCACGCTTTCGCTCGCCGGCGAGCAGACTCGCGTCCGGCTCGGCCTGGCAGGACGGCACAACGTCTCGAATGCGCTCGCCGCCGCCGCCGCCGCGCATGCAGCCGGCATTCCACTCGCGACGATCGCAGCGGGCCTCGAGCGCGTCGGCCCGGTGAGCGGCCGCCTGCAGTTGAAAGCCGGCCCGCGCGGCTCGTGGCTGATCGACGATTCCTACAACGCAAATCCGAGCTCGATGCGCGCGGGGATCGACGTGCTGTGCAGTCTGCCGGGCGAGCACTGGCTGGTGCTCGGGGAGATGGCGGAGCTCGGCGCACGCACCGAGGCGAGTCACGCGGGCGTGGGCGACTACGCGCGGCGCGCCGGCATCACGCGGCTGTTCGCAATCGGCGCGGCCACGCGGCACGCAGTCGCGGCTTTCGGCGCCCGGGCCAGCTGGTTTGATGATGCCGGCCGCCTGGCCGACGACGTCGCCGCGGGTCTGGACGCCGGTGTAACGGTGCTGGTCAAGGGCTCGCGAATCAATCGCCTGGAGCGGGTCGTCGACCGCCTGCGTGAGCCGCTCGCAGCCGTCGGCAACGGCAACTGAGGTCACGGGCATGTTGCTAGACCTGTTCCAGTGGCTGGCGGATTACTACGGAGGCTTCCGGGTCTTCGGCTACCTGACGCTGCGTGCGATCCTTGCGGCGCTCACGGCGCTCTCGATCGCGTTGCTGGTCGGGCCGTGGATGATTCGCATGCTGGCGGCGCGGCAGATCGGCCAGGTCGTGCGCGACTGCGGCCCGGACACGCACCTCGGCAAGACGGGAACCCCGACGATGGGCGGGGCGCTCATCCTGGTCGCAATCGCGGCCGGCACGCTCCTGTGGGCAAATCTCGCCAACCGCTTCGTCTGGATCGCGCTCGGTGTCACGATCGCTTTCGGACTGATCGGCTTCTACGACGACTACCTGAAACTCGTCGTGCGCAATCCGCGCGGCCTTGCCGCGCGCTGGAAATACCTGTGGCAGTCGGCGGCAGGCCTGGCCGCCGCGTTCGCGCTGTGGATGACCGCCCAAGGGCCGGCCGAGACGGCGCTGTACCTGCCATTCTTCAAGAGCGTTGCGTTACCGTTGAGCGCATTCGGTTTCATCGCCTTCACGTATTTCGTGATCGTCGGCTCGAGCAATGCGGTGAACCTCACGGACGGCCTGGATGGACTCGCGATCATGCCCTGCGTGATGGTCGCGGGCGCTCTCGGCGTATTCGCCTATGCGACCGGGCACATCAATTTCGCCGCCTACCTGCAGATTCCGTACGTGCCGGGCGCGGGCGAGGTGCTGATATTCGTCGCGACCATCGTCGGCGCCGGGCTCGGCTTCCTGTGGTTCAACACCTACCCGGCACAGGTGTTCATGGGCGATATCGGCGCGCTCGCGCTGGGTGCGGCACTCGGCATCGTCGCGGTGATCGTGCGCCAGGAACTCGTGCTCGCGATCATGGGCGGCATCTTCGTGCTGGAGACCGTTTCGGTGATGCTGCAGGTCGCCTCGTTCCGGCTGCGCGGCAAGCGCATTTTCCGGATGGCGCCGATCCATCATCACTATGAACTGAAAGGATGGGCCGAGCCGAAGGTCATCGTCCGTTTCTGGATCATCTCGTTCATGCTGGTCCTGGTGGGCCTGGCGACGCTGAAGCTCCGCTGATGCAGCCAGCCACAGCGAATCCCGTGACTGTCATCGTGGGCCTTGGCCGCACCGGGGTTTCCTGCGCGCGTCACCTCGCAGCGCGCGGTCACCGGCTGGTGGTGACGGACACGCGGCCATCGCCGCCGGGATTGCCGGAGCTCCGGCGGCTCGTCCCGGAGGCCGCCACGATGCTCGGCGGATTCGACCCGGGCGTGCTCGACAGTGCGGGACAGATCGTCGTCTCGCCGGGCGTTTCATTGCGCGAACCGTTCCTGCAACTGGCCGCGGCACGCGGCCTGGATCTGGTCGGCGACATTGAACTGTTCGCGCGCGAGGCCGGCGGTCGCGTGATCGGCATCACCGGGACCAACGGCAAGAGCACCGTGACGACGCTGGTCGGCGAGATGGCAATGGCCGCCGGCGTCGAAACGAGGGTGGGCGGCAATCTCGGCGAGCCTGCGCTCGACCTGCTCGCCGGGCCGCCGGCCGAGATGTATGTGCTCGAGTTGTCCTCATTTCAGCTCGAGACCACGTACTCGCTGCAGCTCGAAGCCGCTGCGGTCCTGAATGTGACGCCGGATCACCTGGACCGTTACCACGATGTCGCCGCTTATGCGGCGGCGAAGGCGCGCATCTTCGAGCGCTGCGCGACGGCGATCGTGAACCTCGACGACGAATTCGTCGCGCGCATGCCGCGCCCGGCTCAGCGCCGGCTCGGCTTCAGCCTGCTGCGCGGCGACGCCGACTTCCGCCTGGTCGCGCGCGAGGGCGGGCACTGGCTGGCCGCGGGCTCCGAGCCCTTGATGCCGGTCAACGCGCTGCGCCTGCCGGGGAGGCACAACACGGCCAACGCGCTCGCTGCGCTCGCAGTCGGCACGGCCTGCGGTCTGCCGCGCGACGCGATGACCGCCACGCTCGCGCGCTTCACCGGCCTGCCGCACAGGTCCCAGCTGGTCCTCGAGGCGCGCGGGGTGCGCTGGATCGACGACTCCAAGGGCACCAACATCGGCGCGACCCGGGCAGCGATCGCCGGACTGCCGGGGCCGCTCGTGCTGATTGCCGGTGGCGAGGGCAAGGGCCAGGACTTCAGCCCGCTCGCTGCGGCGTGCCGCGGCAAGGTGCGCGCGGCGGTGCTGATCGGCCGCGATGCCGGGGCATTGCGCCTGGCGCTGGCTGGCTGCTGCGAGATCCGCGGCGCGGACTCTATGGACGAGGCGGTCGCCGTCGCGGCGCAACTCGCGAGGCCCGGCGACACCGTGTTGTTGTCCCCGGCCTGCGCGAGCTTCGACATGTTCCGCGACTATGCGCACCGCGGCGAGGTCTTCACCGCGGCCGCACGGAGGCTCGCGTCATGACGACCGGGGTTGCCCTGCAGTACTCGCGCTCGGCCGGCCGCCAGCCACGTCTGGTGCTCGACCCGGTGATGGTCGCAGCGACCGGCTGCCTGTTGCTGGCCGGCCTCGTCATGGTGGCGTCGGCCTCGGTCAATGTCGCCGAGCGCCAGTCCGGCGATCCGTTCTTTTACTTCGAGCGCCAGCTGCTGTCGGCGCTGGTCGGTTGCGTCCTCGCCGGCGGCCTGTTGCTGGTGCCGATTTCGCTATGGCAGCGCGCCGCGCCCGCGCTGCTGATCGGAAGTTTCGCGCTGCTGCTGCTGGTCCTGATCCCCGGGCTCGGGCACGAAGTGAATGGCAGTCGCCGCTGGATCCGCGTCGCCTTCCTGAATTTCCAGCCATCGGAACTTGTGCGCTGGCTATTGCTGACCTACACGGCCGTGTACGCCGTGCGTCATCAGGCTGAACTCAAGAGCTCGGCCCAGGGCTTCTTCAAGCCCCTTGCGGTGCTGCTGGCTGCTGCCTTGCTGCTGCTGTTCGAGCCGGATTTTGGCGCCGCCGTCGTGCTCTGCATCACGGGCACCGCCGTGCTGTTTGTGGCCGGCGCCCGGCTGCGGGACTTCCTGCTGGTATGCGCAATCGGCGGCGCAGGCATCGCGGTGGTCGCCATGTCCAGCGGTTATCGGCTCGAGCGCCTGACGGCATTCCTGAATCCCTGGGCCGACCCGTTCAAGAGCGGCTTCCAGTTGACGCAGTCCTTGATCGCAATCGGCCGTGGCGAGTGGTTCGGCGTCGGTCTCGGGTCAAGCATTCAGAAGCTCTTTTACCTGCCGGAGGCACACACCGATTTCGTGTTCGCAGTGATGGCGGAGGAGTTCGGACTGTTCGGCGTCGCGATTGTCGTCGTTGCATTCCTGACGCTCGTGCTGCGCAGCCTGAGGCTCGCGCGCGCCGCCTCCGACGCCGGCATGCCGCTGCATGCCTGCATTGCGGCCGCTTTCGGCGTCTGGCTCGGCCTGCAGGCCTTCATCAACATCGGCGTCAACATGGGCCTGCTGCCCACCAAGGGCCTGACGCTGCCGCTGATGTCCTACGGCCGGTCGAGCATGCTGGTGACGCTTGCCTGGATCGGCATGCTGCTGCGCGTCCACCACGAAGTGGCCGCCTCGGGCAGGAGCGCGATCGGCAGCGAGGCACGGAGCACATGACGGCGCCCGTGATGATCATGGCGGGCGGCACCGGTGGGCACGTGTTCCCGGCGCTCGCGGTCGCTGGCGTCCTGCACAAGGGGCATCGGGACGTCGTGTGGCTCGGCACGCGGCGCGGTATCGAAGCGCGGCTGGTGCCTGCGGCCGGTTACCCGGTCGAGTGGATCGAGGTCGAGGGCCTGCGTGGCAAAGGGCTCGCTCGCTGGCTCACAGCGCCGCTCACGCTCGCGCGCGCCTTGTGGCAGGCACGGAGGGCATTGCGACGGCGCCGTCCCGGCGTCGTGCTCGGTTGCGGCGGTTTCGTCTCGGGTCCCGGCGGTATTGCGGCCTGGCTCAGCGGCACGCCGCTCGTGATCCACGAGCAGAACTCGATCGCCGGGCTTACCAACCGGTGGCTCGCGCGCTTCGCAGCGCGGGTGGCCGAGGGATTTACCGGCACTTTCCCGGCCGAGCGTCGCGCTGTCCACGTCGGGAATCCGGTGCGGCCCGAGATCGCGGCTTTGCCCCCGCCGCGCGAGCGTTTCGCACGGCGCGAGGGGCGGCCGCGGCTCTTTGTCTTCGGTGGCAGCCAGGGCGCGGCGGCCCTGAACCGCTTGCTGCCCGAGGCAATCGCGGCCCTGCCACAGGCGCTGCGGCCACGCGTGCTGCACCAGAGTGGAATGCGCGACCGCGATGCGACCGCCGCGGCTTACCGCGCGCACGCCATCGAGGCCGAGGTGCGCGCCTTCGTCGACGACATGGCCTCGGCCTACGCAATGGCGGATCTCGTCGTGTCGCGCTCGGGCGCCCTGACCGTCGCGGAACTCGCCGCGGCCGGCGTCGCGGCGATCCTCGTCCCGTTCCCGGCTGCGGTGGACGATCACCAGGCCCGTAATGCCGCCTGGCTCAGGGAAACCGGCGCTGCACGCGTCCTCAGGGAACAGGGGCTGACGCCGGCGCGGCTCGCGGACGAGATGCTTGCGCTACTGTCCAAAGGTCGCGGCGGCCTGCTCGCGATGGCCGAGGCGGCACGCGCAGTCGCGATCAGCGATGCGGCGGAGCGGGTCGCTGCGCTCTGTCTCGAGGCGGAGGGCGCGCGCGCATGAGCGAGCGGATGCGCCGCGTCGGCCTGATCCACCTGATTGGCATCGGGGGTGCAGGCATGGCCGGCATCGCCGAGGTGCTGGTCAACCTGGGCTACCGCGTGCAGGGCTCGGACCAGCGCGCCAGCGCCGTCACCGCGCGCCTGCAGAAATTGGGCGCGACGATATTCACCGGCCACGCGGGGAGTCAGGTCGAGGGTGCGGATGTCGTCGTCGTCTCGTCCGCAATCGGGCCGGGCAACCCCGAACTCGTTGCGGCGCAGGCCGCGCGCATTCCGGTGGTGCCGCGCGCGGAAATGCTGGCTGAGTTGATGCGCTTCCGGCAGGGCATCGCGGTCGCGGGCACCCACGGCAAGACCACGACCACGAGCCTGGTGGCGAGTGTGCTCGCCGAGGGCGGACTCGACCCGACCTTTGTCATCGGCGGCCAGCTGAAAAGCGCCGGCAGCAACGCAAAGCTCGGCGCCGGGCGCTACCTGGTGGCCGAGGCCGACGAGAGCGACGCCTCCTTCCTGCACCTGCAGCCGGTCATCGCGGTCGTCACCAACATCGACAACGATCACCTGGTCACGCACGGCGGCGACTTCGAGAAGCTGCGGCAGAGTTTCGTCGAGTTCCTGCACAACCTGCCGTTCTATGGGCTTGCGGTGCTGTGCAGCGACGACCCCGAGCTCGCCACGCTGCTGGCACAGGTCGGCCGGCCGACGATTCGCTACGGACTCGGCGATGAGGCCGACCTGCGCGCCGTGAAGCTCGAGCGCCGGGGCGCGCGGACCCGCTTCGAGGTGTTGCGCGAGGGGCATCCGCCACTGGCCGTCACGCTGAACCTGCCGGGTTTGCACAATGTCCGCAATGCGCTCGCGGCGATCGCGGTCGCGACCGAACTCGAAGTCGGCGACGCTGCGATCCAGCACGCGCTCGAGTCATTCCAGGGCATCGGTCGCCGGCTCGAAATGGTCGCTGAGCTCGAGACTGCCGCCGGTCGCGTGACGATCG
>Ga0326597_10011223_pt1 | contig 11886 bp, 12 predicted proteins | sample RVTome_12_FD_203789 | JGI IMG/M metagenome (GOLD analysis project Ga0326597, IMG submission 203789) | Soil microbial communities from uranium-contaminated site in the Upper Colorado River Basin, Wyoming, United States - RVT100D185 | ecosystem: Environmental > Terrestrial > Soil > Contaminated >...
AGATCTGGCTGGCGATAGGCCTGACCATGCTACTCGTTGCATGTGACCAATCCCAGCCTCAACAACCCATGGATGATATGCCACCCCCCCAGGTTACCGTGGCCACACCACTTGCCATGGAAGTGACTGACTGGGATGAATTTACCGGTCGGTTGTATGCTGTTGAATCTGTAGAAATCAGACCCAGAGTCAGTGGCTACCTGCAATCGATACATTTTGAAGAAGGCAGCCTGGTCAATAAAGGTGATCTTCTTTATGTCATTGATCCACGTCCCTATCAGGCAGTGCTTGACCAGGTCCGGGCTGATGTAACCCGCGCAAAAGCATCTCTGGACCTGGCAGAAAATGATCTGGCACGCGCCGAACGCCTGTATAAATCACATGCCATCTCGGAAGAAGAACTCGATTCCCGCAACAAACAGATGCGCATAGCCGTGGCCTCGCTGGATGCAGCAAAAGCCACCGTAAAAGAAGCCGAGCTTGATGTTGAGTTTACACATATCAGATCACCGATTACCGGCCGTATCAGCCGTACCAGGATAACGGCAGGTAATCTGGTCACCGGGGGTGATTTCGAATCGACCCTGTTAACCAATATCGTTTCACTGGATCCAATTCATGTCTACTTCACAGCTGATGAACAGAATGTCTTGCATTACACACGAATGGATATGGCGGGCGAGCGTCAGAGCTCACGTATTACACCCAACCCGGTCTTGCTCCGTCTGGCTGATGAAGAAGATTATTTGCATAAAGGACAAATGGATTTTGTCGATAACCAGATTGACCTCGCCACCGGCACCATGCGGGCCCGCGCCGTAGTCGATAACCCTGAATTTCTGCTCGTGCCCGGCATGTTTGCTGATGTGCGACTACTGGGAGAAGGTCCTTATGACGCATTACTGATCCCGGACAGCGCAATAAATATCGACCAGACCATACGCTTTGTATTTGTGGTGGGAGAAAACAATACCGTTGAACGCAGGCAAATCAAACCAGGCAGAAAGTTTAAAGGCTTGCGTGTTATACGTGACGGGTTGAATCCGGATGACCAGGTGATAATCAACGGTATACAGCGCGCCAGGGCCGGCATGCAGGTTACACCTGAAACCGGCACGATCGAAATATCCTCTGAACCACAAGGATAACCAGTAATGAAGTTTGGTCATTTCTATATCGACCGGCCGCGATTTGCCGTCGTACTGTCCATATTGATTGTCATCATCGGCACGCTGTCGTATTTCAGGCTGCCGATCACCCAGTACCCGGAAATAGCCCCGCCCACTATTGTCGTAAATGCCAGTTACCCGGGAGCATCACCGCAGGTCATAGCCGATACCATCGCAACGCCGCTGGAACAGGAAATCAATGGCGTGGAAAACATGTTGTACATGACATCCCAATCCACCAGCGATGGTGCAATGTCATTAACCATCACCTTCGAGCAGGGAACGGACCTGGATACCGCCCAGGTCCTGGTACAAAACCGTATCGCCAGGGCAGAACCCAAATTACCGGAGGAGGTGCGTCGCCTTGGTGTGGTAGCGCAGAAAAGTTCACCGGATTTCATGATGGTGGTGCATTTAATATCACCGGATAACTCTCTGGATGAACTTTATATCAGCAACTATGCCCTGATACAGGTGCGTGATGAACTCGCCCGCATTGATGGTATAGGGGAGCTCATCGTCTTCGGTGCCCGGGAATACAGCATGCGTGTCTGGCTGAACCCGGAACGCATGTCAGCGTTGCAATTGTCCGCCAACGATATTGTTTCGGCATTAAGGGCCCAGAATGTACAGGTTGCCGCAGGCAAACTCGGGCAACCGCCCATGCCGCTGGAAAATTCCTTTCAATACACCGTGACTGCCCAGGGGCGTTTCATCGATCCCGATCAGTTCCGTAATGTGATTGTAAAAACAGGAGAAGAAGGCAGGCTCACCCGGCTCAGCGATGTCGCCCGTGTCGAGATCGGTGGCAAGGAGTATGTCCGCAACAGTTACCTGAATGGCAAACAGGCGGTTGCGCTGGGTGTTTTCCAGCGGCCCGGCACGAATGCCCTGGAAACCGCTGATGAAATTATCGGGACTATGGAACGACTTTCCGATTCATTTCCACCCGGTCTCGAATACCGGATCATCTATAACCCCACTGAATTTATCAAGGAATCGATCCATAAGGTTTATCTGACCATTTTCGAGGCCATACTTCTGGTGGTGCTGGTCATTATTATCTTCCTGCAATCCTGGCGTGCGGCAGTTATCCCGATTGTTACTATTCCGGTATCATTAATCGGCACGTTTGCCGTGATGACTGCTTTCGGTTTTTCACTGAACACCCTGACCCTGTTCGGCCTGGTCCTCGCCATTGGTATTGTGGTGGATGATGCGATCGTCGTGGTGGAAGATATACAACGCAACCTTGAAAAAGGACTGGCGCCCCGAGATGCCGCCCGGGTCACCATGACAGAAGTTGGCAGCGCGCTGATTTCCATGGCACTGGTGCTGGTCGCCGTCTTTATTCCCACGGCATTTCTGGGCGGCATACCGGGTGCATTTTTCAAACAGTTCGCCATGACCATTTCTGTAGCCACGGTAATATCTGCCTTCAATTCTCTGACCCTGAGTCCGGCACTGGGCAGACTGATGTTACGTGCCCCCAAGCACCGGCAGAATGGTAACGGCAATGGTGATGAAGACATTGAGCAGCCAAATTTCATCTTCCGGGCTTTTAATTTTATTTTCGAGGGCGCCCGGCACAAATACGGCAAGGTGATCTGTACCCTGGTACGCCGTCCAGTGATTATGATGTTCGTTTTCCTTATTTTGTTGGGCTGCACATACCTGGTATATCAACGTGTGCCTGGCGGTTTTATTCCACAACAGGACCAGGGCTATTTGATCGTACTGGTGGAATTACCCAAAGGCGCTTCACTGCAAAGGACGAACGAGGTTGTACAAAAGGCAACCGTCATTGCCCAACAGAATCCCGGAATTATCAATGTCGTTGCTATTGCAGGACTTTCCGCGGCAACGTTCAGTACTTCCAGTAATTCCGCAGCCATGTTTGTACTACTGAAACCGTTTGCTGAACGCGGCAAGGACCAATCAGCAAATGCCATTGTGGGACAACTGTATGGGGCGCTTAACTCGATACAGGATGCGTTTTTCTTTGTCATCGACCCGCCGCCTGTACGCGGCATGGGGCGTGGCGGCGGTTTCAAGATGATCATTCAGGACAGGAGCGGACGGGGCCTGCCGGAACTTGAAGCGGCCACATGGCAGCTGGCCGGGGCTGCCAATCAGAACCCCAAATTGACCCAGGTCTTCAGTACCATTGACTCCAGCACGCCACAATATTTCCTGGACATTGATCGCACCCGTGCCGAGATGCTGGATGTGCCGGTGGAAAATGTTTTCGAGACACTGCAGATCTTCCTGGGTTCGAGTTATGTCAACGATTTTAATCTGTTTGGCAAAACCTACCAGGTCATTGCCCAGGCAGACGCGCCTTACCGCCTGGATCCTGTCAACATCAACCGGTTGCGTGCCAAAAATACCAAGGATGAAATGGTGCCGCTGGGATCGATAGTCAAGATTAAACAGGTACAGGGGCCGGATCGGATCGTACGTTATAACCTCTATCCGTCCGCTGAACTTCAGGGGAGCGCCGTTCCCGGCGTCAGTACCGGCGATGCATTAATTGAAATGGAAAAGCTGGCGGCGGAAATACTGCCTGCCGGGTTTGGTTATGAGTGGACCGAAGTGGCATTGCAGGAGAAGCTCGGTAGCAATGTCGGTATTATTATCTTCCCCTTGAGCGTGTTGTTTGTGTTCCTGTTGCTGACTGCACAATATGAAAGCTGGACATTACCGATCACCATTATCCTGATCGTGCCGTTATGTATCCTGTTTGCCCTGGCCGGCGTGTGGGTGCGTGGCATGGACAATAACATCCTGACCCAGATTGGTTTTATCGTGCTCATCGGGCTGGCCAGCAAAAACGCCATCCTGATGGTGGAATTTGCCCGGCAACGTGAAGAGGAAGGCAAGAACCATATCGAGGCGGCCATCGAGGCGGCACAAATCCGCTTGCGCCCCATCCTGATGACCGCTTTTGCATTTATCCTGGGGGTGGTCCCGTTAATGCTGTCGCAGGGTGCGGGCGCCGAGATGCGCCAGGTGCTGGGCACCACCGTGTTCAGTGGTATGCTGGGTGTCACACTATTGGGGTTGTTTTTAACCCCAGTGTTTTACGTCATCATTCGTGGCCTGGTGTTACGCAAAACAAAATCCACGAGCACCGAGTAAATAGGCGACCCATGACATACGCACTTCGCAGTTCACACTTCACGCTTCACGCTTCACACTGGACGCTTCACGTTTCACGTTTCACGTACCTGTTGTTACCAGGACTGTTGTTAATGCTCTCCGCCTGCGTGGTCGGCCCTGATTACACCGTGCCGGAAACAGATGTCTCTCCTGCATTTTCTGCAGAAAATGTAGATATGTTTTCCACTGCAGCAACCGAAGTGGAGTGGTGGCGCAGTTTGCAAGATGCAACACTGAATGAATTAATCAGTCAGTCAGTTGCAAACAATCATGATCTGCGCATCGCCCGGGCCAATATCAACGCGGCCCGTGCCTTTCTGCGGGAAGTTGAGTACGAACAATACCCGATAGTCACCAGCGACGGCAGCGTCATCTTTGAAGAAGCCAGCACCGCGCGCAGCCAGGGAGCACCGTCGTTCGATCGCACCACTACCTTCTACGATGCCGGTCTGGATGCCACCTGGGAACTGGACTTCTTTGGCCGGGTTAAACGCTCGGTTGAAGCACAGGCAGCGGATTATGAAGCGGCTGTCGCTGAAGAAGGCAGTGTGTATATTACGGTCACAGCGGAAGTTGCACGGACCTACCTGGAATTGCGGGGTGCACAGTACCGCTTGCAGGTTGCAGAACAGAATGCGGAAAACCAGCGCGGGACCTACGACATGACCCGCTCTATCAAGGAAGGCGGCATGGGCACGGAACTGGACATCGTTCGTTCCCAGGCCCAACTCGAAACAACCCTGGCCAGCATACCCGTTCGGGATACTGATATACGCAAGGCGATCTACCGCCTGGCAGTGCTTACCGGTAATGAACCGGGCGAACTTTTATCTTCGTTATCTTTACCGCAACCGTTACCCGTCTTTCCCGCGATTGTTAATATCGGGAACCCGTCCGAACTGCTCCGGCGCAGACCGGATATCAAGACCGCGGAAAGGCGGCTGGCCTCGGCCACAGCACGTATTGGAATTGCCACGGCCGACCTGTTTCCACGGGTCAGCCTGACCGGTAATTTCGGATACCTGGCGACAGCTTTTTCAGGACTTGGGGAAAGTGACTTTCGTACCACTTCTTTCGGACCGTTCCTGTCCTGGCCCGCATTTGACCTGGGCCGGGTACGGGCCCGCATCCGCGCCGCAGATGCTTCTGCAGAAGGACTACTTGCGGCTTATGAGCAGACTGTATTGATTGCACTGGAAGAAACCGAAAATTCCCTGGTCAGTTTTGCCAAGGCACATCAACGCCGGGCACATTTACAGGTGGCAGCAAAAGCCAGCGCAGAAGCCGTCGAACTGGCAAGGATACGCTACAGCAACGGTGTCGACAGTTTTCTTAATGTGCTGGATGCCGAACGGCAATTGCTGGAATTACAGGATCAACTCGCGCAAAGCGAAACCGAAACGGGTCTTGCATTGGTTGCACTCTATAAAGCGCTTGGTGGTGGATGGGAGAGTGCTGTTGCAGCAGATAATCAGGATTAAGAACAAGAAACCGTGGTCTTTCCCTGGTTGTTCTAAGTGTTGAATCACAAACGTCCATTAACATCGAAAATGATTTGGCGTCTGCATAATCAACTGGGTATTCCGGCGGAAAGTTTGATCAAACAACCCGGCGATTCTCACGCGGCGTAATTTTTCATACTTTTCCAAAACCAGATTGCTTCGGCCTCCGGCCTCGCAATGACACTATTTTTTGTCATTCCGAACGAACGTGTGGAATCTTTCTGCACCAAAAACAAAGATTTCTCGCTTCGCTCGAAATGACACACTTTTTCCCGTCATTGCGAGCGAGTGAAACGAGCGTGGCAATCTGTCGTTGTAATAGAGCCGCGTCATTGCGAGCCCCGAAGGGGCGTGGCAATCTCATCCTTTCCAAAACAAGATTGCTTTGGCCTCCGGCCTCGCAATGACTCAAAAAAAGCGTCATTGTGAGGGAGTCGCAGGCAATTACAGCAATCCGCCATCGCAAACACAAAATCTGCAACTTGCCGGCTGATTTGTCCTAATGTAAGATATCCTTACTTTCTTACTTACAGCAAAAGTGCCATGCTTGCCAAAAAGACCGTAAAAAACCAGATCACCCTGCCCAAGAAAATAGCGGATAACTTCCCGGACATCGAATACTTTGATATCCGCACGGAAAACGACCGCATTATCCTCAAGCCACTGCGTGCCGACCGCAGCGATGAGGTCAGGAAAAAACTCAAATCACTTAAAATCAGCGAAAAGGATATTGCCGATGCCGTATCCTGGGCCAGGAAAGCCAGAACGTGAGAGTTGTACTCGACACCAACATCATTATCTCCGCACTCGTTTTTAATTCCAGCCAGATCAGCTGGCTAAGGGAAGTCTGGATTAACAAGCGAATTCTACCTGTAGTGGACAAAGCCTGTGTTGAAGAACTGATGCGGGCGCTGGCGTATCCAAAGTTCAAGCTCTCAGCGGAGGAAATTGAAATCCTGTTGGGAGAATACCTGCCCTATACCGTCACCATTGAATCCGGGCATAAACCTGCCAGAAATATCCCGAAATGCAAGGACACGCATGATCAGAAGTTTCTGGAATCTGCCTATGCAGGCAATGCAAAATTCCTGATCACTGGTGACAAAGTACTCCTGGTATTGAACGGAAAAACACCGTTTGAAATCCTGACACCCGCCGAATTCAGGAAACAGTTTTAGTATATATGTGTTTTTCAAAAAGACCTTGGCCAGTCCTGTTTACTGTAGATAACGCTCAGAATTTGCAAAGTGTTGTTTTCAACAGTGTATGCCAGCAAATAGGGTGTTTTATTCACGACCCATTCCCGTGTTCCTTTCACTCTTCCCGTCCTTCCCAATTGGGGTTGGGTCAACAATAAACGGGTTGCTTCGGCGATATGTTTTGCTACGTCATTAGCAGCGGCAGGATTGTCTTTGGAAATATAGTCTTGCGCTTCCTTGAGCTGGTGAAGGGCGCGCCTAGTCCACTTCAGTTTCAATCTGCACACCCCATTTGGCAAAGGCGTCCTTTACTTCTTCGTCAGTGGCAAACTCACCACGGCGTGCTTCTTCCAGGCCTGCTTCAATTTCCTGGTGGACATAGGCTTCGTATAACACATCCTTCCAGGTTGCGTTTTCAGGCAGGTGTTCTGCTAATGCATGTAACTCCTGTTTAAGATTTGCTGGCATAACCTGGATACTCCAACTTTGTAATTTGATCATCGCCAAAATGACATATCACCGCCTCACGCGTTTGCGCATGAAGCTGCTCAATATTCTCTGCTTCAGTAAATATTGATTCCCCCAGGGCATGCGCGGTATGACCGCCCTCAGGTGCATCTTCAACAACGAAAATGATCTCTTTCATACTCTACGGCCTGTCAGAATTCCTGTAATTGCAATCATAATCCTATAACCAGCATTATAAAATACCCCGTATGCATGAAAATCCATGGTTGCTTCCGTCATAACTTCGTCTTACTGGCGATCGTCTGTGCTGGCATGTAGTAAACCAGTACCAGTGGCCAGCCAGATAAAAAATTACAATGTCATACCCACGAAAGTGGTCCCGTATCCCGGATCAAGTCCGGGATACGGGAGCGGGTATCCAGCCATGGATCTAATTAATTCGGCAAGTTACGCCGGAACGGAATTACAGGACTGGAGCTTTGGCGGCGGTACGGTCCTGATGCGCAGACATCATCATCGTTTCAGCAAGGATATTGATATTTTTTCCGGCCCGCAATTCCTGGGTTACCTGACACCACGTTTGAACGACAAGGCGGAATCATTGACCAGTGATTACATCGAGCTGCAATAGCCGGGGAACTGCCACATTACTTACCTTGAAATCTCGATTGTCACATGCGAAATTTCAAGGTGTTATTGGAGTATGCCTCGAAACTCTGGCTCGCGGCTTTTTCAAGAATAATCACGCACTGAAATAAAAATACGTACTTGCTATAGTCCCAATATGGGACTAATATAAATCAGAGCGAGTAATTGCTCTTTCGACACTCAAGGCCTTTTGGAAAAACAACAAAGCCCACAGGGATGCCAGGGAACCGGTATTGGCATGGTACCGGCACGTCCTGAAAGCCGACTGGTCAACTCCGGCAGATGTAAAACGGGATTTCCACAATGCCAGTATTCTTCGGGATGGCCGGGTGGTTTTCAACATTGCCGGCAACAAATACCGGCTGGTCGTCTGGATCAATTACGCTTACAAGGTCGTGTATGTCCGTTTCATTGGAACACATGCTGAATACGACGCCATAGATGCACAAACTATTTGATTGAAACAAAGATGAACATCAAACCCGTTAAAACCAGGGCAGATTACCGGGCGGCATTAAAGGAAATTGAATCCCTGATGTCCGCCAGACCCAACACACCGCAAGGCGAACGCCTTGATGTGCTGGTAACGCTGGTCGAAGCCTATGAGCGCAAACATTATCCGCTCGATCTGCCGGATCCGGTTGAAGCAATCAAATTTCGCATGGAGCAGATGGACCTCACTCCCAAAGATCTGGTGCCCATGATTGGCCAGCTTAACCGTGTTTATGAAGTGCTGAATCACAAACGGCCATTAACATTGAAAATGATCTGGCGTTTGCATAATCAACTGGGCATCCCGGCGGAAAGTTTGATCAAACAACCCGGCAATTCCCACGCGGCGTAATTTGTCATACTTTTCCAAAACCAGATTGCTTCGGCCTCCGGCCTCGCAATGACTCAAAAAAGTGTCATTGCGAGCGAGTGAAACGAGCGTGGCGATCTCTTGTGTACCCCACCCTGAAATCCGAAGACTACGCCCTACTCACCGGCAGCATCGGCCTGTTCACGATCCTTTCACTGATTATGTATTTTACGAGGAATTTTAACTGGTACAGGACGGAAAGCATTCATACATAACAAACAGCCAGCAGACATTCTAATCCCATATTCAAGCCAGTGGCACACCCGGTATTTCCCGCAGTATCTGCGAACCGTGCATGACTGTCAGGATATCAATTCGTTCAGGCAATATGCGATAGATGATGCGATATGGATATTCGATGAGTTCCCGAATATCGTCCCGGTCGACCTCCGGCACTTTCCTCCCGGATTGGGGAAACGCGATGATTTGATCCTCCCGGCTGGTCAGCCGGTCTATCATTTGCAGGGCATTAGCAGTGGAATCTGCTGCGATGTATTCGTAGATAGCATGCAAGTCCCCTATTGAATGCGGCGTCCATTGCAATTGCATGTGTATTATTTATTTTGTGGTGATTGTTTATTCAGGCCAAATTCCGCCCGGACTGTTTCAGTATTGACCCCATTCCCTGCCTCGCTCTCGCGCAGGCCGATTTCAATCGACCGGCGTACAGCCAACCGGTATAACACATCGTCCCAGGTTGAATTCTCGGGCAATTGATCTATCAACTGATGGGCAGCCTGTTTGATGTCATGTGCAGGTGTACTCATGGATGTAAGGATAGCAGAAGAAACGGGGTGCTGGAATATTCCTCTTACCATGAAAATCCGTCATTAAATAACCGGTTTTCATCGGTAGTCAAAACCCGGCCAATTGAAAGGTTTTGTATCGTCTGATTGCAACTTTTCTAATCGTCTGATTGCTGAATTTGCCAGCGTCCAATTGCTGAACAGGATCAAACCGGGACTGCTTCGGCCTCCGGCCTCGCAATGATTCAAAAAAGTGTCATTGCGACCGCGAGATGTAGCCGTGGCGGGTGGCAATCTGACCACGAAGTGGCCCTTCAGTAATCCCCCTCCCCTTGCGGGAGGGGGCGAGGGGGAGGGATCAGTGTCATTGCGAGCCCCAAGTGCGTGGCAATCTGACCACGAAGGGGTCATCGCGAGCTCACGCAGTGAGCGTGGCGATCTCTTCTCTACACCACGCTGAAATCCGAGGACTATGCCTTACTCATCGGCAGCATCGGCCTGTTCACGATCCTTTCATTGATTATGTATTTCACGAGGAACTTTAACTGGTACAGGACGGCGGGTGAGTCTGCATAAACCAGACATTTCAGATTTAAAAAACAGTGGTCTGTCCGATTATTCTCCGGCTGACATTGCCAGAACTGAACAAACGGGAAAAACAGTTTGTCCCGAAGCCGCAATAGCCGGGGAACTGCTGCATTACGCACCTTGAAATCTCGATTGTCACCTGCGATATTTCAAGGTACTATTGGAACATGATACGCCGCACCGTTCATCTTAGCCGGGTGATAAGCCTGCTCAAGCAGTTTCCGGTGGTCGCCATACTGGGAGCCAGGCAGGTTGGCAAAACCACCCTGGCCGGAGAGATTCAGAAAGCCTGGGAAAAGCCCAGTCACGCTTTCGACCTGGAAAGTCCTGCTGACCTGGGCCGTCTGGCAGACCCGGATTTGGCCCTTTCGCCTTTAAAAGGTCTGGTCGTGCTTGATGAAATCCAGCGAGCGCCGAACCTGTTCCCCCTGTTGCGGGTACTCGCCGACCGGCGGCCGATACGTACCCGCTTTCTCATTTTGGGCAGCGCATCGCCGGACATGCTTCGGCAGGGGAATGAAACCCTTGCCGGGCGCATCGCGTATTATTCGCTCGACGGCATTTCGCTGGAGGAAGCCGGAATCAAGAATCACCCGAAACTCTGGCTTCGCGGCGGCTTTCCGCGTTCATACCTCGCCGCATCTCACGCAAAGAGCCAGACATGGCGGCAGCAGTTCATTACCACATTTCTTGAGCGTGATATTCCACAGCTTGGCATCCAGGTCAGTTCGACAACGCTCAGACGCTTTTGGACCATGTTGGCCCATTACCATGGACAGGTGTGGAACGCCTCGGAGTTTGGCCGATCCTTCGGTGTGGCCGACAATACCGTGCGGAACTATCTGGACATTCTGACTTCTGCCTTTGTAGTGCGACAGTTGCAGCCGTGGCACGAGAACATCAAGAAACGCCAGGTTAAATCCCCTAAAGTTTATCTCGCGGACAGCGGGATTCTTCATTCACTGCTGGGCCTTGACGATAAGGCCAGCGTCGAAGTACACCCCAAACTTGGAGCATCCTGGGAGGGATTTGTCATTTCTCAGGTCGTCGCGCTGCTCAATGTCCGGCCTCAAGAATGCTTTTTCTGGGCCACTCATGCCGGGGCAGAACTCGACCTGCTGGTTGTTCGCGGCCGGAAACGATGGGGCTTTGAAGTGAAGCGAACTTCGGCTCCGGCCCTTACTCCATCCATGAGGACTGCATTGTCCGACCTCAAGCTACAACGACTTTTCATAGTTCATGCAGGCGAGCATTCATTCGATATGGCGAAGAACGTTCGGGCGATAGCCATCTCGCATCTGCTTGATGAAGTAACACCGTGGAAGTAATCCATTCGGCTTGCCCGTCCATCGTTGCGAGCCCCAAAGGGGCGTGGCAATCTGACCACGAAGGGGTCATCGCGAGCTCACGCAGTGAGCGTGGCGATCTCTTCTCTACACCACGCTGAAATCCGAGGACTATGCCTTACTCATCGGCAGCATCGGCCTGTTCACGATCCTTTCATTGATTATGTATTTCACGCGGAACTTTAACTGGTACAGG
>Ga0326597_10011224_pt1 | contig 11885 bp, 10 predicted proteins | sample RVTome_12_FD_203789 | JGI IMG/M metagenome (GOLD analysis project Ga0326597, IMG submission 203789) | Soil microbial communities from uranium-contaminated site in the Upper Colorado River Basin, Wyoming, United States - RVT100D185 | ecosystem: Environmental > Terrestrial > Soil > Contaminated >...
GACGGAGTACGTGAACGATCCGTTTGTCATCGCCCAGAACGAACGCATGGTGGCGATCAACTCCGCGCTGGCCGTCGATCTCACGGGGCAGGTGTGCGCCGACTCGCTCGGCCGGTCGATCTACTCCGGCTTCGGGGGGCAGGTCGACTTCATCCGGGGGGCGGCGCGCTCGCGGGGGGGCAAGCCGATCATCGCCCTGCCGTCGACGGCAAAGGGGGGCACGGTGTCGCGCATCGTGGACGTTCTCGCGGAGGGATCGGGAGTGGTGACGTCGCGCGCCGACGTGCACCACGTGGTGACGGAGCACGGGGTGGCGAGCCTGCACGGAAAGTCGCTTCGAGAGCGGGCGGGCGCCCTCATCGAGTGCGCGCACCCCGACTTCCGCGACGAGCTGCGCGCCGCGGCCCGGAGGCGCTGCCTGGCCTGACTCGGGCGCGGCCGCTGTCGACCCGGCGGGCCCGGCACCCGCGCACGGCTCACTCCCGCCGCCCCTCGAGACGTCCGCGCCGGAGCGCGGACAGCACGACACGTCGGGAAACCGGACACGGGGGGCGTAACTCCATGCCGATCACGGACGAAAAACGGGTACGCCCCTTGCGTAGGCCACTCCCCGATGAGGATCCTACGCCACCGCAAGACACGACACTTCGTCGCGGTTCTGATCCGGTGCCGCTGCGAGCGAAGCTTCCTGCACCGCCTCGACCGGCCGCTGGTGGCGTGCCTCGTCTGTGGCCGCGTCGCGAACCTGTCGGATCTCGTGACCCCACAACGCTCGAGGCGGCGATCCGAGCGGCGGCTGACGCCACGGGCCGCCCGCCGCTCGGGGTCGGGAGGGGGAGGAGACGCGCGGAGACGTTAGAATGCCGAGGTGAGACACGCCGCACGCGTCGCCACCCGGCTGTCGAGACGGGCCGCGCGATCCTCGAAGCCGGAGCGTCTGCGGGCCCTCGTCCCCGAGCTGCTCGCGCTCATGCGTCCGCGCCGCAAGCTCCTCGCCGTCGGCTTCCTGCTGATGGCGGCCAACCGCGTCGCCGGCCTCGTCCTTCCCGGCTCGACCAAGTTCCTCATCGACGACGTGGTGGGCAAGGGCCAGAAGGAGCTGCTCGCGCCCATCGTCGGCGGCGTCGTGCTCGCGACCGTCGTGCAGGGGCTCTCCTCGTACGGTCTCGTGCAGCTGCTCTCGCGGGGGGCGCAGAAGCTCATCGCCGACATGCGGATCAAGGTCCAGGAGCACGTCGGTCGGCTCCCCGTGTCCTTCTACGACGAGAACCGGACGGGGGAGCTCGTGTCCCGGATCATGAACGACGTCGAGGGGATCCGGAACCTGATCGGGACGGGCCTCGTCGAGCTCGTCGGGGGGCTGCTCACCGCCAGCCTGGCTTTCGGGATCATGATGTGGCTGTCGGCGTCGATGACGCTCTTGACCGTGGTGGCGCTGTGCGCCTTCGGGGCCGTTCTCTTCCGTGCCTTCCGTGTGCTCCGTCCGATCTTCCGGCAGCGGGGTGAGATCTACGCCGAGGTGACGGGGCGGCTGACGGAGTCGCTGGGCGGAGTCCGAGTGATCAAGGGCTACCACGCCGAGGACCGTGAAGCCGCGGTGTTCTCGGAGGGCGTACGGAAGATCCTCGACAACGTGTTCCGCACGCTCTCGACGACGTCGCTGCTCTCTCTCGCCTCCACCGTCCTCCTCGGCCTCGGCGGCGCCGCGGTCATGTACGTGGGGGCGCTCGAGATCCTCGCCGGGCGCATGACCATCGGCTCGTTCTTCACCTACACCGTCTTCCTCGGCTTTCTCGTGGGGCCCTTCTTCCAGGTCGCCACCATCGGGACGCAGCTCACCGAGGCCCTCGCCGGCCTCGAGCGGACGCGCGAGATCCTCGGCCAGCACCCCGAGGACGAGGACCCGAGGCGCACGGTGTCCCTCGCCGGCGTGAAGGGCGAGGTGGTCTTCGAGGACGTGAGCTTCGCCTACCGCGAGGACGAGCCGGTCCTGCGCGGCGTCTCGCTGCGGGCCGAGCCGGGGACCGTGAGCGCTCTCGTCGGCCCCTCCGGCGCCGGCAAGTCGACGATGATCAACCTCGTCTGCGCCTTCCACACGCCGGGGGGAGGGCGCATCCTCGTCGACGGGGTCGACCTGTCCACCGTGCGGCTCGGCTCGTACCGGCGCCACCTCGGGGTCGTGCTCCAGGAGACGTTCCTCTTCGACGGCACCATCCGGGAGAACGTGTCCTTCGCCCGGCCCGAGGCCGAGGAAGCCGAGGTGCTCGAGGCCTGCCGGATCGCGCACGTGAGCGAGTTCGCGACGACGTTTCCCGAGACCTACGACACGATCGTCGGAGAGAGAGGGGTGCGTCTGTCCGGGGGACAGCGCCAGCGCGTGGCGATCGCCCGGGCGATCCTCGCCGACCCGCGGATCCTGATCCTCGACGAGGCGACCTCGAGCCTCGACTCGGAGTCCGAGGCGCTGATCCAGGAGGGGCTCTCCTGGCTGATGAAGGGCCGGACAACCTTCGTGATCGCCCACCGGCTCTCGACGATCCGGCGCGCGGACCAGATCCTGGTGGTCGAGAAGGGGCACATCGTCGAGCGGGGGACCCACGAGGCGCTGCTCGCCGCCCGCGGGCGCTACTTCGAGATGTACTCGAAGCAGCACGGGTTCGCCACGGACCTGTTCCTCGCGCCGGGAGAGGGAGAAGAAGGCGTCCCGGTGACGGTCGATCCGGAGCCGGCGGCCCCCGGAACGCCGCGGCGGCGAGGCCTCGGGATCATCGGCGACTGAGCGTGGCTTCCCCTTTCGCCGGACGGATCGTTCTCGCTCCCCTCACCGTGGGGGGCAACCTCCCGTTCCGCCGTCTCTGCACCGAGATGGGCGCGGAGGTCACGGTGAGCGAGATGGTGGTGGTGCGCAAGCTCGTCCGCGGCAGCTCGAGCGAGTACGCGCTCCTGAAGAGCCACCCCGACGAGCCGTTCTTCGGCGTGCAGCTCGCGGACCGGGCCCCGGAGTCCCTGGCGGAAGGGGCGCGGATCGCCGAGTCGCGCGGGGCGCGCTTCGTCGACCTCAACTGCGGGTGCCCGATCGATCAGATGACGCGCCGCGGGCTCGGGGCGAGCCTGCTCCGCAAGCCCGGCCGCCTCGGGCGTCTCGTCGAGGCGATGAAGAAGGTCGTCTCGGTGCCGGTGACGGTGAAGCTGCGGGCGGGGTGGAGCGCGGGCAAGGTGAACGTCTCTGACGTCGCCCGGGTGTGCGAGGAGAGCGGCGCCGACGCCATCGCGATCCACGGGCGCACGCGCGAGCAGCGCTACAGCCGGGCCGCGGACTGGGACCTGATCGGCCGCGTCGCCGACGAGCGGGGGGTGCCGGTGATCGGCAACGGCGACATCCTGACGCACTACGAGGCCCGCGAGCGCATGGCGCGCTCCGGCGTGGGGTCGGTGATGCTCGCGCGCGGCGCCCTCATCAAGCCCTGGCTGTTCCGCGAGGTGCGCTCGGGACACAGCTGGGAGCCCACGGCCGAGGAGCGGTTCTTCGTCCTGTGGAGGCTCGTGGAGCTCCTGCGCGAGCACTTCGGCGCGGACGAGCGCGGGCGGAAGAGGTCGATGCGGTTCCTCCCGTGGCACATGGGCTTCTTTTGCCGCTACCGGCCCCTGCCCGAGGAGCGCTACGCGGAGATGGCGGGGGCGCATCCGCTGCTGCAGTCGCGGCTCGATCCGGGGCCGCTCGACTCGGCGCTCGAGCGGCTGCTGGCCGACGCCCGGCCCCCGACCCACGAGCGGCTGGCGGCGGAGCTGCTCGACTCGGCGGCGGGCGAGGAGGCGCTCGACCGCGCCCTCCTCCTGGCGGCGTCTCTTCCGGTCGAGGGCGCCGAGGCGACGCCCGACATCGCGGAGACGGAGGTGGCTGGCTGAACGGGGTCAGGAAGCCGTTCTCGCGCGCGGCCAGGGCGAAACCGGATACGACCGTGCTAGCCTGAGCGGACGCGGCGCAACAGGAACGCGGCGCAACAGAAACAAGGAGGCCAAGCGTGCGACGAGTGGCGAAGCTGACGGGTGGAGCGGTGTTCGCGATGGCGGCGGCGGTGGCGACCGGTGCGTTCGCGGCACCCGCGCCGCTGGCGACGAGCGCACCGACCCGGCCTCTCGCGCCCCGCCCCGACGTGGACACGCCGCCCCCGGACGCGGGGCTCGCCCGGCTGCGGGCTCCCGAGGGCTGGCGCGTGGAGCGCTTCGCGGACGACGTCGACAACGCGCGGTTTCTCCGCTTCACTCCGTCGGGCGACCTGCTGGTCAGCCGCCCGCGCTCGGGCGAGATCCTGCTGCTCGAGCCCGACCGGGACGGCGACGGGCACTCCGACGGCCGGCGGGTCGTTCTCGGCGGTCTCAACCTGCCCCACGGGATGGACCTGCGCGACGGCTGGCTCTACGTGGGAGAGACGGACGCGGTCGGGCGAGTCCGCTTCGACGTCGCGACGGGGAAGGCGACGGGCGAGTTCGAGCGCGTCGTCACCGGCCTCCCCGGCGGGGGGAACCACTGGACGCGCACCATCCGCTTCGGGCCCGACGGCCGGCTTTACGTCTCGATCGGGTCGAGCTGCAACGTCTGCAAGGAGGACGACCCGCGCCGCGCCACGATCGTCCGCTACCAGCCCGACGGCACGCAGGAGGAGATCTTCGCCACGGGGCTCCGCAACGCCGTGGGCTTCGACTGGCGTCCCGAGGACGGGCAGATCTACGCGACCGACAACGGCCGCGATCTCCTCGGCGACGACGTCCCGCCGTGCGAGCTCGACAAGGTGGAGCAGGGAGCCTTCTACGGGTGGCCGGTCGCGAACGGGAACCGGGTTGCCGACCCGGACTTCGGGGCGGGCGAGGAGGAGCGCATCGCGCGCTCCGTGCCCCCCGTTCACGCCTTCCGCGCGCACAACGCGCCGCTGGGCATCGTCTTCCTGCGCGGGGCCGGTGTCCCTCGCGAGTACCGCGGGGCGGCGATCGTCGCGCTGCACGGCTCGTGGAACCGGACGCGCAAGGACGGCTACAAGGTCGTGTCCCTGCACTGGCGGCCCGATGGTGGGATCGACGAGCGCGACTTCGTGACCGGTTTCCTCGGCGCGAGCGACGACGACGTGAGCGGCCGTCCGGTGGACGTCGTCGAGGGACCCGACGGAGCGGTGTACGTCTCGGACGACCACGCGGGCGCCGTCTACCGGGTCGCTCCCGGGGCGCGGGCGGGGCAGGTGGCCGCGAGCGAAGGGACGGCCGTCCCCGGCTCGGGCCCGGAGACCGCGGCGGTGGGCCCGACGGGAACCGCCGCCGCGCGGCGGGGGAGCGCGCTGTACGCGCGTCACGAGTGCGGCCGGTGTCACGATCCGGAGATGGCGGTGCCGGGGATGGTGACGCGGCCGCTGGTCGACCTGTCCCGGCGCTACACGAAGACGACGCTGGCGGTGTATCTCGTCGCGCCCAACCCGCCGATGCCGGCGTACCGCCTCAGCGACGACGAGCGCCGGGACCTCGCGGAGTTCATGCTCCAGGCCCACCCCTGAGTTGAACCCGGCTCGGCCGGGACGTAGGCTGGCGGTCGACGATCCGCGAGACCAAGGAGAGAGCCGGTGAGCCAGCGCTCGGCCGCGCCGTTTGACAGCATCCTCGAAGCCGTGGGGAAGACCCCGATGGTCCGCCTCGGGCGGATCGCGCGCGGGCTGCGCACCGAGGTCCTCGGAAAAGCGGAGAACCTGAACCCGGGGGGCTCGGTCAAGGATCGCATCGGACTCGCCATCATCGAGGGAGCGGAGCGGCGGGGCGAGCTCCGGCCGGGAGGGGTCGTCGTCGAGGCCACCAGCGGCAACACCGGGGTGGGCCTCGCCATCGCCGCCGCGATCAAGGGCTACCGGTGCATCTTCACCATCCCGGACAAGATGTCGAGCGAGAAGATCCGGCTCCTGCGCGCGTTCGGGGCCGAGGTGATCGTGGTGCCGACCGCCGTCCCCCCCGACCACCCCGAGTACTACATCCAGAAGGCGCTCTCGATCGTCGCCGCCACGCCGGGGGCCATCTTCGCGAACCAGCACTACAACCCCGACAACCCCGAGGCCCACTACCGCACGACCGGTCCCGAGATCTGGGAGCAGACGGAGGGCCGCATCACGCACTTCGTGTGCTCGCCGGGAACGGGAGGAACGGTGACGGGGGTCGGGCGCTACCTGAAGGAGAAGAACCCAAACGTCAAGATCGTGGCCGGAGACCCGGTGGGCTCGATCTACTCCGAGTACGCGAGGACCCACGAGAAGGGACAGGGGTGGCCGTACAAGGTGGAGGGCATCGGCGGAGACAAGATCCCGACGTCGCTCGACTTCGACGTCGTCGACGAGTGGATGCTCGTGTCCGACGCCGACGCCTTCCGCACCGCGAGGCGCCTCACCCGGGAGGAGGGCATCTTCATCGGGGGCTCGGGCGGCCTCAACGTGTTTTGCGCGCTCGAGGTGGCCCGGCGGCTCGACGATCCCAAGGCCCTCGTCGTCACCATCCTCTGCGACACCGGGGAGAGGTATCTCTCGAAGCTCTACGACGACAACTGGATGCGTGAGAACCAGATGCTGGAGGCGGAGCGGGTCACCGCGGGAGCGCTGCTCGCGCGTCACCCCGAGGAGCTGCCGCCGCTCGTCTCGGTCCCTCCCTCGGGCAACGTCCGCCAGGCGCTGAACCTCCTGAGCACGTGGGGCCTCTCGCAGCTGCCCGTCGTGGACGGGGACGACTGCGTGGGCTCGGTGAGCGACGCTCTGATCACGCGGGTGCTCGAGGACGCCGCGCTCCTCGATCGCCCGGTGGCCGAGGTCATGCTCTCTCCGTTCCCGGTCGTCGACGCCGGGGTGCCGCTCGACCGCCTGATCAGCCTCCTCTCGAAGGAGACCCCGGCGGCCCTCATCCGCCGGGAGGGTCGGCTGGTCGGGATCGTCGACCGCTACGACGTGCTGCGCGAGGTCGCGGGGATCGGCTGATTCCGCGTGTCCCCCTACGGGCGGACTCCCAGCGCGAAGTAGAACGCGAGATCGGTCGTGCTCTGCTGGTCGAGGATGTTCTCGGTGAGGCCGACGTCGAGGCGAGCCGAATCCCCGAGATCGAAGCGCCCGCCCACGTTCACGAGCCAGTGCCGGCCGGGGTACATGGCTATGTTGCGCACGAGGCGCGTCCCGGCGTTCGTCTCGAGGACGAGGCTCACGCGCTCCCATGGACGCCACTCGAGTGCCACGAAGCCGTGCCCGCGCGAGCGTGCGTACGCGACGCCGTCGACGGGCCCGGGATCCTGCACCGTCGCCCCCGCCCCCGCGTAGAGGTCGAATCGCCGACCGAGAGGAATACCGAAGAGCACCTGCCCCCCTCCCCCGAGCCCGTGGCCGGCGAAGGGACCGGTGGCGGTGGGCAGCGAGAGCCTCCCGACGAGCGCGAGCGAGAGCCGGTCGTTGCCCCCGTCCCGGACGCGCCACCGGACGTCGCCCTGCAGGTCGCCGAGGCCGCTTCCCGGTTTGTCGGTCCAGGAGAAAGGCTCGTCGCTCGTCGTGCGTCCCTCGGCGCGGTAGGCGTCGTGGAGGAACTCGGGACGCGCCCCGTCCTGAAACCCGAACAGGCGGTGCCAGGTGTCGATCAGCCCGTCGAGGACGCCACCTCCCCGGTGGCGGATGGGGAGGGCGAGCCCCACGTCGACGCTCGCGGACAAACCGTGGCGCAGGCGGGCGTCGAAGCTGACCGTCTCTCCGTCGATCAGAAACAGGCGGATCTTCGGCGTCTCGCCTTCCTCGTCCTGCGTCCAGGCGAACGAGTTCGACGACAGGACGGAAAGGTCGAAGGACCACCGTCCCCGAGGGAGAGTGTGCGGAGACACCGCGGGGAGCGTCAGCCGGGGTTGGGCGAGGAGGTACTCGTCGCGGATCTCCAGGGGACCGCGGCGCGCGGTCGGCCCGACGATTCCCTCTCCGGCGAGGACCGCCTGGTCCGGCGCGGCGAAGCTGAGCAGCAGGACGAAGGCGGCGAGGGTGGGAGCAGTCGATCGTGGGGTCATCGCGCCCCTCCCAGTGTACCGGCCCGGGGCGCCTCGCGGGAGCTCGTCTCGGCTATGCTCGCGGGGAAGCCGGCGTGAGCCGGGACGAGGGGAGGTCGAGGTGACGCCGAAGGAAGAGATGCAGGACCTCATCCGGTACAACGAGTGGGCGAACGCGCGGATTGTCGCGGTGCTGGGCGAGCTTCCCGACGACGTGCTCGGCGCCCCCGTGGCCAGCAGCTTCGGATCGCTGCGTGACACCCTGGCCCACGTCGTGTTGGCGGAGTGGATCTGGCTGCATCGCTGGACGAGCGACAGCCCGGGCTCGGCCCCGGAATGGCTGAAGACCGCGAGCCGCGAGGACCTCGTGAAGAAGCTGAGGGAGGTCGAGGCCGAGAGAGCGGAATGGTTCGCGCAGCTGCCCGCCGAGCAGCTGGAGGCACCGCGTGCCTATCGCAACCTGGCGGGGCAGGAGTTCAGCCACCGGATCGCCGACCAGATCCGCCACGTGGTGAACCACTCGACGTACCACCGCGGCCAGGCCGCCACCCAGCTTCGGCAGCTGGGGCGGGTCCCGCCGTCGACCGACTTCATCCTGTACCGGGGAGAGACACCGTAGGCGAGCGACGGGCGGACGGACCGGGAGCCCGCCGGCGCGCAGCCCTCGCGATTCCTCTTGTCGGACCGGGCGATTCGGTGCCACGATCACTCCGCTGGAGGTGCCGATGCCGCGGAGCGTTCTCTGCGCGGCCTTCGCGTTGCCGACCCTGTGCCTGCAACCGGTGGGGTGGTTCGGGGCGGCCGACCGGGCCCGGGAGGCGGCGGTGTTCGAGGCCGCGTTTTGCCAGCAGATCGAGGAGCACCTCGACGAAACGGCTCGCGCCCGAGGCACCGTCGTCTGCCTTGCCATCGACCCGGGCGGAGCTCCCCAGAGCCCCGGTCCGGAGTTCATGAAGCGCTTGGCGGGGGAGCCCGCGGTCCGGCGGGCAGCGGAGTGCGATCCCCGACCAACGGGTGCCATCGAAGCGATGACCCTGCGGCCGGCGATCATCGTGACCGCGGGTCCCATCGACTGGATCGCCGACGACGAGGCGTGGGTGGCCGTCCGCTACTTCCGGAGCGCACGTCAGTCGGCTCAGCGGCGCTACAGGGTGGTGCGGGAGCGGGAGGGCTGGGTGTCGCTCGGGCCCATCCTGCTCGACGGTCCGGTGTAGGGAGATCGATCGGCCCGTTCTTCCGGAAGTCGACGGGACAAAGCGCTGGAGGGGCGATGGGTGACTGATGGGACGCCGACGCTGACGAGTCTTACTGGTGCAATCGAGTGGTGCGCGGTCTGGTCGGGCGGTGAGGAAGATGAGTTGCGGAGCCGTCAACTACGGGACGCGGCCCGTGACCGTGCGGGTCGACCCTCGCATGATCGACTACTACGAACTCCTGGGCGTCCGCCCAGCGGCGACCCCGGACGAGATCCGTTGAGCCTACCGACGCACAGTCCAGGCTGTGCATCCTGACCGCAAGGCGAACCGGAGGCAGGGCATGACCGAGGCTTCTGACGTCGTGTCCGGAGCAGTGTCGAAGACTCAACCTATCGGCCGAGGACGTCAGGCGCGTCACCGGCCCCGGGGAGGCCGAGGAGAGCTGCGTCAAGGCCTTCCTGGGTCGCGTCCTTCGCGTAGCGCGTTCCCTCGCCGGGAGGTTTGGGTGATGAGGGCCGCTTGCGCATCCGGCCATCGGTCGGCTCGTGAGCATGGGCGGAAGTATCCGTCTCGCTTTGGCCGAGTTTGGGCCTAGACCCTTGCGCTTGAGGGCGACGGCGGGCGCCAGAGCCGAAGCCGCAGGACGGGGAGGACGGCGACGGATCGTCGGTCGTCGTAGACGGGAGTGTTCAACACATCGGCGAGATGATCCCGCAGGGGAATGAGGTGCGGTCACGCCCCTGGGACGGTCTATGGAGCGTCCTCGCCGGGGCGGGTCCCCGTGGGGCTTGGATCCGAATCGGACCCGACCTCTGCCGGCTGTCTCCGTGAGTTGTCGAAAAATGGCGACCCTGGTGGGATTCGAACCCACGGTCTCCACCTTGAAAGGGTGGCGTGCTGGGCCTCTGCACCACAGGGTCGGAAACGGCCGGAGGCCGCAGTCTAGCACGGCCACTCAGGCGGCCTTCGGAAGCTCCCGCTCTCCGTCGCGCGCCGAGCCGATGGGGCGGAGGGACCGCGCGCGACTGGCCGGCGTCCGGTCCAGCTCGACGAGGGCGCGAAAGATGAGCCCGCTCCCGAGAACCAGGAGAACCGCCGCGACGATCTGAATCACCATGACCATCCCATCCTCCGCGCACGAGCCTACGATCAGGTACGGACAGGGCAGGTCCAGAGTTTCGCTTATTCTTCGCTTTCTTGTCCAGTGGAGAATGCACGATCGGTTAAGTATGGATTGATCAGAGACTTGATGGGCTCGGGCTGACCGTCAGGTCCGGCAGTTCGGAGGCTGGAGAGGCCCAGGGGGAGGCCGTCAGCGCTTCTGGGGCCGGGCGGGACGCATCTCGACGCGGCTGAGGTGCGCAGCGTCGCGGGTCTTCAGGAGGTCGACGACGGTGCGGGCGAGGTCCTCCCCCGCGAGCATCCAGGAGGTGTCGGCCGCGCGCGGCGCACCCTCGAACGCCGTGTCCACCGAGCCGGGCGCGATCGTGGTCACCTTGATGCCACGCTGGCGCACCTCGAGCATCAAGCAGGCGGCGAAGTGGTCGAGGGCGGCCTTGCTCGCGCAGTAGGCAGCCATGCCCGGGATGGGGTTCACGCCGGCGAGGGACGAGATCATGAACACGTGCCCGCCGCGGTGTGCGAGGTGGGGAAGGGCGGCGCGAGTGATGCGGAAGACGGCGGTGAGGTTGGTGCCGAGGACCTTGTCCCACGCTTCGTCGGTCGTGTCGGCGACGTTCGCGTGGGCGCCGACCCCCGCGTTGTTCACGAGGATCTGCAGCCCCCCGAAGCGGTCGACGGTGGCGGCGACGGCCGCCTCGGCCACCGAGGCGTCCCGCAGGTCTCCGGCGAAGGCCAGGCCGCGCCCGCCGTCGGCCTCGATCTCGCCGATCAGGCTGTCGAGGTCGGACGCCGTGCGGGCCACCCCGGCGACAGCGACGCCCTCGCGGGCGAGAGCCAGCGCGGTGGCGCGTCCGATGCCGCGCCCGGCGCCGGTGACGAGGGCGGCGGCTTCCTTGAGCTCCATCGTTCGAGTATAGGCGGTCGCCGTCGGGCCCGGCAATGTTGCCGGCGGCGGCGAAGCAGTTCTATATTGCGAGAGCGACGATGGAATACAAGGACTACTACAAGACGCTCGGGGTGGCCAAGAAGGCGACCGCGAAGGAGATCAAGGCCGCCTTCCGAAAGCTCGCCCGCAAGTTCCACCCCGACGTCAACCCGGGCAACGCGCCGGCCGAGGCCCGTTTCAAGGAAGTCAACGAGGCCTACGAGGTGCTCGGCGACGCGGAGAAGAAGAAGCGCTACGACGAGCTCGGGGCGAACTGGGACTCGTTCCGGGGAGCGAGACCCGGAGCGGGAGCCGGGGGCTGGCCCGGAGGCGGAGGGGTGCGCATCGACTTCGAGGATCTCGGCGGGATGGGGGGGGGCGGCTTCTCGGAGTTCTTCCGCACCTTCTTCGGCGGCGGGGGATTCGGCGGTGGAGGAGTCGACGGCTTCGGGGGGCCCGAGGAGGCGTTCGCTCCCCCCGCTGACGCCGAGGGCGAGGTCACCCTCTCGCTCGACGAGGTGTTCCGGGGGACGCGGCGGGAGGTGGCCCTGGACGGCGAGGGGAAGTCCCGTCGTCGGGTCGAGGTGAAGATCCCCGCGGGAGTCCGCGACGG
>Ga0326597_10011225_pt1 | contig 11885 bp, 14 predicted proteins | sample RVTome_12_FD_203789 | JGI IMG/M metagenome (GOLD analysis project Ga0326597, IMG submission 203789) | Soil microbial communities from uranium-contaminated site in the Upper Colorado River Basin, Wyoming, United States - RVT100D185 | ecosystem: Environmental > Terrestrial > Soil > Contaminated >...
GCCGCTGGGGCGAAGATGTCGCGCGTCTATATCGAGGTCGCGCACCACCTCTCTGAAGAAGAGGGGCTCGCGCTCGCCAAGAAGGGGATCAAAGGCGTTCAGGTGCTTCGCGAACGTTGGCGCACCTATCCGGGCGGCACGCTTGCCGCCGAGACGATTGGCATCGTCTCCTTCGGCTCCGGCGACACGCTTGCCGGCCGGACGGGGCTTGAAGCCGTATACGAGAGCACCCTTACGCGCTCCGGAGGTTCGCTCTATAAAAACTTTTTCGCCGAGCTCTTCAGCAATGTCGGTAACCTGCTCGTCGACGCAAAGGACGCCCGCGAGGGTGATGTCATCACGACGATCGAGCCGGAGGTGGAGACGCGGCTCTTTAACGATTTGAAGAAAGTGCACGAGCGCTATGGGAGCCAGGAGTCGGGCGGGATCGTTATGGACCCGGCAACAGGCGCGATTATCGCGATCGCGCGCTTCCCGACCTATGACGGCAACGATCTCTCCACGATCAACCCGGCAGAGCTCACCAACCCCTTCGTCGAACACGTCTATGAGTTCGGCTCGATCATGAAGCCGCTCACGATGACCGCGGCGCTCGATGCTGGCGTCGTAGAGCCCGAGACGACCTATCGCGACGTCGGCTGCATCACGGTCAACACCCGGGAGATCTGCAACTGGGACCAGAAGGGAAGGGGCGTCATACCCATGAAGCAGATCATTATGAAGTCACTTAACGTCGGCGCTGCCTGGCTCGCCGGCGAGCTTGGGCAGGAGCGATTCCGCAACTATTTTACGACTCTCTTCGGCGAGAAGACGGGCATTGATCTGCCAAGCGAGACGGGAGCGCTTTTAAAAAATCTTCACAAACCTCAGCAGGTGAGCTATAGCACGGCCGCCTTCGGTCAGGGTATAGCGGTCACCCCGATGCAGATGGTCCGCGCCCTCGGCTCGATCGCCAGCGGCGGAGACCTTGTCGAGCCTCACCTGGTGAGCGCGATACGGCTCAAGTCTGGGGTGGTGCGCGAGCTCACCTGGGATAACCGTGTTCGGGTCTTCTCCGCCTCGTCGACGCGCGAGACGGCCACCATGATGACCGAGCTTGTCGACGAGGTGCTCATGGACGGCAAGGCGAAGATTCCCACCATGTCGGTGGCGGCGAAGACCGGCACCGCGCAACTCACGGCACCCGGGGGTGGCTACTACACAGACCGCTTCTTCCACTCCTTTGTCGGCTTCTTCCCCTCCTATAACCCGCGCTTTATCATCTTGCTCTACACGAACGACCCAAAAGGGGTGCAGTACGCCTCCGAGACCCTGAATGCGACCTTCCTTGACCTCGTGCGTTTCCTCACCGATTATTACGCAGTGCCGCCTGACCGGGGCCTGACTGCGCAGGCAGGCGTCGCCACGATATGAAAGAAATATTGAAGACGATAGTTGCCTTTCTGCTCGCTATTGTGGCGCGCGCAGTCGTACACCGCTACCGCCCGACTATCGTGATGGTGACCGGGTCGGTAGGGAAGACCTCGACCAAGGGTGCCGTTGCCGCCGTCTTAGAGATCCGATTTTTCGTGCGGGCGAGCGAAAAAAGTTTTAACAGTGAATTCGGCGTGCCCTTCACGATTCTTGGGGTGAAGAATCCGTGGGGCAACCCGCTTGCGTGGCTTCAGGTGGTGAAATGCGCGGTCGGGCTCCTCCTCTTGCCTAATCACTATCCGAAGATGCTCGTGCTTGAGGTGGGTGCGGATCGGCCGGGAGACCTCGCAAAGATCTTGCGCATAGCGACGCCGCACGCGGTTGTGGTGACGCGGCTGCCGGAGGTCCCTGTGCATGTCGAGGCGTATGCCTCGCCCGAGCAGGTACGCGAAGAAGAATTCTCTCCCGCCTATGCGCTGCCGGCAGCCGCACCGCTTATAATCTCAGCTGACGATCCGTATACGCTCGACAGCGCGGTGCGGCTACCCTCGCGCATACTCACCTACGGAACCTCTACCGACGCGCGTGTCCGAATCGAAGAGTGCGATTTTTATCTTGAGGATGGAAAAGTCGCCGGTATGCAAGCTGTCGTACGAGAGGGAGGGGAGAAGAGAAAGATTATCGTGAAGGGCTCGGTGGGGGTCACGCAACTTCTGCCTTGCGCGGCGGCGCTCGCCGCCGCCGAGGCGTTCGGCATCCCGCTTGAGGGCGCGGTCAAGGCACTTGAGGGTTATAAGCCGCCTCCGGGGCGTGCGCGCCTCTTCGCTGGCGTAAATGACTCTATCATCATCGACGATTCTTATAACGCTTCTCCCGCGGCGGTCGAAGAAGCGCTCGCGACACTGAGAATATTCCCAGGGGCCAAGCGCCGCATCGCCGTCTTGGGTGACATGCTCGAGCTCGGGCGCTTCTCGGTCATCGAACACGAGCGGGTCGGCAAGCTCGCGAGGGATTCATCCAACCTCGTTGCAAGCGTGGGCATCCGTGCACGGGCCTTTACCGTTACCTCTGGAGACGCCGGCACGCTTGTTTTCGAGGATTCGAAGGCCGCAGCACTTGCACTCCCCGGCCTTGTGAAGGCAGGCGACGTCATTTTAGTGAAAGGTTCAGAATCTATTCGCACCGAACGCATCGTCGAGGCCCTGCTTGCCAACCGTGCCGATGTCTCTAAACTCGTCCGCCAGGATCCCGAATGGAAACGGAAACAATGACCAGCATCGGGATAGACCTCGAACTCGCACGAGGCAGATACTAGATATTTTTATGGCTGTTCTCCCTGAGGAAAAACCTCACGGCTCGACAAAAATAAAACTTGCAGCTTAGAACTATATACCAGGCACAATGCGAGTTGTGGTCGCAATTGGATCCAAACCCAACGGTTTTGTAGAAGTGTATATCGTCAATGTACGCTTGGAAGCGGGGCTTTCTTGGCAGAAATATCCGATGCTGTCATTTTTTCCATAGAACATTTGAGAGGACCAATTCTCTGAGACCCCGAGCATATCAACCTTTGTTATGCGAGCTTCTGTCCTTACACCAAAACAAATTTCCTTAGGAAGAATTCCTTCGCCCGCTTGGAACTCCAATGTCGAGTAGTAACCATATTCGTCAGGAGTTTCATTGGTACTGGCCGACAAGAATCTATACGTAGCAACTCCATTTACGATGTTATTGTTTCCAACAACTAATGTTGAATCAGGGGACTCCACTATTGCCGGTGCTGTGATATCTCCAGTATTTGTACGGGGGTCAATCTTACCGAAGAGAATGGGAAGCACGGCCGCTAGAATTACGAAAACTCCTCCAATAAATGCAACCTGAATCCTTCGATCATTCCAAAAAACGCTTGTGCCTGTTTTGTGAGCTGAGTCATCAATTTTCATTGTGAAAAAGCGTAGCACAATTTCCACCTGGCCGCCTCATAACCAAGCGGCCTTTCTTGTATGACTACCAAACCAAGTCCCTCAAGTCCCCACGTCCCTTACCAACCTGGCGACCTCGTCCTTGACCGCTATATGCCAGAGGCAACAGAAGCGGAAAGGGAAGTAGCTCGAGAGAATCTGCGAGAGTACGTGAAGATCGTCGTAGGTATTGCTAAGCGGCTTGCCGCAGTGGAGCCCGAAGATTCTTCGATACCGAAAGGTCAATGAGGGGAAGTGCCCGTCGAGGGCGGTAGGGCGGCACAGTACCGACGCAACGCTTCACGGATAAGCTCGGAACGGGTGCGGTGCTCCCTCCTCATCGTTTCTTCAAGCTCCCCCGCCATTTCTGGGGGAAGAGAGATTGTGAAGGTAACGGTGGTGCGGGGCATGCTGATTATTGTCTCGTGAGAGATGAAATCGGAAAAGACGGGAAATATTGCCAGGGAGGAGATTTCGCCCATCTTGACACAAGAGCAAGAGAAGGTAGAGTACACAGCCAGAGGACGTTCCTCTGTACTCGAAGCCTCTCGAACTGGTTCGAGAGGCGTCAACGTACAGGGGAGCAGTCATGGTAATAATGCCGATGGACAACGTGATGGTTGGACCCACAATCAGTGGTTCGTATACAGTCATGGCACAAATGCTGGCCGAAGATTGGAATAAAAGCGACGCTGACGTCAAGGCACTCACGCAAGAAGCGGAGGATCTGCTGAATGCGGTGGACGCGGCGATAAGCCAGTCGGAAATCAAGGACGACTCGGAGTGGGAACAGATGCGCCGGTGCTGGTGCTTCATCGGACCTGGCATGTGCAGGCAGATTGAACGGTTGAAAATCTTGACCGCGAAACCGAGGTTCCTGAATAAGCCCGAGATTTATTCAATGCTCGGACTAATCCACACGTTCCTTACCGTTCGGCGGCAGACGCTCGAACTCAACGATATTGAGGTTCTGAAGGCCGCGTGATCGCATCGACGCCACATCGCAGAAGACGCCCGCCGAGGCGGTACTTCTCGGTGCGGCGTTTTCTGTTTAGATAGTTCGAGTCCCCATGGGGCTCAAATTATTTTTGTGTACGGAACATTGAAAACGAATCGCTGAAAAACTCAACGGTCAACTGGCTTTTCTATGCACTATAACTGTGTGTTACTAAGTAACACTTGTTGTGACCCTACTGGGAATCGAACCCAGCTTCCATCCTTGAGAAGGATGTGTCCTAGCCGATAGACGATAGGGCCTTGCATATTTTTATACCAGAATTTTTCGAGAGGCGCTACTCTGCTAGAATCATTTATATGAAAATTCCAGAGCAGATGCCGGAGAAGGGGCTGTACTACCATTTCAAACACGATCCGAATGGACCGGTGCAGAATTATGCCTATGAGGTGCTCGGGGTCGCCCGCCACTCCGAAAGCGGTGAATACCTCGTCGTCTACAGGCCGCTCTACAAAAACACCTACCTTGACGCAGTCGATTATTCTGCGCGTCCACTCGCGATGTTTATGGAGGAGGTGACGCGGGACGGCACAACGTTTCCGCGATTTAAGAGAATTACCGACCCGGCAATCATTGCCAAACTCCAGGGGTTGTAAGAGAAGGGATATTTGGGTACAGTTGTCCCGGGAAGCTCGTTTCATCGACTAGGAGGTGACACATGCACTACGCTACCGACAGGGAGCAATTCGAGCGTAAGTGCAAGAGGGCGGTAAATAACATCGACCTCGTGTCACTCGCGCTTGAAGAGCTTCATAAGTTTTGGGGTAAGGCCAAGCTAGTTTGCGGACCGATCAGCACTGGCGGGTGGGGAAGCGTCGAGGAGAATCGCCGCATCTTCAACGCCGTTATGGCCGCGCTCCTGCAAAAGGAGGAGCCGATCTTCGACCTGCGTCCCTACGAAGAGCGGATCGCATTCTTCCGCGCTGAGTGGCGCAAGACGCTGTCGCTGGAGAATGCCCGCAGCTACTACTGGCTCGTGCTGACTGAGTTTTATTATCCGCTCATTCACAGCGGAGAAGTCGCTGAAGCGTACTTCATCGAGGGATGGCATGAGTCAATCGGCGCAGACTGGATGCGCAGCGAGTTCGTGAAGACCACCACGCGAATCCGCGATCTCGATAGCAGAGAGATCAGAGATATTCTCACCACGCTCGAGACGACCTAAGAGCTGGCCACGCACCACGGCCAGCTCTTTATCTTTTGGTATAAAAATGGCCGGTGACGCCGGCCAAAGATTACGAATCTTTTGGATCGCGAAGAGCCCGCATTGCCGCCTCTCTCCGCATCACATCTGCAACTTCGTCCCCAAACATTTGTTCGAGCGTCTCCGGTTCCTCTTTCGCCTTCGGCTCCTCCTTTTTTATTTGCCGAGAGATGTGCTCCATTGCTGCCTGGGTTCTTTTCCTTTTTGCTGAATGATCTTCAGTCACTGCGTTCCGTTCCACTTTTCTCATCGGGCTTCCCTCCATTGAAGCTGACATAGAGGGATTATACCACAAAGCGTTTATCTATCAGCGATGAATTGTTGCTCACACAGCGCGTCAACGATTGCCTTGACGTCGCCACCATCAGCCCTACCCTTCAAATCCCTCATTAAGGCACCAATGAATTTACCGGCATCTGCCTTGCTCGAAACGCCCATTTCGGCCATCTTGGCCTTCGCGACTTTCTCTATCTCCTCGTGCGACATCATCTTCGGGAGGTACGAGCTGATGAGAGCGAGTTCGAGTTTTTCCGGCTCGGCGAGCTCCTGGCGCCCCGCTTTCTCGAATTGTTCGATAGAGTCGCGCCGCTGGCTTGCCGCCCTCCGTAAGACGATGAGCGCATCTTCGTCAGCGAGGATCTCGTCGGGCCGGCGCTTCTTCGCGACCACTTCGTTGGTCATCGCGGTGACAAGCGAGCGTATGGTGCGCAGCCGCACCTCGTCTTTGGCGCGCATTGCCTCGGGGATACTTGCCTTCAGTGTCTCGTGGATGGTCATTGGCTCATTTTAGCACGCAGGCGCTTTTCGGCTTCGACGAGGTCCTCTGGCGAAGTGATCCGTATCCAAAAGGATGTCTCGATCGCCTTGAAGGGAATGCCATCCCTCTTTGCGATAACGACCGCTGTCTGAGGGAGGCCGTATTCCTCGCTGCCTTCGCTTATACGCATCGGAGGGTGGGAAAAGAAACGCTCGTCAAGAAGAAAAAAGTTGGTGTTCATGAGCCCCTTCTCCCCGCGATGATCACCTTCTTTGATATCGACGACCATCCCGGCCTCATCGGTCACGACACTTCCGCCCGCGGCCATTGCATCTGTCGGTTCGACGACAACAATCCAGCCCCCATTTCTCATGCACTTTTCGATATCCTCGCGAGAATAAATATCATCAGCCATCAGCACGAGGAACTGCCCTTGGAGGAGCGGCTGCGCCTTCCACAGGGCGCCGGCTGTGCCGTCGAGCTTTTCCTGGACGACATATCTGATCTTTTTGCCATGCGCACTGTCTCCCAACCTTTCTTTAATTTGATCCCCCTGGTAGCCGACAACGATTATAACCTCATCAACCTCGTCGGGGAGGGCGGCGAGCTTGTGCTCGAGGAGGGACTTGCCAAGCACAAGCAATAAAGGCTTCGGTATAGTCTCGGTGAGCTCTTTCATCCGTGTGCCGCGGCCCGCGGCGAGTATGACAGCCTGCATGGGGAGCATCATAGCAAATAACTTTATTACGATATAATGAATTAATGGATCCGCTCGCCCTCTTACTTATCGTCGCCGTACTCGCGGTCGGGCTCGCCCTAGGCTTCGCCTGGCTCAAGAGGGGCCTCGCGAAGCCCGAGGAGGGGGGCGGGATGATCCTCCTCCAACAGCAGATGCAGGAACTCGCGCGCACTCTCGACGTACGCGTCGCCGAGTCCTCGAAGGCGATGCAAGAGAGCGCGCACCGGCAGTTTTCTGAGTCGAACCGGCTCATCAAGGAGATTACCCAGGAGGTCACGAGTGTGAAGGAGATCGGCCGGCAGACGCAGGGTTTCGCCGAGCAGCTCCAGAATCTTCAAGACATTTTGAAGAACCCGAAACAACGGGGGATACTGGGCGAATATTATTTGGAAACTGTTTTAAAAAACGTACTCCCGCCCGGGATGTACCAGATGCAGTACCCATTTAAAAATGGGGAAATAGTTGATGCGGCTGTCTTCGTAGATAAAAAAATAGTGCCGATAGACTCCAAGTTCTCACTCGAGAACTATAACCGCTATATCTCGTCGCAGGGCCAGGCGCGCGTGGACGCCGAGAAGGCGTTCGTAAGCGACTTGAAGCTCCGCATCCAGGAGACGGCGAAGTATATTCGTCCGGACGAGGACACGATGGACTTCGCCTTCATGTTCATTCCCTCTGAAGGCATTTATTATGACCTCCTCACTAATCAAGTCGGTGGAGGCGAAGAGGAAAATTTGATACAGAGAGCAGCAGGGAGATATAAAGTCATCATTGTCTCGCCGACCTCCTTCCTCGCGTATCTCCAGACGGTCATGCAGGGATTGAAGGCACTCCAGATAGAGCAGAAGGCGGTAGATATTCAAAAAAGGGTAGGGGAGCTCGGCAAGCACTTAAGCTCGTACGAAGAGTTCTACCGCAAGCTCGGGATATCCCTCGGCACCAGCGTCTCTCACTACAACGCGGGTTACAAAGAGCTCGGCAAGATAGATAAAGATGTCTACCGCATCGCCGAGGCCAAGATCGGCATCGAACCGGAACTCCTCGACAAACCGCTAATCCATGACGAATAAGCGCAAGAGCAGGAGTGCCGGGGGCGTGGTGCTTAATCGGCGTGGGGAAGTCCTGGTGGTAAGCCAGAAGGGGACCTCGTGGTCATTCCCGAAAGGGCACGTCGACCCCGGCGAAGACGACCTGACCGCGGCGAAGAGGGAAATTTACGAAGAGTCTGGTGTGAAGCAGCTTGAGCTCCAGGGAGACCTGGGGAGCTACCAGAGGCACCGTATCGCCACAGACGGCGGCGAGGATACTTCAGAGTTAAAAACTATCCAAATGTTTCTTTTTACAACCACTGAAGATGCGCTAGCACCCGTCGATCCAGAGAATCCAGAAGCACGCTGGGTTCCTCAAGACCAGGTCGCGGACTTGCTTACACACGCGAAAGACAAAGAATTCTTCAAAAAACTTAACCTAGACAAACCATAGGGTAACCCTATGTATCACTTGCTGGGCAAGCCTCTTTCCCTTGTTATTTATATAGGGAAATGCTACAATTTTAAGACTATGGAAGTGGCCGTGATCAAGTCGGGCGGGAAGCAGTATGTCGTCTCTAAGGGCGACACCATTGCTATTGAGAAGCTCCCCGGGGACTTGAAAAAGGGCGATGCAGTTGTCTTTGACGAGGTACTCCTCGTCGACAACGGTTCGGACACGACCATCGGGGCTCCGACTATCAAGGGAGCTGAGGTCAAGGGGACCGTCGTCCTCGCCGGACTGGGAAAGAAAATCGAGGTAGTGAAGTACAAGCCAAAGAGCCGTTACTACAAGCGCAAGGGGCATCGTCAGCCGCTCCTCAAGGTGAAGATAAACTCTATTTCTTAAACTCTTATATACATGCAAATAGGCAGATGGAACCATCAGACCGGTGGAGGTCACTCCGGCGGGCACTCATATTCGAAATATTCAAAAAATCCTCAAAGAGGAGGCTTTCGTGGAGCTCGTCCACATGGGCGACCACAATATGGGCGCCCGCCTTCGCGCGGGCAATTCCCGCTACGGCGAGGCAAAGGCTTCGGCTCCTTCGGGCAGACCGAGGCCGAGATCTCGAAGTTCCAGAACAGGGCAGTGGTCACTACCGAGGAGCCGGTCTTCGTCCCCGAACACACGTTCAACGATTTTGATATCAATGCGCACTTAAAGAAGAACATCGCAGCGAAGGGGTATGTGACACTCACACCTATCCAGGACAAGGCCATCCCGCACGCGCTTCTCGGACAAGATGTTGTGGGGCTCGCCGAGACAGGCACCGGCAAGACCGCGGCCTTCCTCATCCCGCTCATCGACAAAGTGATGAAGCAGAAGGGCGAGCGCGTGCTTATCATGGCGCCCACGCGCGAGCTCGCCGTCCAGATAGAGAAGGAGCTCGCGGGCTTCGCCAAAGGGCTCGGCTTCCGCGGCATGGTCGCGGTAGGCGGCGCAAACATTAGCCCGCAAATTTCGCAGCTACGGCATACCCCTGCCTTCGTCATCGGGACGCCGGGGCGGCTTAAAGACCTTATGGAGCGCAAGGCGCTTGATCTCTCTCCCTTCGGCACGGTCGTCTTAGACGAGGCAGACCGGATGCTCGATATGGGTTTTATTGATGACATGCGCTTTATTCTCGGTAAGATGCGCAAGGAGCGCCACACCCTCTTCTTCTCGGCCACGATGGGGAAGGAGATCGAGCGGCTAATCGGCGATTTTCTCGAGAGCCCGGTCGTCATTTCGGTGAAGAAGCGTGATACGCCCTCAAGCGTGGACCAAGATGTCGTCCGCATCCCGGGCGGCCGCGACAAGTTCGATGTGCTTGTCGAGCTTCTCCAGGACCGCGACATGAGCAGGGTGCTTATCTTCGGTCGCACCAAGTATGGTGTCGAGAAGCTCGCGAAGGCGCTCTCGCGCAAGCACATCCACGCAGAGAGTATCCACGGCAACAAGACTCACGGCGCGCGTATCCGCGCGCTCGAGGCCTTCAAGCAGGGGAGGGTGACCGCCCTTGTGGCGACCGACGTGGCAGCGCGCGGCCTCGACATCCCCGCGGTAACCCACGTCATTAATTATGACCTACCCTCCACCTACGAGGACTATATCCACCGCATCGGCCGTACCGGCCGCGCCTCCCTTAAGGGCCGCGCCCTCACCTTCGTCCAAGGTCGTTAGTAAAAAAAGCCGCTCATAAGCGGCTTTCGGTTTCGCGCGGGATAATTTTCTTAACTCAGATAACCCATTTTGTGCCGGACTTCCGGTTCGAAGATGGAAATCATGAGATCGAGCTGGGCATCCGTGAGACAGCACAGAGCGATGGTGAGATAGGTAGAGTCTTCTTCGATCCTGCATTCCTCAGAAAGATCAGAAAGCTCCCCGGAGTCATCGCGTATGAGATTGTGTCGGGCTTCTTCACCCATCTGTCTGAGGATGATGGCTTCTTGTTTAAACGGAACTAACCATTGAGCGGTAAACCTCTGCCAATCGGCGACAGCAAATTTACTAGCCGCTTGTACCATATCTCGAACGCCTGAAGGAACTTCATCCAAAGAGAGCATAACGCCTCCTCCGTTAGGTAACGGATTAATTTTACCGTCGAAATCTTAGATTGTCAAACGATTTTTAACACCAAGTTTCTTTGCGGTTGGTGAGAGCGGCGCGGAGCGTCTCGGCGTCGGAGTATTCAAGCTCCGATCCGGTGGCGAGCCCGCGGCCCAGAACCGAGATTTTAACAGCACTGCCTGCCTGCGCAGGCAGGCGGTAGGGCTTTAGGAGCCCGCGCACGTGGTCGGCCGTGTGTTCTCCTTCGGAGGTAGCAGAGAGAGCCAGCACAATTTCTTTAAGTCCAACCGCAAGGCGTCGCCTTACGGTTGTGATTAGCTCCTTTTCGCGGATGGCGCCCTTGCCCGAGAGGGTTAAGACTCCGCCAAGCACGAAGTAGCGACCCTTGTAGGTGCCGGCGCGCTCAACTGCGGCCAAATCCTGATCCTTCTCAACCAACATGAGGAGGGAATCATCACGCGATTTGTCGACGCAATAGTTACAGACAGCGGCAGATGAGCCGTTATGAAATCGTAGACAGTCGGGACACTGCTTCACGAATTTTCCAAGGGATGAAATAAGCTCGGCGAGCTTAGCGCGCTCCGCGGCAGGCGTGGCGAGTAAATAAAAGACGAAGCGCTTCGCCTGCCGCGGGCCGATACCCGGGAAGTGGGAGAGCGCACGCGCGAGCTCTTCAATGTGGTCCATTAGAACTCTTGCGCCAACTCGCCATAGCCGGCCTTGTCGACCGGCTGGAAGGTGGCGCGCTTCTCGTCGAAGTAGAGCTCGGTCCTGCCCGTGGGGCCATTGCGGTGCTTCTCAATAAGAATCTCTGCTATGTTCGGCCGGTCGCTCTCGGGGTTACGCTTGTCCTCGCGATGGATAAACATCACCACGTCGGCATCCTGCTCGATCGAGCCCGAGTCGCGCAGGTCACTCAAACGAGGCTTACCGCCGCGCTGCTCTACGGCGCGGCTGAGCTGGGAGAGTGCGATGACGGGGACCTTGAGCTCGCGCGCAAGATTCTTTAGAGAGCGCGAAATCTCGGTCACCTGCTGGACGAGAGAGTCGGACGCTTTAGTTGACGTCGGTGCCATGAGTTGGAGATAGTCCACGATAAGAAGGCCGATGCCGCGTTCGCGCTTCAACCTACGCGCCACCGCGCGCATCGCGAGGATGTTATTGCCCGGCTTATCGTCAATAAAAATAGGGGCCTTCGAGAGCGATTCGAGGGC
>Ga0326597_10011226_pt1 | contig 11884 bp, 11 predicted proteins | sample RVTome_12_FD_203789 | JGI IMG/M metagenome (GOLD analysis project Ga0326597, IMG submission 203789) | Soil microbial communities from uranium-contaminated site in the Upper Colorado River Basin, Wyoming, United States - RVT100D185 | ecosystem: Environmental > Terrestrial > Soil > Contaminated >...
GGAGATCGCCCTCGACATGGCCCGAGCCGAGGCCGGGCCCGACGGCGCCGTTCTCGTGGCTGGCTCCCTCTACCTGGTGGGAGAGGCGCGCGACCTGCTGGTCTGATCCGTGTGTCCCCACCCGGAGAGGGGACCACCCGAACGTAGCGAGGGGAGGAGGGAGCACCTCCCGACGCGCTCCCTATGGTCGGCGGCGTCGCTCGTCCTGCTGCCGCGGGGGAACTGGTGAGGATACGCCTGACCATCCTCCCATTACCCTGCCGTCGGACATGGCTATCGAGAACACATTCATCATGGTCAAGCCGGACGGAGTGGACCGCGGGCTGGTGGGAGAGGTCATCGCCCGTCTGGAGCGGAAGGGCCTCACCCTGGAGAAGATCCGAAAGCTCGATATCGACGAGGCGTTGGCGCGCCGGCACTACGAGGAGCACGTCGACAAACCTTTCTTCCCCGAGCTTCTCGACTTCATCACCTCGGGCCCGGTGGTCGCCATGGAGTGGTCCGGCGATTCGGCGATCTCGGTCTGCCGTGGCCTCATGGGGGCCACCGACCCCAAGCAGGCAGCCCCGGGCACCATCAGAGGCGATCTGGGCCTGCTGGTGACGCACAACATCGTCCATGGATCCGACGGGCCGGAGAGCGCGGCAAGAGAGCTTCAGATCTTCTTCGGCTGAGGCCAGTTCGATTAGTGGTTGCCCCACGCTTGGATAGGGTGAAACCAGCTATGGCACAACATCTGGCGGACCCCTACACTCCCCGGGTCATCGCGGGAGTGATCATCGGCCATGGCTGAAACCCTTCTTTCATTCGCCGGCCAGGACATGGCCATAGACCTGGGAACCGCAAACACCCTGGTCTACGTGCGCGGCGGGGGCATCGTGCTCAACGAGCCGTCGGTGGTCGCCATCAACTCCCAGAATGGTCGGGCCCTTGCTGTGGGCATGGAGGCGAAGCGAATGATCGGTCGGACCCCGGCCCACATCACCGCCATCCGGCCTCTACGTGACGGGGTCATCGCCGATTTCGACGTGACCGAGAAGATGCTGCGCTACTTCATCCAGAAGGTGCATCGGAGGAAGTGGGCCCGCCCCCGGATCGTCGTCTGTGTCCCCTCCGGGATCACCCCGGTGGAGAGGCGGGCGGTCGAGGAGGCGGCCTATCACGCCGGTGCACGTCGGGCGTACACCATCGAGGAGCCGATGGCTGCCGCAATCGGGTCCGGACTGCCCATTGGTGAACCGGCCGGCTCCATGGTCGTCGACATCGGTGGTGGGACTACCGAGGTTGCGGTCATCTCGCTTGGCGGCATCGTGGTGTCCCGCTCGATCCGGGTCGGTGGCGACGAGCTCGACACCGCCATCATCGACTGGGTGAAGAAGGAGTACAACGTCCTCGTCGGGGAGCGCACCGCCGAGCAGCTCAAGCTGGCCGTCGGCTCGGCCTGGCCCTACGCCGACGAGCCGTCGGCCGAGGTCCGGGGACGCGACCTGGTCACCGGCCTTCCGAAGACGATCCTTCTCTCCAGCCCTGAGATCAGGGAAGCGATCGAGGAGCCGACTCAGGCGATCGTCGACGCGGTCAAGTACACCCTCGACAAGACGCCGCCGGAGTTGGCGGCCGACGTCGTCGAGCGGGGAATCGTGATCACCGGGGGAGGTGCTCTCCTGGTGGGGCTGGACCATCGCCTGGCTCATGAGACGGGGATGCCCATCGTGACGGCGGCCAAGCCGCTGCAATCGGTGGTGCTCGGCTCGGGGAAGTGTCTGGAGGAATTCGACACATTGCAGAACGTGCTCGTGTCGTCATCCCGGCCATGACCACCCCGGCCCGTCTTGAGCCATGCTGACCTCGAAACGATCCGACCGAGCCCTGCCCACGTTCATCAGCCTCCTGGTCATCGGCGTCCTCCTGATGACCTTCGATGTCCGCCTCGACGGTGGTGGAGTCGTCGGCGTGCTCCGAAGCGGCACGCAGGCCATCGTCGCGCCCATGCAACGACTCGCCTCCTATGTGGTGAGCCCGGTGGCCAACGCTCTCGACAGTCTCTCCAATGTCGCCTCGCTCCGGGAGCAGAACGCGGCGCTGTCGGCTCAGCTCGCCGAGTCCCAGGCCTCGCTGGTGGCTGTCCAGGACCAATTGGCCAAGCTGGCGTTGCTCGAGCAGATCTACGGCCTCGAGACCGACGAGGAGGCGTTGGGAAGGACCATCGCCAACGTGATCGGCGCCGTGGACGCGGCGCTCATCATCGACAAGGGCACCCGGGACGGCGTGCTGGTGGGCCAACCTGTGGTCGACACCAACGGGTATGTGGTGGGCACCGTGAAGAGCGCCAGCTCGGGGAGCGCCACCGTCCTTCCCATCATCGCCACCCGTGAGGGCCTCACCGTGCTGGTCGGGTCTCAGACCGGGACCCTCGTCTCTCGGGCGTTCTCGTCGGATCTCGGGTTGGAGATGGACCTCGACGTGTTCGAGGCCCGCGAGCCGGTGCTGGCCGGCGACCGGGTGCTCACATCTGCCGCCAGCACCGACTACCCGGCCGGCCTTCCCGTGGGTGAGGTGTTGGCCGACGCCTCGCCGGAGTCGACATCTCTGACCGCTACGGTCCGACCGTTCGTCGATCCCGAAGCGCTGCGCTTTGTCGTCGTGCTCGCCTGGCCGCCCGATCCGATCACCGCCGCCACCGATGACACCGTCCCCGAGGTGACCACCACGACTATCGATGGCGAGGAGACGAGCACGACAACGACCACCCCCGAGGAAGATGGTTGATGAGAGGCCGCACCGCGCTGGTCATCGGCCTCATGGTCCTGGTCGCCGTGGTCATCCAGACGACGTTGTTCGGAAGGCTGAGGATCGTCACGCCCGACGTCGTGATGCTCATCGGGATCCTCCTCGCCCTGACCCGGGTCCGGCCCGAGCTGGTGCTGGGCGTTGCCTTCATCTCAGGGCTGATCATGGACCTGCTCGGCGCCTCGCTGATCGGGATGCGGGCGGTGGTCTACACCACGGTTGCCTACATCGCCATCCGCAGCAAGGAGAGGGCCGAGCTGGGGAGAGTGACTATCGCGGTCTGGGTGGGGGTGCTCACCTTGGTCGGCATCGCCCTTCTCCTGCTGGTCGGCACCTTGTTCGGCCAGGCGAGCCTGGTCGGAGATGACGCGGTTAGCGTCATGATCCTCGTACCGTTGGCCAATCTGGCGGTCGCGGCACTGTTGGCACCGTCGTTCGTACGATTGGTCGACCGCGACCGGACAGCACTCAGGTACCCATGAAGTTCGCGCTCAGACTCACGACGCTCGGTGTGGTCTTCGTATCCATGTTGTCGGTGATCGGGTTGCGGCTCTGGTTCGTCCAGGTGGCGGAGGGACCTCAGATCGCACAGGCAGCCGAAGAGGCGACCTGGATAGGCAAGACCTCGTACGCAGCCCGGGGAGACATCTACGACCGCAGCGGGAAACTCCTCGCCACCAGCCGGATGGTGCCGGCGGTGATCGTCGACCGGACCTTCGTCCAACCGGAGCAGCGGGACGGCCTGATCCAACAGCTGGCTTCAATCGTGGGGGCCGATCCGGTGGAGCTAGATGCCATGTACGAGGAGGCCGGGATCAACGGTCGGTTCCAGGTGACGACGGTGTCCATCGAGACGGCGTACGCCATCAACGAGTCGCTCGATGAGCTTCCTGGGGTCGAGGTGGTGAAGGTCCCGGAGCGGGTGTATCTGGCCGGCCCGACCCTGGCTCACGTCATCGGTCATCTCGGGTTGCCCGAGGAGACCGATCTGGCCGCACGTCCCGACCTGGACCGCGACGTGCGAATCGGCAAGCTCGGGGTGGAGAGGATGTACGACGAGATCCTGCAGGGCACCAGTGGCTCGATCCAATACCGGGTCCGACGGGGGCAGGTCATCGAGCAGAAGCCACCTGTGGATCCGGTCCCGGGCAGCTCGCTGGTCCTCAACCTCGATCTCGAGCTGCAGGAACTGGTCGAGGTCGCCCTGGAGAACGGCGTGGCCCTCTCCAACTCGGTCAAGGCGGACGACCGGGCCGACGGCGAAGAGGTGTTCAGCGAGACGCAGCGTGCCGCCGCGGTGGTCCTCGACGTGAACACCTTCGACGTACTAGCCCTGGCCTCGTATCCCGACTTCGAGCCTCAACTATTCGTGGCCGGTATCGACGAGGACACCTTCCAGCAGCTCAACGAGACAAAGGCATTCAACAACCTCGCCGTCAGCGGGCTCTACCCGCCGGCCTCGACCTTCAAGGCGATCACCTACACCGCCAAGCTGGAGGAGAACCTTCCGTTTCCTGTCGACGGCGAGGGTGTCGACGGCGAGCTGATCCATTGCGACGGCACGCTCGGGGGGCTGGGCGAGTTGGCCGATGGGTCGCCGCGGGTGAAGCACGACTGGTACAACCCGCGCGACCTGGGTTGGCTCGACATCCACGGTGCCCTGGCCAACTCCTGCAACATCTACTTCTGGAATGTCGCCCTCGGGACCTGGCTCGAGTACCGAGGGACAGCGAGGGAGAACATCCTCCAGGACTGGGCGATGCAAGTCGGGTACGGGCAGGAGACCGGGATTGATCTGAGCAGCGAGGCCTCGGGTGTCGTCCCCACGCGTGAGCTGTTCGAGGAGTGGAAGGAATACCAGCTCGCGAACCCGGACCAGCCGCCCCGTCTCGAGCCCGACCGGCTCGAGCTGGCCTCACCCTGGCTCGGAGGCGACCTGATGGACTTCGCCATCGGTCAGGGAGCTTTCACCTCGACACCGCTCCAGGTTGCGGTCTCTTATGCGATCCTGGTCAACGGAGGCCGGGTGATGGAGCCGCGTGTGGTCAGGGAGATAGTCGACCCCGAGGGCAACGTAACCCCGGTCGATCAGCCCCAGGCGGTCACGGTGGACATCGATTCCGCCACCCGCGCCTCGCTGCTCGCCGACCTCGGCCGGGTGGTGAACGGTGGAACGGCTGCGGCCGCATTCAGCGACTTCGGCGAGGGTGTGGAGAACGTCGGGGGCAAGACGGGAACCGCCCAGGTCTCGGCCGCCCGGGACAATCATGCCTGGTTCGTCGGTGTGGCTCCCCTGGACAACCCGCGCTATGTCGTTGCCGTCCTCATCGACGAAGGCGGGTCTGGTGGTCAGGTGGCCGCCCCGGTCGCCCGTCACATCATGCAATACCTGATGGGCAACGAGCCGACCGCGATCGTCGAGGGCGAGGAGGCGGACTAGTGGGCTGTCACCTCGCCGTATCCACGAAGGCGGAGCTCTGATGGCTGTGGTCTCCCGTCTGCGCGAGATAGCCGTCGACCGGCGTCACAACAGGTCGGATCGCATCCTGTTCGGGACCATGCTCGCCCTTTCCGGTTTCGGGCTGCTGATGATCTACTCGGCGACGAGCAGCGCCGGCTCGCTGGGGATGGAACGGCAGATGATCTTCGTCGCCGCCGGGCTGACCATCTATGCCATCGTCTCCAACATCGACTATCGGGAGTTCAAGAACTTGATCCCGATCATCTCGGCGGTGGTCCTGATCGGTCTGTTCGCGGTCTATCTCTTCGAGCCGATCAATGGTGCCCGTCGCTGGATACCTCTCGGCCTCTTCAACCTCCAACCCGCCGAGTTCGCCAAGGTGATGGTGATCCTGCTCCTGGCTGCGCTTCTCTCTCCGAGCAACCGTGACGAGGTGGGCAAGCGCCAGCTCACCTGGCCCAACGTGTTCCGGGCGATCCTCATAGTTGCGCTTCCGGCCGCCCTCGTCCTCTTCGAGCCCGACCTGGGAACGACGCTCGTCTTCGGATTCATCCTCTTCGTCATGCTCTTCGTGGCCGGCGCCACCTGGCGGCAGATGCTCGCCCTCACCGCGGCGGCCGCCGTGGGCGTGGTGGTCATCCTGCAACGTGAGTGGCTCGAGGGCTACCAGTTGGATCGGATCCGGGTCCTCTTCCGTCCAGACATCGACCCGACCGGCATCGGCTACACCATGCAACAGTCGAGGCGGGCCATCGGCTCGGGTCAGATCTTCGGCCGGGGGTTGTTCGCCGAAGGGACGCAGACCTCCTTCGAGTACGTCCCCGAACAGGAGACCGACTTCATCTTCACCGCGGTGGCCGAGCAGCTTGGCTTCGTGGGCGGGATCCTGGTCATCGCGGCGTTCGCCGTGATCGTCTGGAGACTGCTCGTCATCGCGGCCAACGCTCGCGACCGCTTCGGGGCCCTGATCGCCACCGGACTGGCCGCGATGATGGTCTTCCACGTCTTCGTGAACGTGGGGATGACAGTCGGGATCATGCCGGTGACCGGCCTCCCGCTTCCCTTTCTCTCCGCCGGTGGGTCCTTCTACCTGGCGATGACGCTGTCTTTGGGACTGGCCAACTCGGTCTGGTTGATGCGAACCCCGGTACCTGGGGAGAATCAGCTCAGCTGATTCTCGTCATGCGACATCGGGCGGCGGCCGTTAGCCTGCCGCCCGATGTACCGACGCGGTGAGCAGGGGTGGGTGGAGGTCATCTGCGGGCCCATGTTCTCCGGGAAGAGCGAGGAGTTGATCCGCCGGGTCACCAGGTACCAGATCGCCCGGGTCCCGGTTCAGACCTTCAAGCCCCGACTCGACGTGCGCTACGCCGACAGCGAGGTGGTGTCGCACTCGAGTCTCAAGGTCGAAGCGATCCCGGTGGAGACTGCCTCCGAGCTGCTCCGTCGGGTGGAGGACAGCACCCAGGTGATCGGTATCGACGAAGGCCAGTTCTTCGACGAGGAATTGGTCGATATCGTCGAGCAGCTGGCTGCGGCGGGGAAACAGGTGATCGTCGCCGGTCTCGACACCGACTTTCTGCGCAGACCGTTCGAGCCGATCCCGACGCTGTGTCACCGCGCCGAGTACGTGACCAAGATGCTGGCCGTGTGTCACAAGTGCGGAGGCCCGGGGATGTACACCCAGCGGATCGTTCGCTCGGATGACCTGGTCGTGCTCGGGGCGCAGGATGCCTACGAAGCTCGGTGCAGGGTGTGCTACGACCCCACCGAGCCGGAGCAGCCCAAGCTCGACCTCGTCGCTGGGTAGGTTCTGGGCTCCAGTGGTCCGCGGCATCAATCGGCCGACAGGCCACTCACTTCTGGTAATCTTGAATGTCCGCCAGACGCGACATCTTCCCCTCTTCGGAGTGTTTCGTTGATGAGCACCCATGCACACCGGCCGCCCGGTGTGGCAATCGAAGGTTTGCACGGCGACCACCCCCTCTCGGGGCTGGCCCCTCGGCGCTGTCTGACGCACCTGTTTGGAGACGGAAGCCCCCGCCAGGATGCATGCTTCCCGATCACCTCGTATATCGAATCTCAGAGGAGTGAGACCACATGGCTCTATTTCGCAAGAAGAGCCCACAGATCGTTCGGAAATCCTCGAAGGAAGGGACCGTCGAGGAACGCAAGACCGTCCGGGTCAAGGGACGGAAGGTAGAGGTCACCAGAGTCGAGGGCCGGCCGGCCCCGGCAAGAACGCCCAAGAAGGAGAGACGCCACCAGCCCTCGGGGAAGGGCGGCGCCAATCGGGGCAGGAACGGGGTCTCCACCTCAAGAACCAGGTCGCGACGCCCTGTCGATGACGAGGTGATCGTCCCTGTCGAGACCGGGCGCAAGCAGATGCTGGTCCGGGTGAGCAGGGGGCAGACGCAGATGGTCATCATGGAAGGCCCGGTCCTGGTAGAGCACTACGTCGCTCGTGAGGACTCTGGCTCCGTTGCCGGGAACATCTACCTGGCCAAGGTGCGCAACGTGCTGCCCGGTATGGAGGCGGCCTTCCTCGACTTCGGCGCTCCCAAGAACGGCGTGCTCTACGCATCGGACGTCGCGGCCGAAGGGAAGGGGAACGGACGCTCGAACCGCCGCATCGAGAACGTGCTGAAGGAGGGCGACGAGGTCCTGGTTCAAGTCACCAAGGACGCCATGGGGGCCAAAGGCGCCCGGCTCACCGGCATGCCATCGCTCCCGGGCCGGTATCTGGTCCTGGTTCCGGAGTCGGACAGTATCGGTATAAGCCGCAGGCTGCCCGACGACGACAGGTCACGTCTGCGCGACGTGATCAACAAGGTCCGTCCCGAGGGCTACGGGGTGATCGTGAGAACCGCGGCCCTGCATGCCAGCGCCGAAGAGCTCGCCGCCGACATTTCCCGTCTCCGCAAGGTATGGGACCAGATCGGGGAGGAGTCCGAGACCGGAGGCGCCCCCCGTCTCGTACATCAGGAGCCCGATCTCCTGATCAAGGTGATCCGCGAGCATTTCACCGCCGACTTCCGAAAGCTCTTGATCGATGACGCCAGGGCGTACGAGACCGTGGTCAACTATCTGCGTGGCACTGCGCCCGACCTGGTCTCGAAGGTGCAGCACTATGTCGACCAGGTGCCGCTGTTCGAGCGGTATCACGTCGACGACCAGCTGAAGAAGGCACTGGATCGCAAGGTGTACCTGCCCTCTGGTGGTCACCTGGTCATCGATCGGACCGAGGCCTTGACAGTGATCGACGTCAACACAGGGAAATTCGTCGGCTCGTCGAACCTGGAGGAGACCGTCCTGCAGAACAACCTGGAGGCGGCCGAGGAGATCGGTCGTCAGCTGCGGCTGAGGGACATCGGCGGGATCATCGTCATCGACTTCATCGACATGGAGACGATCGACAACCAGCAGGCAGTGTTGCGAAGGTTGAAGGAGACCCTGGCCAAGGACAAAACCCGGACCCAGGTGTTCGATGTCTCTCATCTCGGTCTGGTCGAGATGACCCGGAAGAACGTCTCGGCCGGTCTTCTCGAGCAGTTCTCGTCCAAGTGCGAGGCATGTGGCGGGCGCGGCATCATCGTCCACGATCACGCCATAGTCTCCGAGGACCTGGTCATCGAAGCCGCCATCGGCGACTACGAGTGAGTAGGACGCTCTTTGGCGATTGCATGTAGCACCCTGTAGAATCACTGCTTCTACCCCCTTCCCAGAGGTTTGACCATGTACGCCATCATTCGCGCCGGAGGCAAACAGGCCAAGGTGCAGTCGGGTGATGTCATCGAGATCGAGCGGGTGAAAGGCGACGCCGACAAGCTGTCGTTTGCCCCATTGCTGGTCGTGGACGACAAAGGCAATGCGGTGTCGGATCGCGAGATCCTGGCCAAGGCCTCGGTGACCGCGAAGGTTCTCGGTGAGTCGCAGGGCCCGAAGGTCGACATCTTCAAGTACAAGAACAAGACCGGCTACCGTCGCCGGCAGGGCCACCGCCAGAAGTACACCCAGATCGAGATCACCGAGATCAAGCTGCCCGGCGCGACCAAGGCCAAGACCACCGCAACCAAGCCGCCCGCCAAGTCGGCCGACGAGAAGCCGGCGGCGAAGACCGCGGCCAAATCCACCAGCAAGTCGACCGCGAAAGCAACGGAGACCAAGTCCACCAAGCCGGCCACGAAAGCCAAGACCGACTCGTCCGAGGAGGAGTGAGATGTCAAAGACAAAAGCAGGCGGTTCTTCCAAGAACGGTCGCGACTCCGCAGCCAAGCGGCTCGGATCGAAGGTGTTCGACGGCGAGTTCGTCAACGCCGGCGCCATCCTCGTGCGTCAGCGCGGGACCAGGATCCATCCCGGCGAGAACGTGGGCAAAGGCAGCGACGACACGCTCTTCGCCACCTCCGCCGGCACCGTGAAGTACGGGTCACGGGCCAACCGCCGTCTGGTCAACGTCCTGCCCGAGTGATCTCGCACAACTAGCTTCCGGTCGTGTTCGTCGATCGGGTTCGTGTCAACCTCCGCGCTGGTAACGGCGGTGCGGGGGTTGTCTCCTTTGTCAGGGCCAGGGGCAAGCCGAAAGGCAAGCCGACCGGTGGCAACGGGGGCCCCGGTGGCTCTGTCTACCTGAGGGCGAATCCTTCGGTGGCCACGCTTCTCCGCTACCAGCGCAATCCCCACTACGCCGCCGGCCACGGCACCCACGGGCAGGGGGACCTTCGACACGGCAAGACAGGAGAGCCGCTGGTCCTCCCCGTCCCTCTCGGGACGACCGTCTACGACGACGACGGGACGGTGATCGCCGATCTGGTCGAGCCCGGTCAGCAGGTAGAAGCGGTTCGAGGTGGGCGGGGCGGGAGGGGGAACGCCGCTTTCGTCAACCCATCCAATCGGGCGCCTGGTGTGGCCGAGCAGGGTGAGTACGGACGTGAGGAGTGGTTCACCCTCGAGATGAGGCTTCTCGCCGACGCGGCCCTGATCGGGTTTCCCAATGCGGGAAAGTCCACCTTCATCTCCAGGGTCTCCGCCGCCAAGCCGAAGATCGCCGACTACCCGTTCACGACGTTGGAGCCCAACCTGGGTGTGGCCAGCTTCGACGGTCGCGAGCTGGTCCTGGCCGACATCCCCGGGCTGATCGAGGGAGCAGCTTCGGGGAAGGGTCTGGGCCATGAGTTCCTTCGCCACGTCGAGCGAGCCCGGGTCCTGGTGATCCTGCTCGATCCGTCGCCGGCCCAAGAACGGGCCCCGGCCGAGCAAATGGACATCTTGAGTCGAGAGATCGCCGACTACTCGTCAGACCTGGCGGCGCGGCCCCGAATCGTCCTCCTCAACAAGTCCGACCTCGGCGACGTGCGCGACCTCGCCGCCTCACTCGGGGCCAGGCCGGTCTCGGCGATGAGCGGGGAAGGGGTCCGGGAGGCACTGCACGCCATCGCCGACCTGGTCGACGAGGCGGAGCGTGCGGCGCCCCCGCGCAGGGGCTTTGTCCTCCATCGTCCCTTGGGCCCAACATTCACCGTGCGGCGGGAAGAGGGTGGGTGGCGGGTCGAAGGTCTCGCCGCCGAGCGGGCCGTCGGGTTTGCCGATCTGACCTTGCCCGAGGCGGCCGATATGGCCGCGGTGCGTCTGTCCCGTCTCGGTGTCGACCAGGCCCTGCTCGAGGCAGGGGCGGTCGAAGGGGACGAGGTCAGGATCGGCGACATCTCCTTCGAGTTCGTCCCGGAGCAGGCATTCGAGGAGGAATAGGGGACGGCGGAGCCGTCCCCGTCTACGTTTACGTTCTACGTCTTGCGCACAGTGCCCGCGTGGCGCCCTGTCCTGGGAGCCGGTTATCTGCGCCGGAGACGGTCTTGAGCAGCTGAAGCGCCGGCGCTTGGCCGCAGCGTGGGCTCGACCGTCATCCGGTGAAGAGCGCGGTCGATTCCTTGATATCTCTCGAGAGCGAGAAGAAGATGATGTGATCGCCGGCCCTGATCACCGTGGACCCGTCGGGTACGAACGTGGTCCCGTTGCGGGACACGCCACCGATGATCACTCCGACCGGAAGCCTCAGTTCGAACAGCGTCTTGTCAACCGCCTCGGATTGGTCGGCCACCTCGATTTCGATCGCTTCGGCATCGGTGTCGGAGAACGTGGCCACCTGCTCGATCTTCCCGTGACGAACGAAGCGCAAGATGGCGCTGGCGGCCATGAGACGGCTGGACACGGCGGCATCGATCCCCACCCCAGACAGCAGCCCGACGTATGGGATCCGGTTGAACCGGGCTATCACCATGCCGGCACCCGAAGCCTTGGCCACCAGGCATGCGAGGAGGTTGACCTCATCCCACCCGGTCAGGCCGAGAGCCACGTCCTTTTCCCCGAGGTCGAGCTCGCCGAGGACCTCGGGATCCGTGGGGTCATCATTGATCACAAGTACCTTCGGATACTTCGACGCCAATCTGGCCGCTTTTGTATTGTCATCGTCGACCAGCACGACGTCGAGCCCTCCCCGCATCACGGCGCGGGCGGCCAGCTCGGCCAGACGGGTCCCGCCCATGATCACGGCCCGGTCGATGTGGCGGCGCTTGACCCCGATCAGCCCTGTCGCCCGGTCGACCATGTCGTCGGTGGTCATCAAAAGGGCGTGGT
>Ga0326597_10011227_pt1 | contig 11884 bp, 9 predicted proteins | sample RVTome_12_FD_203789 | JGI IMG/M metagenome (GOLD analysis project Ga0326597, IMG submission 203789) | Soil microbial communities from uranium-contaminated site in the Upper Colorado River Basin, Wyoming, United States - RVT100D185 | ecosystem: Environmental > Terrestrial > Soil > Contaminated >...
ACCACGCGGTCCCCGTCCTTCTCGCGGACGAGGCGGACAGGGACCGAGCCAACCCGCGTGCTGACCTACTCCTATCCCCTCCCCACGTGGGGGAGGGAAACACTTCGTCTGGGCTCGCTGTCCTTTCACCCTTGTCCCTCCCCACTCTATCGGACTCCGCGGTAGGCCCGGGCGGTCTTGCCCCGGACCACGGAGAGCCGCTTCAGGTTGCGGTCGATCAGGTCGATGCGCTGCTGCACGCACGCGGCGGAGCGGAGGGCATCTTCTGGCGTGTTCAGGACGTAGTCGAGCAGCTGATCCACCGTCGTCGTCGCCACGTGCGTTCTCGTGTCCGAGGAGCCGTAGTAGATGAAGACCTCGCCGCTCGGCCGCGACACGACACCGTTGCAGAAGAGCACGTTCGAGACGTCCCCGATCCGTTCCTCTCCCTCGGGTGCCATGAAGTAGCCCCCGGGGCGGGCGATCACCTTCCACGGTTCGCGCAGGTCGCACAGAAAGGCGTAGAGCACGTAGCGAAGGCCCGCGGCGCATCCGCGCACGCCATGGGCGATGTGCAGCCAGCCCTCGGGCGTCTTGAGGGGAGGGGCGCCCGCCCCGTTCTTGGCCTCCTTGACCGTGTGGTAGACCTTCGGATCGACGATCGTCTCCTCGTCGATCTGCGCCGCCTCCATGGTGTCGCACCGGGCGAACCCGATGCCCCCGCCCCGGCCCGCCTCGAGAAAGCTGTCCTGGGGCCGGGTGTACAGCGCGTATTGACCCTCCACGAACTCGGGGTGGAGCACCACGTTGCGCTGCTGGGCCGAGCGGGACACGAGGTCGGGCAGCCGCTCCCAGCTCGCGAGATCCTTCGTCCGCGCGATGCCCGCCTGCGCCACCGCCGCCGACGTGTCTCCGGGGGCGGCTTCGGGGTCGCGGCGCTCGGTGCAGAAGATGCCGTATATCCAACCGTCCTCGTGAAGGGTCAGCCTCATGTCGTAGACGTTTGTGTCGGGGACCTCCGTCTCGGGCATCACGACCGGGTGGTCGCGGAAGCGGAACCCGTCGACCCCGGTGTCGCTCTCGGCCACCGCGAAGAAGCTCTTGCGGTCGGCGCCCTCGACCCGGGCCACGAGGCAGATCCGTCCCTCCCACTCGATCGCCCCTACGTTGAACGCGGCGTTCACGCCCAGCCGCTCGAGGAGGAGGGGGTTCGACTCGGGGTCGAGGTCGTAGCGCCAGTGGAGGGGGGCGTGGGCCCCGGTGAGCACGGGGTGCGCCCAGCGATCCACCACGCCGTTGCCGGTGCGGACCCGCTTGTTCCTCCGCTCGACGAGCTTGAGGTGCTGGTCGACCTTCCGGCGCAGCGCCTTCTCGAAGTCGAGCCGAGCCATGATGCGCGCCTCCTTCCCGCGGGCGTGCGATGAGGTCCGTCGAAGGTGAACGTATGCTCGTCCGCCTCTTTCTGTCAATGGACCGCGGTTCGCTCCAGGCTCCGCGCGCCGAGCCCCGCCGCGCGCCGGGACACCGGACGGTCGAGCGGGTCTCCTCGGGACCGACAGTAGAATCGCAATCGTCGCCGCCTCGTTGAGGACGGCCGCGGCCCGGACCTTCTCGGCAGCCGGAGTCGTCCCGAGATCTCTCGAGGCGTGCGGTCGATCGTCGTGACGCCGCGAACCGACAGGAGGAGCCTCCTTTCTTGGAACCGGTCATCGATGTCATCAGCCCCGTCTTCGGCCTCGGCCTCCTCGGCTATCTCGCGGCCCGCTTCGGGTGGTTTCCGGACGCCGCGGCGGAGGGGCTCGCCCGGTTCGTGTTCGACTTTGCCGTTCCTCTGATGCTCGTTAGGGTGCTCACCCAGGCCCAGCTGCCGGATGCCTTTCCCTGGCCCTTGCTCGTGAGCTTCTACGTGCCCGCCGCCGCGCTCTTTGCGATGGGAATGCTGGTGGCCCGCCACGTGTTCGGTCGAGACTTCATGGGGCAGACCATGAGCGGTGCCGGCTGCTCCTTCGGCAACTCCGTCCTCCTCGGCCTGCCCCTCGCCCTCTTGACCTTTGGCGAAGAGGGAATGGTGCCGTACTTCATCCTTCTCGCGGTCCATGGCCTCGCTTACCTCACGGTGACGACGCTGCTGCTGGAGTACGGCCGGAGGCAGGATCACCCGCGAACCCGCCTGCCCCTGGGCGTCGTCAAGGGCCTGCTGACGAATCCCATCATCCTCGGCCTCGCCGCGGGCGTGATCCTGAATCAGATCGGGCTGACTCTTCCCGGACCCGTCGACCACACGCTGGAGTACATGCAGCTCGCGGTCACGCCGTGCGCGCTCTTCTCGCTCGGCGCCTCGCTCGTCCAGTGCCGGATCGCGGGCCGCCTGCCGGAGCCCCTGTTCCTGGCGGCGGTCAAGAACGTGGTCATGCCGCTGATCGTCTGGCTGACGGCGGTGCAGCTGATGGGGCTGCCTGCCCCGTGGAGCCGGGCCGCCATCCTGCTGGCGGCGCAGCCGACCGGTGTCAACGTCTACCTGTTTGCCGCCCGCTACGCGGCGGCGCGGGAGCTCGTCACCACCACCGTCTTCCTCTCGACGTCGTTCTCCCTGCTCTCACTCTCCGTCGTGCTGTACTTGCTCCAGACATTGAGCTAGCCGGGCGGGCGAGGTCTCGGTCGAGCACGGCATCGGCTCCGACGGGGCGGACCGGGCGCCACCGGCTCCCTACTCCAGCCCCCGCTTCCGCAGCATGGACTCCGCTCGCGCGAGGTCCTCCGGGGTGTCGACGCTGAAGCAGACGAACTCGTGATCCGCGCATCGGGACTCGACGACCCGTATCCGGTGTCCGTTCTCGAGCGCCCGGAGCTGCTCCAGCGACTCCACCCGCTCGAGGAGCGTCGGCCGAAGCCGGGAGAACTGGACCAGGAAGTCGCGACGGTAGACGTACAGACCCACGTGCTCGTAGACGGGATGCGGGACGTCCATCCGTGAATAGGGGATGAGGGACCGTGAGAAGTAGAGGGCGAACCCCTGGTGGTCGACCACGACCTTCACCACGCTGGGATCCTGCATGTCCTCGGGCCGGGAGATCGGATGCATCAGGGTGGCCATGGGCAGCTCGGGATCGTCGACCATCGGCCGCACCGCCTCCTCGATCATCGAGGGATCGATGAACGGCTGATCCCCCTGGATGTTGACCACGATCGGGGCGTCGGCGATACCGGAGTCGGCTCGCTGCACCACCTCGGCGAGACGGTCCGTGCCGCTCGCGTGGTCGGGCGAGGTCATCACCACCCGCCCGCCGAAGGCCTCGACCGCCTTCGCGATCCTCTCGTCGTCGGCGGCGACGACGACGGCGTCGAGCACCCCGGCCTGGAGCGAGCGCTCGTACACCCGCTGGATCATCGGCGTCCCGCAGATGAGCTCGAGCACCTTCCCCGGCAGACGGTTCGAGGCGTAGCGGGCAGGGATGACTCCAGCGACTCTCGTCATCTCAGATCTCTCCTCGGAGGGCGTGAGCCGCCGCGAAGGGCGAGCCCATACTAGCGGATTCCAGGGACCGTGGCCCACGGCGGGGGCGGCCTCCGGCCTCACATCCGGGCGAGGTTCGGCGCGGACACGATCCCTCCGCCGGGCGACCCCGGCGACGGGGCGTTGTCCACGACGGACGGATCGGGCATCATCTCGGCGCGAACGGCGGCAGCGAACCATGCAGCGACGAGTTGACACCGAGCTTGCCCCGCCTTCTGGTGCGAGATGAAGGCCGACTCCCTCGGGTGCGCCTGCGCAGCCCTGCTCCTCGCCGCCGCCTCCGGCGCGTGTCGAGCCGAGTCCGGTCCCTACCCGTCGCGTGAGATCAAGCTGATCGTCCAGGCCGCGCCCGGGGGCCTCTCCGACACCGTGTCCCGCGTCATGGCGAGCCTGATCGAGCGCGACCTCGGAGTGCCGGTGGTCTGCGAGAACAAGCCCGGTGCGAGCGGGGCCCTGGCCTTCTCCTACGTGACGCGCCGGTCACCGGACGGGTACACGATCGGCCACGGGCCCGTCGAGATCGCCATGGTCCGTGCGCTCGGCTTCGCCGACGTGGGACCGCGCGAGATGAGCCTCATCTGCATGGTCTCGAAGGTCCCCCCCGCGCTCGTCGTCCAGCAGAAGTCGCGTTGGGCAACCTTCCCCGCCCTCGTGGCGGACGCGGCGGCCCACCCCGGCGAGCTGATCGTGGCGAACTCGGGCGTGGGGTCCATCTGGCACTTCAACGCGCTCCTCCTCGAGCACAACGCGCGAATACACGTGACCCACCTCCCGTACGGGGGCAGCTCCCCCGGCCTCGTCGCCCTCCTCGGCGGGCACGTCGATGCGGTGATCGCCGGCGTGAGCGAGGTCTTCCCCCACGTTCGCTCCGGCCGCCTTCGGGCGCTCGCGGTCTTCGACGAGGAGCGCTCGTCGGTCCTGCCCGACACGCCGACCGCTTCCGAGCTCGGATACACGATGGGGGCCCCGGCCTGGAGCGGCTTCTACGGACCGGCCGGCCTCCCCGGGGAGGTGCGCGTCCGTCTGGAGCGGGCGTTTCGCGATGCCTTCGAGACCGAGGAGTGGAGGACCCTGTGTCGCGAGCGCGGCCTCGTGCCGCGCTTTCTCGGCCGGGTCGAGTTCGAGGAATACGCCATCGAGCAAGAGCGGCTCTTCGCCTCCCAGATCCCGACGCTCCTGCAGCTCGCGGGAGCGCCGTCCTCGTGAGTCGCCGGGAGCTGGTCCTCGGGGCGTCGTTCCTGGCGTTGGGGATGGGCCTCGTCGCCAGCTCCTACGCTCTCCCCTCGGGACTGGGACGGCTGCCCGGCCCCGGCTTCTTTCCCCGCGTGATCGGCGGGGTGATGGTGCTGCTGTCGCTCGGGCTGCTGGGGCAGGCGCGACGGGCCACCGAACCGTTGCGCCAGGGGGCGGGCGACCTGAGGACGGTTCTCCTCGTCCTGGGACTGCTTGCGCTCTATCTGCTCGGCTGGGGAATCGGGCCCTTTGCCGTGCGGACGGCGCTCTTTCTCCTCCTCCTGCTGCGCCTCCTGGGCCAGCCCTGGAGGACAGGGGTCACGCTCTCGCTCTCGCTCACCGCGGTCGTGATCCTGGCTTTTCGGATCGGCTTGCGCGTTCCCCTGGAGTGAGCTGTGGGAGCCGACTTCCTCGCCGGTCTCCACGCCACCCTCCAGCCCTCGGTGCTGGCGTTCCTCCTCGCCGGTGTCGCCCTCGGCGCCGTTTTCGGCGCCCTGCCGGGCCTGACCGCCACCATGGGAGTCGCGGTGCTCACCCCGCTGAGCTTCTGGGTCTCGGCCGAGCAGGGACTCGCCATGCTGCTCGGGATCTACTGCGGCGCGCTCCCCGCCGGCGGCATCCCCGCCATCCTCATCAACGTCCCCGGCACCCCCGCCTCGATCGCGGCGTGCTGGGACGGCTATCCCCTGGCGCAGCAGGGCCGTGCCGGCCTCGCCCTCGGCGTCAATGCCCTCCTCTCGGCGCTCGGCCAGCTCGTGAGCATCCTCTTCCTGGCGGTGGCCGCGTTTCCGATCGCGTCCTTTGCCCTGCGCTTCGGGCCGTCCGAGTACTTCGGCCTGACGCTGTTCGGCATCAGCCTGATGGCCGGCGTCTCCGGACGCCGGGTGATCCCGGGCCTCCTCGCGGGGATGCTCGGGCTCGCGCTCTCCCTCGTCGGGCTCGACCCGATGACCGCCTACCCGCGATACAACTTCGGCCTCTCGGAGTTCCTCGACGGCATCTCGTTCGTGCCGGTGATGATCGGTCTGTTCGGCGTTTCCGAGGTGCTGGTCCAGATCTCGGAGCGGCGCGAGTCGCTGGTGGTCGACGCTCGCGGTCTCGGGCGGATCTTTCCCGGCGTCGCCGAGTGGAAGACGCTGCTCCCCTCCGGGCTCGCCGGCGCCGGCATCGGGACGCTGGTCGGCGCCGTCCCTGCCGCCGGGGGCGACATCGGCTCGGTGATCGCCTGGGAGCAGGCGCGCCGGTTCTCGAAGGACAAGGACGAGTTCGGCAAGGGCTCCCTGAGGGGGCTCTCCGCGAGCTGCGCCTCGTCGAACGCCGCGATCGGCGGCGCGATGACCACGATGCTCACCCTCGGCATCCCGGGCGACGCCGTGTCCGCGATCCTGATCGGAGCCCTGCTCACCCACGGCCTGCAGCCGGGGCCGCTCCTCTTCCGTGATCACCGGCCATTCGTCTTCACCATCGTGTGTCTGCTCGTCTTCGCGTCGCTCTTGACGATGCTCGTGGGCCTGGTCGGGGCACGCCCGCTGGCGCGGGTGCTCAAGGTCCCCAACTCCTGGCTGTGGACGGGGATCCTGCTCTTTGGCACCGTGGGCTCGTACGCCCTCAACAACGCCGTGGTGGACCTGTGGGCAATGTTCGCCGCCGGCGTAGTGGGCTTCGTGCTCCGCAAGGCCGACGTGCCGCTCGGACCGCTCGTCCTCGGCCTGATCCTCGGGCCGATGATGGAGGCCAACCTGCGGCGCGCGCTCATCCTCAGCCGCGGCGACTGGATCTTCACCCTGACCCAGCCGATCACGCTCTTCTTCCTCGTCGCCACCGTCGCCTCTGTGGTCCTGCCGCTTCTCCGCCGGCGTCGGGCGTCGCCCTGAGCGCGGCCCCGCCGGCCGGCGATGTCGCCGGCCGGCGTGGAGACCCGTGGCCACGACGCCTCAGGGTCCCGTCACCGCCTCCAGGCGGCCGGCCCTCCAGCGGGCGAGCCCGACCGGCCTCTCGTTGCGCCCGAGCGTGTCCCAGCGCAACTCTCCCGCGACGCCCCTCCAGGGGGCGAGCGCGCGCAGGGTGTCGCGAATCCGCGCCCGGTTGAGACCGGCCCCGCGCACCGCGGAGGCCACGAGCCGAACCGAGTCGTAGGACCAGGCCGCGGCGTAGTCGGGCGGCTCGCCCCACCGATCCTGGTACAGGCCGACGAACGCGTCCCACCTCTCCGACGGCTCCCACAGCCGCGGAACGAGCGCTCCCTCCGCCGAGGCTCCCGCCGCGCGGAGGAAGGTCCGGCAGGCCAGGGTGGCGCCCCCGATCACGGTGCCGCGGAACCCCGAGTGGCGCAGCCCGGCGACGAGCCGGCCGGCGGAGATGGCCGGAGCCACGACGACCACGGCGTGGGGCCCGGCCTCGAGGAGCCGGGGGACGAGGCCCGCCACGTCGAGGTCGGTCGGGTCGAACTCGACGACGGAGCGGGGCGTGAGGCGCCGGGCGGCGAGATCCCGCCTCAGGGTGACGAGAGCGGCGTGGGCGTCGTGGTCGGCCGCCGCCGCCACCACGAAGGCGCGGCTGGCTCCCGCCGCCTCGAGCGCGTCGACGAGAACTGGCGCCTGGCGCGCGTCGGAGGGCACACACGAGAAGAGCCAGGGCACGTTTCCCATGTTTGCGGTGGCGTCGGTGCTCCCGGAGCTGACGAGGCTCAGGCGCGCCTTGAGCGACACCTGCTCGGCGAGATGGGCCGAGGCCCCGGAGGTCGCCCCGAGCAGGGCCCACGCGCCTCGTTCGTAGACCAGCCGCGTGACCTCGACGATGCCGGCCGCCCACGGGCTGTCCGACCACGCCGGGACGAGGTTGAAGGGCTTCCCCCGGCAGCCGCCGGCGCGGTTCTCCTCCTCGAGCGCGAGAGAGGCCCCCCGCCAGAAGTCGCCCCCTTCGGGGTGGTCGGGATCTCCCGGCCCGAACCAGCCGAGGACGATCTCCTCGACGTCGGGCGCCTCGACGTCCCGGCCGGGGCCGCGGTAGTCGAGGGGCTCCCGTCCCGCCTCCTTGTATGGCCGCGGGGAATCGTTCCCCATCCCATCGTGGCGACCGGCACCGCCGTCGTTCCGAGCCGGCACGCGCGGCACGACGGTCGCCGGCTCGGGCGCGGACCAGCAAGTCGCCCTCGGGATGACGGAAAGGGCGACGGCGGCCACGAAGCCCGCGCGGATCACGGTGACTCGCAGGTCGCGGAGTGTCGCGGTTTCACCGCCTCGCGGCGTCCGCGGTCTCGTCCCGGTTCAGCCGGTCTCGCGGCGGGATGTACCCCTTGGGGATCGCGAGGTCTTCCCGCGTGAAGTAGGTCCACTTCCCTCCCTCGAGCTTCGCGAGGGTCGTCTCTCCCACGTCGTCGAGAGCGGCCGAGAGACGGATCTCCCCGGTGACCCCGGGCCAGGGGTGCGGCAGGGAGGCGATGAGGTCGCGCACCTTCGCCCGGTTCAGGCCCCCGACCTGGATCGCCCAGACAAGCATGTTCATGCCGTCGTACCCGTGGGCGGCGTAGGTCTCCGCCTCGGTCCCGAAGCGCCGCCGGTAGGCCTCGCGGAAGCGCTCGAGCCGCGCGCTCTTTCGCGCGGGGTTCCACGGGTAGGCGGCCACCACGCCCTGGGCGTTCTCTCCCGCGAGGTTCACGAACTCCTCGGAGACGGTCCGGTCGCAGCCGAAGAAGGGCTGCGTCATGCCCATCGCCCGCATCTGGTTGAGGATGAGCGCGCCCTCGACGGCGTCGCCCCAGTGCACGACGGCGTCCGGCCTCACCGACCTCACCCGCTCGAGCTCGAGGGCGAAGTCGGTCTGCCCGACCTTGTAGGCCATCTCGATCGGCACCGGGTGGCCCAGACGCCGGCTCGAGTCCTTGACCTCGCGCACGCCGAAGCGCCCGTAGCGGTTGCTGGCGCGGATGATGGCCACGCGCTCGAGCCCGAGCTTCCGGTACCAGTAGTCGGCGAGGAGGTACGCCTGTTGCCGATCGTCGCTGATGACGCGCGCCACCCAGGGGATGTTCGTCTCGATGAAGGTCGGGTCGGTGTCGCCGCTGTTGATCATCAGGACCTCGGCCTTGAGGGCCACCCGGATCGCGATGTGGCTGTTGGCCCCGTCGATCGTCCCGAGGATGCCCCACACTCCGTCCTCGTAGGCCTGCTGGACGATCTCGTTGCCCGAGGATCCCCACAGCCCGTTGTCGTTGCTCACCACGAGCTCGAAGGGGACCTTTCGTTTCAGGTAGCCGCCCCGGGCGTTCCACTGCTCGACCGCGAGGCGCGCGCCCTGGAGCATGGGGATCCCGAGGGTCTCCTCGTGGCTGCGGCCGCCGGTCGCGACCGAGACCGTCGGCATGATGGGTCCGATGAACCCGACTCTCACCGTGTCGACGTGGGCGGGCTCGGGGATCGCCCGCCCGGCGCCGGTGTACGCCATCTGGAGGAGGAAGTTCTCCTTCCAGGGTTTGACTCCGCGGAAGGGCTCGACGTCCACCGAGGTGTTCGCGTAGTTTTCGTCCTTCTGCAGGGCGACGTCGGGGACACGGTAAGCGCCGGCCGCCTCGATCCTCGCGATCATGTCGAGGACGGCGGGATCGTCGAGAGGGATCCAGTCCGGCCCTTCCGCTCCTGGCGTGGCCTCTTCTTCGGCCAGAGCCACGACGGCCGGGACCATGACGGTCACGACCGCCAGAACGAGCAGTAACGGTATGCGGCGTCGCATGGCTACCTCCCCTCCGTCATCCGAACGAGCAACAGCGCGAGACTGTTGCGCATGCTCACATCCCCTCCGTCATTCCGAGCCCGCTGCCGTGGGCGTCGGGTGAGGAATCTGCCATTCGAGCGCGTGGATCCCTCGCGTCGCGGCCGGACGGGACGCTCGGGATGACAGAACGGGAGCGGCCGGACGGGACGCTCGGGACGACAGAACGAGAGCGGGCGGACGGAGGCTCCGCGGAAACCGCTCCCGGCGTCGCGGCCAGCCCCGGCGCCCCCGGCGCCGGGGTGCCGAACGCGTACTGCGGCCGGTCCTTCAGCCCCGGGTAGTAGCCCTCGCCGATCCCCCACGCGAGGCCCTTTCCCGTGCCGATCCAGATGTCGTTGCCGTCCACGTCGGCGGTGATGGTGAAGCTGTGCGGGAGCGAAGCTGGCGTGTCGACGAGCTCCACGACCTTGCCCGCCTTTGTCACCTTCGCCCGCCCGCGCCCGGTCTCGGGGTCCCGGGTGTAGACGACCCAGGTGTCGCCGGGACCGTCGACCACGACTCCAAGCCCCTTGTCCGAGCAGTAAAGCGCCTCGCCCGCGCTGCGCGCCTTGACGAAGTTGTTGAAGTCGGACGGCATGCCCCCGTCCTGCTCCGCGTAGCCGCGCCAGTGACGTCCGTCGTAGCGCGACCCCCCGAAGTAGGTCGAGATCCACAGGACGTCCTCGACGAAGCTGACCCCGGTCACGATGACGTGGTTGATCCCGTCGTCGCGGTACAGGTCGATCTCCATCTCGCCGTCGGGATCGAGGTACTCCTTCCACCGCCCCGTCTCGAGGTTGTACTCGAGGACGCCGCTGCCCCAGACCGCGAGGTAGATCGTGTCGCCGCCCGGGTAGTCGACCCCGTAGTTCCAGATCTCCTCCATCGGGGCGTTCTTCTCGGTGAAGATCGACCACTCTCCCGTCTTCGTGTCGTAGCGGGAGGCGCCGGCGGTGGTCGCCGCCCAGACGAACTGGTGCTCGACCGCCACCCCGTACACGACGTCGTTGACGAGCCCGCTGTTGAGCTGGTTCCAGTGGTCGAAGCGTCCCCCCGACAGCCGCGAGAGACCGCCGCCGAAGAGGCCGAGCCACACGTCTCCGGTGACCTCGTCCACGTCGATGGCGGTGACGACCTTGAACGGCAGCCCGTCCTTCTCCTGCCAGGTCCGGACGACCTTTCCCGAGGGCTTGTCGATGAGGGCGAGGCCGTCCTCGGTCCCCACCCAGACCCGTGGACCGTCGACCTTGACCGACATGATGTGGTCGCTCGGCAGACCGTCTTCGACGGTGAACTGCTTCCACTGCGTGTAGACGTAGGGAAGCCCCGCGGCGGCGCCGGGGGCGTCCTGGGCCGGGGCGGAGACGGCCAGCGCTCCCCCGAGGAGCGCGGCCACGATCGTTCCCTTCTTCATCGGATCCTTCCTTCTCGGGGCGTCGTCGTGCGCCTGGTGTCCTGCCACCGAAGTGTCACTGTCGGTTCCGGCCGGGGCGGTTCGGCGGCCACCCCGCCTGCGGGCGCGCAGCTTCGAAGTCCAACTGCGTCCTCGTCGGGGACCCCGTCCGCCGAGACCGCCCTCCGGTCCACCGTCGCTGACACGACATCGGTCACCGAACATTAGAGGGTCTTCAGGAATTCGATCAGGTCGTTGAGCTGGTCCTTGGTCATGTCGTTCGTCACGCCGTGCTGGTCGTAGGGGTTGAACCGGGTCCAGATCTCCTCGAGGGTGTGGGCCATCCCGTTGTGGAGGTAGGGCGCCGAGTCGTAGATGTTGTTGAGGTGTGGCACGTCGAACTCCCCGCCGCGGTCCGAGGGCTGCTGGGTGCCCACGTCCTGCTTCGTACGGTCGGTGTAATAGGGCGCGAAATGGCAGGTCACGCAGCGGCCCCGGAGCGGGATCTCCCGCCCGTCGTTGGTGTAGAGCCGCTCGAAGAGCACCTTGCCTCGACGCTGCGCCTCGGTCAGCTCCGCCCCGAGCGGGCGGTAGCGGTTCGGCGGCCGGGGCACGGTGACGGTGTAGTCGTTGAGCGCGGCGAGCTGGGCCTCGGTGAACGGTTGGATCCGCGTGAAGAACACGGCGAGGCGCGGCCCGCACTGCCGGGCCAGGCTCACGTTCGTCCCCTCCCACTTGAAGGGGTCGGTGTCGTAGATGCCGCGCAGCGTGCGGTTGTCGACCGGGCTCACCCCGATGCCGTCGGCCTCGATGTCGTAGGTGAGCCCGTCCACGTGCCCGTCGGGGTGGCAGCTGTGGCACGAGAACTGCCTCTGGAAGGCGATGTTCGCGCTGTGGAAGAGCTGCTCGCCCGACCGGATGTGGCTGACGAAGCCGGGCCCGCCGAGGTCCACCCGGGCCGCCGGCTCGAGGCGGGCGACGTCGATCACGGTGAGCGAGTCGTCGAGGGAGTTCGT
>Ga0326597_10011228_pt1 | contig 11884 bp, 13 predicted proteins | sample RVTome_12_FD_203789 | JGI IMG/M metagenome (GOLD analysis project Ga0326597, IMG submission 203789) | Soil microbial communities from uranium-contaminated site in the Upper Colorado River Basin, Wyoming, United States - RVT100D185 | ecosystem: Environmental > Terrestrial > Soil > Contaminated >...
CATGCCGCCGCCGCCCATGCCGGGCATCGGCGCCTTTTCCTTCTCGGGGATATCGGTCACCACGGTCTCGGTCTCGAGCAGGAGAGCCGCCACCGAGGCTGCGTTCTGCAGCGCCGAGCGGGTCACCTTGGCCGGGTCGATGATGCCGGCCACGAACATGTCGGTGTACTCGCCCTTCTCGGCGTCGTACCCGTGGCCCGGCTTGAGCTTCCGTACCGCGTCCACGACCACCGAGCCCTCGAGGCCGGCGTTGATAGCGATCTGGCGGAGTGGTTCTTCCAGCGCGCGCCGGAGGATGGCCACGCCCACGGCCTCGTCACCCAGGACCTCGAGCTTGTCGAGAGCCGGGGCCGCGTGCACGAGGACCGAGCCGCCACCGGCGACCATGCCCTCTTCCACGCCTGCCCGAGCCGCCGACAGGGCGTCCTCGATGCGGTGCTTCTTCTCCTTGAGCTCGACCTCGGTGGCCGCGCCGACCTTGAGCACCGCAACTCCGCCGGAGAGCTTGGCCAGGCGTTCCTGGAGCTTCTCGCGGTCGAAGTCGGACGTCGTGTCCTCGATCTGGAGCTTGATCTGGCTCATGCGGGCCTTGATGGCCTCCGGCGAGCCCTTGCCGTCCACGATGGTGGTCGTGTCCTTGGTGGCCGTAACGCGTCGTGCCTGGCCGAGGTCTTCGACCGTCACGCTGTCGAGCTTGCGGCCGACCTCCTCGGAGATGACGTGCGCGCCGGTCAACGTCGCGATGTCCTCCAGCATGGCCTTGCGGCGGTCGCCGAAGCCCGGGGCCTTGACGGCCAGGACGTTGATGGTGCCGCGCAGCTTGTTGACGATCAGGGTGGCCAGCGCCTCGCCGTCCACGTCCTCGGCAATGATCAGGAGCGGGCGACCCAGCTGGACCACCTTTTCGAGCGCCGGGAGCATGTCAGCCACGGCGCTGATCTTCTTGTCGGTGACCAGGATGTAGGGCTGGTCGAGGGTGGCCTCGAGCTTGCCGCCTTCTCCACTGGTCGCCATGTACAGGCTGATATAGCCGCGGTCGAGCTGCATCCCGTCGACGTACTCGACCTCGGTCTTCAGACCCTGGGACTCCTCGACGGTCACGACCCCGTCCTTGCCAACCTTGCCCATGACCTCGCTGATGAGCTGGCCGATCTCGGCGTCGCGGGCGCTGATGGCGGCGATGTGGGCGATGTCCTCCGGGGTGGCGACCGGCTTGGACAGGCGCTTGATCTCGTCAACCACCGCGGTGACGCCCTTCTCAATACCGCGCTTGATGCCCATCGGGCTGGCACCGGCGGTGACGTTCTTCATGCCCTCGGTGACGATGGCCTGCGCGAGAACGATCGAGGTCGTGGTGCCGTCACCGGCGATGTCGTTGGTCTTGGTCGCGACCTCCTCGAGCAGCTGGGCCCCCATGTTCTCGTAGGGGTCCTCGAGCTCGATGTCGCGGGCAATCGTGACGCCGTCGTTGGTGATGGTCGGCGCCCCGAACTTCTTGTCGAGGACGGCGTAGCGGCCCTTCGGGCCGAGCGTGACCTTGACCGCCTCGGACATCTTGTCGATGCCGCGCTTCAGGGAACGCCGGGCCTCTTCGCTGAACTGGAGTTGCTTGGCCATGGTGGTAGTTAGGTCCTCCGAAACTGAAACGGGCTATTCGATGACGGCGAGGATGTCCTTCTGGGACAGGATCAGGAGCTCCTCTTCGTCGAGCTTGAATTCGGTTCCCGCGTACTTCTGGAACAGGATCTTCTGGCCGACCGCGAGCTCCATCGGCTCTCGGGTGCCGTCATCCAGGGTGCGGCCGGGGCCGACGGCCAGGACGGTCCCCTCCTGGGGACGCTCCTTGGCGGTGTCGGGGATGACGATCCCGCTCTTGGTCATCTCCTCGCGGGCGGTGGGCTTGACGACCAACCGATCTCCGAGGGGCTTGAGCTGGGTGGCGGTGGCGTTGACCGAAGTGGCCATGAGAGCCATGTCCTCCTGATATGGACCGATGCCGGGCGGCACCGTCAAAGGCGTTGGTCATGCACTCGTGTTGGGAGCGCCGGGTGGACCGATGCGATCCGTACCCGTTTCCGGGTTCTGGCACTCAACCAGTGAGAGTGCTAAAGGGAAGGTATCAGGTGCGGGGCGCGACTGTCAAGACGAGACCGCCGCCAGTCGGCGATAACTCGCGCCGGCGGCCGCGGCCACGTCCTCGGGGCCCTCGTTTCGCAGGCGCGCAATGGCGGCCGCGGTTCGCAGGACGGTGGTTGGCTCGTTGCGGCGATCGGGCACCACGCCGAGATACGGCGAATCCGTCTCAATGAGCAGGCTATTCGGGGCGAGGGTCGCGGCCGCTGCGCGTGGGCCGCGATTGGCGCGGAAGCTGACCGGCAGCGCGAACGAGATGAGGTACCCGGCCGCGGCCAGCGCGGTCGCCATCTCCGCATCTCCCGAAAAGGCGTGGAGAATCCCCGGCTTGCTCGGGACATGTGGGGCGTGGTCCCTGAGGGCCGCGGTCACATCGGCGTGGGCCGCGCGGTCGTGGACGATGACGGGCTTGCGGACGCGCGCTGCCAAGTCCAGCTGGCGCGCGAAAGCATCCCGCTGCACCACCGGCGCGGAGAGGTTCCGGTAGAAATCCAGCCCAATCTCCCCCACCGCCCGCGCGGCCGGGTCGGCGACCATACGCTCGACCGCCTCCCAGTCGGCGGGGGTAGCCGCGGCCACGTAATGCGGGTGAATCCCGACCGCTGCGTCGAGCAGGTCCGAGTGGCGGGAGGCCAGCGCCAGCGCCGCCTCGGACGAGGCGCGGTCCCAGCCGGGAACCAGGATCCGGACCAGTCCCGCCGCGCGGGCGCGTTCGAGCACTGCGTCCAGGTCGCGGGCGAAGGCCTCGTGCTGGAGGTGGGCGTGGGCGTCCACGATCCCCGGCAGCCGGTCCGGGACGACGAGGCGCGTCAGGGCAGCGGGACCGCCTGGTCGACGACCCACTCGTCGGCATCCACCTCGACCCGGGGGAAGAGCGGCGCCGGCGGCCCGGTCCGTCGAGGACCCGGTTCTGCCCCCCAGGTCAGGAGCGTGTCGAGGCCGGGGCCGCCGGCGCCGCGGTCGTCATACGCGGGTGGGGTCCCGACCTGGCCCAGCAGGTCGGCGGCCGCGCCGGGGCAGAAGGGCGCCAGCAGGTGGCCCAGGATCCGGCACGCCTCCCCCAGGGTGGCCAACACGGCGCCGGTGCGCTCGGACTCCCCTGCCTTGTGGAGGGCCCATGGGGCCTGCGACTCGGCGTAGCCGTTGGCCGCGCGGGTCAGCCTGGCCAGAGCGGCGAGCCCTTCGTCGAAATGGAGTCGCTCCACGGCGGCCCGGTAGTCGGCCACCGCCGCCTCGGCTGCGGCTCGAAGCTCGGCATCGGTATCGCCCAGCTTGACGCCGCCCAGGTCCGGGAGATGGCCGTCCAGGTATCGGCCTGCCATGGAAACCGTCCGGTTGACGAGATTGCCGAGGTCGTTGGCCAGCTCCGCGTTGTACCGGCGCACGAGGCCCTCGGCGGTCACGTCGCCGTCGCGGTCGAACGGGATCTCGCGCAGGACGAGGTAGCGGACGCCGTCCACCCCGAACAGGCCCTGCGCCACAGCCGGGTCCAGCACGTTGCCCCTAGTCTTGGACATCTTCTCGCCGCGCATGAGCATGAAGCCGTGGGCGAATACCTGGCGCGGCAGCGGCAGCCCAGCGCTCATCAACATGGCCGGCCAGTACAGGCAGTGGAAGCGGGTGATGTTCTTGCCGATGACATGCACATCGGCGGGCCACCAGTGGGCGAATGCCTCCGGGTCGTCCGGGAAGCCGGCACCGGTGACATAGTTCGTGAGCGCGTCGAACCAGACGTAGATGCGGTGCGCCGGGTCGCCCGGGAACGGGATGCCCCACGTTCCGCCGGCGCGGCTGATGGAGAAGTCCTGGAGCCCGTCGCCGAGCCAGCCCAGCACCTCGTTGCGGAACGGTTCCGGTTCGCAGAACGACGGATTGGACCGATACAGCTCCTCCAATGCCGACTGGTACTTGCTCAGGGCGAAGAAGTAGTTCTCCTCCTCCAGCCACTGCAGCTCCAGGGTCGGGTGGTCCGGGCAGCGCCCGTCGACCAGCTGGCTTTCGGTCTTGAACTCGTTGTCGCCGGCGCAATACCACCCGGCGTACGTGCCCTTGTAGATGTCGCCGGCGGCCTGGGCGCGGCGAACCATCTCGGTCGAGGCGCGGGCGTGGTCGGGGTCGGTGGTGCGGAGGAATCGGTCGTAACTGATGGCGAACCGATCAAACCCGGCCTGCCAGTTGCCGGCCCACTCGTCGACCAGCGCGCGTGGCTCCACCGCACGCTCCTGCGCCTGTCGTTCCAGGTTGGCGGAGTGCTCGTCCATGCCGGTCAGGAAGCGCACCTCGCGCCCGGTAAGGCGCTGGTAACGCACCAGAACATCGGCCCCAATAGCTTCGAACAGCGAGTGCAGGGCCGGGCCCGGGCTGGGGTAGAAGATGGCAGTGGTCAGGTAGAAGCGATCCGTCACGCGGCCGGCACTCCGTGGGGACGTGCCTTGGGCCAGTACAGCTCCTTCCGGATCTGCTCCGGCGGGAAGCCACGGGCGAGCGCAATGGCCTCGACGGCCGTGATCATGTCGGGGTTGCCGCACAGGTACAGGGTCGTGTCGGCGGGGGTCAGGTCATGGAGATCCAGCTCGTCCCCAACCACGGTCTCCACCCGACCGGTCAGCCCCCGCCAGCCGGGGTTGTCCGCCGGGCGGGACAGGGTGGCGGCGTAGTGGAGCGGCAGCTTGCCATCGGCCTCGATCTCGGTCAGCCACTCGCGCCAGGCCAGGTCGCGCTCAAAGCTGGCCCCATGCAGAAGGTGGATCTCGCGACGCTCTCCGTGCGCCAGGAGCGTCTCGATCATGCTCATGTATGGCGCGAGGCCGGTCCCCGAGGCCACGAACAGGGACCGGCGGCCATCGTCCTGGAGCACGAATTTGCCCTTCGCGCCCTTGATCCCGATCGTGTCGCCGACCTTGAGCTGCCAGAGCAGCGGGGTGAACTCCGCGCCCGGCACCAGCCGGATGAAGAATTCGTACTCGGACAGGTCGTCGGCCGGCGAGGAAATCGACATCGGCCGCTGGACGACCTTCCCCTCTGGCCCGATCAGCGCCAGCGTGGCGTACTGGCCGGGCGTGAACGGGAACGGGGCGTCGGTAGCGGAGATGCCGACGATCACCAGCCCCTCGGCCACCTCGTCCCAGCGGCTCAGCCGCCCGTTATATGGGTACTCCTGCCCCATGGTCGCTCCTGGAAGTCATCGCAGCCGCTGGCGAGGACCGCCGATGCGGACCGATTGGCCACGGACGGCCAGTATATCGGCGCCCGAAGGTGACGCCGGGAGCCCTCACGTGCGACCGTCCTCACGTTAGGAGAGTCGGGCAATGCAGGCCCGGCTCACCTGGGCACGCCAAAGGTGACGCGCGCACCGATGCCGGGCAGCGGCAGCGACTCTCCTTCCGCCTGAACCTCGTCGCGTTCCTGGCGCGACAGTCGCCGCCACAGCTCGATCGTGAGCGAAGCGTGCACACGTCGCCATGTCCCGACAATTTCGCCTGCCACCAGCACGGCGCCTGGCCAGACGCGCGTCGTCCAGAGGCCGCCTTGGCGATCTGCCTCGGGCACCAGGAGGTCGCGGTCGGCTCCGTGGAGAAGGAAGTACGGGTCGCCACTGGGAAGAAGCCGGGCAGCCGCCGACGAGCCAGTTGGCTCGCGAAACGTCCGCTCGTCATCGCTCAGGATCCACCCGTCGCCGATCGGCGTTCGCACCGGCGTCAGCGACGGACCAAGCGCGTTGAACGCCACCCGGGCTCCCTTCGTCGCGATGCCGGCCCACTGGCCAAAGGCCGCCGGCGTGGAGGGTCCGAAGACGCGAAGGTACCGGCGCGCGAGCTCCAGCCGGGCCGCCTGTGGGTCGACATCGGCTGCAGGCAGCGTCCAGACGGTCGGCTGACCCGCGCCGTCCCAACGAATGACAACGGTGCCAGTCGCGGCGGCGTATCGAAGCCGATTTGGGTGCACACCGAGGCCGCGCCCCGCCTCTCCATAGGTCATCCTCCGGCCTCCGAGGAAGGCGTGGAGGCGGGCAGCAAGGTCCTCGGCGCGGCGCCGTCCCTTGACGTCGTCCGGCAGCCTCCCGAGCGAAAAGGCTGGAAGGTCGCGCGCCGGCACGACGTACGCAGTGAACCGCGGTCCCCACAGCTGGACGAGCGATGGGTCCTCCCAGGTCGAGGGTTGCGTTCCCTCCACACGCGCATGGATCGATAAGAGCGCAGCGCGCGGCATGCTGTCCTGCAGCCCGGCCCAGGCCGCACGACGGAGGGACGTTCGGCCAGGCGGGAGGCGCTCATCGAGCGCCTGGACCTGGCGCCGGAACGAGAGGATCTGCGCACGGGTGAGGTCCAGCTGCCTCGTCACTTCTCCGCCCGTCTCAATCGCTGATGTCTTCCTGTGCCTGGACGGTCACCAGGGTCGCAGTCCCCGCATGAACGAACCCATGCTGCTGGCTAATCGCGGGGTCGGGCCGGAGCGCGATCTCGACGAGGCCCGGCGCGATCCGGCCGAGCGTCGCCCCAATGTGCTCATCAGCCCCCGCTTGGCGAAGCTCGAGCGAATGCGCTCCTGGTAGTCCGCGCTGTCAGGATCGAGTACCACGTCTAGCCCGGCTCCGGAACTTGGTCGCCCTAGAGTGCCAGAGCCGCTCCGTGCCGGGGCTCACTTTGGCGGTTCCCAGCGGCTTCGTCCCGCTGACGGGTCTCCTGGCGCGCCCTCGAGATCGACCAGCTGGCTCTTGCTACGTGCAAACGGCTGGTTGTGGCCGGCGACGCCAGCCGCTCACCGTCTCTCGGAGCGGTCACGCTGCTATCGAGCGCGGGTTTCGCCCTCAGGCGAAGAACTCATCGAATGCCGAGGTGTCGTCGATCAAGGCCCAGAAGGCGGAAACCTTGCCGGCATCGTCGAAATGGCAGACCTCGGCTCCGAGTTGGCTGAACGCACGCCCCTCGCGTCGATGGTCGTAGCGGACGAGGGCCACGGCGTGGGTGTCATTTGCGACGACGTCGTGAACCTCGATCTTGAACGACTCGAGGCCTGGGATCACTCGACGGAAGAAGGCCAAGACCTCCTCCTTCCCGCGATGCGCGCCGGCGTTCGCACCGCGTCCCGGTACATGCCACACGATGTCATCGGCCAGGGCGTCCGCTGCCCAGTCGGTAGCGCCGCTGCTCCCCAGCTCGTACAAACGACGAAGCGCGGTTGCGTTCGGGTGCTCGGCCATGACGGCGCTCCCTTTTGTATTAGGGGTTTCCGCGGGAAGTATGCGCGCTACGACGCCGGGGTTAGCCTTGCCAACCCGTACCCCCGGGACCCAGGCGATGGCGGCGGGTGTAGCCGATCACGTCTGGACCTGCGAGGAGATCGCAGCGCTACTGGACTAGGCTGGTGGCCCCCGGGCATGAAGAACGGGCAGCGGGAGCCTGTACCTCCGAGCCGGGTTCCGAAGGGGCAAACGTCAACTTCGAGCCAGTGCCTGCAATGCGGTGCCTTCCTGACTCCGAAGCATAAGTGTGACATTAGGGACCTAGAGGCTCGACGTACTGGGTTGCGGAGGCCCTGGATGATCGACGGCTGAAACTGATGCACTACCGCCCGACGCCAGCCTGGTGGCGGGCGCCTACCGGCGCCTTCGTAGGTGCAAACTTCCGCTTAGTACGCCTATTCCGCCGTTGAGTGGGCCGGATTCCGCGGCCAGGCGAACGCGGCTACCGGCCGGGCGTCTGATCGCGTTTCGTGTAGCGCACGAGGAGACCGCTCGCGACGAGAAGAGCAAAGCCAACGAAACTCAGGATGCTGCCTGAGGGTCCCGGAATAGTCGTAGCAGTGTCTGGCAGGTCCATGCCAACGCCGAAGAGTGCAAACACATGGCAGCCTGTATATGGATCGTCGAGGATGCCGGAAACGACGTAGACCCCAGTCTCTACGTCAGGAACGGTGAACGATCCAGTTCCGACGAATCCCGGGTACGTGTTGCCCTGGAAATCAACGGATGCGGCGTGCCACCGTAAGTCGCCGACGACGGTCGCGCCCGGAATCTCGTCACACCGAGCAGGCTCGGGACTGGCTTCGTGCGCATTCTTCGGGATCAGGAAGAGCTGGCTCTGCTCCGATCCGCCGATCAAAACGCTGGCATCGACGCGCAGCGCGACCTCCGCACCGGGCTCGCCGGACGTCGCGCTCATATGGACGACCTGGAACGCTGCCATCGTCGTCCCGGCGGTTGCGAGGGTCCCGCCCACTGCCAGGACCAAGGCAGCAAGCGCGCAGCGGTTCACCGTTCGCCGTCCGTCCATGGATCATTGAACGCTCTAACTGGCCCTGCTGTCACGACTAATTCTATGGCGACTTCAGGAATTGGCCACAGATCTCGGCCAGGCGGTCCCAGGTCACGACCGAGCAGTTTTGGAGAAGCCGCCGCGGCGGCGGCTCGTTAGCATCAGGGTGACGCATCAGATCTCGCAGAGAGGAAACCTCCAATGACCGACGCACAGAAGTCCGTAAAGCGCACGACCGGTCGCGACACGACGTCCGAGGGATGGACGGACGAGGAACGAGCCGCGATGAAGGAACGCGCCCGGGAGCTGAAGACGGCGAAGCGCCGCGGCAGCGCGGGCAAGGCGGACGGCGAAGCCGACGTGCTCGCGAAAATCGCCGCGATGCCGGAGTCCGATCGCGCCATGGCCGAGCGCATCCATGCGGTCATCAAGGCCAACGCGCCAGGCCTCGCGCCGAGGACCTGGTACGGGATGCCTGCCTATTCCAAGGACGGCAAGGTCGTCTGCTTCTTCCAGGCCGCGGACAAGTTCAAGTCGCGGTACGCGACGTTCGGCTTCAACGACGACGCCAAGCTCGACGAGGGCACGATATGGCCGACCTCCTGGGCGCTGACAAAGCTGACCGCCGCCGACGGGAAGATGATCGGCGCGCTCGTGAAGAAAGCGGTGCGCTGAGGACTGAGCTCGCACTGGGCCTGCCTCGGGCAATATCTTGTCGCCCGTGCCGCGCGACCCGAACATCCCGGACGCATTCGACGTCTACACGCTCATCCTTCTCCGTCGCCCGGCCGACGCGCCGGAGATGTCCGACCACGAGCTCTATGCGCTCCAGGCGCAGCACCTCGCCTACCGCGCCCAGCTACGGCGCGAGGGGGTCATCGTCGTAAACGGCCCGCTCGGCGAACAGTCTGACGTCGCGATGCGCGGCCTTTCGATCTTTGCCTGCGACATCAATGAGGCGAAGCGCCTGTCGGATGGGGATCCTTCGGTGCAGGCCGGGCGCCTCGCCTACGACGCGATGGAGTGGTGGGTCGCGGCGGACTCTATGGCATTCCCGGACGCGAACCGACCGGTAGGCGAGCGGCGGGTGATGCCGGACGACTGAGCGATGGACCTCGCTAGGTTCCAAGGAGTACGTGCGACCGCATGGCCCTTGTGCGCCCGCTCCCGCCGCTCTACCCTGCGAGGACACGGTCGGAGGCGGACGCCAAGGCATCGCGTCGGCCGTTGCGGCCGAGGAGGGTCTGATCATGACTCCCAGGCGATGGGGCGGCGTCGCGCTAGCGTTCGCCCTCCTGCTTCTCGCCGGCGCGCCGGTTACAGCTATGCCCGGACCGCGGGCCACGGATCATGCGCCGGCGGCGGATATCGGACCCTGGAGCCACGTCGGCACCGGGCCCTTGGCCACATCGACGACCTTAACCGCCTCCGTGCGATACCCGGCCGCCATCAGCGCCGACGACCTGCTGATCCTCAGCTGCCAGGGCAGGCGCAACACGATGCGGTGGTCCGCCCCGCAATTCGAGCGAATCGTTGTTGACAACTTCGGACCAGCCGGACTTCGCTTCACGCTCCTCACCCGTTTGGCGACTGGCGGGGAGTCGGGCGCGACGCTCTTGGTTCGCAACACGACCGGCGTTAACGGCTGGTCGTGTGCCATCACCGCCTTTCGGGGTGGCACACCGACCGATTCTCCGACCGAAAACCCGCTCAATATGCCCTTCGACGGCGGAGGATCCGTCCAGCCCGCATCACCGGCAAATCGAGTGATGCGGGAATTCGAAATCGGGACGTCTGACATCGAGGGCTGGTTGACGACGCACTGGTTCGCATCCGCCGATGACAACGTTCACGGGCAGCCCTCGCATGGCACCCTTGCGTTCGGCGGAACTGCCTACGACACGACGGTCGGCACCGATCACGCGTCGTCAATGGCATGGCACGTCGGCACAAACCCTCCCTGCTGGCCTCCCGAGTCTTGCCCGCCGCCCCTTCCCAACCCGTTCTCGGAGATCACGATGCTCCAGCGAGCGAACGCGTCCGATTCCTATCTCACTCTGACGGTTGTCTTTGCAGCCTGTGATAACTGGGAACCTGGGCCGATCTGCCCCTAGGCTCTGAGCTCCGGTCTCTTCTGGCTCTCGGCCCGGGGTCACGCAGCGGGTTACATCGCGACGACTGCCTCGAGGGGCTCGTCCGATGCGCCGTCGACCGGCGCAGCAGCCGCGTCCTCGGCGGCCTGGGCCTCCTTGGCGTATTCCTTCTTGCCGCGGCCGGACAGCATCTCGAGTGAGTTAGTCACGACCTCGGTCTTCCAGTGGCGCTTCCCCGCGTCGTCGTCCCACTGGCGGGTCTGCAGGCGCCCTTCAATGTCGACCAGCTGGCCCTTGCCCAGGTGCAAACGGCGGGTTAGTAGGGTCGGGCCGGGCGAATCGGTTGGCCGGTACGCTACCTGATCGGCTCGACCCTGAAGGCCGGGTGGTCGGCGGCGCCGGGGCGCCGGTCGAAGTCCCTCTTGATTGGGTCGAGCTCCCTCTTGATTGGTCCCAACCTGGCGAGGTAAGCAGCGATGACGCGGTCGCGCTCGTTGCCGTCGACCTCGATCGCGATGAAGGCCTGCGTGCGACCCTTGCGGCGCAGCTCACCGCGACCCGCCGCTCGAAGGTTGCGAGCCCAGTCCGTGACCCCACCAAACGACAAGAGATACCAGGTCCCGTCCACCTCGACCGGGCTGAGCGTGACTTGGAGTGGGGTGCCAGTGCGCCGGCCCGGGACCTTGAGGACGGCGGCGATCCCGACCCATAACCAGATGGGCCGGGCGACCCGACGGATGAGCGCGACCGCCCGGGTCGGCGAGAGCGCCGCGCTGACGACCTGAGGTCGCTGTTCCATCGCCTGGTCTCCGTTGCGGTGCCAGGGTCGCGCAGATCGCGAGTACCCGGCCGGCCCCGCCGAGTATGCGCTTTTCACCGACTCGCCCCCATCTGACGACTGCCACGGCCGAGGTCACATCGCGACGACGGCCTCCAGGGGCTCCTCGGCGGCGCCGTTGGTGACGCCGGTCGCCTCGTCCTGGACGGCCTGGGCCTCCTTGGCGTATTCCTTCTTGCCGCGGCCGGACAACATCTCGAGTGAGTTCGTCACGACCTCGGTCTTCCAGTGGCGCTTCCCGGCGTCGTCGTCCCACTGACGGGTCTGCAGGCGCCCCTCGAGGTCGACCAGTTGGCCCTTGCCCAGGAACTGGCCGCAGATCTCGGCCAGGCGGTCCCACGCGACGATGGCGTGATATTCGGTCCGCTCCTCGGCGCCCGTGCCGCGATACTCGTTGGTGGCGATCGTGAAGTTGGCGACGTGTTTCCCGCTCGGGAGTGTGCGCAGCTCCGGGTCGCGGGTCAGCCGCCCAACCAGCAGCACCTTGTTCATGGGTAGTTCTCCTCCAGCCCGCCAGGGCTTATCGGCTCACCCGGCGAGTGGGCGGCGCGGAGAAGCTATGACGG
>Ga0326597_10011229_pt1 | contig 11884 bp, 10 predicted proteins | sample RVTome_12_FD_203789 | JGI IMG/M metagenome (GOLD analysis project Ga0326597, IMG submission 203789) | Soil microbial communities from uranium-contaminated site in the Upper Colorado River Basin, Wyoming, United States - RVT100D185 | ecosystem: Environmental > Terrestrial > Soil > Contaminated >...
ACGGGCTGGGCGCCGGCGTGGCGACGGGCCGCGCCGTGACCTGCGCCGTCTGTTCGAGGTCGATGCCCGCGAGCTTGGCCGCGTCGATCAGCGGGTCGTAAGTGGCGTTCTGCGCCTTGTCGAGGCCGTCGATGCTGTAAAGGGACTTGAGGGCGGCCTTGCCCGCATCGGTGCCGGCGTAGTCGAGCAGGGCCTTCTCGATCTGGGCGCGCAGCTCGCTGGGGAAGTTCGCGCGGACCGAGACCGTGTCGTTGGGGATGGGTCCGGCGGTGTAGATGCGCTTGGTCTTCTCCTTGATGTCCGGGAAGGTGGCCACGAGCGTGTCGCGCACGTCGATGAAGGAAGCGGCGCCGTCGACCTGGCCCTGGTACACGGCCAGGATGGCCTTGTCGTGGCCGCCCGCGAAGATCGTCTGCGAGAAGAAGCTCTTGTAGTCCTGGCCGGTCTCCTTCTTGATGCCGACGATGGGGTAGAGCGTGCCGGACGTCGAGAGCGGGTCCACGAACGCGAACTTCTTGCCCTTGAGGTCGGCGATCGAGTTGATCCCGCTATCCGCCCTGACCACGATCTGGCTGTTGTAGGTCGTGCTCAGCTTGCCTGTCTCGTCCTTGCGCAGCGAGGCGAGCATCACGTCCGCGCAGTTCTTCGAGTGCGCGGTGACGTAGGCGAGCGGGGCGAGCCAGGCCACGTCGATCTGGCCGGCGCACATGCCCTCGATCGTCGCGGCGTAGCTGGTCGGGACCTTCACGTCCCACTTGAGGCCGGTCGCGCGCTCGAGCGAGGCCGCGATGGCCTTGCCGCTGGTGGTGATGCGCGCGGTGTCCTGGGACGGCACGAAGGCCATCACGATGGGCCGGTCGAACGAGCCCAGGCGCGGGGTCTTCGCCGGAGCCTGGGTGGGCGCGGCGGTCGCGCCGCTGGTCGGGGCGGGCTGCGTGGTCCCGCCGCACGCGGCGACCACCAGACCGAGCACAAAGGCCAATGCCGTAGGCACGCGCAACGTGCGAAGCATGGGTATCCCTTTCCTCCCTTAGCGTGTGGAAGCGACCGTATGATAGCCCTCGACCAGTGCCGTTCCTCGACAGGCTCGCGACCGCCTCGCGAGCGCGCGACAGCATCGTGTGCCTGGGACTCGACCCCGAACCGGAGCGGATCCCCGATCACCTCGGCGGCGGCGCACAGGCTGCCGTGGCGTTCCTGCGCCGCGTCATCGAGGCGACGAGCGACCTCGTCTGCTCCTACAAGCCGAACCTCGCCTTCTACGAGCAGTACGGCCAGGCCGGCGCGGACGTGCTCGCCCTGACGCTCCAGGCCATCCCGGGCGGGATACCCGTGATCCTGGACGGCAAGCGCGGCGACGTGCCCAACACCTCGGCCGCGTACGCGCGCGCACTCTTCACGGAGCTGCGGGCGGACGCCGCCACCGTGTCACCCTACGTGGGCCTCGACTCCGTCGCGCCGTTCTGCGAGCTGGGGTACACGTTCGTGCTCGCGCGCACCAGCAACCCCGGCGCGCGCGACCTCCAGGACCTCGACGTCGGCGGCAGGCCGCTCCACGAGGAGGTGGTCCGCCGCTGCGTCGAGCGGTTCCCCGCCGACCGCTGCGGCTTCGTCGTGGGCGCGACGTATCCGGCCGAGGCGCGGCGGCTCCGCCAGCGGGCACCCGACCGGCTCTTCCTGCTGCCGGGGATCGGCGCCCAGGGCGGCGACGCGACGACCGCGATCGCCGCGGCGCTGGACGCCGGTGGCGGCGGGGCGCTGCCTGCGGCCTCGCGGTCGGTCCTGTACGCCTCCGACGGGCGTGACTTCGACCGCGCCGCGGCGCAGGCGGCCCGCGAGCTGCGCGACGCGGCCAACGTGGCGCGCTCGCGAGCCGGTGCCTCGGCCTGATGTTCGGCATCGGCACCGGCGAGCTGCTGCTCCTGGCGATCATCGCGCTGCTCGTCCTGGGGCCCGAGCGCATGCCGAAGCTGATGCGCGACGTCGGCCGGACCGTGGGCGACCTGCGCCGCACCAGCGACGAGCTGCGCGGCGAGCTGCTGAGCGCGGACCAGGCCATCCGCCGCGAGATCAGCCTCGAGCCGGCCGCCAAGGAGGCCCCGGCCACGCCGGAGGAGAGCAAGGCCGCGGCCGCCGGGGCGACCATGGCCGCGACGCAGGCCGAGGTCGTCACGCCGGCCGAGCTGGCCGCGCCGGCAGCGGAGGCGCCAGTGCCCGAGCCGGAGGCAGCCGCGCCCGAGCCCGAGCGACCCGCGCCCGAGCCCGAGGAGACGGCCTTCGACCGCGAGGCCCGCCTCGCGCGCGAGCGGCTCGAGGACCCGGAGGAGCACCGCGTGCGCGAGGAGCGCGCGGCCAAGGAGGGCTGGACGGTGCCGACGGACGAGGCCGGCACGAGCCCGCGCGAGGGCTGATCGCCGCTCACCTGCTAGGCTCGGATCTTCCATGAGCGGCATCGGTCCGTGGCTCATCGCGCTCGTCGCGCTCGTCGCCATCTGGGTGGACATCCCGAAGCACCAGATCGACCTCCCGTTCGGCTGCCCGGGGATCTGCCTGCGCATCGGCGAGCGCTACTTCTTCCAGGAGATCAAGACGCACCTGGGCCTGGACCTCCAGGGCGGCACCCAGCTGGTGCTGCGGCTCAAGACCGAAGAGCTCCCCGCCGGCGTGGACACGCCGCTGCCGACGCTGAACGACCAGGCCCGCGGGGTGATCGACCGCCGCATCAACGCCCTGGGCGTGTCCGAGCCGGTCATCCAGTCGATCGGCGACGACAAGATCTTGCTCGAGCTGCCCGGTGTCGCCGACCTCCAGCAGGCGCAGGAGATCGCCACGCGCCAGGCCTTCCTCGAGTTCAAGGTGCCCGACGAGGCGAACCCCGGCCAGTACCAGTCGATGGAGCCGCCCCTCACCGGGCAGAACCTCAAGCCCACCTTCGTGACCTTCCAGGGCAGCGGCAGCACGGCGCCCGTCGTGAACTTCGAGTTCTCGTCGCCCGACGACCAGCGCTGGGTGGACCTCTCGAAGCAGTACGTGGGCAAGCAGACGCAGATCCTCCTCGACGGGCGGGAGATCTCCTCGCCGACCATCCGCGAGGTGTTCGCGTCGGGCCGCGGCGTCATCGAGGGCGGCTTCACCACCCAGAGCGCGAAAGAGCTGAGCCTGCTGCTCAACTCGGGCGCGCTGCCGGTGCCGCTCGAGATCGTGCAGTCCACGCGCGTCGAGCCCACGCTCGGCGCCGACTCCGTGCAGCGCAGCGTGGTCGCGGGCGTCGTCGGCATCCTGCTGGTGGCGATCTTCATGATCGGCTACTACCGCCTGCCCGGCGCGCTGGCGATAGTCGCTCTGGCCTACTACGCGATCCTGACCTATGCGGCGTTCCGGCTGATCCCCGTGACGCTTACGCTCGCCGGGATCGCGGGGTTCATCCTCTCCATCGGCATGGCCGTGGACGCCAACGTGCTCACGTTCGAGCGTCTCAAGGAGGAATTGCGGACGGGCAAGTCCCTGCGCGCCGCCGTCGAGGAGGGCCGCCGCCGCGCCTTCCCGTCGATCTGGTATTCGAACCTCGCCACCATCCTGTCGGCGGCGATCCTCTTCTACTTCGGCACGGGGACGGTCAAGGGCTTCGCCCTCACGCTGGGCATCGGCGTGGCGATCTCCTTCTTCACCGCCGTGCTCGTGACGCAGCTGCTGCTGCACCTGGCGATCGAGGTCCCGGCGCTGCGCAGGCGCGCGCTCTACGGGGTCGAGGAGCGCGCGGCCGCGCCGGTGCGGCCGGCGCCGCAGGCGGTCTAGGCGATGCGGGCGCCCGCGGCGCAGAGCACGAGCCTCTTCCACTTCGTCGAGCGCAAGTGGCTGTACTTCCTGCTGTCGGGCCTATTCATCCTGCCCGGCGCGGTGTTCATCGTGCTCGGCGGGCTCAAGCCGGGCATCGAGTTCCGGGGCGGGACGCTGCTCGACGCGCGCTTCGAGCCCGTGCCGGCGACCGAGGGGGTGCGCGACGTCATGGCCTCGCTCGGCCACGGCGGCGCGATCGTCCAGCGCGCCGAGGGCGGCCGGCTGCTCATCCGCACGAGTGAGATGCAGCCGGCGGAGATCGTCGCGGTCGAGAAGGCCTTCAACGAGCGGTTCCCGGGGGCGCTGCGCGAGGCGCCGTCGTCGTCGGTCGTCAGCCCGTCCTTCAGCGCCGAGCTGCTGACCAACGCGGTGCGCGCGGTGGTCTTCGCCTCTGTGCTCATCGTGCTGCTCATCGCCTTCGCCTTCCGCAGCTTCGGCTGGTCGGCGTTCCGCTACGGCGCCGCGGCCATCGTCGCGCTGCTGCACGACGCGCTGGTGGTGCTGGGCACGTTCGCCATCCTCGGCTACTTCCTGAACGTGGAGGTCGACAGCCTCTTCGTTACGGCCGTGCTAACGATCATCGGTTTCTCCGTCCACGACACGATCGTGGTCTTCGACCGCATCCGCGAGAACATGCGCCTCAACGCGGGCGAGCCGCTCAACCCGGTGATCAACTTCTCGCTCATGCAGACGCTCGCGCGCTCGATCATCACGTCGCTGACGGTGCTGCTGACGCTGCTCGCGCTCTACCTTTTCGGCGGCTACTCGGTCCGCAACTTCGCCCTCGCGCTGATCGTCGGGATCATCGCGGGGACCTACTCGTCTATCTTCAACGCGGCGCAGGTGATCTCGCTGTGGCAGGAGCTCGATGACGCCTGGCGCGGGCGGCGGAAGGCGCGGCGGGCCGCCGCGTAGTCCCGCCGTGAGCCGGCGGACCGCCGCCTTGCTGATCGCGGTCGTCCTGTTCGGGCTGCTCTGGCGGCCCGTGCTGTATCCGGCGGGCAAGGCGGGGCTGCTGCTCCTCGACATCTACTCGCCTGCGCTGCTGGGCACCAACGTGGCCGCCCTCATCACGCCCGAGCCCGTGGTCAGCGAGACCCGCGAGTCGTTCCGCGGGAGGGGCATGCGCGTGTCCTGGTGGCGGCCGGCGTGGGGGACGACCCACCCCGCGCTCATGATCGTCAACGGCGCCACCCCGGCGGGGAACGACAACGCCGCCACGCGCGACTTCGCGCTGTCGCTGGCGCGCGCCGGCTACCTGGTGATGCTCCCGGAGTTCCCCTTCCTCAAGGAGGGGCGCCTCGACCCGGACGCGCCACGGCTGGTCGACGCGGCGTTCGCGTTCCTGCGCGAGCGCGGCGAGACGCGCGACCGGCCCGTCGGAGCGTTCGGCGCTTCGGTGGGCGGCGGCGTGATGCTCGCCGCCGCCGGCAGCGAGCCGGCGATCGGGCGCGCCGACTTCCTCGCCGTGCTCGGCGGCTACTACGACCTCGACACCTACGTCGCCGCGGTCGCCGCGCACCAGCAGGACCTTCCGGGCAGCGGGCTCGTGCCGTGGGAGCCGAGCCAGGAGGCGCGGGAGCGCATACCGCCGGCGGTCCTTCTCGCCATGACCGAGCCCGCCGACCGCGCGCGCGTGGACGAAGTGTTCCGCGCCCCCTCGTACGCGGCGGCCCGCGAGGCGCTCGCGTCGCTGTCGCCGTCCGGGCGGTCGGTGCTCGACCGGCTCTCGCCCGCGAGCGTGTGGGGGAGCATCGCGCCGCCGGTCTTCTGGATCCACGACCCCGATGACGCGTTCGAGCCGCTCGCCGAGGCCTTCGCCGCGCAGGGCGCGCCGCGCGAGGGCCACTTCGAGCTCGTGGTCCCGCGCCTGGTGCAGCACGCCGAGGTGGGGCAGGCGGCGAAGGGCCGCGACCTTCTCTTCGTCGCACGCGAGCTCTGGGGCCTGCTGACCTTCACGCTGGACGTGCTGCGCATCGCCGGCTGAATCACCACCTGCCGAAGGCGGGGTGGCCCTCCTTCACGATGACGAAGGTGCCGCGCGCGGTCGCGCAGTCGCGGTCGCTGGCGCGGATGGTGGCTTCGACGACCGCGCGGTCCGCGGAGACCTCCACCGCGCGCGCGAGCAGCTCGATCTCGCCACCTGTCGGGATGGGGCGGCGGAAGCTCAGCGAGTACTCGAGCGTGACCGTCGAGGGCGCGGCGTCCAGGAGGTTCTTGCGCATGAGCGCGTCGATCGCCGCCCAGTTCATCCCGCAGTCGGCGAGGGTGCCCGCGATGCCGCCGCTCAGGAAGCCCGCGAAGGCCTCGTGCCCGGGGCGCGCGCGGAAGCGCACGAGCACGCTGCCGTCGGGCTGGGGGAAGCTGCGGATGCGCAGACCCTGCTCGTTGGCGGGACCGCAGCCGAAGCAGGTGGAGCGCGGCGCGAGGCGCTCCTGGAGGGATCTAGCGGTCACTGCGAGGACGAGCCGCGAAGCGGCCGCCCGCAGCAGCAGACCGCAGCTGCGCTGGCAGCGAGGACTACAGCTCCTTGATGAACTGGATCATCTCGGGCCGCGGCCGGTAGCCCATGGACTCGTTGATATGGAGGATGGGCTTGTTCTGGAAGTCGTTGTCCGTGCGCACGCGGTCCACGCCGAGCGCGAAGGCCTGCATCACCGTCTCGCACTTGAGCGCGCGCGCGACGCCCTTGCCGCGCACCGAGCGCGCGGTGCCGGTCCACTCCGTGACCACGACGCCGCGGACCGGCGGGTAGGCGAGGAGCGAGATGCCGGCGATCTCGTCGCCGACACGCGCCACCCACGCCCGGTCCTCGCGGATGCCGGGGTTCTTCAGCCAGGCCGTGAAGGTAGCGAATGGCGTGGGCGTCCAGGGCACCGTGCGTGGCGTGTCCTGCGAGGCCTCCTCGCCCATCCGCCAGAGCTTGCGGTACTTCTCGGGATCGGCGATCCGGTCGAGGGTCGTGACCTCGATGCCCTGTTCGCGCATGCGCGCGCGTGAGGCCGCCGTCATCCCCTCGAGGGCGGCGCGCCGGGCCACGAGCTCGAGCTCCCAGAAGCGCTCGCGACGCGTCTCCTTGTAGCCGCGGGCCTCCAGCAGCGCGATCTGCAGGGCGTCCATCTCGCGCGCCCACTTCGTGACCCGCAGGGCGCCCGCGCCGCGTGCGCGCTCCTCGCCGAAGGCCACCAGAGCCTCGAGCCGCGCGCGCGTGCGCGCCTCGGGCAGCAGGTCCCCCTGCAGCCGCGCGTACCGCTCGGGCATGACCTCCCACTTCGGGTGGCCCATCGAGGCGAAGCCCGCCGGCCGGCCGCCGCGCTCGGCAACGTAGCGCTCGAACACGCCGTCGTCCCAGGGGTGCTCCCACCAGTAGCGGGTGAGCACCGGGTCCTCCGGCTCGTCCGGCCAGAGCGCGGTGAAGAGGTCGGCCACGAACGCGGCGTCGTCGAGCGACGCCGGACGCAGGGCGAGGTCGGATGCGGAAGCGGTGACGCTGGCCCCCACGGCCGCAGAATAGAAGGTGAGATGCCCCTCGTAGCGCAGCGACGCTGGGTCTTGCCCGTGGTCACGGTGGGGGATCCGCCCGACGGGATCCCCAGCCTGGTCGCGCGGGTCATGGCGGCCCGGGGCATAGCCCTGCCGGACATGCAGGCGTTCCTCGATGCGGCGCCCAGCCCTGCGGGCCCGCCGATGCTGGACCTGGACCGCGCCGTGGAGCGGATCCGCCATGCGCTCGCCCGCCGCGAGCGCATCGCCGTCTATGGGGACTACGACGTCGACGGCATCGCCGGGTCCGCCGTGCTAGTGCGCGCCTTCCGCCGCATGGGCCACACGGTCGCCGCGTACATCCCCGACCGCTACGAGGAGGGCTACGGCATCAACGGCCAGGCCCTGCGAGGGCTCGCGGCCGACGGCGTCAGCTGCGTGGTCTCGGTCGACTGCGGGATCACCGCGCTGGCGGAGGCGGCCCTCGCGCGCGAGCTCGGGATCGACCTCATCGTGACCGACCACCACCACCCACCGCCCGAGCTGCCCGCCGCCTTCGCGGTGATCGACCCGCGCCGCCCCGGCGACCCCTCGCTCGACAAGGATCTCGCCGGCGCCGGCGTCGCTTTCGTCGTCGCGCGCGAGCTGATGGGTCCCGAGCTGTTCGCCGCGCACGAGGCCGAGCTGGTGCAGCTGGCCGCGCTGGCCACGGTGGCGGACGTGGTCCCGCTGCGCGGCGGCAACCGGCACCTGGTGCGCCGCGGCCTCGATGCGCTCAACCGCGCCCCGCTGCCCGGAACGCGCGCGCTCGCCGAGCGCGCCGGCCTCAAGATCGGACGCGTCGGCGCGTCTGACATCGGCTGGGTCCTGGGGCCGCGGCTCAACGCCGCCGGGCGCATCGCGGACGCGACCGACGCGCTCCAGCTGCTGCTCACCGAGGACGCGGCCGAGGCCAGGGCCCTCGCGGACCGCCTCGAGGAGCGCAACGCCGAGCGCCAGCGGCTGACGCAGGACGTGGTGCGCGGCGCGCGCGAGCTCGCCCAGGCGCGGCCCGAGGCCTGGGCCACCGTCGTGGCGGACCCGTCCTGGCCCGCGGGGATCGTCGGGCTCGCGGCGTCGCGGCTGGTCGAGGACCACGGCCGGCCCGCGGTCGTCATCGCCCTCGACGGCGACGAGGGCAAGGGCAGCTGCCGCTCGATCCCCAAGGTGCACATGGCCGAGGCGCTCGCCGAGTGCGCCGACCTGCTGCGCAGGCACGGCGGCCACGCCATGGCCGCGGGCTTCTCCATAGCCGCCGACCGCATCCAGCCGTTCAGCGAGCGGCTCGACGCCGTCGTGCGCGCGCGCCTCGGTGGCGTCCGGCCGGTGCCGACCGTCGTGGTGGACGCCGAGCTCGAGCCCGGCGCGCTGAGCGCCAAGCTTGCGCTCGAGCTCGCGCTGCTCGAGCCGTGCGGCGCCGCCAACCCGCGGCCGCACCTGCTGCTGCGCGACGTGCGCGTGCACGGCACGCGGCAGGTCGGCGCGGACGCCGACCACCTGCGCTGCAAGATCACGGTCGGGCGCTTCACCTTCGACGCGATGGCCTTCCGGCGCGGCGACCAAAGCGAGGACGTCGCGCTCGAGGGCCGCGTGGACGCCGTGGTGACCGTCGGCATCGGGCTGCGCGGCTTCGTCGAGCTAGAGCTGCGCGACCTCGGGCCGGTCGGGACCGCCGACGAGATGGCGCGCATCGCCGCGGCCGACCTCGTGGCGGCGGTGGCCTGATGGCCGAGCCCATCGTCCGCCCGCAGCCCGGCGGCCTGCACGGCGCGCTCACGCGGATCATCGGCGTGACCGACCGCCTGCGGCCGCAGCGCCGCGGCCCCGCCGACGCGAGCGCGATCGTCGGCGAGATGCAGCGGCACTATTCGGAGGCCGACGTGGCGCTGGTGCGGCGCGCCTACGACTACGCCGCGGCCGCGCACGCCGGCCAGAAGCGCGCGACGGGCGGCGACTTCATCGAGCACCCCGCCGCCGTAGCGCTGCTCATGGCCCAGCTGGGCATGGACCCGCCGTCGATCGCGGCCGCGCTGCTTCACGACGTGCCCGAGGACACCCCGCGCACCAACGAGGACCTGCGCCGCGAGTTCGGCGAAGAGATCGCGCGGCTCGTCGAGGGCGTGACCAAGCTGTCCAAGGTCGGCGGCCAGCGCACCTCCACGCAGGAGCAGCGCCAGGCCGAGGACCTGCGCAAGATGTTCCTGGCGATGGCGACCGACCTGCGCGTGGTCGTCATCAAGCTCTGCGACCGGCTGCACAACATGCGCACGCTCGCGCCGCTGGCGCCCGACAAGCAGCTGCGCATCGCGCGCCAGACCATGGACATCTACGCCCCACTGGCGCACCGGCTGGGGATCTGGCAGATCAAGTGGGAGCTCGAGGACCTCGCGTTCAAGTACCTCGAGCCCGAGAACCACCGCGAGCTGGCCGACCAGCTGGACGCGCGCCGGCAGGTGCGCGAGCGCTACATCGTCCAGGCCATGAACACGCTGGCCCGCGAGCTGGAGAAGGCCGGGATCCGCGCGGAGATCAGCGGGCGGGCCAAGCACCTTTGGTCGATCGCCCACAAGATGCGCCGCAAGCGCATCTCGATCAACGAGGTCTACGACCTGCTGGCCATCCGCGTCGTCGTGGACGACGTGCCGGCGTGCTACGGCGCGCTGGGCGTCGTGCACACGCTGTGGCCGCCCATCCCCGGCCAGTTCGACGACTACATCGCCGTGCCCAAGCCCAACCTCTACAAGTCGCTGCACACGGCGGTCATGGGCCCCGACGGCCAGCCGCTCGAGATCCAGGTGCGCACGCAGGAGATGCACCAGCTCGCCGAGTACGGCATCGCCGCGCACTGGCGCTACAAGGAGGGCGGCAAGGCCGACCCCAAGTACGAGTCGAAGCTGGCCTGGATCCGACAGCTCATGGAGTGGCAGCACGACGTGGCCGACGCGACCGAGTTCGTGGAGTCGCTCAAGGTCGACGTCTTCCACGACCAGGTCTTCGTCTTCACGCCCAAGGGCGAGGTCAAGGAGCTTCCGGCGGGGTCGACCCCCATCGACTTCGCGTACCGCATCCACAGCGACGTCGGCCACCGCTGCATCGGCGCGAAGGTGAACGGGCGCATCGTCCCGCTCACCGCGGAGCTGCGCTCCGGGGACATCGTCGAGATCATCACCAGCAAGGCCGCGCGCGGCCCGTCGCGCGACTGGCTCTCGATCGTCCGCACGCCGGGCGCGCGCGAGAAGATCCGCCAGTGGTTCAAGCGCCAGCAGCGCGAGGAGAACATCGCGCACGGCAAGGAGCTGCTCGACCGCGAGCTCAAGCGCATCGGGCAGCGCTCGCTCGGCGACGTCGCCGCGGCCGACCTCGAGCGCGCGACCGCCGAGCTGAACATGCACGACGCCGATTCGCTGTTCGCCTCGCTCGGCTACGGCGCGCTCAGCGCGGCGCAGGTCGTCACGCGCCTGGGCATCCTCGACGAGGCCGCCGTGGCGATCCCCGCCCAGGCGCCGGCCGCTCCGCCGCCCACGGCCAAGGGCGGCGTGCGCGTGAAGGGCATGGGCGACCTGCTGGTGCGCTTCGGCGTCTGCTGCGACCCCGTGCCCGGGGACCAGATCGTGGGCTACATCACGCGCGGCCGCGGTGTGACCGTGCACCGCGCCGACTGCGCCAACGTGCGCAACATCGCCGAGCGCGAGCGGATGGTCGAGGTCGAGTGGGAGCGCACGGGCCCGCGGACCTACCCGGTGGCGGTGCGCATCGTGGGCTGGGACCGCACGGGCCTGCTGCGCGACATCGCCTCGATCATCAGCGAGGACCAGGTGCAGCTCGTCAGCCTGGCCGCCAACGCCAACGCCGACAAGACCGCTACGGTGAACGCCGTCATGCAGGTCACCAGCGTCGAGCAGCTATCGCGCGTACTGGCGAAGCTCGAGCACGTGCGCGACGTGTTCAGCGTCAGCCGCGACGGCCGGTGACGGGGAGCGCGGCCGGCGTGGAGCGCGTCCGCTCGCTCAGCGAGGAGGCGCGCACGGCGCTGGGGGCCATCGCGTCGGTCGTCAGCACGCTCTCGCCCGAAGGGCAGGTGGGCGTCCTGGTATGGGCGCCGAAGCCCGGGTCGCGCTACGACCGCGCCCTCGCCGCGGTGCGCCGCGTCGCCGCTGACTTCGACCCGATGCGCGTCAGGTTCGACGCCAACGTGAACCCGTTCGTGGGCAACGTCCACCTCGCCGGGCTGACGACGTTCGGCGGCTTCGAGGACGCCGCGCGCTACACGGTGGGCGAGTTCGCCATCGCCATCGCCACTAGCGCGCTGGGGCTGCGCTGGACGCTCTCGATCCCGCTGCGCGGCGCCGCGGGCGTCGTCGGCTCGTTCACGCTGCACTTCACCGACGTGCCCGACGAGGCGCGCCGCGCGGCGGCTGAGTCGTACGCGCGGCGGGTGGAGAGCGAGCTGGCCAGCGGACCGACCGCGGCTTGAGCGGGGTGCCCGAAGCGGCCTGGCGGCGCCGCTACCGTGCGCCGCGTAGCG
>Ga0326597_10011231_pt1 | contig 11882 bp, 12 predicted proteins | sample RVTome_12_FD_203789 | JGI IMG/M metagenome (GOLD analysis project Ga0326597, IMG submission 203789) | Soil microbial communities from uranium-contaminated site in the Upper Colorado River Basin, Wyoming, United States - RVT100D185 | ecosystem: Environmental > Terrestrial > Soil > Contaminated >...
CGAAATCGAGATGATGGGCATGGTCCGCAGCATGAAGTTCACCACCATCGAGATCGACACCGTCAAGGATGAGATCTTCGCCCTCCCCGCGGAGATCAAGGCGCTCATCGAAGCCGACAAGGCCGACGCCGAACCTGCCACGCCCGAGCCGGCCAAGCCCGAACCCAAGAAGGAAGAGAATTGATTCCCAGCCTGGGCCCGACCCGATCATGCGTCCTCACAAAGCCCCGACGGCCCGCGCCGTCGGGGCTTTTCATTCGCGGCGTCATCAAGAGACGCCGGCGCTCAACGCGGACTGATCGGCGGGCGCGAGCCGAAGCGATAGGCCGTCGCCGCGCCCATGAAGAGCCAGAAGAGACTCATTCCCGTGAAGAACTCGTGGCGCGAGGTGGCGAGCAGGTCGGTCCAGGTTACGTGCTCGCGCGCGGGATCGTATCTCTTGTAGTAGGACCAGCGCGAGTTGGGCACGCTCACCGCCAGCGCGATGAGGATGGTCAGCGCGGCGCACCACCACCCCAGCCGCACCGACCCCGCCCGCGCCAGCCGCAGCGCCGTCGCGCCGATGAGCACCCCCGCCGGCCAGGCGAGCCAGTCGTGCCGGTTGAGCGTCTGCCGCACGATCAGGTGCCACAGGAGCGCGAGCAGAATGGCGGCGACCATCACCGTGAGCCAGGCCCGCTTGCGGGTTCGCGCTTCATCGAGCAGATCGGTGCGCGGCGGAAGGCGGGCCGGCGCCGCGGCGGGTCGATCGTGTCCGAAAGATGCCGCGATGAAATCGAGCCGTTCGTCGCGCGACATCGACTCCCCCCGGCCGCGCCGCGCCTCCGACGCCGGCCGGTAGTCGCGCACGGAGTGCAGGTATCGACCCGCGCGCTGCTCCAGGTCGTGCGTCCACGCCAGATCGAGCGCGGCGTACGCCCGTTTCAACTCGCCCACCGGGTCGGCCCGCAGGTCTTCGTAGCGCATCTCGTGCAACTGCCCCGGCCCGATGAGGGAGCGCGATTCGAGATACGCCTGCTCCGTCGCGGCGTACTCCTCAATCACTCGCTCGCGCAGCACCTCTTCGGGCGGTGGATCTTCGAGGCGGTAGATGTGAAGCCGCCTGAGCATCGCGACGTTGGAGTTCACGACATCGATGGGATCGCGGCTGATGTGGATGAACCGCACGCGCTCGCGGCCGAGGAGGCGCTGGAGTTCGGGCACGCGGGCGGTGTGGCTGGGGCTTTTGAGCAGGAGCATGCGCCCACCGGCCGCCGTGAGCACCTTGCGCAGAAAGGCCCACTGCACGTAGCGCCAGCGCTCGATCTCCCGCGCCGTCAGGGCGTCGAGGAAGTGAAAGCGGCGATCGGAGTCGTAGCGCGACGGCGCGATGAGACGGCCACGCAGGCTCGAAGCGCACGCCCAGTTGTGGCAGGCGAAGTCATCCTCGGCCGGCCAGTCGGGGCCGAAGGCGACATCATCCTGCGGCCGGCGGCTGGCGAGAAACGGGATCAGAAAGAGGCGCAGGAACATCCAACTGGCGTGGAAGCCCTGCGGCGCCGTCACCTGCGCCCAGCGCGGCGTGATGAAGCGCCGATCGCAGTTGAGCAGGTAGTGCAGGTGGGTGGTGCCGGTGCGGAAGTGGCCGAGAATGACCAGCGCGCCGGGCGGGTGATCGATCGCGCCGCCGCTGCTCTGGTAGCCGTACATGAGCCACGGCGCGAGGGCCGCGCGCTCGGGGAGGGTGATGGCCGTGCCGATGAGCGAGCAGCCCAAACCGGAGGCGAGCCGCAGCCAGTAACGCGGCGCCACGGCCAGCGGCGGGCGCAGCAGCATTCGCGCCCACGCATCCAGGGGCGCCAGCGCCATGAAATGCGGGTAGGGGAAGGCGATCGGGAATTGGCGCGGTTCGGTTTCGCTCATGGCGCGTGCGTGAATCACGATAGTCGATCGCGCTGCACATGTTTAGCCGCGACCCGGAGGCTTTGCGAAGGGAAGCGCGACGCGGCGCATTGGCGTTCGCGGGCGCCTGCACGCTCGGCGCAGCGACGCGAAGCGCGACGCCATGCCACCCAACACCGATCGCGAAGCCGCAAGCGGCGTACACTGCCCGCGCCATGATCGCGCCCTCGCGGACACTGCGGTTCGCTCCCTTTGCCGTTCTGCTGGCGCTGTGCGCGATGCTCCATCTCCCCGGACTCGCGGCGCTGCCCGTGACCGACCGCGATGAAGCGCGCTTCGCGCAGGCAACGCGGCAGATGATCGAGACCGGCGATTACATCAGCATCAACTTTCAGGATGAGCCTCGCCACAAGAAGCCCATCGGGATCCACTGGGCGCAGGCGTTGAGCGTCAGCGTCTTTCGGCCGTTCGCCGGCGAGCGCGCGATCTGGCCCTATCGCGTGCCCTCGGCGCTCGGGGCGACGCTGGCCGTGCTGCTGTGCTTCGTCCTGTTGCGGCCCTTTGCCGGTGACGCGGCGTCACTGCTCGCCGCGGCGCTGCTCGCGTCGTGCCTGCTGCTCGTTGTCGAATCGCACCTTGCCACGACCGATGCGCTCCTGCTTGCGACCATCGTGGCAGCGCAAGGCTCGCTCATGCGCCGCCTGCTGCGGCCCGATGATCGACCGCGGTTCTGGTCGCTGCTCTTCTGGATCGCCCAGGCGCTGGGCATTCTCATCAAGGGGCCCGTCGCGCCGCTCATCTCCATCCTCACACTGCTCGCCTGGCGCCTGAGCGGGTCGCGCTTCCGTCCGCTGACGCTCCTGCACTGGCACTACGGCCTTCCTGCCGCGCTGCTCATCCTCGCGCCGTGGATCATCGCTGTATTAGTCGCTACGGGCGGTACGTTTCTGCGCGACGCCTGGCTCGGCGACCTGCTGCCCAAACTCATCGGCGGCCAGGAGTCGCACGGCTTCCCGCCCGGCTCCTACCTGCTCTTGGCGATGCTCACCTTCTGGCCCGGCTCGCTGCTCGCCGGTCCCGCGCTGGCCGGCGCCTGGCGACATCGCGCCGATCCCGTCACGCGCTTCCTCCTCACGTGGCTCATTCCCGCGTGGATCGTCTTCGAGATGATCCCCACCAAGTTGCCGCACTATGTCCTGCCGCTCTACCCCGCGCTCGCCGCCATCACGGCGATGCAGAGCGTGCGCTGGGCGCTCCAGTGGCGAAGCGATCAAAGCGAACTACCCCGCCGGCGCGCGCTCGCGATCGGCTGGGGCATCTGGTCGATCGCGACTCTCGCGCTGGGCGCCGCGATCGTCGCGGTGCCGATCGTGCTCGATGGCGGGTTCGATGGATGGTCGGCGGCGCCGGCTGCGGCCGTAGTCGCGTCCATTGTCGCGGGGTCTTTCACTTTCCGTCGAATCGATGCGGCGCCGGCGATCCTGGCCTTGCTGGTGATCGGCAGCGCCGTCCTGATCGCGCCAACGTTGGCGATCATTCTGCCGCAGGTGGAATCGCTCTGGCCTTCGCGGGCGATCACTCGATTGGTCGAAGCGCACGAGGCGGACGAGCCGGCCTCGCAGCCGTGGGCGGCGGTCGGGTATCACGAACCGAGCCTCGTCTTGGCGCTCGGCGGCGAGACGCGCCTGCTGGGCCCGGTGCGGGCGGCCGAGGCGCTGGCGCGGGGAGAGGTCGCCGGCGTACTCGTCGAGAAGCGTCAGCGCGCGGTCTTCGAGTCTCGCGCCGGCGAGTTGAATCTCGCCACCGAGACCATCGGCGCGGTGCGCGCCGTGAACCTCTCGAAGGGCGAGTGGATCGAACTGAGTGTGTACGTCCGCGCGAGCGGTCAGGCGGGAGAGCGCTGAGTCCGCAGCGCCGGCCCTGGTTGGGCGGGCCAGAGCATCAGTCCCAGCCACGCCAGGACCGCGGCGAAGCCGACGGCGACGATGCGCCACCATGCCGCCGAATCGACGCCGATCGAACTGCCTCCGACGTGCATCCACAGGCTCGTCACCGGCGACCAGTGCAGCCAGCCGCTGTCGCCGAGATTGCCGATCGATCCGGTGAGAAGCGCGATGGCCGGGCCGGCGCCCGCGATGAGGATGCACAGGAGCATGACCATCGAGCGCCGGCGTCGTCCCGCGCCCATCGTGCCCAGGCCGATCAGCGCCGCATAGAGCAGACCCCACGCGAAGATCGTCAGGTCGATGAGCAGCACCTCCATCGCCGACCACTGCGTCGGCACGCGCATCGGCCACAGCAGCACCTGAAGCGTGGCGAAGATCGCCAGCCAATCGACCAGCGGAAGGAGACGCGGCGTGTGCGACGGCCGCAGCACGAGGCGATAGAGCGGCCAGACGATCGTCACCCCGAGCATCACGCTGAGCATCATCCGCTGCGACGCGGTGATGTAGGTCGCGATCGAGGGCTGAATCCACCGCCGCCACCCGAACGCCATGAACCACGACGCCAGCAGCCAGATCGACCACCACAGGAGCAGAAACCGAGGAAGGCGAAGGTGTCGGGCGCGCGTCACGGGCAAGTGTAGACGCCGCGCGGTGTGGCATGGCGTCGCGCTTCGCGCCGCCATACCTGGCGAGCATTGGCTTTCGTTACCACTTGCACGTTCGGCGCGCTCCGCTCCGAAACCGTCGCGTCGCGGCTACTGACGCCTGTAGAACTTACGTCCTCGCTGACCAGTCGAAAGTCCAACGCTCACCACAAAGGACTCAAAGTCACGAAGGAAGCACAAAGGGAAGTACGGTCTTTCCAGTTTGGCGCGGCGAACTGAGCCTCACTCGGGCTTCCGATCCTCGGCCTTTCCTGGTGAAATCCTGGTGCCTTGGTGTTCCTGGTGGTGAGCGCTCGGCGTGTGATGTCATGCGGACATTCATGGCGCCGGGATCAGTAACCAGGCAGGGGCGCCGTCCATCAACTCCCCGGCAACGGCTCCTCGCCCGGAGTCGGGTTCGCCAGGCGCACCTGCCGATCCTGCGTGAGCAGGGGCTGGTTGATGTAGAGCGTGCCTTGCGGGCTGCCGATGACTTTGCCTCGCGTGAGGTAATAGGCGTCGAGGGCCTGCACCTTCGCGGCGGCGGGATGCTCGATGCCCGCTTCCTGCCCGACGGCCCGGCCCCAGGCGATGCGGTGGCCGCGATCGGTGAGAAGTTCGAGGTGCGGCCGCTTGCGGTCGCCGCCGTCCCAGTTGCGCACGTCGATGGCGCGCACCTGCCCCCACCACTCGCGATTCTGGGATCGCAGGTAGCGGATGAGCAGCAGGCCGTCGGTCATGTCCCCGCCACGCCACATCTCACCGACAATGGGCAGCGGGCCGGCCGCGTTGACGATGGCGGGCAGCGCCGTCACCTGGCCCGCATCGTAGTAGACCGGCAGGCGCGTGCCCGAAAAGTCCACGACGTAGTCCTTGTCATCGCGCCTCACCAGCGCGAAGGGCCGGCGGAACTGCCCGTGAATGGTGATGCGGTCGATGCGGCGCATGCGGCCGTCGATCTTCCCCGTGGCGAGGTCGCGCGTCACGCGGATCGTCGATTCCTCCATCCACCGGCTGGCGGCGAGCATCTCGTGGATCGCGCTCAGGCTGGTGCGGTCGAATGGGCTTTGCTTCGCCGCGGCGTAGGCCCGCGCCATCAGCGCTTCGCGCACGCCTTCAACCGCAACCACCGGCTCTTCGAAGACGATCTCGGCGAGGTCGGCCCGCTGGGGCTGCGTCGCGGCGACGGCGGCGCGGATCATCTCAACGGGCTGGTAACGCCACCACGCCCAGGCGCCGACGCCCAGCGCGATGAAGGCGGAAAGGGCGCCGAGGTACAGCGCCGCCTCGCGCCACCCGAAGCGGTCGCCCGGAGCGCTGGGCTTGTTCGCCTGCGGCGCCTTGGCGCACGGGCTTGCTTTCGAGCGGCGCTTCTTGTCTCGCTGGGGCCAAAAACGCACAACTCCCCCACGGGTAAGACGGGTACGGACTCAACTGAGTATGTCGGCAGACGCGCGGGCGATGCTGCAAGATCGGCGCCGACTCGATGCGTTGCATCCGGGACGCCATGCTTGACTCCGCCTCCGAGGTCGCTTGCGCCTTCGCCTCCGAGACGAATCGCCACTTCAACCCCCCGAGACCGCTTGCGGTTTCGCGCCTACCACCCCGCGCGCCCCAGCGCCATCTCCACCAGCCGCGTGCAGAGTTCGGGCATCGGCACTCCACCCGCCGCCTCGCCCATGGGCACGAGCGAGTGGCTCGTGAAACCCGGCATCGTGTTCACCTCGAGCATCCACCAACTCGGCCACGCGCGGTCCGTCACGTCGTCATACCGGAAGTCGATCCGCGCCAGGTCGCGGCAGCCGATGGCGTGGTACAGCCGCAGCGCCTCATCCTTGATGCGCTGCGCGTGCTCCGGCGGCAGGTCGGGGTTGACGGCGTAGCGCGTATCCTCGCGCGTGTACTTTGCCTCGTAGTCGTAGAACTCGACGGTGGGGATGATCTCGATGAGCGAGCCGGCGCAATCGCCCACGAGGCCGACGGTCAGTTCGCGGCCGGGGATGAATCGTTCCGCCATGATGCGCCGGCGGCGCGGATGGAGTTGCGCGCGTCCATCGCGCACTTCCGAATCGCTGCGGCAGATGAAGACATCGACGCTCGAACCGTCATCGATCGGTTTGAGGACCAGCGGCGGCTCGACGGGGCACGGGTCATCGATCGACGCGAGGATGCAAGCAGGAGGCGTCGCCACGCCGATACGCTGCGAGACCTCCTTCGTGCGCATCTTGTCCATGGCGATCTCGGCCGCGACTGAGCCGGAGCCGACGAAGGGCCTTCCATCTGCTTCGAGCAAGCGCTGGAGCGGTCCGCCCTCGCCCCACGGCCCGTGCAGCGCGGGGAAGATCACATCGCCCTCGATCGCGGCGAGATCATCAGCGGTGAGGCGGTCGATGAGGTGCAGTCGCGCGGTGAAGCGACCGGCGGCGTTGATCGCCGCAGCGATCTCGCGCCCCGACATGAGGCTCACTTCGCGCTCGGCGTCCGGGCCGCCGGCGAGGACTGCAACGAGAATGCGGTATTCAGTCATGTTCGTTGAGATTCAACGCCGCTTGCGGCTTCGCGATTGATCGTGACAACCCCCCACGGCGCTCTCCTGCGCAGAGCCTCCGGGTCGCGGCAACACGATGCCTCGGTTCCTCATGCCTACTGCCCTCTTCCGCGCCGCCACACCACCACCTCCCGCACCAGTTCATACCCCAGGCGATCAGCCACCACGCTCGCTGCGTGCTCCATGAGTTCGATCAGATCGCCGGCCGTCGCGCCCTTCTCGGCGGTGAAGAAGTTGGCGTGTCGCTCACTGATCGTCGCGCCGCCGATGGTCAGGCCTTTGAGGCCGGCCCGGTCGATGAGTTCGCCGGCGCTGAGGTAGCGACCCGAGCCGTCAGCCGCGAGCGGATTGCGAAAGGCGCAGCCGGCGCTGCTCGCCGCGAGCGGCTGGGTCTGCTTCTTCTCCGCGAAGATCTCCTTGACGCGCTTGTGAGTCTTGTCTGGATCATCGGGCGTGAGCGCCAGTTCGGCCCAGAGAATGATCGGGTCGATGATCGAGCAGCGGCGGTACTCGAACGTCAGGTCGTGCGCCTCATGCACAACGAGGTCGCCCTTGAGGTTGATGCAGCCGACCGCGGCGACGGCGTCGCCGATGCAGCCGTACTTGCCCCCCGCGTTCATGCGGATGGCGCCGCCGACGCTGGCCGGCACCCCGGCCATGCACTCGATGCCGCTGAGCCCCTGCGTGGCGGTGGAGATGACGAGTTGTTCGAGCGATTTGCCGGCCATGACGCGCACCGCGTCGCCCGCCCGCCCTTCGACCCCGGCCCGGTGAACGCGGTGGCGATGGATCGTCGAGACTTCGCGGAAGATGGGTTGATCGAGATGCACGACCACGCCATCCACCCCCTCATCGGCGACGAGCAGGTTCGCCCCGGAGCCGAGGACGCGAATGGTCGTGCCGAACTCGCGGCAGCGGCGCGTCAGGGTGCATAGCGCCTCGACCGACCGCGGCCGCACCAGCACATCCGCCCGCCCGCCGACGCGGTACCAGGTCATCTCGGTCCCGATGGGCGCATCAAACTCGACCTCGCAATCGAGGTCTTCGACAATGCTGCGGACGCTGGCGGAAGTCTGGCTGGTCACCGATCAAAGGATATCGAAACTTCGCGGGGAAGGGCTGGAGATTTCGGGGGAGGGGCCAAATCGTTGTGTGATTGACCGAGCGGATTCTGATACAATACACAACGACCATGCTCATCAACGGCGTCAACTTTCCGGAGGAGAGGATCGCGGAGTTCTGCGGTCGCCACGGCGTCGCACGTCTGTCGCTCTTCGGGAGCATCCTGAGACCGCCCTCGCCTGAGGGTGGGTTTGGATTCCGACCGACGAGTGACGTTGACATCCTCGTGGAGTTTCTGCCGGGAAGGACGCCGGGTCTCCTGGCGCTTTCCGCGATGCAGATCGAACTCTCCGGGCTGATCGAGCGCGAAGTCGATTTGCGCACGCCGCAGGAGTTGTCGCGATACTTCCGGGAGGAAGTGCTGCACGAGGCGAAGATGCTCCATGCCGCGTGATCCGGCCAGGAACCCGAAGGACGACCGGATCCGTGCGCAGCACATGCTCGACGCGGCGCGGGATGTGGTTGCGCTCGCCAACGGTCGGAGTCTGAGTGACTTGCGCGCGGACATGCCGTTGCGGCGCGCCATGCTCAACGCGATCCAGGAGATCGGGGAGGCGGCGGCGACCGTCTCGTCCTTCGGTCGCGAGCGCGTACCGGGCATCCCGTGGAGCGCCGTGGTGGCCATGCGCCACCGGCTGGTTCACGGCTACGACGAGATCAACTACGAAGTGGTGTGGAAAGTGGCGACCGAAGAAGTGTTGGTGCTGATCGCGGCGCTGGAGGCGGCATTCCTCTCATGGACGCTTGCCGAGCCGCCGAAGGCATGACGCGAGGCGGCACGCGCGCCTCCGCCCGCCCGCCGACGCGGTACCACGTCATCTCCGGCCCGATGGGTGCATCAACCTGCACCTCGAGATCGAGGTCTTCGACAATGCTGCGGACGCTGGCAGGAGTCTGGCTGGTCACCGATCAAAGGATATCGAGCGGGGGGAAGGGGAGGCTGGAGAATTCGCCAGGGTTGGGTGACTCGTGCCGCGTCAAGGCTCGATCCACAGGTGGAGTCGTTTGAGTTTGATTCGGACGGCGTCGGTGGTGAAGCGCCCCGCGATGGCGGCGCAGGTCGAGCGTGCGGCACTGGCGCTTGGCATCCTTCACGAAGACGAAGGGCAGGCAGAGCGAGACAACCTTGAGCGGCTGCGATTCCTCCTCGTCGGGGAGGAAGGCCATGCGATACGGCTCGCCGCGCTCGAAGACCCACGCCGATTCGCAGAAGAGCGGCAGCAGTTCGTGCGTGATCGAAAGCACCGCGACGTACATGCCCTTGCGAATGTCCTCGGGGGCGATGGGGCGCGCGATGCAGGTGTGCTGGTCCATGACGATGTCCGTCCCGCGATGAGCGCGGCGATGTTCATGTGATATGAGCAACTGGCCCGCGCGGCTCGAAGCGCGCGGTGCGTTCAGAGGTGCTGAAGTGGGGGCGACGGCTCAGCCGCCGCGGAGGTGGGAGCCGCGGAGGTCGCGCAGGATGACCCCGCCCGAACCCATCGGGTGAGCCGACCATCGAGTGCGGACTGGGCGCCTCCGCATGACGAACCTCCGGAAACCAGTAGTGATTCTTGATGCGCCGCGCTGGGTGGTCAAGCAGATTCCGTTCGAAAGCCGGGTTGGCCAGTCGAAGCCCCGCGGCGTGGGCGGGCAGATTGACGCGAAGGGGGGGGCGGCAGTGGCCCCATGCGTCATAACATAATGCGATGCGAGCCCGCTGGCTGAATCTTCGGCTCATCGTCAAGGCATGCAGCCTCCTGCTGCTCGGGGCGATCCTCAACTTGGCGGTGGCGTGGGGGCCGGCGGTGTGGTTCGGGCTGTTGAATGGGTGCGGCGTCTACTCGTCACCGCCGACGAATGAGGAGATTCGATGGTGGAATGCAGTAGTCTCGCCCGGGATCGACGATGAGCCACCTGAAGTCGATCGCCTGGATTTTCTCCCGATCGGATTTGACTACGAGACGATGAATTCGAACAGCGAGGCGGGGGAAGTCTCGGCCCAGCGCTGGCGCTCGGGACTTCCATTGCGGTCAATGGGGCATTACTCATGGGCAATCAAACCGAAGACGTTTGACGCGCCTGAATGGCACGGGAGCTGGAGATTGGCCTTCGACATGCATCACAATGGTGGCTGGACCACGGTGGAGATGCCACTGACGCCGCTCTGGCCCGGGTTCGTGGTTGACACACTCGTGTTTGCGGCTTTGGCGGCGCTGATACTCGGCGGGTGGCGCTGGATGGGCCGACGATGGCGGCTGATGCGCAGCCGATGCCCCGCCTGCAACTACCCGCTCGGCACCTCGCCAGTCTGTACCGAGTGCGGCGCGCCGCTGCCGGCGCGGGCACACACTTAGAATTGGATCATGATGCGCCAGCGACTGCGAAGCACGATCAAGTGGGGCAGCACGGTGCTGACCGTGCTGCTGCTGATCATGTGGATCGGAAGTGCGTGGATTGAATTCGGCGTCACGCTCAATCCGACGATGATCGGCGGCATCGATGGAGGCTGCATCTGGGTGCTGAAAGACACTTCCGGGGTAATCCCAGAAGTCCAGGCAACATGTGAGTGGTCACCGGGCTTCTCAGTCCATCCCGCACACTTCTATTGGTGGTTTGACTATGCGCACTCGATGACCGTCCGATTCAGGGTTTCCCGTACGGAACTGGTCATTCCCCTGTGGCCTCTGGTGGCTCCGTTTGCGCTGCTGACATGCTGGGTATGGTGGAGACACCTGCGCTACCTGGCCCCGGGGCACTGCTCCATCTGCGGCTACGACCTGCGCGGCAACACGAGCGGCGCATGCCCGGAGTGCGGGGCGCGCCTCGGGGAAATCCCTCGATGACCTGCCATCGCATCCTCTCGTTCTGCCAGCGAATCGTGATCACGGCCGCATCATTGTGCCCTGTTCTATCGCCACGAGCGTGTTTGAGCGACGCAGTGGGTGGAGTTCGTCCAGCACTGAGCAACTTGCATGACGCACGAACAGTCGCAAAGTAGTCGCCGAGTGGCCCTTCGCGTGTCTTCATGGGTTGCATGGGCATTGCGCCCCCTTTCGGTACGACTCATGCTTGCTCTGGGCTTCATTCTCTGCACGGTTGTTCCGGGAGGGTTGTGGATTCGCAAGGGCAACTCAGGCTTGTCAATGAACCTCCTGAGCCTGTACTTTGCGGATTCAGGCGAGCAGTACAATTTGGACATAACGGTGCATGGCTGGCCCTCAGCAATGTCAACGTGGAAGTACACAGTGGAAGTTCGAGCACATCGGACTTGGCCGCCTGCACCCTCGGCGCCCGCTGGCAGTGTGAAGCACGAGGTAGTGGGTTACGAAGAGGACACCCGCCGGTTGTTCTACATTGATGCTCAAACGGGAGTGCTCAGTTCGGTCGTCGGTCAGTGGACGACTCCGTTGCTGAGTGAACAGCCCCGCGAGTTGCTTCGCTGGGACTCTGACGGTAACGGGTTCACCCTCATTGGGAGCGTCATTCACTCCAGCCTTCCTGAGATTCGGTCGGATCGCCAAACCTTTCTCTGGAGACCTTTCATGGCGTGGCTTGGCCGGCGCGTCTGGTGGGGCGTGCTGGTTTTCGCTCTTCTGTGGTGGATTCATCGGTGTGCGCAAAGCGCCCTAAGAACGCCTAACACAATGGCACGCTGATTGCTAGAGGCCGTGCAGTGCAAGGAGGCACGAACATGGCCAAACCGCTTCTTGATGATGAACTCTGGTCAATCATCGAACCGCTTCTTCCCGTCAAACC
>Ga0326597_10011233_pt1 | contig 11881 bp, 12 predicted proteins | sample RVTome_12_FD_203789 | JGI IMG/M metagenome (GOLD analysis project Ga0326597, IMG submission 203789) | Soil microbial communities from uranium-contaminated site in the Upper Colorado River Basin, Wyoming, United States - RVT100D185 | ecosystem: Environmental > Terrestrial > Soil > Contaminated >...
TTGCTGTTGAATTTTCGTGATCAGCGTTTCTGACAGAGGAAGCTTGCGTACAGCTGCCATGGATTAATTCTCCTGATCCCGGGCTGGTTACTACGCAACCACAACGGCACGACGCGGCCGACTTCTCTTTCAGGTGTACAAATTACCCCCTCTGTTTGGTTTTGTACAGCATGAATTCACCGGCGAGGGATTACGGTCGTCGCCGGACTACCCGTACGGCGTGCTCAACAACCTTATGGAAGAAATGTTCATCCCGAGGGGTTTTGCCGCCTTTTTAATTGCTCCATGGACTGGGCGCCACCCGTTGTCGACCCCCCGGACCGGGCGTAGCATAGGACCGTCACTTTGCATTCCCCTGCATCAGTAATGAGGAGGCCCACATGTGCTATGAATTCGAACGGCTTTATTGGCAAAAGCGTGCTGAGCAATTGCGCCAGGAAATTGAGCAGGCCGAGGAAATGAAAAAGCGGGCCGGAAACGCAGCCCCGGCCAAATCAGCTAAGCCAGAACCAGAGATCCCAGAACCGGTACTCGCCTGAAGCAAGAGTACTCAAGGCTTGTTCGAGCGCCCGGTGGGGGGAGGGTGAGGCTCAGAGATCAGTTACCCGGAATACCGGCGACCGCGATATTCGAAAAATAAAACTGGCCCTTTTATATCTAATTTGAATTGGAACAGCCCACCAGATAATTGGCGCATTTTTTCCAGCAGAGTTGTACCTTGGCTTGACAGCTTTTTACATAGTTTTTATTGGAATTACCGGAGCACTGTTGCTCAAGCGACTGACATGACGCGTTGCAAGATTCATACACGTCTTTGCAAGCAGAATTTGCTACCAACCATAAAATATCGCCTTGATCGATGATGACTCTGTCAGCGAGTACGCTGGCAGATAAAATGGCGGCCCACAGGCCAATGAGAAAAGATGTAGTTTTCATTGAGGCCCCTTCTTTACCTACTCGACCGTCACCGACTTGGCCAGATTCCGCGGCTGATCGACATCGGTTCCCTTCGCCAGCGCGACGTAGTAGGCCAGCAGTTGCAGCGGCACGGTGTAAAGTATCGGTGAAGTGGTTTCGCCCACATCGGGCAGGCGAATCTTGGTGGTGTTGTCGGCGCGCACCTTGGTGCCCTTGACCGAGAACACGAATAATTCCCCGCCGCGGGCGCGGACTTCCTGGAGGTTCGATTTCAGTTTTTCCAGTAATTCGTCGTTGGGGGCCACCGTGATCACCGGCATATTGGCGTCCACCAATGCGAGCGGGCCGTGCTTCAATTCGCCGGCGGCATAGGCCTCGGCATGGATGTAGGAAATTTCCTTGAGCTTCAGGGCGCCTTCCATGGCGATGGGGTAATGCATCCCGCGGCCCAGGAACAGCGCGTGCTGCTTGTCCACGAAGCGCGCCGAGAGCTGGCGGATTTCCTCGCTCAGTTCCAGCACCTTCTGGATGCGCCCCGGCAGCAGTTCGAGCTCTTCAACGAGTTGCTTTTCCTTTTCGGCGGTGAGGCCGTGGCGGCGCGCGAGCGCGATGGTGAGCAGCAAGAGCGCGGCGAGTTGCGTGGTGAAGGCCTTGGTCGAGGCCACGCCGATTTCCGGGCCGGCGCGGGTCAGCAGCGTCAGTTCCGATTCGCGCACCAGCGAGGACTCGGGCACGTTGCAGATGGCGAGTGAATGCCCGTAGCCGAGTTTTTTGGTCTGCTGCAGGGCTGCCAGGGTGTCGGCGGTCTCGCCCGATTGGGAGACGGTCACGACTAGCGTCCCGGGCAGCACCACATGCTTGCGGTAGCGGTATTCGCTCGCGATCTCGACATTGCAGGGGATGCCCGCGATGCTTTCGATCCAGTAGCGCGCGACCGATCCGGCGTGATAGCTCGTGCCGCAAGCGATGATCTGCACCGCTTTGGTTGCATCGAACACGCGGGAGGCGCCGACGCCGAAGGCCTCTTCCAGAATCCGGTGGCGGCCGAGACGGCCTTCCAGAGTATCGGCCACGGCCTTGGGCTGCTCGAAAATTTCTTTCTCGGTGAAGTTGCGGTACTGGCCGCGGTCCACGGCGTCGGCCGAGGCCTCGGACACGCGCACCGGGCGGTCCACCTTTTTGCCCGTGGCATCGTAAATGGCGCAGGCGCTGCGCGTCAGATCGGCGATGTCGCCGTCTTCCAGATAAATCACATTGTGCGTCACCGGCGCGAGCGCGAGCACATCCGAGCCGATGAAATGTTCCTCGATGCCGACACCGATCACGAGCGGACTGCCCTTGCGCGCGGCAATCAACCGGCCGGGGGCGTCGCGGCTCACGATCCCGAGCGCGTACGCGCCTTCGAGCTCGCCGAGCGTCGCGCGGGCGGCCTGGAGCAAATCCTGGTGTTGCGCCAGATGATGATGGATCAGATGCGCGATTACCTCGGTGTCGGTCTGCGACGTGAAGACGTAACCCAGGCCCTGAAGTTTCTGGCGCAACGCGTCGTGGTTTTCGATGATGCCGTTGTGCACCACGGCGATGGTGTCGTGGCTGACATGCGGGTGGGCGTTGTCCTCGGTCGGCACACCGTGCGTGGCCCAGCGAGTGTGGGCGATGCCGGTCTGACCCTGGGTGTGGCGCGCTTGAACGGAATCCTCAAGCGCCTTCACCTTGCCGACGGCCCGCACGCGTTCCAGTTTGACGGCATTGCCGTTTCCGAGCACCGCGATGCCGGCCGAGTCATAACCCCGGTATTCCAAGCGCTTCAGTCCCTCGATCAGGATCGGGACTACATTTCGCTGCGCGATCGCACCGACAATGCCGCACATATTTAAACCCCAGCTACAAGTTTCAAGTAGCAAGTGGCAAGAAAAACCGGCTTGTGCATTTTTCTTGCCACTTATAACTTCATACTTGTTACTTTTTTTTCGGCCGTTTCCAGCCGAGGCGCGTGACCTGCTCCGCGCGGGTCAGCGTGAGCGCGTCCCCGGGCGCGTCGCGGGAAATCACCGAACCCGCGCCGATGACAGCCCCGGCGCCCACGGTCACCGGAGCCACCAGCGCGGTGTTCGAGCCGATGAAGGCACGATCGCCGATCACGGTACGGTGCTTGTTCACGCCGTCGTAGTTGCAGGTGATGCTGCCGGCACCGATGTTGGCTTCGCGCCCGACGGTCGAGTCGCCGACGTAGGTCAAGTGATTCATTTTCGCGCCCTCGCCGATATCGGATTTTTTCACTTCGACGAAATTACCGACGTGCACCTGCGCGGCGAGTTTTGTTTCCGGGCGGATGCGGGAGAACGGCCCGATGCGACAGCTCGCGCCGATATCGGCCCCTTCGAGCACGCAATTCGGCAATATCGCGGTATCGGTGCCGATCGCGCAATCGCGGATAAAATTGTTCGGCCCGATGTGGACGCGGTCACCCAGCGTGACTTTACCTTCGAAGATGACATTGACGTCGATCACCACGTCGCGTCCGCAGCGGAGCTCGCCGCGCACATCGAGACGCGCCGGGTCGCGCAAGGTCACGCCTTGCTGCATGAGTTTCTCCGCCTGCTGGCGCTGGTGAATGCGCTCCAATTGCGCGAGCTCCTGCTTGCTGTTGACGCCGAGAATTTCGCTGATGTCCGCGGGCGTGCACGTCGCAATCGGCACCCCATCCGCTACCGCCAAGCCGATTATATCAGTCAGGTAGAATTCGCCCTGGGCATTGCGGTCGTTCAGGCCGGACAGCCACTTTTTCAGCCGGCCAGCCGGTGCCGCCATAAACCCGGTGTTGATTTCGCGCACCGCGGCTTCCGCGGGCGTGGCGTCCCGGCTTTCCACGATGCGGACGACTTTGCCCGCCGGATTGCGGAGAATCCGGCCGTATCCGGAGGGATCCGCCAGTTCCGCCGTGAGCAGCGCGAGATTTCCTGAAGCGCTGGCCGTCAGCAGAGCCTTCAAGGTCTGGGGGCGGATCAGCGGGACATCGCCGAAAAGCACCAGTACCGTGGCCGGGTCGGCGACCGCGGGCATGGCCTGGCCCAGGGCATGGCCCGTGCCTTTCTGTTCCGCCTGTCGCACCCATTTCACGGGCGTCTCGGGGAAGGCATCGCGCACCCGCTCGCCGCCGTGGCCGTAGATCACGTAGATGGCCCCGGGCCTCAGGGCTTGCGCGCAGTCGAGGACATGCGCCAACAACGGCTTGCCGGCAAGGTCATGCAACACCTTGGGGGTGTCGGAAGCCATGCGCTTCCCCTGACCGGCGGCCAGGATGACGATTTCAAGCGAGGCGGACATGGTTCAGGGCGAAGTGCCTGTAATCCGAATGGCGGGCCAATAAACTCTGCTCACAGTTGTTTCTGGTGCCGATATAGCATTGAATCCGCATGCGAAGCCCCGATCGATGCTGCGGTAACATGTTTCGTTGATGGCGTCACGACAAGATATACGATTGGGCCACCCGTCACGCTGTCTGCCGGCAATCATCGTACCTTGATAACTATAGTTTGGAAAAACCGCCCCGGGGTCGGCGGTGAATGTGGCCGCGTTCGCCGGTTATTTGCGGGTGCGTTCGCGAAGTTTCTGGATGGCGCGCAGTTGCGCGATGGCCTCGGCGAGTTCGGCCTGGGCCTTGGCGTAGTCGATGTCCGCCTTGCGATCCCGCAGCGCCTCTTCGGCGCGTTCCTTGGCCTTCAGGGCGGCGGCCTCGTCCAGGTCCTTGGCGCGTTGCGCGGTGTCGGCCAGGACCGTGACCACGTGCGGCTGCACTTCCAGCATACCGCCCGAGACATAGAACGAGAGCTCTTCGGTGCCGGTACGCACGCGCACCTCGCCCGCCTTCATGCGCGCGAGCAGCGGCGCGTGCCGCGGCAGAATGCCGACTTCGCCGGTCACGAGCGGCGCGAACACCATTTCCGCCGTGCCGGAGTAGATCTCCTTCTCGGCGGACACGATGTCGACATGGATTTTCATGACCATAAATTCAAAACTCAGATGCAAGATTCAAGATCCAAGGTACAAGATCAAGATATAAAATCATAAAGATTCATAGTTTTTCTTGTATCTTGCCACATGTAACTTGTATCTGCTTTTAAAGCGTCTTCGCCTTCTCGGCTACTTCGTCGATCGAGCCGACCATGTAGAAGGCCTGCTCCGGGTAGCTGTCGTACTCGCCGTCGACGATGCCGCGGAAACCACGGATGGTGTCCTTGAGCGAGACGAACTTGCCCGGCGTGCCGGTGAACACCTCGGCCACGAAGAACGGTTGCGACAGGAAGCGCTGGATCTTGCGCGCGCGCGACACCGTGAGCCTGTCGTCCTCGGACAGCTCGTCCATGCCGAGAATCGCGATGATATCCTGCAGTTCCTTGTAGCGTTGCAGCGTCGCCTGTACCTCGCGCGTGGTGCGATAGTGTTCCTCGCCGATGATGTTCGGATCCACCTGGCGGCTGGTGGAATCGAGCGGGTCCACTGCGGGATAAATGCCGAGTTCCGCGACCTGGCGCGACAGCACCACGGTCGCGTCCAAGTGCGAGAAGGTCGTCGCCGGCGAGGGGTCGGTCAGGTCGTCGGCCGGCACGTACACCGCCTGCACCGAGGTGATCGACCCTTTCTTGGTCGAAGTGATGCGCTCCTGCAGGATGCCCATTTCGTAGGCCAGCGTCGGCTGATAACCCACGGCCGAGGGCATGCGTCCGAGCAACGCGGATACTTCCGTACCCGCGAGGGTGTAGCGGTAGATGTTGTCGATGAACAGCAGTACGTCGCGGCCTTCGTCGCGGAAGTACTCGGCCATCGTAAGACCGGAAAGCGCGACGCGTAGGCGGTTGCCCGGCGGTTCGTTCATCTGGCCGTATACCATGGTTACTTTGGAATCGGACAAATTGTCCAGGTTGATGACGCCCGATTCCGCCATCTCATGGTAGAAATCGTTGCCTTCGCGCGTGCGCTCGCCCACGCCGGCGAATACGGACAGGCCCGAGTGCTCCTTGGCGATATTGTTAATCAGTTCCAGCATGTTGACGGTCTTGCCCACGCCGGCGCCACCGAACAGGCCGATCTTGCCGCCCTTGGCAAACGGACAGATGAGATCGATGACCTTGATGCCGGTCTCGAGCAGCTCGGCGCTTAGGGCCTGGTCTTCGTACGTGGGCGCCTGACGGTGAATCGGCATGCGTTTCTCGGCGTTGACCGGGCCTTTCTCGTCCACGGGGTCACCGAGTACATTCATGATGCGCCCCAGGGTCTGGGCGCCGACGGGCACCGAGATCGGCGCGCCGGTGCTGGCCACGTCCACGCCGCGCTTGAGGCCGTCGGTCGAGCCCATGGCGAGGCAGCGCACGACGCCGTCGCCGAGTTGCTGCTGCACCTCAAGCGTCAACCCGGCGCTCGAAAGCGTGAGCGCGTCGTAGACCTTGGGGAGCGAGTCGCGCTGGAATTCCACGTCCACGACCGCGCCGATGATTTGCACTACTTTTCCGTTACTCATATATATATATAACCCCAGTTACAAGTGGCCAGTAGCAAGTAGCAAGAAAAACTCCCGAGGCCTTCTCTTGCCACTTGCTGCTTGTTACTTGCTACTTCTTCCTTACACCGCCGCGGCGCCGCCGACGATCTCGGCGATTTCCTGCGTGATCGCCGCCTGGCGCGCCTTGTTGTAACGCAGTTTCAATTCGTCGATCAGCGCGCCGGCGTTGTCGCTCGCGGCCTTCATCGCCACCATGCGCGCCGACTGCTCGCAGGCGATATTTTCTATCACGCCGTGGTACACCAGCGATTCGATGTAGCGTGTGAGGAGGTCATCGAGCACCTCCTTGGAATCCGGCTCATAGATGTAGTCCCAGTGATGCGTCAGTTTTTCGCTGTCCAGCTCCGAAGCCGGCAACGGCAACAGCTGCTCCACCTGGGATTGCTGGGACATGGTATTCACGAAATTGTTGTAGATCAGGTACAACCGGTCGAGTTCGCCCTTGGTATAGGCATCCAGCATGATCTTGACCGTGCCGATCAGGTCGGCCAACTCCGGCGTGTCGCCGAGGTGCGACACGTGCGACACAATTTTCGAACCGATGCGCTTGCAGAAATTGAATCCCTTGCTGCCGATGGTGCAGACCTCGATGGTCGCTTTTTTTCCTGACCATTCTTTCATGGTCAGCAGCATCGTGCGCAGCAGATTGGTGTTGAGTCCGCCGCACAAACCCCGGTCGGAGGTGACAACGATGAAGCCGACGCGCCGGGCTTCGCGCTCGAGCACAAACGGGTGTTTGTACTCGGGATGGGCGTGGTGCAGGTGGGTGATGACGTTACGGATCTTGAAGGCATACGGGCGTGCCGCTTGCATGCGTTCCTGGGCGCGGCGCATCTTGCTCGCCGCCACCATCTCCATCGCACGCGTGATTTTCTGCGTGTTCTGGATCGACTTGATCTTCTTGCGTATTTCCTTGCCGACGGCCATATAACCTCAGTTACAAGTGGCAAGTGACAAGTGGCAAGAAATAAAACATCTTGGAATGTTTTTCTTGCTAGTTACTACTTGTAACTTGCTACTAGTGACTACCATGTGTGATTCGCCTTGAAGTCGGTGATGATCTTGCGCAGCTGCGCCGCCACCTCGTCGGTGTAATCCGGATTCCGGTTGATGCGGTCCATGAGTTCGGCATGCTGCGACTTGATGAACGACTGTAACGCATCCTCGAAAGTGCGCACCTTGTTGACGACGACGTCGTCGAGAAACCCCTCGTTCACGGCGAACAGCGACACCGACATCTGCGCCACGGACATGGGCGAGTACTGCGGTTGCTTCATCAGTTCGGTGATCCGTTGGCCGCGGTCGAGCTGCTTGCGGGTGGCGGCGTCGAGATCGGAGGCAAACTGGGCGAAGGCCGCCAATTCGCGGAACTGGGCGAGCGCGAGGCGTACGCCGCCGCCGAGCTTCTTCACGATCTTGGTCTGGGCCGCGCCGCCGACGCGCGATACCGACAGGCCGGCGTTGATGGCGGGCCGGACTCCGGCGTTGAACAGGTCGGTATCGAGGTAAATCTGGCCGTCGGTGATTGATATCACGTTGGTCGGCACAAAGGCGGATACGTCACCCGCCTGCGTTTCAATGATCGGGAGCGCCGTGAGCGAACCGGTTTTGCCCTTGACCTTGCCGCCCGTGATTTTTTCCACGTAGTCGCTGTTCACCCGCGACGCGCGCTCGAGCAGGCGCGAGTGCAGATAAAACACGTCGCCCGGATAGGCTTCGCGTCCCGGGGGACGACGCAGCAGCAGCGAAATCTGGCGATAGGCCCAGGCCTGCTTCGTCAGGTCGTCGTAAATAATCAATGCATCGCGCCCGGCATCGCGGAAATACTCGCCCATCGAGCAGCCGGAGTAGGGCGCAAGGTACTGCAGGGCGGCGGATTCGGCCGCGGTGGCGGCGACCACGATCGTGTGGCCCATGGCCCCGTGCTCCTCGAGCTTGCGCACCACGCCCGCCACCGAGGAGGCCTTCTGGCCGATGGCCACGTAGATGCAGACCATGTCCGCGCCTTTTTGGTTGATGATGGTGTCCACGGCCAGCGCCGTCTTGCCGGTCTGGCGGTCGCCGATGATGAGTTCACGCTGGCCACGCCCGATCGGCACCATGGAATCGATCGACTTCAATCCCGTCTGTACCGGTTGCGAAACCGACTGACGCGCGATCACGCCCGGCGCGATTTTTTCAATCGGCGAGGTTTGCTTGGTCTTGACGGGCCCGCGGCCGTCGATCGGCGCGCCCAGCGCGTTGACCACGCGGCCGATGAGTTCATCGCCCACCGGCACTTCCATGATGCGGCCGGTGCACTTGACCGTGTCGCCTTCGGAGATGTGGCGATACTCACCCATGATGACGGCGCCCACCGAGTCGCGCTCGAGATTGAGCGCGAGCCCGTAGGTGTTGCCGGGGAATTCGATCATTTCGCCCTGCATGACGTCGGACAGCCCGTGGACGCGACAGATGCCGTCGGTCAATCCCACCACCGTGCCTTCGGTGCGGGTCTGCGCCTTGACCTCGAATTTCTCGATGCGCGACTTGATCAGGCTGCTGATTTCAGATGGATTCAGTTGCATGGGTAGTTTCCCGAAATGTCAGAATTAGGTTAATGGCTTAAATGCGTGCCAAGTTCGGCGAGCCGGCCGCGGATCGAGCCGTCTATCACCAGATCGCCGGCGCGGATCACGATCCCGCCCAGAAGCGATTTATCCGTCCGAGTCGTGAGATTCACCTCGCGTCCGAATTTGCGTCGGAGCGATTCGCTGATGGTCTTCATTTGCGTGGGCTCCAGCGGGAACGGCGTGACCACGGTGGCCTCGATGCGCGCCTCGGCTTCGGCCCGAAGCGTTTCGTACTGGGCGATGATTTCCGGGAGCAGTCCCAGACGGCGGTTATCCACGAGCAGGCGCACCAGATTGGCGCCTTCGTCATTGATGTGCCGGCCGCACACGCTCAGGAACAACTCAAGGAAGCGGGCACGTTCCACGCGCGGGTTGCCCGACAAACGTTGCATGTTTTCATCCGCCGCCACCACCGCTAGGAAGGCCAGCATCTCGGACCATGGGGTTAAGGTTTTACCCTCCTTGGCACGGTCGAATACGGCTTCGGCATACGGGCGGGCGAGTGTCTGTTTTTCGGCCATGGCGCGTGAATTCCGTTACAGCTGTTTGGCCACGTTTTCCAGCAGCCGGGCGTGGACCTTGGCGTCGACTTCCTGCTCCAGGATGCGCGCGGCGCCCGCGACCGCGAGTTGCGACACGGCCGCGCGCAGTTGTTCCTTGGCGCGGTTCATTTCCTGTTCGATATCGGCATGCGCCGCGGCGATGATGCGCTCCGCCTCGGACTTGGCATGCTGCTTCGCCGCTTCCGCGATTTCGGTGGCGCGTTTCTCGGCCAGCGTAATGACCTCGGCGGCCTCCTGTTTTGCCTTTTTAATGGTGTCGAGCGCCTTTTTCTCGCCGAGCTCCTGCTCGCGCTGGCCGCGCTCGGCGGCCGCCAGGCCGTCCGCGATGGTGCGTTGACGGTCTTCCAGCGCCTTGGTGAGCGGCACAAACGCGATCATCTGCCCGATCAAGGTGGCATTGATATTCATAACCCTTTACCCCGGTGTCAAAATGCCTGCGTTCGCGTTAACCGCCGACGACCGCAAACAGGATGTACATGGAAATACCGACTGCGATCATCGGCACCGCATCCACGAGACCCATGACAATGAAAAACTGGGTACGCAGCGTGGGGATCAGTTCCGGCTGACGCGCCACGCCTTCGAGAAACCGGCCCCCCAGGATGCCGATGCCCACGGCCGCGCCGAGCGCGCCCAGGCCCATCATGATGGCGCCGGCGATGTACAGCAGTGATTGTTCCATTTTTATCTCCTAAGAATATTTCAGAAAAGTGATGAAATCAGTGGTGTTCCTGATGCGCCATGTCGAGATACACGACCGTCAACACCATGAAGATGAACGCCTGCAACGTAATGATCAGGATATGAAAGATGGCCCAGCCCAGTTGCAGCAGGCCGGCGAATGACCCGAGCAACAGGCTGGCGCCGTACATGGCCGCAATCAGGATGAAAATCATTTCACCGGCGTACATGTTGCCGAACAATCGCAATGCCAGCGACACCGGTTTGGCCAGCAGGTTGATGGTTTCCAGGAACAGGTTGATCGGAATAAACACGATTTTCATGACGATCGATTTGGCCTGGAACGGTTGCAAGGTCAGTTCGCCGAGAAAACCGCCGATGCCCTTGATCTTGATGCTGTAATAAATAATTAACAGGAACACGCCGATCGACATGCCAAAGGTAACATTCGGGTCCGTGGTCGGCACGACCTTGAGATAGTGCACCCCTATCCGTTTCGCGGTTTCAGGCAACAGGTCGACAGCGATCAGATCCATGAAATTCATCAGGAAGATCCAGATGAAAATACTGAGTGCCAGGGGCGCCACGAGGGCGTTGCGCCCGCTGAACGACCCGCGCACCACACCGTTCACGAAATCAAGAATCCATTCGACGAAATTCTGCCATCCGCCCGGCACTCCGGCCGTGGCGCGCCTCGCGGCCAGCCGGAATAGGAACAGGAACAACACGCCTAGGCCGATGGCGAATCCCAGGGAATCGAGGTGCAGCGCCCAGAATCCCATCTCCCTGGCCTCGTCGGCGCTATGGGCGAGACCCCAGGTGCCGTCCGGAAGACGTCCAAAGGTCAAGTTTTGCAGATGATGCTTGATGTATTCTGACGAGGTCAGCGTGTCGCCCGTCATGATTCTTTAGCCCCGCTATTGTCCAATAAAATGATTGTCCGACTTCGGCCGTGATTCGTTCTCGTTACGCATTACACTCGCCAGAAATCCAAGCTGCGCGACGGCAAACGCGACGATCAGCGGCAAGGGTGTCAATTTCAACACACCCATTCCGATTCCCAGGAGCAGCATGGCCGCGGCATAACGGGTGAGGGCATTGGCATACAGCGAACCCAGACCGACGGCGCGCTTTACGCCGCGCCCCAGCCACGCGCTCAACAGCACCGCGACCGCGCCGCCGTACAGGGCCGACAAAAAACCCTGCCCGCCGCGGGCATAGCCGAATCCTGCGGCAACCAACAGCGTCAACAAGGCCTGGAACACGATGACCCGGCGCACCCCTTTGCGCAGCGTCTCCGCGGCAAAGTTCATGTCTGCGCCATGAGGCAATTCGCCTGTTAACCCTGAAAACGGTGAATAAGGGGCCTTTTCAAAGGGGGCGAAGTATAAAGACAGCCCCACAGGGAATCAATATCGCCAAAAAGCGGATTACGAATCCGGCGTGTGCGCAGATTACCGGGAAACGGGCCTGGGGCGTCTCCTGACGGCGCTGTCAGCCCGAAGGGACATAAGAATATTCACTGCCTGTTCAATCCCCGTGGGAAT
>Ga0326597_10011234_pt1 | contig 11881 bp, 12 predicted proteins | sample RVTome_12_FD_203789 | JGI IMG/M metagenome (GOLD analysis project Ga0326597, IMG submission 203789) | Soil microbial communities from uranium-contaminated site in the Upper Colorado River Basin, Wyoming, United States - RVT100D185 | ecosystem: Environmental > Terrestrial > Soil > Contaminated >...
ATCGCCCGCGCCGCCCGGGGCAGCAGCCACAGCATCAGCGCCGCGACGACGAGCATCATCAGAATGTGATTCGTCAGGATCGCATAGCCGTTGGGCAGGCTCAGAATCGGGTAGTCGTAGTTGTGGTGCAGCGGATCGCCGCCCGCCAGCACGACCATCGCACCCGCCATGTCAGCCGCAGGAATCACGCCGAGGCCTCCGCGAAGTGAGTTCGTGTTGCAGTCGTCGTCGCGCCCGCGCCTCTCGCACCGGAGTCAGGCGCCGCGAGGATCATCCGCCGCAACGCCATCGTGCCCAGCGGCTGGCAGATCAGAAACGCCGCGAGCAGCGAAAGAAAGACCGGCGCCGCCTCGAACCCGGCGACGAAGATGAACCCCAGCCCGCCCGCGACGATCACGCCGAAGTGAATGCCGATCCCCGCCATCATCACGCTCACCGCCGACTTCGGATGGCCCGCCACCTGGCGCAGCGCCCAACGCGTCTGGGCCGTGAAGATCATCCCTGCGATAAGGCACGGCAGCGCCGCTTCGTACCACGCGGCACCCTCGAACAGCGCCGTCGCCGCGCCGCACAACGCCGATGCAACCACCACCAGAGTCGCCATCAGCGCCAGCGTTCGTCCGGCGGGAGGTTGGTCAGTGCTTGCTGGTGTCATGCGTCCGAGGGTTCTGAAGGGCCATGGCCTTCTTGATTGCGTTGTACATGCCGCCGATCACGCCGAGGATCACACCGGTTACCGTCAGCCAGGGAAAGATCTTCAACCACCGATCAACCCCGTAGCCCAGCAGTCCCAGGCCGATGATCGACGCGAGAATCTCCACCCACAGGCCCGACAGCCTCCAGAGGGTGATCGACGGAGCCGATCGCGGTCGCCGAACCTTCCGTGTCGGGCTGGGCTTGTCCATTCGACCCGGCCCTCGCTGTGTGCCATTTTTCACGATCCCACCGAAGTGGCGGGAACAATAGCCGACCACCCCACCATCCGCCACTGCACTTTCCGCCCGCTTTGCCCCAACAGACCTGATTTTGCGGAACCGACCCCTTCGCCCGCCCGATCTTAACGGTGGGCCTCTATCCTCTGTAGAGGGCGGCCTGCACACCGCCCCCGGCGCCGCGAAGATCAGGTTCACCCCTGGTCACCCCGCCGAGCCGGCGCCAGTCGATTCGCGCAACTCGTGCAGCCAACGAAGGCGGCCGCATGGTCCTCAAGATCGAACAAGATCACCACCGCTTTCGCGGAATCGTCAAGGGACGAATCCGCAAGGACCTGCGCAAGTTCCTCCAGCGCGGCGAACTCATCGGCAAAGAGGGCCGGCGCTACGTCTCCATCCCCGTCTACGACATCGACATCCCCACCTTCCGCTACGGCGACAACTCCGAAGGCGTCGGCGCCGGACCCGGCAACGAAGGCGACGCCGGCGGACAACCCGGCAGCGGCGACAACGCCGGCGGCGAGCAGGAAGGCAAGCACATCCTCGAAGTCGAAGTCGGTCTCGATGAACTCGCCGACCTCCTCGGCGAAGAACTCAAACTCCCACGCATCGAGCCGCGCGGCAAACACAACATCACCTCCGTCAAGGACAAATACTCCGGCATCCGCTCCACCGGGCCCGAGTCCCTCCGCCACTTCAAGCGCACCTACCGCGAAGCGCTCAAGCGCCAACTCATGCTCGGCCTGTACGACCCGGATGATCCCGTCATCATCCCCATCCGCAAGGACGTGCGCTACCGCTCGTGGCGCGAAGTCAAAAGCCCGCAGAGCAACGCGCTCATCCTCTACATGATGGATGTCTCCGGCTCGATGGGCGATGAACAGAAGGACCTCGTCCGGCTCGAATCCTTCTGGATCGACACCTGGCTGCGGCGCAACTACGAAGGCATCGACAGCCGCTACATCATCCACGACGTCACGGCCCGGGAGGTCGATCGAGACACGTTTTACCGGGTCCGCGAGGACGGCGGCACACGCATCAGCAGCGCCTACAAACTCGCTGATGAACTCCTCGCCGCCAAGTACAACCCCGCCGATTGGAACATCTACCTCTTCCACTTCTCCGATGGCGACAACTCATCGGAAGTGGACAACCGCCTGTGCGTCGAAGTGCTCAACGAGAAACTCCTGCCGCGCTGCAACATGTTCGGCTACTGCCAGGTCGCCAGCGCCTACGGCTCGGGGAACTTCATCAACATCCTTCACGAAGCCTTCCCGCGACGCGGCGACGTCCACCGCGATGAGAAAATCATCACGAGCCGCGTCAACGACAAAGACGGCATCTACGACTCGCTCAAAACCTTCTTCGGCGCGGGCAAATAAAGTCATTCACCGCAGAGCTCGCGGAGAGCGCTGAGAGATTCAGGGATCAGGCGGAAGCGCGGAACCGGTTAGCTGCGACGCGAAGGCTTTGCGCAGCGGAGCGCGGCGCGGGGAAGTAAAATCATTCACCGCAGAGATCGCGGAGAGCGCCGACGAAGGCAAGAGAACCTGGCGTGCTCATCCTCCCCGGCACGGAGTGCCGGGGCTTTGTTCGCCTCGATGCCTTGATGCCTTGATGCCTCCTCTTTTCAATGCCGGAAATGCCGGATGCCCGTCAGCAGGCAGGTGATGTGGCGGGCCTTGCAGAGGTTGATGGTGTCGTCGTCGCGTTTGGAGCCGCCGGGGTGGATGAGGGCGGCGATGCCGGCGTCGATGAGCAGTTGCGGGCCGTCGGGGAAGGGGAAGAAGGCGTCGGAGGCGGCGATGGCGCCCTTGCTGCGCGGTCCGGCCTTTTCGACGGCGAGTCGGCACGAACTCACACGGTCCATCTGCCCGGCGCCGGCGCCGTAGAGGCGGCGGCCCGCGCCGATGGCGATGGCGTTGCTCTTGAGATGCTTGGCGATGGTCCAGATGACGGCGGCGTCGGCGAGGCGCGCCGGCGTGGGGGTCGGGCCGGCGACGTGCTGCCAGGTGTGCGGCTGGGCGGCGGCGCGGTCCTGATCCTGCACGAGCAGGCCGCCGGGGATGGTGCGCATTTCGATCTTGCGATCGGTGGTGGGTGGATGATCGCCCACGGCGAGGAGACGGACGTTGGCCCAGCGCCGGGCGATGGCGTCGCGCGCCTCGGGGTCGAATGAAGGCGCGACGATGACTTCGAAGAACTTCGTGCCCTCGACGGTGAGCGCGGCGGTGGCGGCGTCAACGGGCCGATTGAGTGCGACGATCCCGCCGTAGGCCGCGAGCGGGTCGCCTTCGTAGGCGGCGGCGAATGCGGCGGCGGGCGAGTCGGCGACGGCGCACCCGCAGGGGTTGGCGTGCTTGATGACGGCTGCGGCGGGCGCATCAAACTCGCGCACGAGGAGGAGCGCCGCGGCGGCGTCGGCGACGTTGTTGTAACTGAGCGCCTTGCCGTGGAGGAGGTCGGCGTTGACGATGGACGGGCCGCGCGAAGCGGGATCGCGGTAGAGCGCGGCCTGCTGGTGGGGGTTTTCGCCGTAGCGGAGGTCGAGGGACTTGGTGAAGGAGATGCGGAGTTGATCGGGGAAGGCGCCGATCTGGCGCCGGTTCATCCACGCGGCGATCATGGCGTCATACTCGGCGGTGCGGCTAAAGGCGGCGGCGGCGAGGTCGGCGCGGAGCACCCGCGTCGTCGAGCCGTCGTGCTTGTCGAGTTCGTTGATGACGCGGTCGTATTGATTGGCGGCGGTGATGACGGTGAGGAACTCGTGGTTCTTGGCGGCGGAGCGGATCATCGCCGGGCCGCCGATGTCGATGTTCTCAATCGCTTCTTCGGGCGTGACGCCTTCGCGGCGGATGGTGCGGGCGAAGGGATAGAGGTTGATGCAGATGAGGTCGATGGGCTTGATGTGGTGCGCGGCGAGGGCGGCGAGGTGATCGGCATGATCGCGGCGGGCGAGGAGGGCGGCGTGGACGGCGGGGTGGAGGGTCTTGACCCGGCCGTCGAGAATCTCGGGAAAGCCGGTGATGTCGGCGACGGGAGTGACGGGCAGGCCGGCTTCGGCGAGGGCTTTGGCGGTGCCTCCCGTGGAGATGAGGGTGATGCCGCGGCGGACGAGGGCGCGGGCAAAGGGGATGAGGTCGGTCTTGTCGCTGACCGAAAGGAGGGCGCGACGGATGGGGACGAGGTCGGTCATATGAGGCATGATAAACCGGTGGGGGGCAGCAGGCATCGAGGGATCGGGGGATCGAGGCCATTGTCTAGCCGCGACCCGAAGGCTTTGCGCAGGGGAGCGCATGGTCGCGCCTGGGGCGCGCGCTTGAAGGTCGAATCCGGGGCGGCGCAGGGCCGTTGCCCCGGCGTGGGGCGCGCCTGGACGTCAGGGGATGAGTTTGATGATGCGGCCGGCGGCGCTCATGGCGTAGATCGTGCCGTTCTCGATGTGATCGGAGGCGGCGACGGAGATCTTCGGACAGCGGGCGGAGCCGAGGAGCGAGCCGTCGCGTTCGAGGATGCGGTAGAAGGTCGAGCCGAGGGAGTTGGGTGCGTCGTCTCTGTCCCAGATGATGAGTTGGCCGTTCTTGCGCGCGAGGACGGTTCCGCCTTGCACGTCGGTGCAGGTCCACCTGGCGACACCGGTGCGAGCGTCGATGGCGTGGAGTCCGCGGCCCGGTTCGGCCTGGTAGAGGATGCCGTCGATGAGTTTGGGATCGTCGATGAGGGGCCGCTGGCAAGGGAAGCGCCAGATGAACTTGCCGTCGCCGAGGCGGAAGGCCCAGACGGACTGATCGAGGCCCGCGACGTAGATGGCGTTTTCATCGATGGCGGGCGTGGCGTCGAAGGGATCGCGCGCCGCGGCGGACCAGAGGCGCGAGTTGTTCACGCCGTCCATCAGGTGGATCGCGCCCGTCTGCGTGAAGATGGCGAACGTGTCGCCCAAGGGGAGGGGCGCGTGGGAGATGGGCTGCTGATTCTCAAGTCGATAGGCGGCCTGCATCAGTCCAAGGCCGCGATGGTGATAGATGATGCGCCCGTCGTTGGTTCCATAGACCAGGAAGGGGCCGAAGAGAATGCCCGCGGTGCCGGCGGCGTCTTCCGGGGCGTAACGCTGATGGCGCTGGGTGCGGCCGGTGGCGATGTCAAAGAAGTACAGGTCCGACTGCGTCGAGGCGAGGACTTCATCGTCCTGCCGCAACACGCCGCGAAGGTGTTCGAGCCGGGCGCCGACCTGGAGTTCCCACGCATCGCGCCCATCCCGGCTGGTGAGCGCGGTGAGGATGTTGCGGCCGTTCTCGACGGTGAGCACCCACTCACCCATCGGGTGAATGGCGACGGCGCGGCCGCCGCGGCTGACGGCGACCGCGGACTCCCAGGCAATCTGGTAATCGAGTTGGTCCACCTGCTCGAGCGTGAGGAGGTACTCGGTGTCGATCGGACCCTTGCGGCCCGATTCGCATCCAAGCGCGAGCAGGGCGAGCAGCGCCAGAGGCAGGAGAGTCGCAGCGCGGGCAGGGCGATGAAGTAAACCGAGGCGCCGTCGAAACATGGGCCGAGTCCTTCCCGAGGCAGGGGATGATCGAACCGCAGCACCCACCCTCCGGGGGAGGAATCAGCGCCGCCGAGACAGCCAGTATTGAGGCGTGAGCGCTTCACGTCAAGCCCCGCCAAGGGCAATCGCGTTTTCGTCGTCATGCCCGCGAAGGCGGGCATCCAGCGAGGCGTCAAAGGTCGTTCATTCCCGTTCTCGCGGCCGAAACCACCAAGTCGTCCCGCGCGACTGGTTTCCCGCTCCCGCCTGCGCTGGGAGCAGGCTCTGCGCGGGAATGACGAAAACGCGATTGCCCTGAAGCCCCGCCGGGGTTGGGCTGTGGTGGCCGGCCCGGCGAAGGCGTACCGTTGACCCATGTTCACCGGCCTCATTCAGCATCGCGGACGGGTGATCGAGGTGCGTCAGACCGCTGCGGGTCGGTCGCTCACGATCGACGCGGCCGGCTGGAACCACCGGCCGGGGCATGGCGAGAGCATCGCCGTGAGCGGGTGCTGCCTCACCGTTGCCGGCGCGTCGCCGCTGCGGTTTGACGTGATCCACCAGACGCTCAATGTGACGACGCTGGGCGATCTGCGCGCGGGAAGCGCCGTCAACCTCGAACACGCCGTCACACCCGCCACGCTCCTCGGCGGGCACATCGTGCAGGGGCACGTCGATGGGGTCGGTGTCATCCGCGACATCAGCGACGACGCCGAGGGTGTGCGCCTGCGCATCGACGCCCCCGCCGAACTCCTGGACTACATCGTGCCCAAGGGGTCGATCGCGGTGGATGGCGTGTCGCTCACCCTCGCCGGCGTGCTCGACGACGGGTTTATCGTCGCCCTCATCCCCATCACGCTCGAACAGACGACGCTGGGCGCGGCGGCCGTCGGCCAGCGCCTCAACCTCGAGACCGACCTCATCGTCAAGACGATTGTGCATCAGATGAGGCGAATCGGCGCGCGGTCGCCCTGACGCGGGCTTGACACGGGCGATCGGGCCGATGATGGTTACACCGGCGGCCGCCCCGTCGCCGGTACGTCGTTGACCCGAACAGGAGGGAATCATGAACGACCTGCGCATCGATCTCATTGATCCCAAAGACACCGAACTTCTCTCTCACCTGCACAACAGCATGTTCAGGCCCGAACGGCCGCCCGAGTCCTTCGAGCGGCGCTTTCGCGGGCGCTACAAGGTTCTCTGCCTCGTCGCGTCGGTGAAGAATGACGCGGTCGGCTTCTACATCGGCTTCGAACTCAAGCCCTCCGTCCACTTCGGGTGGATGGTCGGAGTCGCGGCCGACTCGCGGCGCATGGGGATCGCCGGCCGACTCATGCACAAGGCCCAGTACTGGGCCCGCGACGAGGGCTACACCTCGCTGCGATTCGAATGCAACAACACCCACCGGCCCATGCTGCACTTCGGCATCTCGGAGAACTACGCCATCGTCGGCATCCGCTGGGATCCCGACACCGCCCAGAACATCATCATCTTTGAACGACTGCTCGACAATCTGACGGATGAGTGAGAAGAGAGCGTCGAGGCAGCAAGGCACTGAGGCATCGAGGCATCGAGGCATTGAGGCATTCATAGCCGCAGCGTTCCCTGCCGGGGAGCATTGTTCCTGGAAGCGAAGCCGCCACATTAGAATGACACGACCAGCGGCCGGAGCCGCTGGTCGTGCCGGAATCTGCCTTGAGAACGCGAGGGCGTGCATTGTGCCGCTGGCGCGGATTCGTCGCGGGATCATTCGCGTTGCGCGGGGCCCTCGCGCTGGTGTGGGCTAGGCGCCTTTCTTGGTGGACACATCCACCTGAGACGCCACGCCCTTGTCGTGCGCCACCTTGGCCGTTCGGCCGACCATCAACGCGGAATGACGGTCGGATTTCTCGCCGTCCAGCGTGTACTTGGTCTTCTCATTGATGCCGATCGTCACGAGTTCATCATCCGCCTGGCGGAGCACGAAATGCGTGCCTGCGGCGTCAACGCTGAAGATCGTTCCTTCGGCGTTGTCCATCGCCGCCTCCGCCATGACGCGGTTGAGCGACTCCATGAACGACTCGGGATTGACGCCAAGAACAGCGGGCGTGGCGCCCAGCGTCAGTGCATATGTCGCAACAAAAATGGTCTTCATGACAAACCTCCTTATTGCAGATTCGATCACACGCTCGCAAGCGAGCGGAGAGAGGAGAGTGGCGCAGGCCCCGGTGTCCGGTTGGACTGGCTTCCGGAATGGCGCCTCCTGTGCGCCGTATCGCGTTGAAGCAACGTAATTGGGGTCATGGCGTCCCTTCCTCAAAGCAGTCGGGGCATACGCCTCGACATCCATGAAGATTCTACGCGATGGTTCAATTGGCTGTTCGATGCGCGCGCATTGATCCGCTCATTTCTTGATGTGTTAAATACATGTTTGCACGAATCCCGCGTTTAAAGAAAGCAAACGCGGATCGGAAAACGAGACATGAAACGCCGGCGCCTCGAACGCAGTACGATCAAACTCCGAAGAAATACCGAACATCGCGCGCGACGCATTGAAGACATCGAGGCACTGACGCATCAAGGGATCAACAGATCAAGGGATCGAGTTCTGCCAAAGCCCCGGCATTCCATGCCGGGGAGGACTGCTCTCCCCGCGCAAAGCAACGGCGTCGCCCGCGCCGGATCGAGGTCGGCCTGCACCTTGAGGGTGAACGCTTCGTCGGCGACGATGCGCTCGCAGTGGCCGCCGCAGGTCACGCCACCGCTGTGCGCATCGGGGCCGTTGTAGGAGAAGACCGGCCCATTGAGGCAGAACTGTTCGAGGTTCTGTCTGCAACTCGAACAGGTGCGGCAGGAATCGACGAGGCAGCCGACCGCGGCGAGATCGCCGGGCCGGAATCGCTTCACGTCGCCGCCGATGCGCGTGACGCGGCCGACGATCTCGTGCCCCGGCACGACGGGGTAGGTCGTCATCCCCCACTCGTTGCGGGCGAAGTGCAGATCGCTGTGGCACACGCCGCAGAAGAGGATGTCGATCTCGACGTCCTTGGGCAACGGCGCACGCCGCTCAATCGCAAACGGCCCGAGCGGCGTTGTGGCGGACTGTGCGGCGAAGGCTTTGGTGAGCATGGTGGAATCTCTCCCCCATTGTCGTGGTGATGGTTGAGACGCGCGGCATTCGTGGATCGCGGCGGATCAGGGGTGGATAGCGCGGCGTTTGTCACACCCTACGCGCTACCGCGATTCGGTCCCGACATAGGGTGCCGTTGAGCGCAGCGGAGCGAAACGCCCCGGGTTGGTTGGGGGAAGGCTCGTTGTCGAACCGTTGCGCTGTCCACGCCGAAGTGGTGCGTTTCGCAAAGCCTCAACGCACCCTACGCGCTTGTCTTAGGATCGTGGACGGATCGAGCGGCGCTACCGTTTCGCCTTTACCCCACCGCCTCACCCGCCGGCGCATCTATCTCCGGATGTACGCCCGCCAGAGTGTGGATCATCGCCAGCACCATCTCCGGCTTGTGAACGTTGACGAAGTACCGCTGCGTCTTCAAACCGGGCGATTGCGCCAGGTACCGCCACCACACGAGATCCGATTTCAGAACGATGGTGCCGACGTCTTTGCGCCGCTTGTCGATGTACGCGCCGCGCAACTGCTCCGGCCGAAAGCGGCGAACCGCCGTGTACAGCCGCCAGTTGAATGTCAGTGCCCGACGATCGGTAATGACGTACACCGACGTTCGCGCCCAGATCCTGATCGACCACGGAAGGGAAACGAGGAAAACAATCCCGAGGAGAATCACCAGCGCGAGCACAGACAGGGCCCACCCGACAAAGTTGTTGCCGGTCGAGATCACGGCCCAGACAACCGTGAACTCCATGAAGCCGAAAAAGACAAGCGCGAGCGGCAGCACGATCAACATCCGCAGCAAGGGTATGTGCGAGTCCGGCTGCCCCATCCACATGACGGCCTCGCCCGGCTCCAACTCGCGCTGCACCCGAGCCACAAGATGGGCAGGTATCTCCGATGAAGTCTCGACCATTCAGCATCTCCAGTACTCAGCGCAGATTCTACGACTCCCCGCCTGCCTTCACGGCCAACACTCATTGATCGCCGCACCGAAGGTGCAGGCGCAACTCAGCCCAGGAGTAGGTCAGGTTGAGACCTGACCCACGCGCTGCGTAGCATTCGCCGAGAATGTCGGATTCGGCGAGTCGCCTTGCGAGTCGGACCCGGTCTTGGAGGTATTCCTGCACGTCTCGCTCCTTCTCGAATCTCAGCCGTCCAGCCGTTGCACGCCTCACCCGCGTGTCGTGGTCCGAGGGTCGGCTGCGCGAGTGGACCCCCACTTTGATGCGCGAGGCGTACTCGAAGTTGACTGGGAGGAGATTGATTATCCTACGGGTCTTCTACTGGAATGCGGCGCAATCGAGCCGAGCGTGGATCTTCATGCCCACAGCAGCGCGCCTCCCTTGTAGCCCTTGGGCGGCTGCACGAGCCGGAGACGCGAGTCGGTGTGTCGCTTTCGCTTGGCGACGCCGTTGATCAGGTTTTCCTCGACGTCTTCATTGCCCCATTGATGCCAGCCGTCGCGGCGGAAGCGGGCGAACAATTCCAGTCGCGGGCCGGGCGAGCAGGCTTCGATGATGTCGTAGATCTCGTCGGGCTTGCGCGAGTGCTCTCGCTTGCGGGTGCGCAGCAGGTTGACCTGCGTACGGCCCGGGTTGAGCGTGCGCATGCGGCCGCGAATGCCGAACAGAATGAGTTCAGTCACGTTGCGGAAGTAGAAGCCGACTCCGCGTCCGTCGGGCCCACCGTCCTTGCGAACCTTGAACCACACAAGGTTTGACTTGTAGGTGAAGCCCCAGGCCTCCATGACCTTGAGGCCTTCGGTCAGTAGAGCGTTGGGCACCCAAAGGTAGAGATGCGATTGGGCCGCTGCGAGTCGAGGCACCGGGAGATCCATGATCTCTTTGAGTTCGATGGTGGGGTAGCGCAGCAGCCGCCGATGCTCCGGCGCCACTTTTCCCGTTCGATTCTGAAACTGCCACGGCGGATCCGCAAGGATCGTTGCGTATGGGCCTCGCGCCTTGGCCTGCAAGTCTTCGCTGGCGTTGGTTGTCGGCCGGCGTGTCTGTCCCATCCTGATTCCCCCTGTTTACTTTTCCAATTGAACGACTCCCGCTGGAATTCCGATGAGCAGAAGCGGACACGGATTGCCCACACCGCGTTTTACACGCTCCTGGAGTTTTCGCCAGTGGGTGGTCGCTTCGCCAAACTTGTCCCCGACGAAGGCGTCGGCCCAGCCACGGGCGAATGACTTGTGCCGCTCGGCCGCTGCAAGATACATCTTTTGCTGTCGCTCGGTCGGACGACAGTAGTCCGGCAACTGGTCAATGCTGGTAATCTTCCGGTGAGCGGCGAAATTCTCGAACAGCCCCTCCATGGCCTCGTGCAGGGTTTCGCCTCTGGTGATAATGCAGCCGATGGAGATCGCGCCATCCGCGTGGAGGCGCTTGAAGTTCTCAAGATCGCGGTCGAAGAACGGATCCTTGTTGTTCCACTCGATCTCGAGCGCGAAGGTACCGCCATCGAATCGCTTGACGTGATCGACGGCATGGGTGATGGATTCGCGTTCTTCACCGTCGATAATCTTCTTGACCTCGAAACTGTGGCCCGCCCAGCCAAGTTCGGTCAGGGCCTTTCGCATGCGCTGGGTCACTTGCCCCTCGCCGCCGCCGCCGCGAACGAGTTCTTCGATCGGAATGGTCAGGCCTTGGAGCACCGACTCAATCTCCTTGGCCGCCGATCCCATGTCGTGGCGAAGGATGGCTTGGGCATGGTGCAGCATCTCGATCTGATACTGCCTGGCTCGCAGTTCCTTGAACATCAGCGTCCATCCAAAGAAGGTGCGTCGCCTCGCGGCCCAGACTTCGCGGAAGGCGTGACGAGTCTATCGATAGGGTACTGTTCGGTCAATCGGATCGGGTGCGCGGAATACGCCCGCGCCCGCCGGCCTCAAACCCCCGACTTCACCCCGTGCTTGACCACCTCCGGCGTCGCCGGCGCCGTGTCGAGCCATTCGCGCACTGTTCGCGCGATCGACGGGGCGTCGAGGCCGACTTCGGCCAACTGCTTCGCCCGGCTATCCTGGTAGATCCAGCGCTCGGGGATGCCCAGGCACTTGATCCCGCCCGTGGGCAGGCCGGCGGCGTGGCAGGCGCTCAGGACGCACGAGCCGAAGCCGCCAGTGAGGCCGTGGTCTTCGATGGTGAGGATTGGCACGCCGCGCGCGATGAGGTCGCTCAGCAGGGCGAGATCGACCGGCTTGGCGAAGCGGGCGTCGTAGACGTTGATGCGGTAGTCGCCGTTGAGCAGGTCGGCGGCTTCGAGGGCGCTGATGGCCATGACGCCGTAGGCGAAGAGCGCGACGTCGGGTTTGTCTTC
>Ga0326597_10011235_pt1 | contig 11879 bp, 6 predicted proteins | sample RVTome_12_FD_203789 | JGI IMG/M metagenome (GOLD analysis project Ga0326597, IMG submission 203789) | Soil microbial communities from uranium-contaminated site in the Upper Colorado River Basin, Wyoming, United States - RVT100D185 | ecosystem: Environmental > Terrestrial > Soil > Contaminated >...
GCGCTCCTCCTCGGTGGGGTTGCCCAGCCCGGGGCCCCAGGTCAGCCAGCACTCGACGGGCGTGCCCCCGCGCCGGACGACCGCCGACACCGCGACGAGGCCGGGGTCCTGGAAGGTGAGGGTCTTCTCCGCCTCGATCTCCCCCGACGCGTAGCGGAAGCGCAGCGTGGCCGGCTTTCCCTCCGCCGGCACCGCCAAACGTTCGCTCGTGGGCTCGAACAGCGCGTCCGCCAGGAGTGCGTCGATCGCGGCGTCGCCGGTCTCGATGTCCAGTGGCGGTGGGCCCGCGCCGGCCACAGGAACCATCTCCTCCGGCTGCCCGCGGCGGTTCCGGTACTTCTCGAGCTTCCAGGACAGCAGGCGCGCGCCGCGGTTGGTGAACGCCACCGTGAAAGTCGGAGCCACGACCTCGACCCGCCTCTCTTCCGTGGCCGCCACGGGCTCCACTCCGGCCGCCGCCGTCTCTGCCGGCGCCTTCGCCGGCGCCGCGGCCGGGGGTCTGGGTGCGACCTCCCCCTGAGCCGTCGGCACCCGGACGGTCGGCGACGACGACGCGACCGGCGCCTCGGGCTCGGCGCGGGGCGAAGGCCGCGGGGCAAAGAGCATGTTGTAGCCCGCCAGCACGACGAGGGAGAGTGCCACGGCGGCGAGGAGACGCTTTTCTTCCATCACGGGATCCTACGGGACGAGGTCGACTCCTCCGGGGTGAAACGGATGGCAACGCGAGAGCCGACGGGCGGAGAGGCAGAGTCCTCGCCTGGCCCCGTGCCGGACAAGCGCCTCCGCGGCATAGGCGCTGCAGCTCGGCCAGAAGCGACAGTGGCCCCCCACGAGCGGCGAAAGGAGCAGCCGGTACCCCTCAACCAGCAGCAGGAGGAACCACGCTGCGAGGCTCGGGGAGGCGGGCGAGACGCCGCAATCGCTCCTTGAACTCACCATCGATCTCTCTTTGTGTGCGACCGACGATCTCCTTCTTCGCGAGGGCGACGAGATCGTAGCGGGCCGCCGCCGACCCCTGGACTCGCCGAAAGCTCTCTCGGAGCAGACGCCGGGCCCGGTTGCGGATCACCGCCGATCCAACCTTACGACTGACCGTCAGACCGAGCCGGTCGACGGTGCTTCCGTTGGCCAATGCCATCAGCACGAAGAATCGTCCGTCCAGGCGGCGTCCACGCCGCAGAACCTGCTCGAACTCCGCGCGACGACGCAGGCGACGATCCCTCTCAAGACCGCACCCGCCCGGCACCGCCACCCCCGCCGTCAGACCGCCAGACGCTTCCGGCCCTTCTGGCGCCGGCGCTTCAGGACCAGCCGGCCACCCTTCGTTCTCATCCGAACCAGGAACCCATGAGTGCGCTGGCGCCGCCGATTGTTGGGTTGAAAGGTTCTCTTCATCGTGATGCCTTTCTCTCGTGGCTCTCCCGAGGCGCGGGGCGCATCAGGACAAACTCAAAACACTAACGGAAACCGTCCCCGTTTGTCAAAGTCTCGCCCGGCTGGCTCCTTGTTGCGCGCCCCCTCTCTATGCTAGTGTTACGGGGCTACGGACAGCCAACAACCTCGGCCCGTTCATGACCCCCACGCCCGCTTTTCCACAGCTGTTGAAATCTCTGTGTAAAAGGGGCCCTTCGGGCGACTGACACGCCTTCCTGTTGAACACTGTTCGTAAGTGATTGATTTAGATTGATTTATGACCTGCGGTGGGCTCACCGGCTTGCCGTCGGGTGAGGGTCAATGTCGGCAGATCTCTGGGACCAGGTCCTCGTGAGGGTCGAGGCGAAGGTCAACCGCCACAGCTTCGCGACGTGGTTCCGCCCGACCAGCTTCGTCGGCCTCGATGGCCGCAAGCTCCGCATCGCGGTTCCCAACGCCCAGTTCCGCGACTGGCTCAGCAAGAACTACCTCGGCGTCCTCACCGAGGCCCTCCACGAGATCGGACAGCCCGACGTCGAGATCGACTTCGAGGATCTCTCCGAGCCGTCCTCGGGCCGCACCTCCGACAGCCCCGATCGTGACTCGTCGCACCTCAACCTCAACCCCAAGTACACGTTCGACAGCTTCGTGGTGGGATCGTCCAATCAGTTCGCCCACGCCGCTGCCCGCGCCGTCGCCGAGATTCCCAGCAAGTCCTACAACCCACTCTTCATCTACGGTGGTGTCGGTCTGGGCAAGACCCACTTGATGCACGCGATCGGCCACTACATCCTTCCCCGGCAGCGCAAGCTCAACGTGGTCTACATCTCCACCGACCGTTTCATCAACGAGATGATCAACGCCATCCGCTTCGACCGGCTCCCCGCCTTTCGCCAGAAGTACCGCTCGATCGACGTTCTCCTCATCGACGACATCCAGTTCATCGCGGGAAAGGACCGAACCCAGGAGGAGTTCTTCCACATCTTCAACGCCCTCCACGACGCCCAGAAGCAGATCGTGGTGAGCAGCGATTGCCCCCCGCGGCAGATCCCCACCCTCGAAGAGCGCCTGCACAGCCGCTTCGAGTGGGGGCTGATCGCCGACATCCAGCCCCCCGACATCGAAACCAAGGTCGCGATCCTCCGCAAAAAAGCCGAAGCCGAGCGCGTCGAGATCCCCGAGAACGTCGCCCTCTTCATCGCCAGCAAGGTCCGCACGAACATCCGCGAGCTCGAGGGTAGCCTCATCCGCCTCATCGCCTACGCGAGCCTCACCGGCCGCGACATCGACCTCTCCCTTGCCCAGGAGACGCTGCGCGACCTCCTCAACACCGACCAGAAGCCCGTCAACATCGAGATGATCCAGAAGTTCGTGGCCGACCGCTACAACCTCAAGATCAGCGACCTCAAGGCCAAGAACAACTCCAAGTCCGTCGCCGTCCCGCGCCAGATCGCCATGTACCTCACCAAGACCCTGACCGGGGCTTCGCTGCCCGAGATCGGCAAGGACTTCGGGGGAAAGCACCATTCGACCGTCATCCACTCCGTACGCAAGATCGACGAGCTCCGTCGCCAGGACTCCGAGTTCGACAGGCTCATCAACAGCTTCGTCCAAGCCTTCCGGTGACCTTGCCGACTTTCCCACACGAACCTCCCCATGCACTCCTCCATCCCTCCCCCGTGCTCGAACCATCCACCGCTGCAGCCTCTGGACCCCTCGTTCATCCGCAATCGCGTCCACAGCCCAAAGCGTTTTCTGCCCGGTGGTTGCGCCCACATCCGCAGTTTCCGCAGCGTCTCTTTCCTTCTTATGATTCCCTCACCTTGTCGATGAGAAACAGATAGGGAAACGACACATGGAAATCCTCGTGCGCCGCAGCGACCTCGTGAAGGAGCTCCAACTCGTCCAGGGCATCGTCGAGCGCAAGAACTCCATACCCATCCTCTCCAACGTCCTCGTCGAGGCCGACGGAGAACGGCTGCGCATTTCGGCGACCGACCTCGACGTTTCCCTGCGCTGCGGCTGCAGTGCCCAGGTGGTTCGGGCGGGGGCGGTCACCCTCGGAGCGAAGAAGCTCTACGAGATCGCTCGCTCGCTCCCCGAGAGCGACGTGCGAATCGACGTCCAGGCCGACGCGTGGGCCACGATCGAGTGCGAGCGCGTCCACTTCAAGATAGCGGGGCTGCCGCGGGAAGACTTCCCCAGCCTCCCCGACGCCAGGCCGGGGAAGGCGATCGACATTCCGGCGGGGGTCCTCGCGGCGCTGATCCAGCGCACCGCCTTCGCGATCACCGCCGAGGACGCCCGGTACTACCTCGCCGGAGCCCTCCTGATCCTCGAGGACGGACAGGCGGCGATGGTGGCCACCGACGGCCACCGTCTCGCGTGGGCGGAGCGCAAAGGCGAGCTCAAGGCGCCAGAGGGGGTGAAGGTGCTCGTCCCCCGCAAGGCCATCTCCGAGCTGGGGCGGCTGATCGAGGGCGAAGAAAGCGTCGGCTTCCAGCGAGCCGACGGACACCTTCTCTTCACGGCGGGGGGACGGATCCTGGCCTCGAAGATGGTCGAAGCTCAGTTTCCGGCCTACGAGAAGGTCATAGCCGTCACCGGTGACAAGAAGCTCAAGCTGTCCCGGGACGCACTCCAAAGCGCCATCCGGCGGGTCAGCCTGCTCTCCTCCGAGCGCAACCGGGCGATCCGGGTGGCGCTCGAGGACGGGCGCCTCGAGCTCAGCGCGTCCTCTCCCGACCTCGGTGAGGCGCGCGAGTCCCTGTCCGTGGACTACACGGGCGACTCCGTCGAGATCGGCTTCAACGCCCAGTACCTGCTCGACTTCCTCTCCATCGCCGGGACGGACGACGTGGGCCTCGAGCTGCGCGATGCGGAGAGCCAGGGACTGCTGCGTCCCCTCGGCGACCCCGACACCGACGACTACCGCTACGTCGTCATGCCGATGCGCTTCTAGGAAGAAGAACTTGGTGTGGGTGAGCCAGCTCGCCGTCAAAGACCTGCGAATCCTTCGCGAGGTGGACATCTCCCTGCACCCTCGGCTCAACGTGTTCACCGGGGGCAACGCCCAGGGCAAGACCTCGCTTCTCGAGGCGCTCGGCGTCCTCGCCCGGGGGCGATCCTTCCGCACCGACAGCGCGGGGAACCTGATCCGTCGGGGGGCCGACGGCCTGCGGGCCCGGGCCACCGCCGGGGAGGACGGCCACTTCGCCGACCTGGAGGTCGCGATCGCCACTGACGAACGCCGTTTCACCGTCGACGGACGACCCGTCCCTCCCCGCGAGTACAACGGTCGCCTCGAGGTCGTCGTGTACTCGAGCGACCGCTTGCGGGTCGTGCGGGGGACGATGCGCGATCGACGCCAGTTCTTCGATCGCTCCGCCGCGGCGCTGTGGCCCGCGTACCGGGCGCTGCTGCGCGACTTCGAGCGTGTCCTGCTCCAGCGCAATCGCGCCCTTCGCGACGGCTCTTTCGACCTTCCGGTATGGACCGAGCGCCTGGCCGAGCTCGCGGCCCGCGTCCGGCACCGTCGAGCCGCCTACGTCGCGCGCCTCAGCGCGGCGCTCCAGGCCGGCTTCCGTCCTTTGCATGAGCACTACGAGGTCACCGTCGAGCCCCTTTCGGCATCGGACGAGCCGGCCGAGAGGGACGCTCTGCTCGAGGAACTGCGCCGGCTCACCCCCCGCGAGCGGGTTGCCGGCCGCAGCCTCGCCGGACCGCACCGCGACGCCATCCGCCTGCTCATCGACGGGCGCGACGCCGCGCTCGAAGCCTCCGCGGGGCAGGCCCGCAGCCTCCTGCTCGCCCTCGCCCTCGCCACGTTGAAGGTCTACGAGGAGGAAACCGGCCGCGCCGCGGTCGCTCTCCTCGACGATCTCGACTCCGAGCTCGACCCCGAGCGCGCCAGCGATCTCTGCGCGGAGGTCGTGCGTCGAGGCCAGGCCTTCGTCACGAGCGCGCATCCACACTGGGCGGAGAGCCTGCGTCCCATCGGCCACGTGTTCCAGGTCGCAGCCGGCACCGTCCGCTGCGCATGAAGGACCCATTGAACGGAAACCCCCGATGAACGAATCGCTGCCCAAAGAAGTCCCCGGCACCGCCTACGGCGCCGACTCCATCCGCGTCCTCGAGGGTCTCGAGGCGGTGCGCGTGCGGCCCGCCATGTACATCGGCTCCACCGGAGAGACGGGGCTCCACCACCTGGTGTACGAGGTCGTCGACAACTCCGTCGACGAAGCCCTCGCCGGTCACTGCACCGAGGTTGCGGTCACCATCCACATCGACAACTCCGTCACCGTGGTCGACGACGGCCGGGGCATCCCCGTCGGACCGCACCCCACGATGCCCGAGCTCGACGCGGCGGAGGTCGTCCTCACCAAGCTCCATGCCGGAGGGAAGTTCGACAAGAAGTCCTACCAGGTCTCGGGCGGCCTCCACGGCGTCGGCATCTCCGTCGTCAATGCTCTCTCCGAGAGCCTCGAGCTCGAGATCCGCCGCGACGGAAAGGTCTACCGCCAGTCCTACTCGCGCGGCTTCGCCACGTCTCCCCTCGAGAACACCGGCGTCACCGACCGGCGGGGCACCAAGATCCGCTTCAAGCCCGACCCCCAGATCTTCGAGACGATGGTCTTCAGCTTCGACACGCTCTCCCAGCGCCTGCGCGAGCTCAGCTTCCTCAACCGCGGCATCCTGATCACCCTCGAGGACGAGCGCGACAACAAGAGGCACCGCTTCCAGTACGAAGGCGGCATCTCCTCCTTCGTCGAGCACCTCAACCGGAACAAGGAGACCCTGCCCGCGCATCCCGTCGAGATCGGCGGCGAGCGCGAGGGGGTCATCGTCGACATCGCGATGCAGTGGAACGACGGCTATGCCGAGAACATCCACAGCTACGCGAACAACATCAACACCCACGACGGCGGCAGCCATCTCGCCGGGTTCCGGGGCGCCCTGACGCGAAGCCTCAACGGCTACGCCCAGTCCTCCGGGCTCCTCAAGGAGGGCTCCAGCGGCTTCGACGGCGAAGACACCCGCGAGGGCCTGTGCGCGGTCGTCAGCGTCAAGGTTCCCAATCCGCAGTTCGAGGGCCAGACGAAGGGCAAGCTCGGCAACTCCGAGGTCAAGGGCATCGTCGAGAGCATCGTCAACGAGCGTCTGTCCGCTTTTCTCGAGGAGCACCCGACGGAGGCGAAGCGCATCGCGGGCAAGGTGCTCGACGCCGCCCGCGCCCGCGAAGCCGCCCGCAAGGCCCGAGACCTCACCCGACGCAAGGGTGCCCTTGACGGGGCGGGCCTGCCCGGAAAGCTCGCCGAGTGCCAGGAGCGCGACCCCGAGAAGAGCGAGCTCTTCCTCGTCGAGGGCGACTCCGCCGGCGGCTCGGCCAAGCAGGGACGCGACCGGACCTTCCAGGCGGTGCTGCCGCTGCGGGGCAAGATCTTGAACGTCGAGAAGGCCCGGCTCGACAAGACGCTCTCCTCCGAAGAGATCCGCAACATGATCACCGCGCTCGGCACCGGTGTCGGCCAGGACGACTTCGACATCACGAAGCTCCGCTACCACCGGATCATCATCATGTGCGACGCCGACGTCGACGGGAGCCACATCCGCACCCTCCTTCTCACCTTCTTCTTCCGCCAGATGAAGCAGCTCATCGAGCGCGGCCACCTCTACATCGCCCAGCCCCCGCTGTTCAAGGTGAAGCACGGCAAGACGCAGACGTACCTCAAGGACGAGCACGCCCTCGACGCCTTCCTCCTCTCGCGGGCGGCGGAGAACCGGAAGGTCCGTCTCGGCTCCGGAGCCGAGATCGAGGGCTCCCGCCTCGCCCACGTCGTCGGTCGGATGGTCACCGTGGGAAAGCTGCTCGAGCGGATCGGTCGCCGAGGGGTTCCCCGCGAGCTCGTCGAGCTCCTGCTCCGCGGCCGCGTCCGCGACGCCGCGACCTTCTCCGACAAGGAGAAGCTCCTCGAGCTCATACGGCCCCTGCGCGAGGGCGGAAGAGACGTGGTGCTCGAGCGTGACGAGGAGTACGGGGTGTTCGAGATCGTCCTCCAGGTCGGCACCAACGGGCACAAGCGCGAGACCCGGGTCGGCGAGGATTTCGTGGCCTCCGCCGAGTACCGGGCGCTCTACCCCGCCTACGAGGAGATCCGCGAGGTCGACGAGCCCCCCCTCACCGTGGTCGACGGGGGCGAGACCTCCGTCGAATCCCGCGAGGCACTCGTCTCCCACATCCTCGCCGAAGGCAAGCGCGGGATCTCGATCTCGCGATACAAGGGGCTCGGCGAGATGAACGCGGACGAGCTCTGGGAGACGACGATGGAGCCGAGAACGCGCACCATTCTCCAGGTCCGTCTCGAAGACGACGAGGTGGCCGAGAACATCTTCACCACGCTCATGGGCGACGCGGTCGAGCCGCGGCGCCAGTTCATCGAGGAGAACGCCCTCAACGTGAGGAACCTCGACATCTAGGGCGGACGAGAGCCCGCATCCCATTCCATGACCATGGACAGCGAACCGATCGCCCACAACCGCAATCCCACCAACATCGCCGACGAGATGCGCCAGTCCTACATGGACTACGCGATGTCCGTCATCATCGGCCGCGCCTTGCCCGACGTGCGCGACGGCCTCAAGCCGGCGAACCGGCGTGTCCTGTACGGGATGCAGCAGATGGGGCTCCAGCCGGGCCGGCCCTATCGCAAGTGCGCCAAGATCGTTGGCGAGGTGATGGGCAACTATCACCCCCACGGCGACGCCGCGATCTACGACACGCTCGTCCGAATGGCCCAGTCCTTCAACATGCGGGCGCCGCTGGTGGACGGTCAGGGGAACTTCGGCTCGATCGACGGCGATCCCGCCGCCGCCCAGCGGTACACCGAGGCCCGCCTCACCCGCCTCGGCGCCTCCATGATGGAGGACATCGAGAAGGACACGGTCGACTTCCAGCCGACCTACGACGACAGCTCCGTCGAGCCGAGCGTCCTGCCCACCGTCCTCCCGAACCTCCTCGTCAACGGTGCCGCGGGCATCGCGGTGGGGATGGCGACCAACATCCCTCCCCACAACCTCGGCGAGATCGTCGACGGTCTGATGTTCCTCCTCGAAAACGCCGACCTCACGCCCGACGAGCGGCTCGAGGGACTGCTCGAACGGATCCCCGGCCCCGACTTCCCCACCTCGGGCTTCATCCTCGGGCGCGAGGGCATCCGCCAGGCGTACCGCACCGGCCGGGGCAGCGTGGTCATGCGCGCCCGCGCCGAGATCGAGCTGCGCAAGGGCGATCGCGAGTCGATCGTGATCACCGAGATTCCCTACCAGGTCAACAAGGCGAGGCTGATCGAGAAGATCGCCGACCTCGCCCGGGAGGATCGGATCAAGGGCATCGCCGACGTCCGCGACGAGAGCGGTCGGCAGGGCATGCGCATCGTCGTCGACGCGAAGAGAGGCGAGCCCGCCCAGGTCATCCTGAACAATCTCTACAAGCACACGCCGCTCCAGGACACGTTCGGGGTGAACTTCCTCGCCATCGTCGACCAGCGTCCGCGGCTGCTCAACATCCTCGATGCCTGCGAGCTGTTCGTCGGCTTCCGTCGCGACGTCGTGAGGCGCCGCACCGCCTACGAGCTGCGCAAGGCCGAGGCCCGCGCCCACGTGCTCGAGGGGTACGTGATCGCCCTCGACCATCTTGACGAGGTCATCGCGCTCATTCGGGGGGCGAAGACCCCGGACGAGGCAAGGGTCGGGCTCGTCTCGCGCTACGCGCTCTCCGAGGTCCAGGCCGACGAGATTCTCAAGCTGCAGTTGCAGCGGCTGACCGGCCTCGAGCGCCAGAAGATCGTCGACGAGCTGAGGGAGATCACGCAGCGCATAGCCGACCTCAAGGACATCCTGGGCAGCGCGCGTCGCATCGATGCCATCGTCATCGACGAGCTGCAGAAGCTGAAGGGCGCTCACGGCGACTCGCGCCGAACCGAGATCCTCGACGCCGCCGACGAGATCGGCGTCGAGGACCTGATCGCCGACGAAGACGTCGCCATCTCCATCACCCACAGCGGCTATATCAAGCGGACCTCCCTCACCAGCTACCGCGCCCAGAGGCGGGGCGGTCGGGGCCGGATGGGCATGCGGACCCGGGACGAGGACTTCGTCAGCGATCTCTTCATCGCTTCGACCCACTCCTACATCCTGATCTTCACCGACCGCGGCCGGATCCACTGGCTCAAGGTCCACGCCATCCCGGACGTGGGGCCCCAGGGCAAGGGGAAGGCCGTCGTCAACCTGGTGGCCTTCCAGCCCGGCGAGAAGATCGCGGCCTTCTGCTCGGTGAGGGACTTCGCCTCGAGCGCCCACGTCCTTCTCGCCACTCGCAAGGGCATCATCAAGAAGACCCGGCTCGAGGCCTTCTCCAAGCCCCGTCCCTCCGGGATCATCGCCCTCTCCATCGACGAAGGCGACGCCCTGATCGACGCCGTCGTCACCTCGGGCGGCGACCAACTGCTGATCGGGACCGAAGCAGGGATGGCGATCCACTTCAAGGAGAGCGATGCCCGCCCGATGGGCCGGACGGCCTACGGAGTCAAGGGGATCCGCCTCGACGAGAAGGACGCGGTGGTCTCTCTGGCCGTGGTCCACCCCGCGGGCACGGTTCTCACCGTGACGGCCAACGGCTTTGGGAAGCGGACCCCCCTCGAGGACTACCGCCTGCAGACCCGAGGAGGCAAAGGGCTCATCAACATGAAGACCTCGGGGCGGAACGGCCCGGTCGTGGGGGTGAAGTTCCTCCGGGGCGAAGAACAGGTGATGCTGATCACCGAAAAGGGTATGATCATCCGGCTGAGCACGGCCGACATCTCGATCATCGGTCGCAACACACAGGGTGTGCGGATGATCCAGCTTGAGGAGGGCGACCACCTCGTGTCGGTTGCCCGGCTGGCCGAACGAGTCGACGAGGAAGAGAGCCCGGGCAGCCCGCCACCAACGGGCGAAGCCCCCGGGGCGTCCAAGGAGGAGCCATGAGGGAGCGCGGGGCAGCAATGGGAGTGGCGCTGGGATTGGTGGTCGTGGGGATCGCCTGCGGGGGCGGCGAGAAGAACGTCGTCAATCAGTACTTCACGGCTCTTCGCGCCAACGACACCAACACGCTCACCAGCTTTGCCATGGTCTCCTTCGACAAGGAGGTCTCGGACTACAAACTCGTCACGGTCCACCCGGAGACCCGCGCCCCGGCGACGCTGCCCACCATGGTGGCGAAGCAGAAGGAGCTCGAGGAAGCGCTGGCCGCGAACCTCAAGGACTTCCGCGCGTGGGGCAACGATCTCGAGATCTACCCCAAGCTCGACCGGGTCAAGGAGCTGCGCAAGGACGACAAGAAGATTCCGGCCAGTCTGCAGGAGATCGCCGACAAGTACGATGCGTTCACCGGGAAGGACCGCGAGCTCAAGAGCCAGGTGTCCGAGGCGAAGCGGGCCGTCGAGCGAGAGCGCCGCAACTCGCAGCTCTCCGTGGGCCAGATCGAAGGCCTCGAGAGCCTCAAGGGCGAGGTGGTCTCGAAGGCGCTCGACCTCGAGCTGACCGTCGATGGTCAGGTCAAGCCGTACGTCATGACCCTGCGGAAGTACAACCTCGAAAGCGACGGCCCCCGCATCGTGTCCCGCTGGGTCGTTCAGAGCCTCGAGCCGAAGAGCTAGAAAGCCGCTCGGCGGCGCCCCAGAGGCCCCTCACAGCGTCTCGAGCCCGGCGTAGCGGGCCACCAGCTTCTTCGCGCCCACGCCCGGGAATGAAACGGTCAGCTTGAGATCGTCGCCACCGCCTTCGCGGCGGAGGACCGTTCCGACGCCGAAGAGCGGGTGCCGCACCCGGACCCCGGGCCGCAGAAGGTCGGGGTCGGGAGCGGGCCCGGCCGGCGCCAGAGGGCGCGACCGCGACTGCGCCCACTCGGGCTCCCGACGGGATCCGGCGCGCCGTGCCGCGGCCGGCACGCCGAGCCCCCCCGAAAGCTCGAGGCCTTCGCGGGGGATCTCCGCCAGGAAACGGCTCGGCTCCGAGAGCCGACGCTGCCCGAAGACCTGGCGGCTCCGCGCCCAGCTCAGGTGCAGCTGCTCCATGGCCCGCGTCATGCCGACGTAGGCGAGACGACGCTCCTCCTCGAGCCCCTCGGGTGCGGCCAGGCTCCGGGAGTGGGGCAGGAGCCCCTCCTCGAGACCGGGAAGGAAGACCGACTCGAACTCGAGGCCCTTGGCCGCGTGCAGGGTCATCAGGAGGACGGGTACGTCGTCGCGGATCCGGTCGGTTTCGGAGAGCAGCGCTGCCCGGTCGAGAAACCCGGCCAGGGTCGGTCCCTCCTCGCGGGACTCGTACTCCGCGGCCGCCGCGAGCAACTCGGCGAGATTGTCGAGCCGATCCTGGCTCTCCCGGGTGTCCTCGCGAGCGAGCGCCGCGGCGTAGCCTGTCGCCTCGAG
>Ga0326597_10011236_pt1 | contig 11878 bp, 10 predicted proteins | sample RVTome_12_FD_203789 | JGI IMG/M metagenome (GOLD analysis project Ga0326597, IMG submission 203789) | Soil microbial communities from uranium-contaminated site in the Upper Colorado River Basin, Wyoming, United States - RVT100D185 | ecosystem: Environmental > Terrestrial > Soil > Contaminated >...
AGGGATACGGATAGAAAATCATGCGAACGTAGAAAAAGAGGAACCGGGGCAGATTGAGGAGGTGGACGCCCAGGCCGCCGAAATAGCCGCGGGGGGAATCGAGGGATGCCACAGGGGGATCGAGAATGGCGCCGTCGAAGAGCCGGTCCGGGAATGCCGCGATGGACGGAGACGTATAGGCCAGCGTGATGCCCGCGAACAGGGCGCTGATCAGGAAGAAACACGCAAGGCTTGCCGCCCTGCCCTTGGTGCATGGCCTCCCCTGCTTGTAATCATAGAGCAGGAAAATGGCGGGCGCCACGACGGTGCTGACCTTGGAAAGAAGAGAAAGGACCAGGAACAAAGCGCAGAAAACCCCATCCGACCAGCGCTCGCGGGTCCGCAAGCGGTGAAAGAACAAGAAGGAGAGAAGGAAGAAGAGGAAGGCCAGAGAGCTTTTCGTTTCGGAAACCCACGCCACCGTCTCGATATTCGGGGGGTAGACGGCGAACAGAAGACAAGCCAGCAGAGCGACCCGTGCGGACTCGACGACCTTGAGGACATAATACAGCAGGCAGACACAGGCTCCGTGGAGCAACAGTTGGGCCAGGTGATAGCCGAATGGCTCAAGGCCCGAAAAGAAATGGATGACCGCCAAGAGGCTGTGGTGCAGGGGAGCGTACTGGCCGGAAAATGGATTTGTCCAGATGGCAAGCCAATGCCGGGAAGAAACCGCCTGGATGCGATAGTTCTCGATGACGTAGTTGAAATCATCCCAGACGAAACCGAAGTACGCCGAAGGACTGTAGAGAAGAAAGGTGACGCCGAGCAACAGAGCGTAGGGAAGGGACCTCCGCCAGGACTCAAGCGATTCAGGGAACTCGAAGACTGAAAGTCGGTGTGCCACGGTTTCCCGAGGTATTTTGGGAGCCAAAAATAAGAACTTAAGTATAGCATTGGGGAAAAATGTGAAAGTAATTCCGAGGAGGCGATGGACCATTTGTGTCGCTATCGGGTGACATTCCGTGTCATTCCACTGGATTGTAGCCGGTTGGGGAGGATCGCGGACCCGGGCACAATGTGCTATGATTGGCCGAAACACATTGTTTATCAACACAATAACAGGATTTACAAATTGATTACTGGGGGGAGGTGAAAGTTGGAATAGAACTTGCTTAAGTCAAACCGATAATTGGGACGTGAGACCCCATGTAAATGGGAGGAGATGTGCTCGGGACATTAGAGAGAGGGAGGGTATGAGAAAAGAAAAAGGGTTTTCGCTGATTGAGCTTTTGATTGTGGTCGCGATCATTTTGATCATCGCGGCGATTGCGGTACCAAACTTGTTGCGTTCCCGGATGGCTGCCAATGAGTCTTCCGCGGCGGCGTCTTTGCGGACGATCGCTACGGCGAACGTGACGTATTCATCCACGTACAACGTCGGCTATGCGGGAGCGCTGACGGTTCTGTCGCCGTCGACGTCACCGACGTCGGCTGCCGCCGACCTGCTGGATTCCGTGCTGGGCGGCTCGGCTGCGCCTGTCAAGAGCGGCTACGTATTCACCTACTCCGCCGGCAACGCTGCGCCTACGGCAGCTTCTCCGAACCCGGGGTTTGCCATCGTGGCTACTCCCGTGGGGCCCGGCTCCTCGGGGACCAGCAGCTTCTGCACGGACCAGACCAACGTGGTCGGGAGGGATACGGACGGATCGTCAGTCGCGCCTGCTGCTGCTACGACCTGTGGATTCAGCACCGCAACCTTCAACCCGCTTTAGTCTGCGGCTTGTCAGGAATGTTTTCCGGGGGAGAAGAGAAATCTTCTCCCCTTTTTGTTTGTTGGTGTACGGCAATCCCCGAAACTACAAGTGCAGGTCCCTCGTCGCCGAGACGAGATCAATATCTCGTTTCGTCCTCGGGATGACAGCCGGGGATTGGGAAAAATACCGCAGCAGCGGTTTCCGGATACACCAATCCTGAAAACGGTCTACACCGTTTTCAGAGTTGCTCTATAGGCCCCCTAAATTACTACGTTACGTGTTGACAAAGCAGAGAGGCGCGGATATGTTGAGGCATGACCGATGCTCAGGCGGTGCGTTGTCGGAAGCGGTTGGAGCGGTTTCTGGTGGACCTGCTGGAACCGGTGGGTCGGAGTGAGCGGCGCCATTGGGGGGAGGTATACGTGCGCAGCCTGCTGCTGGATGGCGAACGGAAATCCATCGAGCCGTTGGCAACCCGGCTTCCCGAGGGAAACGTGCAGGCCATGCAGCAGTTCATCGGGCAGAGTCCGTGGGAGTGGAGCCCCGTTTGGGAGCGCTTAGGAAAGCGCATGACGGCCGAGTTGGAGATGGATGCGGCCTGGGTGGTGGATGACACCGGGTTTCCCAAACAGGGCACGCACTCGGTAGGGGTGGAGCGGCAGTACTCCGGCACGTTAGGAAAGACGGGCAACTGCCAGGTGGCTGTGAGCGTGCATCAGGTTGGCGAACGAGGAAATGTACCGCTGGGATGGCGGCTGTATTTGCCGGAGAGTTGGGCCCACGATGCCCAGCGGCGGCGCGAGGCGGGCATTCCGGAAGGAATCGTCTTTCGCAAGAAGTGGGAACTGGCGCTGGAAATCATCGATCAGATCCGCGCGTGGAGCCTGCCGGATCGAGTGGTGTTGGGCGATGCCGGCTATGGAGATAGCAGCGAGTTCCGGGAAGCCTTGGAAAGGCGGGGACTGCACTATGCCGTAGGGGTCCTGCCGCAAGTCGGAGTATGGCTGCAGCCGCCCCAGATCAGCCCGCGGAAAACTACCGGCAGAGGGCGCCCGCCGACCGCGGCCCGCTACGGAGATCAACGGCCGACCACCGCGCAAGAGGCGGCTCGGCAAGCCCAAGGTTGGAGAACGATTCGCTGGCGCGAAGGGAGTAAAGGCTGGCTGGAGTCGCGCTTCTGGGCAACTCGCGTGCAGCCATCGCATCGGTATCAGGACGGCAGACCGCCGGGCAAGGAGGTATGGTTATTGGCGGAGTGGCCGGAGTCGGAAAAGGCGCCCAGCAAGTTCTGCCTCTGTGACCTTCCCGCTGCATACTCCTTGCGACGTATCGTACGGCTCGTCAAATGCCGCTGGAAGATCGAGCAGGATTATCACCAACTCAAAGAAGAACTCGGTCTGGATCACTACGAAGGCCGCAACTGGCAAGGGTGGCACCATCATGTGACGATGGTGATGGTCGCGCACGCTTTCCTTACTCTGGAAACTTTACGAAGTAAAAAAAACTTCTGGGTGGACCCTGCCGAGGACGCGACGTGAGATTCAATATATCTTGTTCACCTGGACGGGCGTTTGCGCTTACTGTGGCGCCGAAGCAAGAGCTGCCCGCAGTCCATAATACTTAACGTAGTAATATTAGGACTCTCACGATCTTAGCTAATTCAGCATTGAAGTCGGCGGGCTCGTAGTGTGAGTTGCGCCGGACAAAGCATTGCCCGCGGTCGTCGAGGGCCAAATAGAGCCTGGCAATCCCGTGCTCGTAGAGGTGCATGCCATTGATCCTGCCCATGTACATGAAGCCGGCGCAGCGCGAGGGGCCCAGCCTTGCTTCGAGCGGCTTCCAGTTGGGCTTCATGAGTGTCCTCCCTCACCTCTGAGGCGCTTCCGCAGACGCCGGCAGCGCGTTGGTTTGTTGATACATCGCGCTCAATTCTCGTCTCAACTGCATCAACTGCCTTAGCTCATCGAGTGTCGGCAAGGGATATCGAGGCGGGACTGCCGCCAACTCTGCCGGACGGTTGCTCGGTTCATTGGCGGGCTCCGTGTCCGCGAGCACAACGTAAAATCGGGTGTTTCCAGGGACCGTAACTGCGATGCTCTGGTTGGCCGCTAGCGTGTTCAACTCCTGCTCTCGGGCGACACCAAGGTTATTGGCGATTCTCTCGCGCAGCAACGCACTCTGCGAAATTGGGCCATAGAATCCAGCGCTTCCGCCATGGCCCACCAGATACGCGGCCGCCGTTCCCAAACCTGTGAAGGCACGAACCAGAAACCTCATTGCCGTGTTCTTTCCGGTCACTTTTCCTTTGAGCGGCTTGAAGTCGAGTCCCATGGCCACTCCATCCAGCTTCTCCGCAATCCCGTCAGGTGTCCGGAGAGTTTGAAACTGTATGTCCACGAACCCGTTACGGTCGGCTTGACGCAGCTCACCCACTGCTTTGGCACCGGCCGGAACGATGATCTGACCGTCCCGCTCGTAGTTGTATTCGATGACCGCAACAACCGGGTAGTCCACTGCCGTGCTCGCCGGAGATTCCAACCGGGCAACCAGCCGCGTGCCGGGGAGTAAGTTGATTCCTCGATTGAGATGCTGAAATCGCCAGCTTGACTGTTGACGCTACTGCACCCGCTGAGTCTCCCGCTCCTGCCAATGATGGCGCGCTGTTTGAACGTCCCCGCACTCGCGGTGGCAATGGCGCTTCGGCCACGGCTCATTCCGTTCATCCCCCGCGGAACCGTCCAGTGAACAGAACGCCGGAAGCGGACCTTCGGGAGGTAATCGGGAGACACGGCGAACGAGTCACCCTGGCAGACGCTCTGAAAAATCCGGAGAGGTTCCATGTCGATACTGCTGCAGGGCAGATATGGGATCGGGACTACTGGAATCAGATTCACAGCGCGTTGGGCGAGGGAAACTGAGGCTGTAGCTTGAACGGAGGAGGATTCGCAATGCAGAAGTTTCATTGGTCGCAGGTCAGTCTGGTGTGCATCGGGTTGGCGCTTGTGGGAATCATGTTTGGATGCAGCACGGCGCCTGTCATGGAGCGTCCGTCTCTGCGCGTGGTTGTCTTGATCGACCGTTCCGATACTTACAAGTCGCGTCAGGCGCAGGCGGTGGAGTTTGCGACCCAACTGCTCGGCGAGATGGCAGAGGAACGCTTACACCGCTGGGAAGGAGGGAACGACCAGATCGCCGTGATCAGCATTGATTCGTCTCCGGACGTTCTTTGGGAAGGCTCGTTCCCCGAGCTCCAGAATATGGATGCTGCCGAGTGGGAGACCCGCTTCCGTGCCCGGAGCGATTATGCCGGTTGCACGGATCTATCCATGGCGTTTGCCACGGCTGCCCGGTATCTCGAAGGCGATCCCCGCTTTGTTGGAAAGTACCTGGTTGTGTTCTCCGACCTGATTGACGAGCCGCCTACGGACTCCATCAGCCGCTGCAAACCTGCCCGCAGCATGCCGGGAGAGGACTTCCCGTGGGCGCGCTCGCGGATACCTCGGTCTCGGTGTTCTGGATGCCCCCCGACCAGAAAATTGTTTGGCGCAGGAAAGCGATGGAAATGGGGCTTGAATCCAACTTCAGCTTCTATACCGTCTCGGAGTCGGCCTCGGTTTCCATCGCGCCTCCGCCGCGCCCGCAGGTTGAACTGACCGAGGAGGAGCGAGCCGAACACGCCAGAGAGCTGCGCGGGGGAGGCGTGGTTATCCTCGAGGATTGTGCACTTGCCCTCCGCGACGGCGGCGGCGATCCGCGGGCACGCATGATCCTTGCGCAAATGCTCTCCTCCGAGAATGTGGGTGACGGCTTGGTGCTGATTTTCCTCGAGCCGCCCGAGTCGGAGAGCCATCTGCCGTCCATCCTGGCGGATCAGTTCGTGCGTCTGGAGGTCCCTTATCCGAGAGCGGATGAGCTGGAAATGCTCGCGCGGGAAGAGATGGCGACGGCGGCGCATCGGTCAGGCGTTCAGGCGGAAACGGCTACCATCCGCGGGGAAGCGGTCCGGCTTGCTTCCGGCTTGGTGGAACTCACTCGCAGCGCCGCCCGCGATGCCCTCCGTGATGCGCTGGCTCCGGATTGGAAGGACATGGGCGGAGCCTTCGCCCGCCTGCAGCGCCACAAGGCCGAACAGCTCCGTAAAGAACTCTCCATGAACGTCCTCGACACCTCGGATGCGGAAGAGCCGATTGGCCTGGATCACCTGGTGGACTACCTGATGGTCAACAAGGAGAAGATGCGCGTGGTCGGCCCGGGCAGGGCGCGGGGAGTCCTGCTGATTGGCCCTCCAGGCACGGGGAAGACCATGATCGCCCGCACGGTGGGCCAGCTCATCGAACTGCCGGTCATCGAGTTTCGCGTCTCCGCGTTGATGAATTCCTATGTCGGGGAATCGGAGCGGCACTTTGCGCAGGCCTTCCAGACCCTTGAGGCGATGAGCCCCAATGTCGTCTTCATTGACGAGCTCGAAAAACTCTTTGGCGACACGTCGGAACGGGACGGTGGAACGTTTATGCGCTGCACCGGAGCCTTCCTTTCCTGGCTTTCGGACAATCCCTACCCCAACCTTCATCGTGGCCACTTCCAATAATCTTCGGCGCATGGGGGAGATCGGCCTCACGATGACGCGCGCAGAACGGTTTGACGCCTGTTTCTTTGTGGACGTTCCCAACTGCGACTCGCGTCGCCTGATGCTCGACCGCTGGCTGGCGGGCAAACTGGGGGATGTCGCAGGAGCTGCCCAGGAACTGGCGACGATGACGGAGAAATTCTCGGGAGCGGATCTGCGCTCTGCGGTGAAGCAGGCTGCATCAAACGCCGACTACCTCAAAGTTCCCCTTACTCTGGAGTTTCTGAAAGCCGCGGTCGAGCGCAAGCGCATGCGGGCTATCGCCCTGTACGATGAATTTCAGGAGTTGCGCCGTTGGGGACGCACGTACTGTGATCCCGCCGGGCCCACGGATGGCTAGTCGCATTCGGAAGGAGCCATATGCGCAGCCAATACCAGCATCCTTCCTCTTCACGATCACCGCTCGGTTCCCTCCTCAGGCCCGAATTTCCGGCAAAATGCAGATTTGCAAGATACCGCTTGACAATCCCGTTGAAAATAAATATGTTGTTCGGGCCCCCTTTCGGGGGGCCTCGCCACTTGTGGCATTGAAACGAAGGTCACGGATCTGATCGTGATGCTGAAGCGGACTTTCGGGGGGCCTCGCCACTTGTGGCATCAGAGCCCTATCCCGAAGCGGGACGAATTAACATCACGACTTCTTCGGGCCTTCCGTGGCCCGTTTTTTTTGTTGGGCGTTCCACCCTGCCATTCCTTTCTCTGACAACCTTGTCCTTAAGCTTCTAATCTGCTGAATGCGGACCCGCGCCGGTCAAAATTAAGTGTGAATAGAACCGCGCTCAGGGCCGAGAGTGAAGAAGCCGTTTCCCGGGAACGGATTGTTGTCCCCGGCCTGACGGAACGGATACGATCACTGCGAGCCGCCTATCCATCTCTCTCCAGCGAAGCCGTCGAACGCATACTGCGCCTGCCGCCAGGAAGCCTCCGCCCGCAGGAGGAGAACCTGTCGCCAGGAACTCACCTTGGTAGGACGGGAGACCCCAAGTGGTAATACCCTATGTTTCCGTCGCTTCTGCCAACGGTTCCGTTCGGGGCGCCTGCGGATACGCTCTAGCCTCTATACAACTGGAAGACGCGTCAGCGAACCGGCATGAACGTCTCGGCAAAGCCCGGCAATGCGGAGCCCGGCTACTCGATTTGCTCTGCCGCATTGAGGACCCGGTCACGATCGAGCTGCACATTTGCACCCATCCGTCCCTGGATGGAGCGACCCCTGGCAAAGCTACGATTGCGATCCGGTTGACGGTTGAGGCGGACAGCGAGGCCATGGCCGTCGAGCGGTGCCTCAAGGCCAGCGTCCTGCTCGAAACGCTCCTCGATACGCTCTGGGACTGGGCGGAATTCAGAACCGTTAGAAATGCCGGTGAGTTTCAAAAACTCTCTCAACCCTTCACTCCGTTGTCTTGTCTTTGGATCCGCCGACGCAATGCCGTAGTTCCTCTTGCGTGTCCCTTTGAATCAGAGACGAAACCGGTTGGCTTCCAGGCCAGTCCTTTGTCTCCCGGCGCGCCGTCGGACGGCGCGATCGGCATCTCTCACACGTTTCCGTGGAATGCTTGCTCCCAGGACTGGTCGGCCGTGCTTTCGGTCTTGCTCTCGTATCCAGTTCCGCAGTGGATCGTGGTGCGGATGGCGAACCGGGCCAACTGTATAGAAGAGATTCAGTCACTCGAAACCACGGTTGCTACCTGCGAACAATTCTTGGCCTGCGCTCCGAGGAATCTCACGGCCTTGGCTCAGCAGGCTTCTGATCTGCGCGACCTCAGCGCTTCGCGCCTTGCTCAATTGCGGAAGCACGCCGTCCGTGGCGCGGTGTTGCTTCTGTCGCCCGGCCCCTCCGACCGGGCCATCGCGGCTCTGGTCGGCCAATCGATTTCCCCGGATCAAGCGGCACACGACTCTAGCAACTTTTTCGCTGGTGGGTTTCAGGTCGAACCGGCGGAGCCGTCCTCGGCGATGAGCGGGGATCTCATTGAACCCCGCGCTTTTACTTGTGAAGAAGCGGCTTGCGCTTTCCACTTGCCGGTAGTGTTTGATGGGGAGCATTTGGGTCTGCCCGTCCGCAAGTACCGTACCCTGCGGGCGTCATTTCCGAGAAACTGGCCGGCCCAGGAGCAAGGGCTAACGCTTCTCGGCCTCAATCGTCACCGTGGCTGGGAGCAACCGATTTATCTTCCGCTGGAGGATCGCCTGAGGCACGTCTTCCTCCTCGGGATGACGGGAGTGGGCAAGTCCCGCGAAATGGAGTCCTTTTTCCTGCAAGACATTCGAGCGGGGCATGGCGCCTGCCTAATTGATCCGCATGGGGACCTGGCCGATGACATTCTCTCTCGCTTCCCGGAAGAGCGTTCTGAGGATTTGATCCTAGTTGATCTTGGCGACCGTGAATGGATCGTTCCCTTGAACTTGTTGGAATGGAGTACAGAGGAAGAGCGGGACCTTCTGATTGATGAACTATACGGCGCTGTCGATAGGTTGTACGACCTCAGGCAGGTCGGCGGCCCGATATTCGAGCAACACTTCCGGGCCATGTTGAGGCTCTTGATGGGCGACTGCCGGACGCAAGATTACACCCCCACGCTGCTCGAATTCAGGGAAGTCTATCAAAACGCCGCATTTCGCAAGTTTCTGCTCAAGCGCACCGAAGCGGAAGAAATTTCGGATTTTATCAACGAACTTTCGAAGACTACCGGTGAATGCAGTATGAGCAATATGGCAGCTTACGTGACCTCGAAATTTTCCCGGTTCTTTTACGACAGCCAGCTGTCCCGCATCGTCGGGCACGGGGAGATGCTGCTCAACTTTCCTCAGATCATGCAAGAGGGCAAGATCGTAATTGTGAAACTAGCAGCGGGACGCTTCGGAACCAACGTCAGCAATCTGATTGCATCTCAGGTGGTGTCACGTTTCCGCATCGCGGCAATGAGTCGCTCATCCCTTCCGCCGGAACAGAGGCGTCCGTTCTTTGTCTATGTGGATGAATTCCACCACTTGGCCGACCATACCTTTATCCAGTTGCTCTCGGCTTCCCGCAAGTACGGATTGGGGCTCGTGCTTGCGAACCAATATGCTGCCCAACTGCAAAAAAGCGAGAACATCCTTTCCGCGGTTCTCGGCAATGTCGGTGCCATCCTGGCATACCGGGTGGGAGCGGAGGATGCTGAGCGTCTTCAGAGAGTATTTGCCCCAATGGTCACCGCTCAGGATCTGATCGAGTGCCCGAACTGGCAAGGGTATATCCGCTTGCACGCGTCGCAATCCCCTATTTCCCCGTTCAGTTTCCATAATTGCCCTGACAGCACGGTTCCAAATTATGAAAGATCCCGGGAACTTGCGAAAGTCAGCAAGGAACGTTGGGCTGTGCCAGCAACAGAAGCTGACCAAATGATCAAGGCCCGACGCAGATTGATTAGGTCATTAAACAGTTCAATGTCAGACCAGAATTAGACAGTCCGGCTCCTGGCCCCAGTATTGCTGCAGCCTACTTGCATCAGATTTGCACAAGGGGTCATTACTCTAGCGGTTGGCCAGGGCCTTCGGTCCCAACTGTCGCCTGTCGAGCAACTGTCCGTTCCGAGTTTCATACGCCGAGAGAGCCCAGCAGATCCTTGCGAAGCCAACGGGCGGTCGGACGTAGCGATTCATAACGCCTGACACATGCAGCTACGAGGGCAAACTCTCTCGCAATTGGGCCTTCGACGGCTTGCTGGCATCGATGACTCGGTTACGCCCACCAAGACCTGAATTCTCAGGTACACTCAACTCCTGTATCGTCGGCATGTCGGAAGCTGACCACTCCCGCACATCCGCGAAACGGCGTTCTTAAAGATCGAGCCATCTACAAGTGGTCACTGACGAGCTTGCAACGGCGACTCGTGAAGACGGGCGGTAGGCTGGTCAAACATGCTGGTTATTACTGGCTGTTGCTGGCAGAGGGCCATCTGACGCGGCAGCTGTTCGGAGCGATGGCGCGGAGGATCGCTGCCCTACCGGTGCCTGATGGGTAGGCAGAGCCTGCGAACAGCAAAGACGATTCAGGGAATAGGTGGGGGACGGCGAGGTGTGGATCAAGCTGTCTGAAAATGAGGGAATCCGCCGGTCTTGTCTCACCTGGATGCGGCGGCCTTGCCTCCTGAGGAGGGACATGGGAGAGGAGCGTCAAAAAATGTGCTCCAACTCAGACCAACAGGCGTACCATTGCCACAGCCGAGAGGCCAGAATGGAAAGCTCGGATCAATAGGGAGGGTCGTGTCTATCAATCCCAATCCCGAAGAAAAGGCGATTAGGAGGGAATCAAAAATGAAGCCAAGAGAGCAGTTCGGAATTCGGAAGTTTGGCGCTACGTTGTCGGCAGGACTCCTGGCGTTGGTCGGAGTCTGGATCAGCTTTTTCTCCAGCGGGAGCAGTTTTGGCCAGACTGCGGCACTGGGAGGCATGATATCCGGAACGGTCACGGCAGATCATGGTGTGGTGCGGGCGTTTCGCGTTAAGGCCAAAGATACAGGCCGCAGGATCACCTACACCGTGTTTACGAACAAGGGCCGTTATCAGGTATTCAATCTGCCGACGGGCAGTTACGAGGTGTCTGCGCTGCAGGAAGGATTTGAATCGCCGATTCAGCGTGTCCAATTGCAGGCAGGGGGTTCGGGGACTGCGGATCTCGCTTTGAGGGCAAAGGCGCCAGCGGCGCCCAATATGGAACCGGTCGACTTCGATGCTTACCTTCCTCCGGGTCGAGGGCGCGACATATATATGAACCGGTGTTCGGGATGCCACGGACTTCGACTCAGTAACATGATGACTCGCACGAATCCCAGTGCGTTGTACAGGAGTGAAGAGGCATGGAGAAACGCGGTGCACCGGATGTTTGACCAGGGTTACGGCGGGGAGCAACTGTTACCTAAGTTGCCCACCGGACTTCCCGCCGCAGACCGGGAAACCCTTATCCAGTATTTGGTGGCGAACTTTGGAGAGGATTCAAGACGGCGCGATCTGAAGGTGGATCAGCCGGTGCTGGACGAGGATGAGTTGGCGGAGGCGATCTATGTGCAGTATGAACTCCCTCCTGGCAGGAGCGGCGGTGGCACCAACTGGCCTAGCAGAGTATCCTCGACCATTTGGTTCAGTGGCGGAACCGCCGAGCAACCGGCGATTATGGCGATGGACCTCAACAACCTGGAATACCCGGGTCGTTTTCGAGAGTGGCCGATTCCGCAGCCGGCGAGTGGCGGAAGTTACCGTCGTCCGCAGCATGGACTCATGGAAGTGGATGGCCGGATTTATTGGGTAGAGCTTCGGGGAACTGCCGTCGGCGAATTGGACCCGAAAACCGGGGAGATGAATCGTTATCCGTCGCCTTCCGGGGCGGGATTGCACACGATTTGGGCGGATTCTAAGGGTCGTGTATGGGGCACGTCGATCTTTGGTCCCAGCCTGGTCGTCATGTTCGACACGAAGACGAAGCAACTCAAGGAGTGGGACCCGGCGCCGGGTCACAAGGCAGGGGGATGGTACG
>Ga0326597_10011237_pt1 | contig 11878 bp, 10 predicted proteins | sample RVTome_12_FD_203789 | JGI IMG/M metagenome (GOLD analysis project Ga0326597, IMG submission 203789) | Soil microbial communities from uranium-contaminated site in the Upper Colorado River Basin, Wyoming, United States - RVT100D185 | ecosystem: Environmental > Terrestrial > Soil > Contaminated >...
GGCCGCGCTTTCCCTCGCGGGCGCCGCAGCGCAGGCGGTGGCGCAGAACTACCCGGTGAAGCCCGTGCGGATCGTCATACCGTTTCCGCCGGGCAGCGGGGCGGACATCCTGGCGCGCACGGTGGCCGCCAAGCTCACCGAGCGGTCGGGCCAGCAGGTCCTGGTGGATCCGAGGCCCGGCGGCAGCGGCATCGTCGCGGCGGATATCACGCTCAAGGCGCCGGCCGACGGCTACACGTTGATGGTGGGCACCTCGTCGACCCACGCCATCAGCCTGAGCGTGCGCCGCAATCTTCCGTATCACCCCGTGCGCGATTTCATGCCGATCTCCAAGATTGCCGTCGTGCCGATGGTGGTGACGGTGCATCCCTCGCTGCCGGTGAAGAGCGCCAAGCAGCTGATCGCGTTCGCCCGCGCCCGTCCCGGCGAGATCAACTTTGCCACGGCCGGGGTCGGAACGACGGGACATCTCGCCGGCGAGTTGTTCAAGTCGATGGCCCGCGTGGATATTGTGCACGTCGCCTACCGGGGCAGCCCGCAGGCGCTGGTAGAGACGGTCGCCGGGCAGGTGTCGATGGCGATCTCGCCGATCCTGACGGTTTTCCCGCACGTTTCGGCGGGCAGGTTGCGGGCGCTCGCGGTGACCACGCCGCGCTCCTCTCCCACCGCGCCCGACGTGCCGCCGCTCGCCGTGGCGGCCGGCCTGCCGGGCTACGAGGCGACCCTGTGGTATGGCCTGTTCGCGCCGGCGGGAACGCCGCGGGAGATCGTGAACCGGCTCAGCGGCGAAGTCGTGGCGATACTGCAACTCAACGACGTGGGTGAAACGCTCAGAAAGCAGGGCGCGCAGCCGGAAGGCATGACGCCCGATCAGTTCGCCGCCTACCAGCAGTCCGAGATCGCGAAGTGGGCGAAGGTCGTGAAGGAGTCGGGCATCACCGTCAACTGAGTTCCTTCGTCCCTGGGTTCATTCATGGCATCGGGAGTCTTCGACGACGCGCTGATCAAGCACCTTTGGAGCACCGACGAGCTGCGCGCGGTCTTCAGCGACCGCAACCGGGTGCAGAAATGGTACGACTTCGAGGCGGCGCTCGCGCTGGAGCAGGCGGGGCTCGGCATCATCCCGCGCGCGGCCGCGCAGGAAATCGCCGCCCGGGCAAAGGTGGAGAACGTCGACCTCGAGGCGATCGCCGCCGGGATCCGGCGCATCAAGCACCCGCTGGTGCCGGCGCTGAAGGCGGTCGAGAAGCTGTGCGCGGATGGTCACGGTGAGTACATCCACTACGGCCCGACCACGCAGGATGTCCTCGACACCGGGGTTGTCCTGCAGATCAAGGACGCTCACGCGATCTACCTGCGCGACCTGAAGGCGATCGGCCGCGCGCTCTACCGCCTGGCGGAGGCGCACAAGGCGACGCCGATGGCCGGGCGCAGCCACGGCGTACAGGCGCTGCCCATCACCTTTGGCCACAAGGCGGCGATCTGGCTCTCGGAGACGGGGCGCAATTACCAGCGCCTGCGTGGCCTCGAGGCGCGCGTCTTCGTGGGGGGAATGGCCGGAGCCGTCGGCACGCAGGCGTCCTACGGACCGCAGGCCCGCGAGCTCGAGCGGCGCCTGATGACGCGCCTGGGCCTTGGCATCGCGGACATCAACTGGCAGCCGGCGCGCGACCGATTCGCCGAGTACGTATGCGTGCTGGCGATCATCGGCCAGACGCTGGGGAAGATCGCCAACGAGATCATCAACCTCGAGCATACCGAGATCGGCGAAGCGTTCGAGCCGTTCAGCGTGGGCAAGGTCGGCTCGTCCACCATGCCGCACAAGCGCAATCCCTCGAGCTGCGAGGCCGCCGTGGCGGTGAGCCGCGCGCTGCGCTACAACGCCGCATTCATGCTCGAGTGCATGGTGATCGAGCACGAGCGCGACGGATCGGCGTGGCGCGGCGAATGGAAGGCGCTGCCCGAGTCCTGCCTCATGGCCGGCGGGCTGCTCGCGATGATGAGTGACGTCCTCTCCGGACTGACGGTGGACGCGCCGCGGATGCGCAGGAACCTCGACCTGCTGGGCGGGTTCCTGCTCTCGGAGCGCGTCATGTTCGCGCTGTCGGAGAAGGTCGGCAAGCAGACCGCGCACGACCTGGTGTATGAAGCGTCCATGCACGGGATCGAGCACGGCATCAGCTTCGAGCAGGCGCTGCTGCAGAATCGCCAGGTGAAGGAAGCGCTCGACGCCGACACCCTGCGGGCGGCTCTCGATCCCGCGACCTACGTCGGTCATGCGCCACAGATTGTCGACAGGGTGCTCGCCGAAACGAAAGCGAGCGGCTGGCTCGACTGACATGAAGATCTCGATTCTCGACGACTACCAGAATGGGGTGCGGACACTCGCGTGCTTTCCCAAGCTCGCCGGCCACGACGTCACCATCTGGAACGATCATACCAAGGACACCGATGCGCTCGCGCAGCGGCTGAAAGATACCGAGGCGTTGGTGCTGATCCGCGAGCGCACCCCGATCCGCGCACCGCTCATCGAGCGACTGCCGGAGCTGAAGCTGATCAGCCAGACCAGCGTTTATCCCCACGTCGATGTCGATGCCTGCACCCGGCGCGGCATCCTGCTGTGCTCGGATCTGCACCCGGGCGCGCCGTCGTACGCCACCGCGGAGCTCACGTGGTGCCTGATCATCTCCGCGCTGCGCAGCGTTCCGCAGGAGGTCGCCGCACTGAAAAGCGGCCGCTGGCAGTCCACGATCGGCACCGCCCTGCGCGGGCGCACGCTCGGCATTCTCGGCTACGGACGCATCGGGGCGGTGCTCGCCCGATATGGAAAAGCGTTCGAGATGAAAGTCCTCGCCTGGGGCCGCGACCGCTCGGCCGAGCGGGCGCGCGCCGACGGCGTCGAGTTTGCCGCGACTAAGGAAGCGCTGTTCGAGCGCTCCGATGTGCTCACGCTTCATGTGCGCCTGACGCCGGAGACGCGCGGGCTCGTCGCCGCGTCGGACCTTGCGCGCATGAAGCCGACGTCACTGATCGTGAACACGAGCCGCGCCGGGCTGATCGAGCCGGGCGCGCTCGTCGCCGCGCTCGAACGCGGGCGGCCGGGACGGGCCGCGGTGGACGTGTACGAGGAGGAGCCCCTGCGCAATCCGGATCATCCGCTGCTGAGGATGAACAACGTGGTCTGCACGCCGCATCTCGGTTACGTCGAGCGCGACGGTTACGAACGCATCTTCGGCGTGATCTTCGAGCAGGTACTCGCTTTCATCGCCGGCACGCCGATCAACGTGATCAATCCGGAAGCGCTGCAGAGGCGGTGACAGCCGTCACCGCAAGACGAACGGGTTGGGCACTTCCGTCGCGGTCGATATCCAGACGCTCTTGACCTGCAGGTAATCCTTGATCATCTCCTGCCCGCTCTCGCGCCCCAGGCCGCTCCTCTTGTAGCCGCCGAACGGCGAGAGGTAGGACACCGCCCGGTAGGTGTTGACCCATACCGTTCCCGCCTGCAGCCGTTCCGCCATGGCGAGCGCGCGGCGCATGCTCTGCGTCCAGACGCCGGCGGCGAGGCCGTACACCACGTCGTTGCCGATCGCGACCGCTTCCTCCTCGTCCTGGAACGGGATCACGGCGAGCACGGGTCCGAACACTTCCTCCTGCGCGATGCGCATCGAGTTTGCGACGCCGGTGAAGATGGTGGGCTCGACGAACCAGCCGTCGCCGCATTCCGGGCGCGCGGCCCTGGCCCCGCCCAGCACGGGCTTCGCGCCTTCGCCCCGCGCGATGTCGATGTAGTCGAGGATCTTCTTGAACTGCGGCGGGTTGGTGACCGGGCCGACCTGGGTGTCGAGACTCATCGGGTTGCCCATTTTCGCGGTCTTCGCGAAATCGACGAGCCGCTCGACGAACCGGTCGTGGATGCTCGCCTGCACGAGCAGCCGCGAGCCGGCGATGCAGGTCTGGCCGGTGGCGGCGAAGATGCCGGAGACCACCCCCTTCACCGCGTTCTCGAGATGCGCATCGTCGAACACGATATTGGGGGACTTGCCGCCGAGCTCCATGCTGACGCGCTTCAATCCCTTCGCCGCGGTCTGGTAGATGAGCGTGCCGGTCCGGTCCGAGCCGGTGAACGCGACCTTCGCCACCAGGGGGTGCTCGACGAGCGGCATGCCGACCTCCGCTCCGAATCCGGTCACGACGTTCACGACCCCCGGCGGGAATCCGGCCTGCTCGATCAGCCTCATGAACTCCAGCACGGAGGCCGAGGTGAATTCGGAGGGCTTGAGCACCACGGTGTTGCCGGCCGCGAGCGCGGGCGCGAGCTTCCACGCCGTGAGAAGGAGGGGGGAATTCCACGGCGTGATCGCCGCCACCACGCCAAGGGGCTCGTAGCGCGTGTAATTGAGCATATCGGGCTTGTCGGTGGGGATGACATGCCCTTCGATCTTGTCCGCGAGCCCGCCGTAATAGTAGTACCACTGCGCCATGTAGGCGGTCTGCGCGCTCATCTCGGCGTAGAGCTTGCCGTTGTCGCGCACCTCCACTTCCGCGAGGACCTTCGACTTTTCGCCGATCAGCTCGCCGAGCTTGCGCAACAGCGCACCGCGCCGGGAGGCGTTGAGTTTCGGCCACTCGCCGGAAGTGAACGCCTTGTGCGCCGCGCGCACCGCGCGGTCCGCGTCGGGGGCGCCGCCCCTGGGAATCACGGCCCAGGGCTTGCCGGTGAACGGGTTGTCGCTCGGGAATGTCTCGCCGGAAGCCGCCTCGACCCATTCCCCGCCGATGAACATCCTGTATCGGGTGAGCGTACTGGTTGGGGTGTCCATCGCGATCCCTCCAACTTCACTGCGTGACTCGTGACGGGTGACTCGTCACAAGTTACTCATGGGCTTTCGCGCCGAGCACCGCTTCACGGAAGCGATTCTTGAGCGCCGGACCCTCGCGCAGCGGCAGGACCATGGGCGCCGCGTGCGCCGTCACCTTGATGGCGCAAAACACCGGCCCGGCCTGGCGGTGGAAGCGCGGAATCCAGGTCTTGAGTTGCGCGGCGGTGTACGCCGTGCCGGACATGCGGAAGCCCGCTGACTTCGCCATGCCGGCAAGGTCCACGCCGAAGCGGGTGTGCGTATCCTGCATGCCGGTCTCTCCGTAGCGCTCGTTGTCGATCACGATGAGGGCCAGGTTGCGCGGCTGCTGCACGCCGATGGTCGCGAGCGAGCCCAGACCCATGAGCATGTCGCCGTCCCCGGTGATTACGAGGACGCGCCGCTTGGGCTGGGCGAGGGCAAGACCGAGGCCGATCATGGCCGTGCCACCCATGCCTCCCCAGGTATAGAAGTTGAGCGGGCTGTCGCCGGCCGCCATCGTGTCCCAGCACGTCGCGCCGAGTCCCGCGACGACGAGGGCGCCGCCGCGATCCTTGAGGATGCCCGCCACGACACTGCGCCGCTCCAGTGTTGGTTTCTTGTGCTTCATGAATTCGTCACCCCTATCTCGTCACCTGCATCTCGTCACGCGTATCTCGTCCCTTTCATTTGAATTCCTTGGTGCCGACCACGCGCTGCGCGATCAGCACGGCGACGGCGCGGCCGGTGTTGAAGGCCAGCCTGCCGGCGGCGGCGACCGTCGCGCCGACGTCATCGGCCTGATCGACGGGCCTCACGACGACCTGGATGGCCGCCAGAGCGGGCGCCGTGGCCTGCGACATCGGCACCTGCCAGGGGTTGAATTCGCCCCATTGCCCGCGCATGGTCACCAGCAGGAGCAGCGGCACGCGGACTTCCGCGATCATGCCGAGCATGTTGATGCAATTGCCGGCCCCGCTCGACTGCAGCAGCAGAGCGCTGCGCTCGCCGCCGAGCCACGCCCCGACCGCCATCGCCACCCCTTCCTCTTCGGTCGTCAGCGCAACGGCGCGCATCCGGCGATCCGCCTGCACCAGCCGGATCAGCCGCGCGTGGCCCGTGTCGGGCACGTAGCCCACCTGGCACACGCCGAGGTCACGCAGGTTGGCGTGGACTTCGTCGGGCCAGGCCAACGAGGCGCGCGACTCGTGACTCGTGACTCGCGGCTCGCTGTTGTTCTTGCGTTCCACTTTTCTCATGCTTGTGCTGTCCTTCGTAAGCTTCGTCGTGAGGCGGGCGGTGAGAGTGAATGGTAGTCGGCGGAGCGGTCCCGTGTCATCTTGCCGCCGGGCCGGCGGCGCCTTTACGGCCGCCACGCGACGTGGACCAGACGTGAAGCCCGATGGTGAGCGCCGTGAGCGCATAGAAGAACAGGGCGGGGCCGCTGTCGATGAATATCCGGTAACTGCCCTCGCTCAGGATCAGTGCCGTGCGGTACTGCTTCTCGAGCGTCTCCCCGAGCACCAGCCCCAGCACGACCGGCGCAATGGGTATGCGCAGACGCTGCAGCACGTAGCCGAGCAGGCCCATGATGCCCATGAGATACACGTCGAATATCGAGTTGCGAATGGCATAGGAGCCGAGCACGCAGAGCACGATGATGCACACGGCGAGAAGATGCGGGGGCACCTGCAGCACGCGCACGAACACGCGTATGCCCCCGAGCTGCACCGCCAGGATGACGACGTAGGCGAGCACGATCGTGATGTAGAGCGCGTAGATCGTGTCGAGATGGGTCTGGAACAGCATCGGGCCGGGATATAGCCCGTGGATGAGGAGCCCGCCCAGGATGACGGCCGTGGCGGGGTCCCCGGGAATGCCGAGGCTCAGCAACGGAACCATGGCGCCGCCCGTGACGGCATTGTTGGCCGTTTCCGGCGCCACCACGCCCGAGAGCTCCCCCTTGCCGAAATGTTCGGGGTGGCGGGCGAAGCGGCGCGCGTGATCGTAGGCGAGGAAGGCGGCGATCGGGCCGCCCGCGCCCGGGATGGCGCCAATACCGGTGCCGATGCCGGCGCAGCGCACCATCAGCCACAGGCGGTCCCCAAGCTGGCGCAATGAAGGCAGCCGCGCCCGCACGTCGTGCGGCAGCTTCAGCGGCTGCACGCGGCCGTAGTCCAGGAACGTGCCGATCACCTGCGGCACCGCGAACAGCCCGATCATCGCGACCAGCAGGTTCACGCCCTGTTGCAGCTGCACCGTGCCGAATGTGAGGCGCGCCACCCCGTCGAACTCATCGAGCCCGACGATCATGAGCATCAGGCCGAGCACGCCGGCGATCAGTCCCCGCAGCAGCGAACGTTCCGCCAGCCCGCAGATCGTCGAGAGCCCGAATACCACCAGCGCGAAGATCTCCGCGGGGCCGAACCTGATGGCGATCGCCGCGACCTGCTCGAGCAGCAGCATCATGACCACGAGGCTGAACAGGCCGCCGAAGGTGGAGGCAATGACCGCCGATCCCAGGGCGATACCGGCTTCTCCCTTTTGCGCCATGGGGTACCCGTCGAATACCGTGGCTGCCGCGGAAGGCGTGCCGGGGATGCCGAGAAGAATGGCCGACACCGATCCCCCGGTCATGCCGCCCACGTACACGCCGAGCAGCAGCGCCACGGCCGGCACCGCCTGCATCCCGAAGGTGAAGGGCAGCATCAACGCCAGCGCCATCGAGAACGTGAGGCCGGGGATCGCGCCGAAGAACAGCCCCACCACCGTGCCGAGCGCGGTGGCGAGGAGGGTGCTGGTCTGAAACGCGGCGGCGGCCGCTTGCGCGAGCGTGTCCAGTCAGGATCTCCGCGTCACAGCAACCAGCGCCAGCTGCCGCGGGGCAGCGGCGCCTCGAGCAGCTTGGCGAATATGAGCCAGCAGGCGAAGGTGACGCCGCCCGCCAACAGGAAATTGATCGTCCAGGTCCGGATGCGCAGGATGCCGCGCATCGTGGCCAGGATGATGATCGGTGTCGCGATGACGAAGCCGAGCCGCTCCAGCAGGAAGGCGTAGAGCATCAGCGCGCCGAAGATGCCCGCGACGATGGCCGCCTCACGGCCGGAGACGGCCGCAACCCGCTGCTCGTCGGCCGCCTCGCGCCGCCCCGTGCCGAAGGCGGCCGCCGTCATCATCGCGCCCAGCCCGGCCAGCACCGCGCCGAGCAGGATGGGAAAAGCCCGGGGACCGGGCTCGCCCTCGCCGCGGGCCCCGGGTATGTAGGCGTACGCGAGCCCGAGCCAGATCAGCGCCAGGGCCATCAGGCACGGACCGAGCCAGCGGTCCAGATGATCCAGGCGCATGGCCGCGCGTTTCGGACTATTTGGTCTTCTTCAGCCCAACCTCGCTCATCAGCCTGGCGATCGTCATGTCATCCCTCGCAATGAACCGGTCGAACTCCGCCGCAGGGAGGAAATTGGGCGAGAAGCCGAGCTTCGCACAACGGTCCTTGAACGATTCGCTCTCCACGACGCGCTTGACGGCGCCTTCGAGCCTGGCGATGACGTCCTTCGGCGTGCCCTTGGGAGCCGCCACCCCGCGCCACAGCACCATATCCACGTCGAAACCCTGCTCCCGCGCCGTGGGCACGTCGGGGAGGACGGGGAGCCGCTGCTCGCTCGTGACCGCCAGGATGCGCAGCGTCCCCGCTTCCGCGTGGGACTTGAATTGCGACGGCCACTGCAACGCGGCGTCGATCCGCCCGCCGAGCAGCTCCACGGGCGCGCTGCCCTTGCCGTAGGGCACGTACACGACGTCCATGCCCATCTTGTTGAATAGCGCGGCGGAGGCGAGGTGGGTGAACGACCCGCGGCCCGATATGCCGACCTTCAGCTTCTGCTTCTTGGCGGCCGCCGCGAACTCCTTCAGCGTTTTCCAGCCGGAATCGGTGCGCACGGCAATCGCCGGAACCTCCATGCCCACCAGCGCGACGCCGTCGAAGCTCCGGTAGTCGAAGTCCATATTGCCGGCGTGATACGCGGTGCTGATCGAGTTCGAGTTCCAGACGATGTTGTAGCCGTTCGGCGGCGTCGACTTGACGTAGGAATAGCCGACCGCGCCGCTCGCGCCGGTGCGGCTCACCGCCGCCACCGGCTGGCCGAGCTGCTTGCCCATCGCCTGTGCCAGCACTTGCGCGATGGTTGCGCTCGATCCGCCGAACAGCACCGTCATCTCGACCGGCTGGGTCGGGAAATCGGCGGCGCGCGCCGGGGCGGGCGGCGCGAGTCCCAGCACCGCACATGTGGCGATCGCTGCGAGCGCCCGGCGGGATCCAGTTGCGATTGGGTGGTGGCTTATCATGGTTTCCTCCTTGGAGTCGTTGTTGAACCGCGGCATCTTCCAGCTTGTCCTCGCAGGCGTCAACGTCCGAGAATTTCCGCGGTCTCGACGCGCCGTCCCTCGCGCGCGGATCTGATTCCCGCGAGCAATACGGCCAGTGACGCAGTCGCCTTCTCTCCGTCCATCTCCGGCTGCCCCTTCCCGCGCACGGCCTCGGCGAATTCCTCCAGCTCCTCGCGGATGGTGTCGTTCTTCGCGCACGGGACCGGATTTGCCACGTTGGTTCCGCGCTTGAGGTAGCGCAGGCCCTGGTGCAGGTCGTAGTAGGCGCTGGCTTCCTTGCCGTAGATGTTCATGAGGTAGTACTCGGATGCGGAGGCATAGCAGGCGTTGAGCGTGGAAAGCGCGCCGTTCTCGTGCTCCAGTATAAGGCTCGCGATGTCCGGGTTCTCGCCCGGAAGAACGAGCTGCGCCAGGCTGCCCCGCACCGCCTTGATTGGGCCCATCAGATACTCGAGCACGTCGGTGTAGTGGATGCCGATCTGCAGCATGACCCCGCCGGGCATGCCCTCGGCGGTGTAGCGCCATGAGCCGAGCTCGAACTGCCCGAGCCGGTCGCGGCTGATGTTGGCCTCGGCATTGACGAGCTTGCCAAATACGCCGTCGTCGATTTGCTTGCGGATCCAGCGGAAGTGGCTCTCCTTGCGGCGCTGGTAGCCCAGCGCCAGCACGACGCGCGCCCTGCGGCAGGCTCCGGTGAGGGCGCGGGCATCCGCGATGGTGTTGGCGATCGGCTTGTCGAGAAAAACATGCTTGCCCGCTTCCGCCGCCGCGCGCGTCGTCTCCGCATGCACGTTGTTCGGCGTCGTGTTGATGATCGCCTCGACCTGGCGGTCATTCAGAATCGCGTCGTAGCTCGGCGCGGCGCGGCAGCCGTATTTCTTCGCGAACGCCTGGCGCTTCTCCTCGGAGCGCGTGTAGCAGGCCGCGATCTCGAATTGCTTCGAGCGCTTCATGGCGTCGGCGAGCACATCCGACCACCAGCCCATTCCGATACACGCCACCCGCAACGGATTATCGGCCATTGTCAGTCATTCCCGCGGAGGGGGAATCCAGTCAACCACAGGTCACAAGTCACGAGTCACCCGTCACGCTTTATCAATCTTGTAGGTGGCGCCAATGGACTCCACCGCCTCGCGCGCGATCTGGTCGTCGAGATCCCATGTGGCGCCGGAGACTCCGATGCCGCCCACGCACTCGCCGTCGAAGAGGATCGGGTAACCGCCCTCCATCGCCGTCCAGCGCTCGGCCCCGGCCGCGAGCGCGAGCCCGAGGGCGTGCATGGTATCGAGCGACTGCCCCGCGGCGCCCTTCATGGTCGTGGGGCGCTTGTTCGACGCGGCGCATACCGCCTTCGTGGTGGACGAGTGCACGGTGTGAAATCGCCCGCCGTCCATGCGCTGGATCAGGACCGGATGTCCCCCGGCGTCCACGATGGCAACCGCGATCGCGTGGCCGGCCTTTTCTGCCCTGGCGGTGGCGGTGTCCATCATCTTCCTGGCACCCGCGAGTGTGAGTCGCTTGGAATTCGTGAAGTACATCGCTCCCCCGATCGAATCCTGCGGTCAAGGAGACGGCTCTGCGCCGTTTCCATCTATAATCAGCCGTATTGTCCAGCATTCCCGCGGCCCGTCAATGAAGCCCGTTTTCGGACACGACGACCACAGCGAGCTGCGCGACGCGGTCCGCGAGTTGTGCAGTCGGTTCGGCGGCGAGTATTGGCGCGAAATCGACGAGAAACGCGCTTATCCCGATGCTTTCGTGAAGGCGCTGACCGAGGCGGGCTGGCTCGCGGCGCTCATACCCGAGGAGTACGGCGGCTCGGGGCTGTCCGTTACCGAGGCTTCGATCATTCTCGAGGAGATCAGCCGCTCGGGCGCCTTTGCCGGCGCGGTGCACGGCCAGATGTACGTCATGGGATGCGTGCTGCGGCACGCTTCCCAGGAACAGAAGCGCAGCTACCTGCCCAGGATCGCAAGCGGCGAGCTGCGCATGCAGTCGATGGCGGTAACCGAGCCCACCACCGGCACCGACACGACGAAGCTCAAGACCGTCGCGGTGAGAAAGGGCGACCACTACGTCGTGAACGGGCAGAAGGTGTTCATTTCGCGGGTGCGGCATTCGGACCTGCTGCTCCTTCTCGCGCGCACCACCCCGATCGACCGCGTCAGCAGGAAATCCGAGGGACTTTCGGTTTTTATCGTTGATCTTCGGCAGGCGGTGGGGAAGGGACTCACCGTCAAGCCCATCCGCAACATGGCGAACCAGGAGACCAACGAGCTGTTCTTCGAGAACCTGCCGGTCCCGGCGGAAAACCTGATCGGCGAGGAGGGGAAGGGGCTCAAGTACATCCTCGACGGCCTGAACGCCGAGCGCATCCTGATCGCCGCCGAGTGCATAGGTGACGGCAACTGGTTCATCGATAAAGCGACAGCCTACGCGAAGGAGCGCATCGTTTTCGACCGGCCCATCGGCCAGAACCAGGGCATCCAGTTCCCGATCGCGCGCGCCTATGCGAACGTGCAGGCCGCGGACCTCATGCGCTACCAGGCGGCAGCCCGGTTCGACGCCGGCAAACCTTGCGGGGCGGAAGCGAACATGGCGCTGCTCCTCGCTGCCAATGCGTCATGGGAGGCGGCGAACGTGTGCCTGCAGAC
>Ga0326597_10011238_pt1 | contig 11878 bp, 6 predicted proteins | sample RVTome_12_FD_203789 | JGI IMG/M metagenome (GOLD analysis project Ga0326597, IMG submission 203789) | Soil microbial communities from uranium-contaminated site in the Upper Colorado River Basin, Wyoming, United States - RVT100D185 | ecosystem: Environmental > Terrestrial > Soil > Contaminated >...
AGTCGCATACGTAAAACGAATGGACATTTTGCCTGCATAATTCTTTGCCTGAGCGACGCCCTCGGTCAGTTCCTCGTCCCACGCCTTAGCCTCCAGCACCGCCAGCTTCGTATTGCGATATACCAAGACGTAATCGGCAATCAGCGGCTTTGGGCGCCTTCCCACCCCCTCGATTCGGCCGGGCGTGATATGGTACTCTCGCAGGATTCGGCTGCCCTCGACTACACCCCAGCCGGTAGCCTTCAGGGCGGGGTCAATGTGCTCGGCTCTGGTCTCGGCTTCGTTCATGGGGGCCTAGAGCTCTCCGGTGAAGGCTTGGTGCAGCAGCGCCTTCTTCAACGCCTCCAGCGCAGTGAGCTTCCGCTCAAAAAGGCTAGCGAGGCGTTTGGTTTCTTCCGACAAGCCGTCGAGCTTGGAACAAATCTGCTCCTGCTCCGTGAGCGAGTTCGGGAAGGACATCTCTATCGTCTTGAGGAGACTCGCTTTGATGCCTTGCACCGTCGCGCCAGTCCCTTTGGTGCGGATGCGTTCCTGCACGGGCTGCGAAAGCAGGAGGTATTTCAGGAAAGTGCAGTCGAGCTTTGTCGCGTTCGGTTGCATGATGATGATGCGCTGCGCGAAGGCGACTCTCTCGTCTGTGTCGAGCTGCGCGACATTGGCGAGCGGCGCTTCGGTAGTGAAAAGCACGTCGCCCTTCTTCGGAATGCCGCGGGTCATCCAACTTTCGTAGTTGTCGGCGGCGATGAACTCCATCGGCGATTCTTGGAGGTAGCCCACCTTGACGTTCTTGGCAGTGATGAGGCGGATGCCGCTCGCTGTCTTCACCGGCGTCCTGCCGCGATAATCAATGAACCGGATTTCTGCACCGATAGTCGAATCCACCCACGCCTTGCCGCGCTGGGTGAAGACGGATTGTAGGTGGCTTTCGAAGAGGGCGCGGGCGTTTTGGAGATTCTTTTCGGCGTTGGCTTTGGCGGTGGCGATGCCCGCAAACGCTTCGTCCAGCAGGCCGACGATCCGCTGTTGTTCGGGGAGCGGGGGGACGGGAATACGGTAGCGTTCAACAAACTCCTTCGGCACGCGCTGTTGTCCGACTGCCCCGCCCATCCGCGTTGCGCCCTCGGCTCGAAATTCCGGGCGAGCCAAGAAGTAGTAAAGGAACTCTCTGTCGAGGCACGCCGATGGCCGGAAGACGATGAGCTCGCTTGAGCCAAATCCAATACCATTGCTCAGGCCGGTTGCAATCCCCAGCTTCCCGTTCTCGAAGCATGGTGTAATTTTCGCCAGCAGCACGTCGCCGTCAGCGAAATAGGTGTAGCTACCGACGACAGACGAAAGCGGTTTCATTTGCAAGGCGTTGAGAGACTTTCGGTCGATTCCCAAATCCTCCATTGGCGCGAATGACACCAACGCATTTGCGGCGACGCGTTCACGCGCCTCTGATTTCGGTGGTTTGATTTGGCACACTTCCGACAAGGCTCTTGTCTGCCACCCCTTCCTCATAGCAGCGCCTTGATGTTTCTCAGCACTTCCGCACTCTCGGCGTCCAGCGCCGCGATTTCGTCCAGGATGGCCGCCGGGCTGCGGTGGGCGAGTTCCTCGCCGCCGTCTGGGTTCTTCGCGGAGAGGTCGAAGGTCGTCTGGTCAATGGTCTTGGCATCCACGCTCCAGCTCTTGCGCGAGTCGGCGAAGGTCTCTTGCAGCTTCACGAACTCGGCGAGGTCGTCATCGTTGAGCGGGTTCGTCTTGCCGAGATTGCGGCCAGGGTCGAGTTGGTAGAACCAGACTTTGCGGGTGGGCGCGCCTTTCTCGAAGAGGAGCACGACGGTCTTCACGCCCGCGCCCTGGAACGTTCCGCCGGGGCAGTCGAGTACCGTGTGGAGGTTGCAATTTTCGAGAAGGAGCTTTCGCAGGCTGACGGAGGCGCTGTCGGTATTGGAAAGAAACGTGTTCTTGATGACCACGCCCGCTCGGCCGCCGGCCTTAAGGATCTTTATGAAGTGCTGGAGGAAAAGAAACGCGGTCTCGCCGGTACGGATAGGGAAATTCTGCTGTACTTCCTTGCGCTCCTTGCCGCCAAAGGGCGGATTGGCAAGGATGACGTCGTAGCGGTCTCTTTCTTGGATATCGGCGAGGTTTTCGGACAGGGTGTTGGTGTGCAGGATGTTCGGGGCCTCGATGCCGTGAAGAATCATGTTCATGATCGCAATAATGTATGCGAGTGACTTCTTCTCCTTGCCGTAGAAGGTCCGCGTGTGCAGAATCTGTAGGTCTTTGGTAGTCAGTTTCCTCCCGGATTTCAGGTAATCGAACGCTTCGCACAGGAAGCCTGCCGACCCGCAGGCGCCATCGTAGATCGTCTCGCCGATTATTGGGTTAACGACCTTGACCATGGCACGGATAAGTGGGCGTGGGGTGTAGTACTCTCCACCATTGCGCCCGGCGTTGCCCATTCGCTTGATCTTCTCCTCGTAGAGCGCCGACATCTCATGCTTCTCTGCCTGCGATCGAAAGCGCAGCTCATCAATGTGGTCGATGATCTCGCGCAGGTTGTAGCCGCTGGAAATCTTGTTTTTGATCTCGCCGAAGATCTGACCAATCTTGTATTCGATGGTGCCCGGTCCCGTGGCCCGCTGGGTGAAGCCGTGGAGGTAGGGGAAAAGCTTTTGGTTGACGAAATCTCGCAAATCGTCCCCAGTCAGCGCGGCGTTGTGGTCGAGCTTCCCATCCTTGCCCTTTGGCGCGGCCCAGGACTCCCAGCGGTAGGGCTTGTCGAGGATAAAGGCGTACTTCTTCCCCTCCAGTGCCGCTTCTGCCGCCTTGTCCTGCTCCAGTCCGTCCAGGTATTTCAGGAACAGTAGCCAAGAGGTCTGTTCCGTGTAATCCAGTTCCGTAGTGCATCCGGCCTCTTTCCAGAGGACATCGTCGATGTTCTTGAAGGCTTGTTCAAACATGGTTTTCAGCGATCCTCATAGAGTCGATTGCCGCACATGGCGCCTCGGACGGTTGTCGGCCCCTTTGACACTTCATCTTCATGTTAGCCTTGTAATTGAAGCAATGCCCCGAACGCGAACGCCTCGCAATTTAGGTTCACTGGGATGGTTGGGCAAGGGTCACGAATGGCCACCATGGCGTACACCAGTGTAGCCGGGCTGCACTTAACGAGAGGCCCGACTCAAAGGAGGAGAGGTACTATGGAGATGCAGGAATGCGAAACCGGGGACAAGCCCAACGAGGCGGCTGGGGGACCACCCAGCGCCGAGATGCAAGCCCAGCAGGCCGAGTTGGAGAGGCTCATCGTGCGGCTTCTCCTTTCGGTTTGGAAAGAGGAACAGGAGGCGGCACTCCAGGCTCCGGAGGTTCTCGGAGACGACCAATCTACAGACGTTGTTCCCTAAGGACTGAACATCGGCGGCCGGTGTCATGACAACAGATGACGCTGGCTTGGCAACCCTAAACGACCGCACGCAGATGGCCATGCGCAATCCGCGCAACTCTGCGCATTATCACATCGGTGCACCCCCGGCAGTTAGCCCGGCAGTGCGCAACAAGTACGCAATGAAACCCGCTCACCGGTGGCGTTGCGGGCACAAACGGGTGCCGGATACGCACTCGCCGCAATCCCGTTGTGAACATTACGTTCAAGTTTTTGTGGGGCCTTTGAACCAGGGCAACTCTGTTGACGGAGGTAGGAAGGCAATGACCTGGAGATAATTTGGCAAGACTCGACCGCGCTCTAACCGGATTAAGTCCATTTGCTTAAGTCGGTTTAGGTCGCGACTTACGGTTTTGCTTGTCTTACCGGCATATTCCTCTGCTATGCGCGGTGATATTCGCCTCACTTCCGATACGAGTACTGCCTCCTTCATCAACGAAATGTCCAAGACAAGGTGTCTTCGCCGCAATTCGGCCGGGCTCTCCCTTCCCTTAAAGAGCTCATGTACATGGCTTCTCCACACCGTATCCATTTGCTGATCACGTATCATATCTAGCTGCTTGGCCAGTCCCAGGACAAAACCATCAACTGCGTACATCATGAACGGTATTACCTCGCCGCCCGATTGACTTGCGCGATCTAATTCGCGATAGTATTCACGTCTCGTAAGATTGTAGTGATTGCTTAGTAGATGAGCTGCTGGTGAGGGAACACCGGCCTCAAACAGCACCCGGAACTCGACGAGGCGGGCCGTTCTTCCATTTCCGTCCCCAAACGGATGAATCCAAGCGATATAGAGGTGTGCAATTGCCGCCTTAATAAGCGCATAGACTATTTCGTCGCCCGGCGTCGGCGCAAACTCGTTACTATTCAGCCAGTCAATTAGTCTGTTCAGCAAGTACTCACAGTCTTCGCGCGGCGCGCCGCGATAGCCGGGTACACCTACTTCTCTACTTGGAATCACGCCTGCGACAATCCCTTCTTCCAATTGAAGTTCCTTCAGAACGATTCGGTTGTACTCTACAAGGTCTTTGTAGTTAATGTGTGAGCCCCCATGCTGCGCAGCGTTTAGTACTCTTCTACCGATCTCCGTGATTCCTTGTGAGATATTATCGACTTCTTGAATCTGGTACTCGTTGGAATCGCTTTTGGCGAGGGCCCCTTCCAGGCGGCGTCTGACCTCTTCCTCCGTAAGCGTGTTTCCCTCTATGGAAGTTGTCGCTGCGACTCCCTTAGCCAGATAGAGCTGATGGAGCTCTTGCGCAGTCTGGGGTCGTAAGGGCACCCCTGCAATGTGCCGGCACTTAGACTGCGCCTCCCCCAATCTCAGCCAGAACTTTGCTGGAGCCTTCTGAAGATCGACCTTAAATGTGAGCCAAGGATGCGATGTCAGATAGTGTCGGGCTTCCGCCCCCTCTGAAGTCCTCATAAATGTCCTCATTATACGCTGTTGTATAAGTAGTTAGCTATCTCATTCGAATTATTACGTCCCGCCTTATGTCCCATGTGTTGGCAATGATATCGGCATCACAAAGGCAAGTCAAGAGCGAGATTTTCATCCCCAATGGTGCCAGAATGCTGCACCCACTGTCGAGCGGAGCTGCTCACTTGCTCTATGCCCGCTTCTCTTGCGCCAGCGAGAGCCCCGGCTCTGCGCCCAGATCAGAGATCTGGCCTACGCAAGAGTTCCCACAATCGGTGAAATAGGAAATCTTTTCGCTTGACGATCGCCGTTCAGGGCATATATTTGGCATAGTAGGAGATCAATGTCCTGTTATTTTGGAGATGCGAAATGGCAAAGTCCCAACTCAAAGACTCCGAATTCAATCTGAAGCCAGCCGAGGTTAAGAAGATCATCTATGCCGCCAAGAACTTCCGTGACCGCTGCATAATTAAGGCCCTGGCGCACACAGCGGTCCGTAGGGTCGAGATCACGAAGCTGGACGTACGGGACATCGACTTCGAACGAAATCTCCTCCACGTACGGAATGGCAAGGGTGGGAAGAACCGGACGGTCCCGATCTCGGACGAGCTCGCAAGTGACTTGAAGCACTTGGTCGGTCAGCGGGCGACAGGCCCCCTGTTCGTCTCTCAAAGAGGCGGTTCCCTAACGGTCCGGCAGGTCAACATCATTGTTGCCAACGCGGGCCAAGAGGCCGGAGTCTCTAACCCCAACCCCAAATACGACAACATCACGTGCCACCTGTTCAGGCACACGTTCGCCCGGGAGTGGAAGAAGCGGGGTGGGTCAATCGAGTCACTGTCCAAGATTCTCGGGCACACGAGTGTCAAGACCACGCTCGACGAATACGGCACGGAAGATCTCGCGGCAGTACAGGAGAATTACAAGCGTCTTATTAGCGATCTGTACTAGCCGGCAGTCTATCCCCTTCCCCGACCCAAGACAGGTTGAGCTTTCATCGACCCGGGCTCACGCATATCCGCGAACCCGGGTACAGCTTCCCTGCGCCCGGCTGCGCAGTGGCCCCGCACGAGCGTCACATTACGTCGCACGCATAGAGCATCGGTCGGCGCTAGAGACACGGCGGGTAATGGCATCCCTTCATGCATTATAGAATTGAGCACACGTCGCATGGTGGGGCGCCGCCCTTGAACACGAAATTCACGAGGTTGATAATATCCGCCGAGGTCACGGTACCGTTGCAATCCACATCACCAGCCTCGGCAATCGGTAGGGGTACCTCACCGCCTTTGAAAACATAGTTTACAAGATAAATGATATCAGCAGATGTGATGGTACCACTAGTATTCACATCGCCCGTCATTTGGATAGAGCACGCATCCACTGTGAACGCAGCGTAAACACCGGACTCAGTGATGCTGGCCCACACACTGTAATCATCAGTATCAACCGTGCCATCAAGCAATAACCAACTCAACGTTGACTCGTCCCAGCGACACAATTGCACATCAGATAGCCACGTCACCGTATCCGGGGCGGTGGCAGGAAGCCTGTCCGCGAAAGTGATTGTAATGGCATTGTTCTCGCCCGCTAATTCGTCGCTTTGCTGGAAGGAGATTGAGTACACATCTGACACTCTGCAGTCGAGAGAGCTGGAATCGCCCACTATCGGTGGAAACGGAGTCGCCACAATCAACACTTTACCTGACAAGTGATTTGCTGTATCGAGCATAAGTCGACACATGTCATCTGCACTCGTGAAACCGACACCCATCAACGAGTCGGGCACATCAAAGAACGCATAGGGACAATCGAAGAAGAACGCCTGTCCCGTATCCCCCTGCGCCTGTATGTGAAGAATTCCGCGCTCCGCAAGAGAGTAGTCGACCGTTCCGCTGTGAGTCGCCCCATCCCAAACTAGCGGGTACTGCGAACCCACTTGCGCTGCGTGCTCCACAATAGGTGCAAGTGGCTCGCCCAGCGATGACTGTATCTGTACTGCGATTCCACTGTCCGGCTGAATACTGGCTGCGAGAATCAATCGTGTCGAAGGCGACACCTCGTCGAGTTCAAGCGTCAGTGCTACCGTCCCAGGCGACATATTATCGATAGTGACGGGAACCGTGAGAGACCCAGAGTTCCACACTTCCTCCGTCACTTTCACCCCGCGAGTCCCTTGCGAAGCCCAGATAAGGTCGTTTTGAACTATTCCCAGGCAGCGGAGCTGGCCCAGTGTCTGATTGGCAATAGCGCCGGTAACACCCTGATCTGTCCCGCGCCCAAAGGTCCCGTGACGAGAGAACACCTCGGTTCCCTCCAAGAGAGTTTCCTTGTACCTACTCTTAGTAGAGACCACAAGCTCGTGTCCCCCTGCACTCTGATCCAATATGGAAGCTTCCTGCAGCAGCGCTCCAACGTTGTAGGACGGCGCGCTCGGCTCACTGTTCGGGCCCGAAAGCGGCGCGAGGCTACCTGATGCTTGCTCGTTCGGTCGCAGGATGGAAGCGAACACTCCGTCGTACTCTCCTTCAAGGCGGTCTTCAAACGTGTCCCAACAAGACCCATAGAACGCGTATTGCTCCGTGCTGAAATATCCCGTCTCAATATATCTTTGTGACGTCGACATTTCCGAGGCCCACTCATCGGCAGCCACTTGGTCGTCCATGAACCCTATATCGAAGTCCGCATAATGGTCAGGACAATCAGCCGGTAATCCGTTGAAACAGCGGTATTCTTCTAGAAACTCGAACAAGTAGTGTCCTAACTCATGCACCTTAGTGCGGTGGTCAGACGCTGCCGTCAGATCCAGGCTACTGCCTTCGAGAAAGCTCTCATCTATTGACAATTGGTTGAGACTGCCATCATAATCATCCGCATAGTACCACTTGCGGGGCATCTCTATATAGTTAGTGCCGAGTCTTATCACTTGATGACTACCAAATAGTAATGCCAGCCCCACGTACTGAGTGTTCTTCGGTGTCACATTGTTCGCAGCCTTGATACGAATGTCGCAATCATCCCAGCGTTGGTAATTGTCCTGAATCTGCAATTGGCTAATGTATGCCTGACCGTCGGTTACGTCAAATAGGTAGTTTGAAGCATGCTGCATTCCAGATCTCAGGGAATTCAGATAAAACAGGTCTGCGTCCCATTCCACAGACACCACTACACCGTATCCCATTACAGTATGTCCGAGAGTGATCGTCTGCTCAGATTCACTTGTGGTCCTATAATACAGCAGGTCTCCGGTTGCTTCGTTGATTACTCCATTATCAAGGGTAATTGTGTACGCGGACGGCATTATGTCCTCGTGCCTATCGGCCGGTTCTGAGTGCACTTGAGTTCGGAGGATTATGGCCTCGTCCCTCGAGATCATGTCAGGCAAAGTGAACCGACCCGTGGCGTCAGTAGTCACCGCAGTGGACACAACTTCGGCATCGCGCGGATCATCTCTTTGCAGAAGCAGATACATTGGGTCCAACTGCACGAGGGTAAGTTCGCGATTGACAATTGGATTGCCAGCACCATCTAGGACGCGGATCGTGGGTGGAGGAGCGTCGCAGTCTGTGACCTGCAATGCTACTGCGTCGGTCATCGCGGAGCCGCACTTGGAGGCCGCAGCGACAATCGTAGCATCCTCGCAGTACTGTGGAATCCAATAGGCCACATACATCTCCGTCGAGGCGTTGTACAACAGCGGAATAGATGCTGACGCTCCTCCCGAGTAGCTGACTTCGGCTACCACATCATACTTGGCGTGCGCTGGCTGAACGTCGACTTCGATTGGCGTACCCACTCGCTTCTGAACTGGTCCTGGCGGCGGGTTGGTGATAGTAACAGCATTGGGCGCGCCAGCCCACAGATAGGGGCGGGCAAGGAGGATATCATGGGCTTCCGATGCACTAGTGGCACAGATGTACTCTGAATAGCTGTCGAGGCAAAGGCACAACGAGAATTCGGTGGCGACGGCATAATGGCCACCGTTGAGATGACGAGTTACGAGCTGTACGTTGTTTACAGCTCCAGATGAAGCGGACACATTCAGAAACGAGGGATCTACATCAAACTGATATGTACCCGAGGGCACTACGTTTGCGAGTTGTGCAACCTCATACCCATTCACGTAGATGATGACCGTGTGGTTACGTGCATTGCTCCAGGGTTCAAAGTCCATGGTCAATATTCCGCGCGAGATCGTTCCGGATGGGATGGCTGGCGCCTTCATTTCGACAGAGATGCTAGGCCGATTGGTGCAATACCAGGACGAAGTACCGTGATCCGAGCATATCAACACGTTGGATTGCTCAACAACGTACACATTGTCCTCACAGCAATCAGACAGCTCGAGCGAGGTGGTCTTCCCAGCTCCTGTGGCGACAATGGTGGCCCCACAGGATGCCGCCGGCCGCTGAACGGACACTGTGTCCTGAAAGGTCGGGAATAGCTTGAACGGGATGACCTGTCCGGGACCCAGCAGTCCGTGTTCAATCTGTGGTACCATGTAGTAGTCCACGCCCAACGCATTCTCGACCGATACCCGGAAGTCGGAAACCGAGTCTCCCTGATTCCGCAGCTGCATAGTACGCACTAGCGATACAGGGTCAAAACCGAGATCGACAAGCTGGAAATTCGTGTCGGGCCACTGAACGTGTATCGAGGCGCGGGCAAAGTCGTAGATCTTGTTGCTGCTGGAGTCCGTCGAGGTTAGGCGGAGGGCGATCTCGTAGTTCTCCTGCTCCGCATCCTGGGCGTGCATGACCAGCGGGACATATGCCCCGCCCCCTGGACCCAAAAGGAGAGTCTCATCGATCGACCCTTCACCGGTAAACCCGACGACTAGGTCAGAGTATGGGTTCAGGACTTCTAGAAGGATCTCATGATTCTGAATATCGGTGTTGGTTACCTGGATACCTGCTCTCTGGTCGTACGTACGCCTAATGGAGAAGGAGTGGTTGGGAGTATTGAATCGGACGCCACGGCCCGTTCGAAAGGTGTGTTCCGGGCTGCTGCTCCTGCCGCACGCAGATGTCGACTGGGCATACCACGCATACACTGTGTCAAAATCAAGGTCTTCCAGTTGGACCGTGTGGCCGGCTCCGTCGGCACCAGTGGCTTGCACAAAGGTGACGTCACCCAGTTTCTTGTAGAACACGGTTGATGAAGAACTCGTGCCGGTGCTCCACATGAAGGTGACACGATTTGAGGCGACGGTCTGTCCGTCCGAGGGCAGTATTCCGCTCAGCACAGGGGCACCAGAGAAGTGGAGAACCGCACCACGTGTAGAGTTGACTCCGGGCTCCGTCACGGACGCAGCCGTCACCTGAAAGTCGTAGCGTCCGGTATCAATGCCGCATACCTGCTGCGTTGCTATGGTCAGTCCACTTTCCATCCACTCACCCGGTTGCACATCAACAGTGTCATTGTCCAGCGACCGCCAGAGGCTACCCAGGCCGGAGACGGCCAACTCGACCAGATGACGATTCTGGGTGCCATTGTACACTGTTACCGTGAACTCTGCCGTATCTGTGAGTTCGAGGTCTGCTAACAGAGGTAGTACGGATACTGAAAGGCCACCGGATGGATAGACCACGATCGGCCTGGCGGCCAGATTGTTCGCTTCCGATGCCTCCAAGACGGCATTGTTGGCGTCTGCTCGGACATAGACCGTATCGACCGAGGGATCCGCTTGCAACGAAAAGTCAACCGTCGTATCGGCACCTGCAGCGAGCGCAATCACTGTCTTTGGCACCTCCAATAGATTTGTGAAGGCGCGATCTGCTGCTGCCTCGACCTCGAACGGCCCCGCGACCACTTGACCGGAATTGAGAATGCGAGTCCCTATCAGGACAGTCTGGTTTTCGTATGCGGGCTCAGGCACAAAGGAGATAGAGACCACTTGCAGGTCAGGCAACGTGCATGAGTCTCCGAAAGTGACTGTGCCCTCGGTAAATTGAGGAGTTCGTGGCGTTGCGCTCGCATCGATGATCGTTAGCCAGTTAGAAGGGGGGAGTACTGTGTTGGCCACATTCAGGCTTCCACACGCGATCGTATCCGTGAGTTTGAAGTGCACCCGTACTAGGGGTCCGTTACTGGGCGGCAGGGGCGCCCCGAAACTTACGTAGCCGAGGAGTATGGTCTTGCTTGCATTGTTGACCAACGAGGTTCGAAAAGTCCAGGCGCCGTTGGTGCCAACCGCCTGCTGTGTAATACCCTTGTTGCCGTAGCCATCCACGACTGTTGTGTCGATAATGACATTAGGGCTGCCCGCAAAGGTAAGGGGAATTGTCAGCGCGCTAGCCGCTGTTTTGTTGTCGAGGCTGACCACTACGGAGAAGTTCGTGGTGCCGGGACTCAGGATCCTGGATTCTACACTCACATAGTCGCTGTCCGAATCCTGCCCCTCCGTGGAACATGCGTCACCTACTCCATCGCCATTTGCGTCGGCTTGATCCGAGTTCGATACCGTGGGACAGTTGTCAAGCTCCCACGGAACAGAGTCATGATCACAATCGCTGTCGCTCACAAGGCCACACGCAGAGCACTCTGTAGCAAGAGGGCTGGTGCACGCATCGCATGGCGGATAGCCACCTTCAAACACGTAATTCACCGCATAGATGATGTCCGCCGTGGTCACGGTCCCATTGCAGTTCACGTCACCAATTGCGGCGCATGGAAGAGGTGGCGGGCCACCCCTAAAGACATAGTTAATCAAATAGATCACATCGGCTGCAGTTACGAAGAGACTGTTGTTCACGTCCCCGGAGACAATCTGCATGCAATCATTGGGTGAACCAAGAACAAGGATCCAGGCTGTTAGATTGTCCGCCGCACCTGCCGTGTCGGTCGCGGTGAAGGTGATGCTCCGGAGGCCAATCTGCGTCGAATCGGGCGTCCAAGCGAATACGCCCGTCGCGTTCCCACTATCCGTGAATGTTGCACCCATAGGTAGTGCAGTGGCCGAAAGTATTAGAGGGTCCCCGTCAAAGTCACTCGCAGTCACCGAGAAGCGCAGATTCTCA